>Ga0207706_10003691_pt1 | contig 14613 bp, 12 predicted proteins | sample KBSC53metaG_FD_184318 | JGI IMG/M metagenome (GOLD analysis project Ga0207706, IMG submission 184318) | Corn rhizosphere microbial communities from Kellogg Biological Station, Michigan, USA - KBS C5-3 metaG (SPAdes) (version 2) | ecosystem: Host-associated > Plants > Roots > Rhizosphere > Soil ... | reverse complement strand
TGTCGCGGAAGAAGCCCACCTACAACCCGCCGCCCGAGGTGCTGAACATGGTGAACCTGTTCGACCGGCAGGGCGTGCAGGCCGCGCGCGACAAGGCCGCCCGGCAGGCCCGCGGCGTGGTGAGCGACCCCGCCGCCGCGCAGGCCGCCCGCCAGGGCCGCCCCGAGCCCGGCCAGCCCGCCTCGGCGACCAGGCCGGGGCAGAACGTACCCGCGGAAGCGGCACCGAAGCAGTAGGAAGGTGCGGGGGTGCGGGGGTGCGGGGGTGCGGAGGTGCGCTCTGCCGGAGAACGACGACGTCCCGGCGCCGCGCAGCCACTCTTCCACCGGCACCTCGCCCTCGGTGATCACGCCGGTGCTCGACGTCACCGCGACGAAGTCGCTGTTCTCCCCCTTCTCCTGCAGTTCGGGAGAAGGGGGCCGGGGGGATGAGGGCGGGGATGAGGGTCCGTCACCTCCCGAACGCGTCCTCGTCCTCGATCCCCCAGATCGCGGGCGTGCCGAGCTCGATGCTGTTCCCCGCGGGGTCGCGGAAGTAGATCGATTTCCCGCCTCCCGGCCACTCCACCTCCGCCTCGATCTCCACCCCGTTTCCGCGCAGGTGCTCGCGCCAGCGCTCCAACTCGTCCGCCGTCGCCGCGAAGCAGGCGTGGCCGGGGCCGTGCGCGCCGTGGCCGGGCACCGGGCCGCCGGCCACGGACGTCTTCCCGGGGTTGAAGACCAGGAACACCCGCCCGCCGCAGCGGAAGAATACGTGCCGCCCCGGCACGGCGGTGATCCTGGCCAGCCCCAGCACCTCGGTGTAGAAGCGCTCCGCGGCCTCCAGGTCGTCGGCGTAGACGCACGTCTCCAGGATCTCTCTCGCACGCATCGGCCGGGGAGTGGAAGGAAAACGACGGCGGCGCATCCGCATCGGATGCGCCGCCGGTTCCGTGCCGGAATGGTGCGTCAGCGGCCGGTGTCGACGCCGGGCGGGGTGGTGTGCTCCACGCGACGGTTCTCGTCCGCCAGCGCGTCGCGGTTCTCCTCGGCGGCGCGGACGTGCTCGCGGGCCTGGCTCGCGTCCTCGGACGGGCGGGGCGAGCCGGACGCGTCGTACGTCGTGCCGCTGCTGGACGGCGTGCCGCTGGTGCTCGAGCCGCTGGAGGCGCTCGTCCCGCCCTGGTCGCCGACCGGCGTGTTCACGCGGTCGGGCGCGGTGGCCTCGGTGCGGCGGTTCTGTGCCTCGAGAGCGTCGCGGTTCTCCTCGGCCGCGCGCACGTGGTCGCGCGCCTCCGAGGCGTCTTCGCTTCCGTAGCCGCGCCCGGTGTTGCCCACTCCGCCGGTCCCGGATTCCTGGTCCATCATCCCCCTCCTGGTCGTCGGTTCCGCGTACGATCGGGCCGGGTGGAGGGGCAACTTCCATTCCGTGCCCGGGGGACCTCCGGGGAAAGATGGGGCACGCTGGCGTCATCTCCGCGCACTCGATCGACAAAGGAGACGGCGGCGCCAGGGACCCGTCCTGGTTCGTCCGACGGAGTTTGGCGCAACGATCACGGCGTTCATCCCTTCCACGCCTGCCCCGGGACAGCTTCCGGGGTCCGAACACCCCGAATGCGCCGCCAATCCACCCAAGCACCGTGATGACATGAAGTTGCACAAAGTGCTTGCACGGGGTGGAGAGCACGCGCAATATGGCCGCCGCCGGATGCGAGGCGCGCGGCTCCCCGCCCGTCCGTCCATGGCGCGGCACCGGTCCATGTGCGGATCTTTCGTGCCCTCGCGTCCCGGCACTCTCCCCAACCCATCACCCGGCGTGGAGGACCAACGTGACCATGAGCGAACTGAGCAACGTACTGCAGGAGGTGCTGAAGGCACTGGGGATCGAGGCCGAGGGACGCGTTGGCCTGCGCGCCGGCCCCGAGCAGGGCGACCACCACCGCCCCGCGCCCGCCGAGTCGGGAGGCGGATGAACCGTCCGGCGAGGGATTGCACGGAGGCGCGCGCGGGGGGATCTTGTCTCGCTCGCGAATCATCCGCTGCCATCGCCAGACGCCGACGCCCCATGACGTCCATGACCGACCGCGTGGTTGACCTGCGCTCCGACACGGTGACCCGGCCCTCGCCCGAGATGCGCCGCGCCATCGCCGAGGCCGAGGTGGGCGACGCCGTGCTGGGCGACGACCCCACCGCGGCCGCGCTGGAACGCCACGCGGCCGAGCTGCTGGGAAAGGAGCGCGCCCTCTTCTTTCCCAGCGGCGTGATGGCGAACACCGCCGCGATCATGGTGCTGGCCGAGCCGGGCACCGAGGCGGTGATCGATTCGACCGGGCACATGCTGAATTTCGAGGAGTGCGCGGCGGCGCAGCTGGGCGGCATCCAGTTCCGCGCGGTGCAGACGCGCGACGGGCTGCTGACGGTGGACGACGTGGCCGGCGCCATCCGTTCGTCCCCGTACCTGCCGCGCACCTCCGCCGTGTGCGTGGAGAACACGCACAACTTCGCGGGCGGGCGGGTCCTTCGCCTGGTGCAGCTGCAGGCGGTGGCACAGGCGGCGCGCGAGCGGGGGGTGCGGGTGCACCTGGACGGCGCGCGCCTCCCCAACGCGGCGGTCGCCAGCGGCCTGCCGATGAGCGCCTACGCCGCGCACGCCGACACGGTGATGGTGGCGCTCAGCAAGGGGCTGGGCGCGCCGGTGGGCTCCATCCTGGCCGGGAGCGCCGAGCTGATGGAGAAGGCGTGGCGGCTGCGCCGGCGGCTGGGCGGCGGGATGCGGCAGGTGGGGCTGCTGGCCGCCGCCGGGCTGTACGCGCTGCACCACAACCTAGAGCGGCTGGCCCAGGACCACGCCCGCGCCGACCGGCTGGCCCGCCGCTGCGCGGCGCTCTCCGGAGTGGCCGCGCTCAAGCCGCAGAGCAACATCGTGATGCTGGATCTGCAGGACGAGCGGCTGGACCCCGCCGCCATCCTGGCCGGGCTGGCGGAGCGTGGCGTGTGGATGACGCAGTTCGGCCCGCGCCGGCTGCGCGCGGTGACCCACATGGACGTGGACGACGCCGCGATCGAGCGCGCCGGCGACGCCTTCGAGGCGGTGGCGGGGCCCGTAACGGCGTGACGGAGCAAAGTTTCCGGGACCGCGAACGAAACCCTTGTGCGCGGCGCCCGGCCGCTGTAAACTTTCGGGTGTTCTTCGGGAACCGTGCCCGCGGCGCGGTGTACCGAACGGCCACAGCATCCGCCTCCCTCCAACGAGAGCCCAGGCACAGATGATCAGCAGCAGGGTCGACACCGCCGACGACAAGAAGCGCGCCCTGAACGTGGCGATCGGCAGCATCGAGAAGGCGTACGGGAAGGGCTCCATCATGCGCATGGGCGTCAACGGGCCCATGGTCAAGGTGTCGGCCATCCCCACGGGCGCGATCAACCTCGACGCGGCCATCGGCATCGGCGGGATCCCGCGCGGCCGGATCACCGAGATCTACGGTCCGGAAAGCTCGGGCAAAACCACCCTCTGCCTGCACGTGATCGCCAACGCACAGAAGGCGGGGGGGATCGCCGCGTTCATCGACGCCGAGCACGCGCTCGACATCGAATACGCGCGCAAGCTTGGGGTCGACGTGGACAACCTCCTGGTCAGCCAGCCCGACACCGGCGAGCAGGCGCTGGAGATCTGCGAGGTGCTGGTGCGCTCCAACGCGCTCGACGTGATCGTGATCGACTCGGTGGCGGCGCTGGTGCCCCGCGCCGAGATCGAGGGCGAGATGGGCGACAGCCACGTGGGGCTGCAGGCGCGGCTGATGAGCCAGGCGCTGCGCAAGCTCACCGGCGCCATCAACCGCTCGCAGACCACCGTGATCTTCACCAACCAGATCCGCGAGAAGATCGGGGTGATGTTCGGCAGCCCCGAGACCACCACCGGCGGCCGCGCGCTCAAGTTCTACGCGAGCCTGCGCATCGACATCCGGCGCATCGGCAGCATCAAGGACCGCGAGGTGCTGGTGGGGAACAAGACCCGCGCCAAGATCGTGAAGAACAAGGTGGCGCCGCCGTTCAAGCAGGCCGACTTCGACATCATGTTCAACGTGGGGATCGACCACCACGGGATCGTGGTGGACCTGGCGGTGGAGAACGACGTGATCAACAAGTCGGGCGCGTGGTTCAGCTACGGCGACGTGCGGCTGGGGCAGGGGCGCGAGAACGCCAAGGGCTTCCTGCAGGAGAACCCCGAGCTGGCCGCCCAGATCGAGGCCAAGGTCAAGGAAGTGCTCGGCATCCGCGGCGTCGCCGCCGCCGGCGACGACGGTCCGGCCGGCGCGGTCGACTGACCACGGGTTGGCGGACCCGATTGTGCCGCCCGACGGTACGACGGAGACAGCAGGACGGACGGGCGACGACCCCTCCCAGGCCGCGAGGATGCGGCGGGGGAGGGGTTTTCGGTTGGTGGGCGACTGTTCGTCTGGCGAGCAACGGCGCGTCCGCCAGTCGGCCAGGGCGATTGAAATCGCTGCAACGACCACACGAAGACCGCCCTCGCGGACCGCCGGCTCTCGCGCGGCCGCGGTTCGGGCGCGCGGAGACAGCTTTGGGTCGCGCGAGGAAGATGGGGGTTCTCGCACGGATCTGCGCGGGGGAGTCCGCGAAGGCGGACTTTGGGCCGTCGTTGCCGCGGATTCAGCCGCCCGGGCGCGATCTCGGCTCACCACGCGCTCCAGGAGCTGCTCGCAACCCACCGCCACCATCATCCGTACATCTCGCTCACGGAGCCGCGCCGCAGTTGACGCTGGAGGGGCCGGGCGGCAGCTTGTCGCCGCCTGTGGATGGAGGCCCGCCGCGGGCGGGGCACCGGGGTTGCAACGAACGGCGTGCGTGGCGCCACGCGGCGCACGAACCAGATAGACGGGCTGACCGGACAACGTGACCGAATCGCATCCGCACGGGGGCGAGCCGAAGGGGAAGTACCTCTTCACGCTCGCTCTGGGCGCGCTGGGGGTGGTGTATGGTGACATCGGCACCAGCCCGCTGTACGCGCTGCGCGAGTGCTTCCACCACTCCACCGGCATCAGGCCGACGCACGAAAACGTTCTCGGCATCCTGTCGCTGATCGTGTGGTCGCTGATCCTGGTGGTGTCGGTGAAGTACCTGATGTTCGTGATGAGGGCCGACAACCGCGGCGAGGGCGGGATCCTGGCCCTGCTCGCCCTGGTGGCCCCTCCGCGCAGCGCGGTGCCGCGCGGCTCGCGGCGGGTGCTGCTGCTGATGGGCGTGTTCGGCGCCGCGCTGCTGTACGGCGACGGGATGATCACGCCGGCCATCACCGTGCTCAGCGCGGTGGAGGGGCTGAACGTGGCCACCCCGTTCTTCGAGCGCTACATCATCCCCATCTCCATCGTGATCCTGGTGGGGCTCTTCCTGGTGCAGAGCCGGGGCACGGCCGCCATCGGCCGCATCTTCGGGCCGGTGATGCTGGTGTGGTTCTTCAGCATCGCCGTGTTCGGCCTGGTGGAGGCGGTGCGGCTGCCGGGGGTGTTCCTGGCGGTGAGCCCGCACCACGCCGTGCGCTTCATGTTCCAGCACGGGTACCTGGGCTTCCTCGTCCTGGGCTCCGTTTTCCTGGTGGTGACCGGCGGCGAGGCGCTGTACGCCGACATGGGGCACTTCGGGAAGAACCCGATCCGGCTGGCGTGGTTCAGCCTGGCGCTCCCCGCGCTGCTGCTGAACTACTTCGGCCAGGGCGCGCTGATCCTGCGCGACCCGTCGGCGGTGGAAAACCCCTTCTACCGCCTCTCGCCGTCGTGGGCGCTGTACCCGATGGTGGCGCTGGCCACGGCCGCCGCGGTGATCGCCAGCCAGGCGCTGATCTCGGGCGCGTTCTCGCTTACCCGGCAGGCGGTGCAGCTGGGGTACAGCCCGCGCGTGGACGTGGAGCACACCTCCGAGCGCGAGATCGGGCAGATCTACATCCCCGGGGTCAACCGGCTGCTGATGGTGGCCTGCATCGCGCTGGTGCTGGGGTTCCGCAGCAGCAGCAACCTGGCCGCCGCCTACGGCATCGCCGTGACGGGTACGATGGGGATCACCACCGTGCTCTTCTACTTCGTCGCCCGCGAGCGCTTCGGGTGGACGCGGGTGCAGGCGGGGGTGCCGGCGTTCTTCTTCCTGATCATCGACCTGGCGTTCTTCCTGGCCAACGCCACCAAGGTCGCGCACGGCGGCTGGTTCCCGCTCCTGGTGGGCGCCGCGGTGTTCACGGCGATGACCACCTGGAAGACCGGGCGGCGCATCCTGGGCCAGCGGCTGGCCGAGACCACGCTTCCGATCAACATGTTCCTGGAAGACGTGAAGCGGAACACCGTGCACCGCGTGCCGGGGACGGCGGTGTTCATGTCGGGGAGCCGCGAGGGCACGCCGCCGGCGCTGCTGCACTCGCTCAAGCACTACAAGGTGCTGCACAGGATCACGGTGTTCCTGAGCGTGGAGACCCGCGAGGTGCCGCACGTGCTCCCCGAGGAGCGGGTGGAGGTGGAGGACCTGGGCGACGGCTTCTTCCGCGTGGTGCTGGGGTACGGGTTCATGGAAGACCCCAACGTGCCCCTGGCTCTTTCGGAGCTGAAGGTGCCGGGGCTGGACCTGCGCCCCGCCCACACCACCTACTTCCTGGGCCGCGAAACGCTGATCCCCTCCAAGCGCCCGGGGATGGCGGTGTGGCGCGAGCAGCTGTTCGCGGTGATGAGCCGCAACGCCCGCACGGCCACCTCCTTCTTCGCTCTCCCGCCCAACCGCGTGGTGGAGCTGGGCGCGCAGATCGAGCTGTGAGACTCCCCCGCCGGGCACCGGATGCCACCCGCGGCGTGAGAACGCGCTCCCGCGCCGCCCCCGCCCCGCCGCGCATCCAGCGAGAGACCAGGGGATGAACCGAGTCCGGACCCACCTCCGGAGCGCGGAGTAATGCAGCGGGAGCAGCCCAGCGGCCGCTACCTGTTCGTGCTGGCGTTCGCCGCGCTGGGCGTGGTGTACGGCGACATCGGCACCAGCCCCCTGTACGCCATGCGCGAGGCGTTCCGCCCGGGGAGCGGAATCGCGCCCAGCCACCAGAACGTGCTGGGGATCCTGTCGCTGATCTTCTGGGCGCTGATCCTGGTGATCTCGGTGAAGTACCTGGGCTTCGTGATGCAGGCCGACAACCGCGGCGAGGGGGGGATGATCGCCCTCACCGCGCTGGTGGTGCCGCGCAACCCCACCCCGGGGCGCGCGGGGATCCTGGTGCTGCTGGGGCTGTTCGGCGCGTCGCTGCTGTACGGCGACAGCATGATCACGCCCGCCATCTCGGTGCTGAGCGCCGTGGAAGGGCTCGAGGTCGCCACCCCCTTCTTCACCCCCTACGTGGTGCCGATCACCATCGTGATCCTGGTCGGCCTCTTCGTGGTCCAGCGCCACGGGACCGGGGGGATCGGCCGGGTGTTCGGGCCGGTGACGCTGCTCTGGTTCCTGGTGCTGGCGGTGCTGGGCGTGGCCGAGATCGTCCGGCACCCGCGCGTGCTGGCGGCGGTGAATCCGTACCACGCCGTGCACTTCTTCGCGCACAACGGCGGCGCGGGGTTCTTCGTGCTGGGCTCGGTGTTCCTGGCGGTGACGGGCGGCGAGGCGCTGTACGCCGACATGGGCCACTTCGGCAAGCGGCCGATCCGCATGGCCTGGTTCGGGCTGGTGCTGCCCGCGCTGGTGCTGAACTACTTCGGGCAGGGCGCGCGCCTCCTGAACGACCCTGCCGCGGTGGAGCACCCGTTCTTCCTGCTCGCCCCCGGCTGGGCCACGTATCCCCTGGTGACTCTGGCGACGGCGGCTACGGTGATCGCCAGCCAGGCGGTGATCTCGGGCGCGTTTTCGCTCACCCGCCAGGCGATGCAGCTGGGGTACCTCCCCCGCGTGCACATCGAGCACACCTCCACGCGCGAGATCGGGCAGATCTACATCCCCGGCGTCAACTGGCTGCTGATGTTCGCGTGCATCGGGCTGGTGGCGGGTTTCCGGGACTCGAGCTCCCTCGCCAACGCCTACGGCGTGGCGGTGACCACCGACATGGTGTTCACCACGCTGCTGTTCGCGGCCGTGGCGCGGGCGCGCTGGCGGTGGGCGTGGTGGCGGGTGGGCGCGCTGGCGGCGGCGTTCCTGGTGGTGGACCTGGCGTTCTGGGGCGCCAACCTGGAGAAGATCCCGCACGGCGGCTGGTTCCCGCTGGTGGTCGCGGCGATCATCTTCGCGTTGATGACCACCTGGAAGACGGGGCGGCGCATCCTGGCGTCGCGGATGCACGCCACCACGCTCCCCTTCGACCTGTTCCTGAAGGACGTGGAGGCGCAGAAGGTCACGCGCGTGCCCGGGACGGCGGTGTTCATGTACGGCAACCCCGAGGGAACGCCCCCCGCGCTCCTGCACAACCTCATCCACAACAAGGTGCTGCACGAGCGCGTGGTGCTGCTCACCGTGGACACGCGCGAGATCCCCGCCGTTTCCGACGACGAGCGGGTGGAGGTGACGGAGCTGGGCGCCGGCTTCGTCCGCGTGGTGGTGCGCTACGGCTTCGTGGAAGAGCCCGACATCCCCGCCGCGCTGGCGCGGGTGAAGGTGCCGGGGCTGGACCTGCGGCCGATGAACACCAGCTACTTCCTGGGCCGCGAGACGCTGATCCCCTCCAGCAAGCCGGGGATGGCGATGTGGCGCGAGCACCTGTTCTCGCTGATGAGCCGCAACGCCCGCACCGCCACCTCCTTCTACGGCCTCCCGCCCAACCGCGTGGTCGAGCTGGGCGCGCAGATCGAGCTCTAGCCCGAGCACGCCAACATCGCGCCTCATACCTCCGGCTGAAGACCTGTCTCATTCTGCTGGCGAGGTCACACGGAGAAACGGAGAAGAGCGGAGCGGCGGAGAACTGCGATGAGCTCCGCTGCTCCGGTGCACTCCGTTCCTCCGGGTGACCCTTTTCAGCGATGCCGGTCCGGGATAGAACTTGCGGTTTTTTGATATCCGCAGGGTCAGCAGCGGAAAAAAACCGCACTGCTCTGCTGACTCTGCGTGAGCGTGCCGTGGAACTTTCGGAACGCGGATGCGCCGGGGGATGAAGGCGCGCGTCGTGTTTCCGCGGATTCGTGCGTTGTCGGTAGGTGGTTGGAAGCCGATCAACCTGCTGCCGGAGGAGAACGATGCGACGATCCTTCCGTGTGCTCGCGGTCACCCTCTCGATCGGAATGGCGCGGCTCGCCGCCGCGCAGGCGCTCCCGCCCGTCTGCCCCGCGGACGCGCCGCCCGCGCGGGGGATCCACCTCCCCCCCGCCCGTCTGTCGGTGCTGGCCGACTCGGCGTTCCTGGGGATGCGGATAGCGTCGACGGACTTCGATTCCGCCACCTCGCGCTTTCGTGTACGGGTGCAGCCTTCGGGCGCCGTGGAGGTACTGTGCGTGTATGCGGGCCCTAACCCGGCTATCTCGTTCTTCGCCGGCGCCGCGGGGCGGCTGCACTTTCACCGCGAGGAGAGCCGGCCGTTCCGCGACACCCTCACCATGGACGTGACGCTGGCCGTCTCGCGGCCGCCGGACGACGTGCCCGTGCACCGGGTGGAGCGCCGCGTGACGGTGGGCGAAGGCGTGCGGGTGGAGCTGGCGCAGCTTGCCTTCCATGCTCCCGCCGCGCGGTTCTCGCGCGCCGAGCGGGTGGCCATCTACCGCGCGGCCATCGAGCGTGTGCGCGCGGGGAATCGAGAGGGTGCGGGCGTTCGCTGCGTGGTGTTCACCCGCGGCCGGGGGCCTGACCGCGAGCTGGCGGCCGAGTTGAGCCGGGCGGGCGCCCCGGTGGTCGCCGCGCGCGACTGCCCCCCCACGCGCTTCACCGGCGCGGCCAACGTCGACTACACGCGGATGCCGGCGGGGTGGGTCGACCCGTACCGCATCGAGCTGGCGCCGCTGAACGCCTGGGCCGCTGACACCGCGGCGCTGAACGTGGTGCTGGCGCAGTCGAACCGCTCGTCGCACTACACCTGCGTGGTGGTGCGCGACGGGCCCGGGTGGAGGGCGGAGTGCCGCGGCGAGTGGTACCGCATCATCGGCGCGGCGGCGCCCCGCGGCACCGGGCGTGCACCAGGGTGACGGGCCCCGGACGAAACCCGGGGCGGGTGATGACGGTATCACCCTGGTGGCCCGCCGGTGGGCGGCGGGCAAGGGAGTGGAGAGCGGACGCGTGTTCGAAGTCGTCGGCAGGAAGAAGAACGAACGCCCCTCGGCGGCGGGCGCGCTGGTCGCGGTGCTGGTGCACGCGGCCATCGTGCTCCTCCTCGTCTTCGGGTTTCGCCAGACGGTGCTGCTGGCCGGCGAGGGCGACCGCCAGGACGCGGTGAGCGGGCGCGCGGGCGGCGGCGGGGGTGGCGGGGGCGGTGGAGAGCAGGTAAGCTACTACGAAGTTCCTCCACCGCCGCCGCCTCCACCCGCGCCCGCGCCGCCCGACCCCACCGAGCTGGTGCCGCCGCCGGTGGTGCCGCCTCCTCCGCCGGCCGCCACGCCGCCGGTGGAGACGAAGCCCACCCCCGCGCCGCCTCCGCCCGTTCCGGTGGCGGGCCCGTCCGCCGGGGGGCAGGGTGCGGGGACGGGGCCCGGCGCCGGTGCCGGCGCGGGCCCCGGCTCCGGCGGAGGCAGCGGCGGCGGGAGTGGTGGTGGAACCGGGACCGGCACGGGTCCGGGCACCGGCCCTGGGAACGGCGGGGGCGGCGGGGGCACGAACCGCATCACGCCACCGGTCACCGACCTGCTGCTGATCCCGCCCAACCGGCCGCGGGGGATGGTCAGCCGCGACGTGGTGCTGCGCCTGACCGTGAACGAGCGCGGCGACGTGACCGACGTGGAGGTGCTGACCCCCACCGGCAACCGCGGCTACGACGAGCAGCTGAAGCGCACCGCGCGCGACTGGAAGTTCAACCCCGCCCGCGAGGTGGCCACCAACCGCCCCGTGGCCGCGAAGACCGACGTGACGCTCACGATCTAACTGCGGTGCTGAGTGCGAGGTGCTGAGTGCCGAGGCTCGACTGGCCGGTCGAACGACCGGATCGAGCGGCACTTCACCGACGGAGGTCCGCGGCAGGACGCAGCACTCAGTACGTAGCGATCAGCACTGAAGTCGCCCCGTCCCGATCCCCATCATCCACCCCAGGACACCGAATGCCGCCCACCGCACCCGCCGAGGCCCCGGCGCGCCCCACGCACACCAGCTCCGAAGGCGAGTTCAAGCGCGCCCTGTCATTGATGGACGCCACCCTGCTGGTGGTGGGGTCGATGATCGGCTCCGGCATCTTCATCGTGTCGGCCGACATCGGGCGCACCATGAACTCGCCGGGCGGGCTCCTCCTGGTCTGGGTCGCCACGATGGTGATCACCGTGTTCGGCGCGCTGAGCTACGGCGAGCTGGCGGCGGCGATGCCCCGGGCCGGCGGGCAGTACGTGTTCCTGCGCGAGGGGCTGGGGCACCTCCCCGGCTTCCTGTACGGCTGGACGCTGTTCATGGTGATCCAGACGGGGACGATCGCGGCGGTGGCGGTGGCGTTCTCCAAGTTCCTGGGCGTGTTCATCCCCGCCGTGTCGCCCGACCTGTTCGTTTCGTTCGGCAAGGTGCCGGTGCCGGGCGGCACCATCGAGCTGGGCCTGAGCCCGCAGCGGGTGGTGGGGATCGTGATCATCGCGCTGCTCACCTGGGTGAACATGCGCGGGCTGCGCGAGGCCAAGTGGATCCAGCGCATCTTCACCTTCGCCAAGACGGCGGCCCTGCTGGGGCTGGTCCTGCTCGGTTTGACCCTGGGGCGCAACGCGGCGGCCGTGAGCGGCAACTTCCACCACATGTTCGCCGACATGCCCGGCGGCACCGCGCTGATCCTGGCCTTCGGCGCGGCGATGGTGGGTTCGCTCTTCAGCGCCGACGCGTGGAACAACGTGACCTTCGCCGCCGCCGAGGTGGAGCGGCCCCAGCGCAACCTGCCGCTGGCGCTGGCGCTGGGCACGGGGGGCGTGACGCTGCTGTACGTGCTGGCGAACGTGGCCTATCTGTCCACGCTGAAGCTGTCCGAGATCCAGACGGCGCCGCAGGACCGCGTGGGCACGCTGGCGCTGCAGCACATGTTCGGCGACGTGGGCGCGTACCTGATGGCGGGCGCGATCCTGATCAGCACCTTCGGCTGCATCAACGGGCTGATCCTGGCCGGCGCGCGGGTGTACTACGCGATGGCGCGCGACGGCGTGTTCTTCGAGAAGGCGGGCCAGATCTCGCCCAGGACGCACGTGCCGGTGTGGGCGCTGGGCGTGCAGGGCGTGTGGACGGCGTTCCTCACGCTCACCGGCAGCTACGGCCAGCTGCTGGACTACGTGATCTTCGCGGCGCTGGTGTTCTACGTGCTCACCATGATCGCGCTCTTCGCGCTGCGCGCCAGGCGGCCCGAGATGGAGCGGCCGTACCGGGCGTTCGGCTATCCGATCATCCCCGGGCTGTACATGCTGGCCGCGCTGGCCATCGCGCTGATCCTGCTGGTAGCCAAGCCGCAGTACAGCTTCGCCGGCCTGTTCATCGTGCTGCTGGGCATCCCCGTCTACTATGTCTGGCGCGCCCAGCGGAAGCCCGGGCGGGTGGGGGATTCGTAGGTGCTTTCGTGGTGTGGACAGATCGCCAGAGGTGCGGGGACGGATTGAACCGGGGGCGGACGGGCTTCATGGAACAGGTGGCGTTGCGGATCACCGGAATGTCGGAACGCCACCCCGGTCTCAGCGAGGCCGTGGCGGCGGGTTATCGCGAGGCGGCCGAGGTGTGTCTGGCCAGACATCACCAACCGCCGACCGCGTTTTGCCTGGAGTACGGCGAGGAGAGCCGCGACGCCGTCGTGGAGTGGACGCTGCCGTCCGAACGGTCGCGGGCGGCGTGGCGCAACCAGGTAGCCGCAACGGAGAGCGGGGCCTCGGCCCTGGTCCTGGCTGCTGTGGAAGAGACGTTCGGTCTGGTGGCGTTCAGCAGGGCCGAAACGCGTTCTGGCGCGGACTACCTCATGGTTCCTGCGGGCTCGGCCATTCCTGACCTGGAGTCGTCCGTTCGGCTCGAAATCTCGGGTGTGGACAGCGGACCGGTTCGACTGGTGTACCAACGCGTGCGCAAGAAGATAGAACAGGTCTTGCGAGGAAGCGGTGAGCTTCCCGCGCTGGTTGGTGTGGCCGGCTTCGGTTGCAGAAGAGTGGTGCTGGAGACCGTGGAGGGCGTGGAATGAGCAGCGAATGGCTTGATCTCCACCGACAGAGCGAGCGGCTCGCCGGCGAGGGCCAACTCAGCGTCGCCCAAGGCCGGGGTGGCGCCGCGGAGCTGTACCGCAAAGCGGCCGAGTTCGAGGAGTCGGCGCTTGCCAGGGTTCCCGCCGAGAAGGTTCGCACCCGGGGAATCCTTGGAGTGAGCGCTACGGCCCTCTGGTTCAAGTCCGGCCAGCTGGAGGAGGCGAAACGCGTAGGGCGGCAGCTGCTGGACGAAACGACCCTTCCGACATTCGCACGCTCGGAAGTCGAGGAGATCCTGGACGACATCCGGCAAGCGGAAGTGGATGCTGGAACGGAGAACGGGCGTGGTGCAAGGATGTACGACGTGCAGGTCACGTTCAATCAGCACTATCGGGTCGCGGCGCCCACGCGCACCGTTGCCGAAGAGCTGGCGATGAAGCAGTGGGCGCGAGGCGAGCACGCAGACTCGTCCGAGTTGGTAGCGGTTACCACGGTCGAGGCGGAATCGCCGGGCGGCGGTAGCTGAAGTCCGCGAAGAACTCAGGCAATCGCTGGTGGGCACTCGTTGTGGCGGGTGCCCTTTTCGTTCGCCACCGGAGCGGTTTCGTTACGCACCGGTGCTGGCCAGCAGTCCGCGAAGGCGGACTTTCCGCGGTTCCAGCGGCGGGTTTCAACCCGCCGTACGCAGCCGGATCGACGGTAGCTGCGTACGCGGGACGATCCGTGCGTGCGAATCCGCGAAGGCGGACTCCGGGCCGTGGTTGCCGCGGATTCATCCGCCCGGTGCGGGGCCCGGTACTGCCCGACCGATCTCCGCCGATCGCGCGGCCGATTTCGTCCACCCTCTGAACGATCGAATCTCCCCCCGCCACACCTTGAGACCCGCACCCGCGGCGGGTTAAGTTACGCATTCGCCCGAAGCTGAAGCCTTTGCCCCGACGGATACATGCGCTCCGACGAGATCCGCGCCGCGTTCCTGGACTACTTCGCCCGCAACGGCCACGCGGTGCGCCCGTCGTCGTCGCTGGTGCCGGCCGACGACCCCACCCTGCTGTTCACCAACGCGGGGATGGTGCAGTTCAAGAAGGTGTTCCTGGGGATGGAAGACCCCGGGTTCAGGCGCGCGGCCACCAGCCAGAAGTGCGTGCGCGCCGGCGGCAAGCACAACGACCTCGAGAACGTGGGCTACACCGCCCGCCACCACACGTTCTTCGAGATGCTGGGCAACTTCTCGTTCGGCGACTACTTCAAGCGCGACGCCATCCGCTTCGCCTGGGAGCTGCTCACCGAGGTCTACGGGATGCCCAAGGACCGCCTCTGGGTGACCGTGCACTACACCGACGACGAGGCGGTGG
>Ga0207706_10003690_pt1 | contig 14613 bp, 11 predicted proteins | sample KBSC53metaG_FD_184318 | JGI IMG/M metagenome (GOLD analysis project Ga0207706, IMG submission 184318) | Corn rhizosphere microbial communities from Kellogg Biological Station, Michigan, USA - KBS C5-3 metaG (SPAdes) (version 2) | ecosystem: Host-associated > Plants > Roots > Rhizosphere > Soil ... | reverse complement strand
GGGGGTTGCGAACTCCGGACCCGTGTCGATGACCGCGGTTGTCGTGGGCGGCTCGACCGGCACCAGCGAGGTAACGGTAGCAGGAACCTCTGTCGCAGGCGCGAGAGCGGCGCTCCAGAACGTCGAAAGCGCGCAGGCCGTGACCACCAAGCGCTTCATGATTGGCAGTATGGGCGCCGTCCACCGTGACAGCAATGCACTCCGTCGCACAGTTCGCCCCGGACGAGGTGGCTCGCTCAGCGGACCCGGGAGACCTTGCTCGAGCGCCCGTTCGGGGCGACCAGGACGAACGACCGCAACACCCCGGACTCGATTTTCACGGTGTCGCCCGGCTTAAGTTTAATCTTCGAGCCAGGCGCGATTTCTGCCCAGACCTGCTCGTTGGCAAGCGTGATGATGAGCTCGCCGTGTGGCTTGGCTCGGACATCGGTCACGGTGGCTACGATTTCTGACAGCTGACCCGACTTCTCCTCTTTCTGGTCAACGCGCAGGCCGAACTCCTCCTCTTGTGAAACGACGCGCGGAGTTGCCGCCGGTGGGGTGGCGGCGGGCGCCGCCCCTGCCGCGACCGCGGGTGTCGCCGCAGGCGCGGCAGCCGGCTTGCCGGGATGGTCACCCCCACGCATGCGCGCCAGCTCCTGGTCGAAACACGCCAGGCGTCGCGTGTCGTTCTGTTCGGCGGCGCAGACCAGCAGAGGAGCGGGCACGTCCTTCTCCGCAGCCGGGACCTGAAAGGCGGCCACCAGCAGCCCGGCCGCAACCAGTGCGGCACCCAGGTGTCTTTGACTCACTCGGAAATCTCCGGAGCCGGACGGGTGCTCAGATGTTCCAGTCCGGCTTTGTCCCATTGTATGCGTCGATCGCCTCGAAAAGATTCGATACGAGCCGCCGTTCCTCCTCGGAAAGCTCGGGCCGCCACACGTCGAAAAGCAGTATGACCCGCGTGCGATCGCAGTCATTCCAGGCCTCGTGCTCGATCGTGTCGTCGAAGAGCCAGGCGCGGCCCTCGACCCATTCGCGAACCTCGTTCCCGACGCGAAAGCGGCTCTTGCCGGGAACGATGAGCGGCAGGTGGCAGATCAGGCGCGTGTTTACCAGGCCGTTGTGCGGCGGGATGTGGGCGCCGGGCTCGAGCAGGGAAAAGAGGATGGACGGCGAGCGATTCGCCGTCAGCGACAGCGGCGCATTGCGCAGCGCATGCAGCGTCCTCGGGCAGCGCTCGGCATTCCCTGCCACCGGCTCGCCGTTCTTCCAGAGATAAAAGGCGCTCCAGGCGGGATTGTTGAGCATGCCGAGCTGGTCGCGGCGCGGCCGGTTCGCATCACCGGTCACGTAAGGCGAAAACGCGGCAGGGTTTTGCATGACCGCCAGCAACTCGTCGCGAATTGCCGCGGTCTCAGCCTCGATTTCCGGGAGCCAGGGAAAGGAGCCCTCAGGGTAGAACTGAATCTGGGGCAGCCCGGGAAAATAGTAGTACCGTGGCTCCTGGACGAAAATTTGCTTTTCGCCGAGCGCGATGTCCACGGACTGTGTGAATCGCGGGCTCGATGCGCTCGGATCGAAGCCGCTGCTCTCGAGCTTCGCGCGCAGGTAGGTCTTGTACTGCGCCGCGTAGTGGGCACAGGCTTCCTGGGCGCGACGTACGTCCGCGGCAAGGTCACCCGGGAGCCGCCCATGCGTGGCGGCGGCCCGCACCGCGGCCAGATAGAAAGCAGACGCTGAGCGCGCGTCGCCCGACGCCGCGAACTGGTCCGCACGCCGGATCAGCTCGCGGATGTTCTGCGGGTCCGAGGCCGGTAGCTGCGCCGCAGACGCCGATTGCCTTTTTTCGTTGCTCATGTCCGTACCGCGGGCGAATTGTAGTGCGCAGCGACTAGCCTTGCGGAGGCCGATCGCAGGGCGATAGTCTGGCCCCATGGAACAGACGGCCAGTGCGGGAGACGCGTCGACGGCGAAACAGGCCGCCGCCGGTCGGAACCAGGCCGCGCTGCGCGCGATGGCGTCCGGCGACCTGGCCGGCGCCGAGACGGCGCTGAGTGAGGCCGTGAGCCTCGATGCGACCAGCATATCCGCCTGGCTCAACCTCGCCGTGGTGCGACGCCAGCGCAAGGACCTGGAGGCGGCGTTCGCAGCGATCCAGAAGGTGCTCACACTCGACCCGCGCAACTTCCCCGCGCTCCTGATGAGCGCCACGATGCTCGAGAGCATGGGGCAGGGCGTCCCGGCGGCGCTCGCCTACGGACGGGCGCTCGCGAATGCACCCCCCGACCAGTCGCTCGACCCGCCGACGCTGAAAGCCGTCGCGCGAGGCCGCGTCGTCCATGGTGCCTACACGCGCCAGCTGGGCGAGCACATCCGGGGCCAAGTGGCCGAGTCCGAGTCGCGCTGTACGGCGGCGGAGCGCCGACGCCTCGAGGCTTTCATCGACACCACGCTGCGGGTGCGGCGTCGGTTTCGCCAGGAGCCGACCGAGTACTACTACCCGGGTCTGCCCGCCATCGAGTTCTACGAGCGCGACGAGTTTCCCTGGCTGCCGGAGTTCGAGTCGGCCACCGCGGCCATCGGCCAGGAGGTCGTCGACATACTGCGTGAGGAGGAAGGAGGATTCACACCCTACATCCATTACGCCGAGCACATGCCGCTCGACCAGTGGCGGGGGCTCAATAATTCCCGGCGCTGGAGTGCCTACCACTTCTTCGATCATGGAAATCCGATCGAGGATCGTTGCCGAAGGGCGCCCGCTACGATCGCCGCGGCCTCACGCCTGCCTCAGGCGGTGGTCGCGCGGCGGTCTCCGTGCGCAATGTATTCGGCGCTCGCGCCGCGCACGCGGATTCCCCCGCATACCGGCGTCGCGAACTTCCGGCTGGTCGTGCATCTGCCGCTTCTCGTGCCGCCGGGCTGCCGGTTCCGGGTGGGCGGCGAAGTCCGGGAATGGCGCGTCGGTCATGCCTGGGTCTTCGACGACACCATCGAGCACGAAGCCTGGAACGACAGCGACGAGCCGCGCTACATACTGATCTGCGACGTATGGAGCCCACGCCTGTCGCCGGAGGAACGCACCGCGATCGCGGGGATCATCGCCGCGACCGATGCGTTCAACGGCACGGATCCCGCAGCGCACGTCTGATCGGTCCCGACGACCCGCCGTGTTCCTGAAGATCAAGAACCTCCTCTCCGCCGCGGAAGTCGGCCGGTTGAGCGAGCTCGCGACCGAGCTTCGCTTCGTCGACGGGCGGGTCTCGAACCCGGCGAACGTGACCAAGGAGAACCTGCAGGCGGATCCCCGGGACGCGAAATACGCGGAGTCGGTGCAGGTGCTGCAGGCTGCTCTCGCGCGCTCGCGGGAGTTCGTCGACTTCGCGATGCCGAAGCGCATCGCGCCGCCGCTCCTGTGCCGCTACGAGCCGGGCATGAAATACGGCGCCCACGCCGATGCGGCGATCATCCAGGTCTCCGCCGTGCGTCTCCGCTCAGACCTGTCGTGCACGATCTTCGTTGGCGACCCTGCGAGCTACGAGGGCGGGGAGCTCGCCATCGTGGCGGGCAACCAGACCGTGGCGTTCAAGGGGCTTTCCGGCGAGGCGATCGTCTATCCCTCGACGCTCCTGCACGAGGTCGTGCCGGTACGCTCGGGCCAGCGCCTGGTTGCAATCACGTTTATCGAGAGCTTCATCGCGGACCAGCACCGGCGTATGCAGGTGCATGAGCTGAACGAGATCGCTGCCCTCGAGGGCAACACCATGCGCTGGGAGAATCGTGTGCGGCTCGACGTCGTCAGGCAGAACCTGATGCGGATGTGGTCGACGACCTAGACCAGGCGGCGGCGGCGGCATCGTCGGTTTTCGCGACCTGCTCGAGCCAGCGCATCCCGCGAGCGAGCTCCTCGCGGTGCTCGCGCCGTGCCTGGTCCAGGATGCTCGCCCGCAGCGCGGCTCCGTACGGGTGTTCCGGCGCCTTGGAGTAGCGGGTCAACACGGCGCTGCGCACGATACGATCAACCGTATCCCGATCGTCCGGAAGCCCCAGGTGCGACAGCAGCAGCTTTAGCCCTGTGGGCACGTCCGCAAGGAACTGTTCGAAATCCACTGCCTTGATGCGTTCCGCGTGGCGTTCGAGCGCCTCGCGTTGCGTCAATGATTCGGTGAGCCAGCTCATCGCCGCGAGCTCCCCGAGCGAAAGGGCGTGGACCGGGGTGAGCGGCGCCCGAACCCGCGTCCGCAGCCGCCGCATGCGCTCGGTCGCATGTCCCCGGAGATCGATCGGCGAATTCTGGCCCGCAAGCAGCGTCGCGAGATACGGTTCGGCGGCCACGTTGAGGTATATGCCCCGCGTCGACTGGCTTTGACCCAGCAGGGCAGGAGCCGCTCGTCCGGTGCTGCTCGTCGCCTTTACGACGACACAACTCGTCGTCGCGTACCCGCGGCTCCACAGCCGCTGGAAGCTCATCATCAGCCGTTCGTATTCCGCACCGTCCAGCAGCGATTCCGGTTGGCCGAGCAGGTCCTGGACCTCCGCCAGCGTTCGCAGCGGCAGCGGCTCGCGCAGCGACAGCACCGCACCGGTCTCATCGAGCAGCCGGCTGACGAGCGTCGATCCGACGTGGCCCGTATGAAAGATGTAGTGAAGAGGCCGCGGATTGCGGACCGCATCGGCGGCGGCGGCAATCCGCTCGACCGTCGCCCAGCCGCCGCGCGTCGCGGGCCCCAGGATGCGATCGTCCAGGAAGGACGCGGCGCGATACGCGGACTCGCCGAGACCGATCAGCAGCACGGCGCGCCGGATCGGGTCCAGCTTCTGCGGATAGCCGTCCGGAGAATCCGGCAGCCTTGCCAGCAGCTCGTCGACGGGGTTCTTGACCTCGGACATGGCAGGCGGATTCTGCATCCCTGAGCGCGATGCTGCAGCCCCGGGCGTGGCCTTGCGGCCCGCACAGGCAAAAAAAAGCGGCGGCCCCTTGCGAGGCCGCCGCCAGGTCTGTCGATTTCAGACCGGTATCAGAACCCGATCTTGCCTCGCAGGAAGATGAACCGACCAAGCGCGTCGTAGGCCTGCGGGTAGGTGTTGCCATTACCCGTGGTGCCGACGTTCGAGTTGAGCGAAGGATCCTCGTCCAGGATATTGTTGATACCCAGGAGGACCGATGCCTTCTCGGTCACCCGCCAATTTGCCGACAGGTCGAAGTAGTTCTCCTCAGACAGCCTGTGGTCGATGTCACCCACATCGCCGCGGAACTCCGTGACCGAGCTGATGTAACGCCAGGTCAGGGCCATGTCGACGTTCCACGGTGACTCCCAGCCGAACCGCGTATGGCTGCGCCACTCCGGCGTCGGGCCAAGGCAGTCGTCCGCGAATTGCCCGACGCAGTCGTAGGGTTCGATCCCGGGGCCCGGCTCGGTGATCAGCTCATCGACGAAGGTCGCCGTCACGTTGATGTTGAGCTCGCCGAAGCGGCCCATCTCGATTCCTGCATACGTCAGGTTCATGTCATAACCCGACGTCTGCAGCGAGCCGATGTTGATGTTGATGTCTTCCACGTGGCCGTCGCCGAGCCACAGCTGCCCGGTCCCGGGGTTGCGGTTGATCCGGTCGCACGCCGCCGGGTCGCGGTTGACATAGCAGGCGTTCAACGTGTTGCTCGGACCGAAGGTCGAGACCGTGTCCTCGATATCGATGTCGAAATAGTCGATCGACAACGCCAGCTTCGGCGCGAACCGCGGCTGCAGGATGATGCCGATCGTCGTCGTATCGGACTCCTCGGGCTGCAGCTCGGTGTTGCCGCCCTGCAGGAGCTGATACTGTCCGGCCGGGCTGTCCAGGCCGGGCGAACCGTAGTTCGCCGGGCAGAGATCCGCCGGCGCCGTCCGGGCCGGCCCGCACGGATCTTCATCGATGTCGAACAGGTTGAAGCTCTGCGCGCTGAACAGCTCGACGATATTCGCCGCCCGGACCGCGCGCTGGAAGCTGCCACGGAAACGGACGTCGTCGATCGGCGCCCAGTCGAGCCCGATCTTGTACGTGTCGGTCGACTGGGTGTCGTAGTCGGAGTAGCGATACGCACCATCGAGCGACAGCATCTGCGCGAACGGCAGATCGTTCAGGAGCGGGGCCCTGAATTCCATGAAGATGTCGTCCACCTTGACACGGCCATCGAGGCTGGTGGTTGCGCCGCCCTGGCCCATCAGCTGCCCGGACTGGAGATTCACATCGGGTATCGTGCTCAGACGGTCCGTCCGTGTCTCGACGCCGAACACGACCTTGATGCTGTCGTTGGCGAGCGGGCTCGCGAGCCCGATCCCGCCCAGATCGCCGGTGACCGAGGCACCGTAGACCTCCTGCTCGATATTTCCAATCTCGAGCGACGGAACCTGCAGGTAGTTGAGGACGTCAGAGCCAGGCTCAACCCCCCCGTTGGCGAACACGTTGTACGGCACGCAGCCTGCATCCCCCGAGCGGCACACTACTTCACCGCTCGCCCCTGTGAGCGGATCGCCGTCGGCGAGGCCCGAATCAACAGCGTCGAGCGCGTTCAGGAAGCGGGGCAGGACGAAGCGGTTCAGCGTGAAGTTCTCGACCTTGACCTTCGAGTACTGCGCGGACGCGTCGTACGACCAGTTCTCCGTGATCGCGCCGCGGACGCCCAGCACGCCGCGGAACGAGTCGGTCCTGAAGGTGTCCTGGCGGCCACCGCCCTCGACGTTGCGACGCAGGATGTAGAAGGGCACCTGGGCGTTGTTGCCGTTGGTGGCGTCTCCATCGGGGTCTGCAGCGATGTTGCAACCGATGGCCGCCAACTGCTGCGCCGACATCAGCGGGTTGTCGCAATTGACCGTGCCCGACTCGCCGAACGCGCCACCCGGCGCGATCTGCGCGGTGGAGTCATAGTCGCTGAACATGAGCTGCGTGTAGACGTCCGCGGCCTCCGAGAGCTCGTAGTGGCCCATCGCACCTAACGTGTAGCGCGTGTCCGGGCGCTGGTAGTAATTGAGCGGGCCGAAGTTGTACAGATCGTTCGCGCCGAAGTCCCGGAACTCGTTGCCTTCCGCCGTAAAGGCAAACGAGGGCAGCGGATTCGTGTCCGGCACGTCGTCCCCAGTGCCCGCCACTCCATCTGGCCCGACGCTGCTGTTGTCGTTCAGACCGAAATCGCTGAAATAGCCCGTCGCGGACGTCCCGGAGCCGCCGCAGCCAAACGACGGATCACGTACATTGGTGTCGACCCCGCCCTGTGTCCGATCCGTTGGGGACAGGGAGCAGGACGAGTAGTCACGGTCGCGCTGCAGCACTTTCTCGTTGTCGCGGACGCTGGCGTAGGCCGTGATGTTGCCGCGGCCGTCCTCGGTCGAGGCACCCATGGTGAGGCTGAACTCGACGCTCGTGCCGTCGGTGACGTTGTCGTCCGGGAGCGCGAAGTTTGTCGGGTTGCCCTCAGCCCGACCTGCGATCACGTCACGCAGCTTGACCTCGCCCGGGCCGCCGAAGTCGTTCTTGTGCTGATAGGTGCCGTACTGCGCCTCGAGCTCGACGCCTTCGAAGTCCTTCTTCATGATGAAGTTGACGACGCCGGCGACCGCGTCCGAGCCATAGACCGCGGATGCGCCGCCGGTCAGAACTTCGACCCGCTCGACCATCGAGGCGGGGATCTGGTTCAGGTCGGCTGCCGAGTCGTTCACACCGCCATACGGCATGCGCTTGCCGTCGATCAGAACGAGCGTGCGCCTGGAACCGAGGCCGCGCAGGCTCACGGTAGCGGTACCGTCCGCTCCGTTCGAAACGGTGGAGCCCTGCAGCTGTCCGAAAGCCTGGGGCAGCTGGTTAATCAGGTCTTCGACGCGCGTCACGCCTTGCGTGGCGATGTCGGCGGCCGTGACCTGGGTCACCGGGCTCGAGCCTTCGAGGTTTGCGCTGCGAATGCGCGAACCCGTTACGACGATGGTATCGACCTCATCCGCCTCCTGCGCGTGCGCAGGCAGCGTTGCGGCGGTTGCGACGGCACTCATGACGAGTGTCTGACGCACCGCGCGTCGAATTTGAATGTTCCTCTCCATTAGCTGGATCCTCCCGGGAACGGTATGACCGTTCATTGCTGCAAGATTGCATCGCTCTGTAAGCGAACGGCGGAACGACGTGACGTTGAAACGCCCTTCGCTTTGCGGCGGATATTAGCAACAAACGATACCGATACAAGCGTTGTGGCAAACAAGCAACGACTATTTTCAGCATGGAAATGCGGCTGGACCCCCGGATCAAGTGCGCCTGACTCAGCAAAACAACGCCTGGGCCCGACCGCGTCGGCTGGACGGTGCGGTTGTTGCTGACCAGCAACGACCGCGTCAGCGTATGCTTTTCGCGTCGCCGCCGACCGCGCGGACGAGGAATCGGGGACCCGACGGGCGACTGGCAGATCGTGTTCAGCGGAACAAGTTCAAGTTAGCCAAGTATTTCAATGACTTCTGATCCGCTTAGCGATGCCCTGAAGCGCGGGCTTCACTTCCACAAGCTGTCCGAGCTGGACCAGGCCCTGAACTGGTACCGGGCCGCGATAGCCATCAGCCCCGACGACGCCGAGGCCAATAGCCTCCTCGGCCTCGCATTGGCTCATGCGGGGCGAGCCGAGGAGGGGACCTCATATCTGCTCCGGGCGGTAGAGCTGGAGCCCGCGCAGCTGCCCTTCAGATTCAATCTCGTCCAGGGGTTGCAGCAGGCGCGGGCCTACGACCGCGCGATGGCTGAATTGAGCATCATCCTGACGCGCGAGCCAGCGAACTTCCTAGCCTGGGACCTGGCCGGCGATATCGCGCGGGCGCAGGGCGACCCGGACGGCGCTCGGGCCGCCTGGAATCGCGCCCGACAAGCCGATCCGACCGCCACGGCCCCCGCGCTCAAGCTGGCGACCGTGGAGATCGAGCAGTCGCATTTCGACGCTGCACTGGCGCTGCTGGACCCGATTGCAACAACGGCCGCTGCAAACGAACAGGTCTTTGACCTGTGGTGTCAGGCCCTGACGGGTCTGCAGGATTGGCGGGCGTTGCGGGTAACCGCGGCATCCTGGCTGGGCGGTCACGCGGAATCCGCCGCCGCCCGGCGCTGCCTGGAGCGAGCGGATTTCGAACTGGGGCGGCGGGAGCCGTGATCTGCGCTAATTGATGAGCGGCGTCGGTCGCGGATTTCCATCCTCGTCCACCAGCCCCGCGTCGGCCAGCCGCCGCAGGACAGGTTGCAACTGCGTCGCGCAGTTGCGCCAGCGGTTCACGGAAGTCTGGTAGATCGGTTTCCTGACCTGCGCCGCGCTTGCCGTCGTGGATGGCTGGCTGGATTGATGGAAGGCGAGGACCTCGTCCTGCCACGGAAGTCCACACCAGTCGAGGAGTATCTCCGACCATGCAGACGGGTCCGCGACGAGCTGCTCGTAGCTCACGTCATGGATCACCCCGGGGATCACGGAATGCCAGTGATCCATGGTGCGGCGATACGCAACGTAGTACTCGGCGAGCTCATCGAGCCGATAGGAGAAGTGGTACTGGTTGATGAACAGGGTCTTGAACACGGCGTAGCAGGTGTCCATCGGGTCGCGCGTCAGGTGCAGGATCGTCGCGTTCGGCAGCGCCTTGTGTATCAACCCGCAGTAGCGGAAGTTGTACGGCAGCTTGTCGATGGTGTGTCGGTGACCGGTCGCCATCTGCCGCACCGCCGCGAGGTAATTCCCGCCCAGCTCCGCGAAGTCCATCTTCAAGGAAGCGTTCACGAGATCCGGTTCCGTCGAAGATGACAACTGGTAGGTGCGCCTCGCCAGTGCCGCCATCTCCAGCGGGAAATCCTGCGCCTCGCCGATCGACGTCACCTCCGAGTGGCTGCCGAGAATCCGTTCGACGAGCGTCGTCCCGGTCCGCGGCATCCCGATAACGAAGATCGGGCCGCGCGATTCGTCCCCGCTTCCGATGCCTGACAGCGCGTCCTTCGTGTAATGGGTCATGATGTTCTGCATGGCGCGCACGTCGTCTTTGACGTCGTACCTCAGGGTGCTCCGCTTCAGCGCGTTCGCCCGTCGCAGCGCCTCGAAGGATTCCGCGTATTCGCCCACGTCCTCGAGCTCTTTCGCCAGGGCGAAATTTGCCAGCAGCGCATCCTGGCCGCCCGACCGTGGCCGAGCGACGATTCGGCGCAGCTCGTCGATGTGGTTCGCCTCCCGCGTCTGGGGCTGCAGCTGCGACTGGACATGCAGGGCGGCGCCATTGCCGGGCGCAAGCGCCAGAACCCGCTCGAGGAGCACCGCGGCCGCGTCCATTTCGTTGAGGTAGAAATGGCTGAGAGCGGTGTCGTACAGGATGGCGGGGTCGTCGGGCCGCAGTTCGCGCGCGGCGAACAGCAGTGTCTGCGCCCGGACCGGGTCATTGGCTTGCACGTAGATCTTCGCGATCGCCTGCAGCAGGCGGGCATCGGACCCGCCGATCTCGACCGCGCGCCGCGCGACGGCGAACGCCTCGGCACGCCTGCGCAGCTGCATCAGGACCTGTGCACGCTTCAGAAGCAGAGCGGCATCCTCTCCGCGCTCCGCAAGCGCCGCCGCCAAGATATCGAGCGCCTTCGGGAGGTCGCCCCTGGCTTCCGCAATCTCGCATGCCAGGCGGGTAAGCTCGGCGCTCGCCGTCGTGTTCTGCAGGCTTCGATGAAGCTCTTCGGCTTCCACGACCTTCCCTCGCCGGAGCAGGTCGAAGGCGGCCTTGATCCGGCCGTCGACGCCGGTTGCATCGAAAGCACCTGTGCTGCTCATGCTCCCCCCTGCCCGCAACGACAGCGCGCCACCGGGCCTGCCTTCGGAGGTGTCCTACGCAGGTTTGGGACACACGCCGGACGGCCTGCCGATGCACGGCTGATACGGTTGATGGGGTCAGTCAAGCAGCCAGAGGAGTGTGCCATGCATGTCAACGAAGTCATGACGCGGGATGTGAAGCTTGCCTCACCCTCGGACAGCCTGCAGCGCGCGGCGCAACTGATGGAGCAGGAGGACTTCGGCAGCCTGCCGGTCGGTGAAAACGACCGGCTCGTGGGCATGCTGAGCGACCGCGATATCGCCATACGCGCCGTCGCGCAGGGCCTGTCGCCGACCGAGTGCACCGTGCGCGAGGTGATGTCGGACGAGGTGAAATACGTATTCGACGACCAGACGGTCGAGGAGGCCGCGCGCCTGATGGGCACGCTCAAGGTGCGCCGCCTGCCTGTGCTCAACCGCGACAAGCGCTTGGTCGGCATCGTGTCGCTTGGCGACCTGGCGTTGATCAAGGCCAAGCCCGCCGGCGATGCGCTGAAGTCCATTTCCAAGGCACCGGCCACCTGACGCGGCACGCCGCCACGTGCGCTAGACCGCTGCCAGCGCCTGGTCCAGGTCGGCGATGAGATCGTCGGGGTCCTCGATCCCGATCGAGAGCCGGACCAGCGCATCCGTGACCCCGAGGCGGTCGCGGGTCGGCTTTGGTACGCCGGAATGCGTGGTGGACGCGGGGTGTGAAATCAGAGACTCCGTGCCGCCGAGGCTCACAGCGAGCTTGATGACCTGCAGTTCATCGAGAAACCTGAACGCTTCCGCCTCCCCGCCGCGCACTGAGAAGGCGAACGTGGAACCGGCACTGCCGCACTGGCGCTGGAACACCGCGTGACGCGGATCGCCGGGCTCGAGGAACCCCAGGTAATTGACCGACGTCACCTTGTCCTCGCGGAGGAGGAACTTGGCGACCTGCTCCGCGTTGTCGGCCGCTCGGTGCATGCGCAGCGACAGCGTTTCCATCGAGCGCATGATCATCCATGCGGTGTTCGGATCGAGCTGTGAGCCGGTCGCGCTGCGCAGCAGCCTCACCGGCTTGACGAGTTCCTTCGAGCCCACGATCCCGCCCGCAACCAGGTCCGAGTGGCCGCCGATGTACTTGGTGAGGGAATACATGACGAGATCGGCGCCGTGCTCGAGCGGTCGCTGGAATACCGGCCCCAGGAACGTGTTGTCCACCGTCACGGGCGGGCGCGGCTCGCCCTGCTCGCGACCGAGCCACTCCGAGGCCTCGCGCATCAGACGCAGATCCACCAGGCTGTTGGTGGGGTTCGCCGGCGTCTCAGTGACGATCAGCGCCACGCGGCCGCCCCGCTCCCGGGCGAGAGCGAGCGCCTGGGCCGCTGCCGTCATGACCGCCTCCCTGTCGCAGGCCTCCGATACGGGCACGGCGCGGATTGCGAAGTTCGGCAGGGTCTTCTCTATCAGCGTTTCGGTTCCGCCGTAGAGCGGCTGGCTCATCAGAAGCACGTCGTTTGGTCGCAGGTAGGTCCAGAGAGTGGTCGCGATGGCGGACATGCCGCTCGAGAACACGAGGCCGGCCTCGCCACCCTCCCAGAGCGCGAGCCGATCCTCCAGCACCTCGAGGTTGGGGTTGTTGAAGCGGGAGTACACCAGCCCGGCCGCTTCACCCACCGGCGGCTCACGCCGCCCCGCCGTGTAGTCGAAGAAGTCCTTGCCGTCCTGTGCGCTCTTGAAGACGAACGTGGAGGTCAGGAACACCGGGGGCTTGAGCGCGCCCTCGGACAGACTCGCATCGTAGCCGTAGCCCATCATCTGGGTTTCCGGTCGCAGCACGCGATTGCCGACGCGGCGCTTGTGATAAGTCTCGTAGCCCATGGAAACGCTCTCCCGGAATCGATGGTCGGATTCTACGGCCGGAGGCGATCCGGCGACCGTCCACCTTCAGCCGCAACTGCGCTACAGTCAGGTGACGAGGTGTTCCGTATGGCATCCAGAGCGGCCTTAGTGGTACTCGTCGTCGGTTCGCTGTTCGCGGCCGGTGCGCCCGCGGATCCCGAGGAGGTGATCAGGTGGCAGTTCGCCTACACCGGGCCTCGGGTCACGGCCCGCGGTATCGTGGAGACGGCGGCCATTCCGGAGGACGACGGCAGCTACCGAATTCTCGCTGTCACCGGCAGGCGCAACGGCAAGCGCATCGTCGAGCTGCTGCCGGCAGGGGAGATGCTGACCAGCCTCGAGCAGTTCATGTTCGCCGATAATCGCCTGTTGCCCGCATCGCCGTACTTTAGCGAGGGCGGGTTCACCTACCGGACCTCCGACTCGAACTACTACAACCTCTGCCACGCCGGCGGTATCGGAAACTGCGGCGCCGACGGATACCGCGAGTTCGACGGGAAGAAGGGCGACCGCGAGGTGCGATTCGAGCTCACGCGGATTTCCGATCCGACGCAGGTGACCGCACCGCCCGTAACCGAGGCAAGCGCGGCGAATCCCGGCTAAGCGACAGCATCGCGATGGCATGACCATGGCTGCCGACGCAGACGCGCTGCTGCGCGACGCAGTCCTGCTGGAGCGCGCCGGACGCTTGCCCGAAGCGATCGCGGCATACGAGCGGCTGCTTGCGCGCTGGCCGGAGCGGCCCGACACCTGGTACAACCTTGCGCTGCTGCAGCGCAAGGCGCGGCGCTACGAGTCGGCGCTGGCTTCCTATCAGCAGGCGCTGAATCGCGGCGTCTCGCAACCCGAGGAAGTGCATCTCAACCGGGGCGTGATCTACGCCGACTATCTCCGCCGCGACGCCGCTGCCGCGGCCGAGCTTGTCGCGGCGCTCGAGTTGAATCCGCGCTACGTCCCGGCGCTGCTCAACCTCGCCAATCTCGACGAGGATTTCGGACGGCGCGAGGAGGCACGCGCGCGCTACGAGCGGGTTCTCGAAATCGATCCGGGCTGCCACCTGGCGCTCGCGCGGCTGGCGGGACTCGCCGCCATCTCCTCTTCGGAAGATCCCCTAATCGCGCGGTTGCGAGCCGCGATTGAGCGCGCGGAAACAAGCCCGGCCGACCGCGCGAGCCTGGGATTTGCGCTCGGCCGGCTGCTCGATTCCTGCGGGGCCTATGAACCGGCTTTCGATGCCTACCAGGCGGCGAACCGCGCCAGTCGAGCCAGCGCCGGACCCGGCGGCCCGCGCTACGACAGGCAACGCCAGGAACGTTTCGTCGACGCGCTGATCGCCGCGTTCCCGCAGGTGCGGAACGACGTCGTCACGCCCCCGGTCGTGGTGCCGGGCCTGGCAAGGCCGATCTTTGTCTGCGGCATGTTCCGGTCGGGCTCTACCCTGACCGAGCAGCTGCTCGCGACTCACCCTCGCGTGGTCGCGGGCGGAGAGCTCGACATCCTGCCGGCCCTGGTACAGACCGAGCTTGCGCCCTATCCCGCGTCGATGGCGGGTGCGTCTGCAGGTTCGCTCGGGAACATGTCCCGCCGCTACCTGCAGACCTTGTCCGCGCTCTATCCCGGCGCCGAATACGTCACCGACAAGCGGCCGGACAATTTCCTGAATATCGGCCTGATCAAGACCCTGTTTCCGGACGCGCGCATCGTACATACGACGCGAAACGCGCTGGACAACTGTCTCTCGATCTACTTCCTGCATCTCGACCAACGGATGAGCTACGCGCTCGACCTGCTCGACATTGGCCACTACTACCGGGAATACCGCCGGCTGATGGCCCACTGGCGGGCGCTCTACGGGCCGGACATCCTCGATTTCGGATACGAAGCGTACTTGCGTGATCCCGGCCCCGCTGTCGAGCGGCTGCTCGCGTTCTGCG
>Ga0207706_10003687_pt1 | contig 14617 bp, 8 predicted proteins | sample KBSC53metaG_FD_184318 | JGI IMG/M metagenome (GOLD analysis project Ga0207706, IMG submission 184318) | Corn rhizosphere microbial communities from Kellogg Biological Station, Michigan, USA - KBS C5-3 metaG (SPAdes) (version 2) | ecosystem: Host-associated > Plants > Roots > Rhizosphere > Soil ... | reverse complement strand
GGAGGCTGCTCTTCCCCGCGCCGCTGGGGCCCACGATGGCGGTGACGCACCCGCGCGGGAAGTGCAGGGTCACGTCGTGGATCACCCGCTTCTCGGCCGAGTAGCCGAACGACAGGTCGCGCAGGCGGACGTCGCCCTCGATCTGGTGCTCGATGGGGCCGTGCGGCTGGTACGCGCCGGCGGGGTCCTGCTCCACGGGCTTGTCGAGGTACTCGAACATGCGCCCCAGGTTCACCGCCGTCTGCTGGAAGTCGCTGAACAGGCCGGTGATCTGCTGCAGCGGGTTGTACAGGTACCCCATGTAGGCGGTGAAGGCGATGTAGTCGCCCAGGCTCATCTCGCCCTTCACGATCAGCGTCCATCCGTACCAGGTGAACACCGCGGTGCCCAGCGAGCGCACCACGGCGGTCATGGTGTTGAACACCTGGCTCCACCCGCCGGCCTTGAGCTGCACCTGCAGCGCGCCCTGGATCTGGTTGCGGGCGCGCTCGTACACCGAGTGCTCCAGCCCCATCGCCTTGAGGGTGCGGATGTGGCTGAGCACCTCCACCTGGAAGGCGCCCAGGTCGGCGTACGCCTCGGCGCTCTTCTTCCAGAACCGCCGCAGCAGCCGGGCGCTCAGGGTGGTGATGATCACCGTGAGCGGCACGGTGATCAGGCTCACCACGGCCAGCTTCCACTGCAGCAGGAAGAGGAAGGGCGGCACCAGGACCAGGTACACGCCGTTCACGAACAGCGTTTCGAACACGCGCGACACGCTGTTGAGCGAGTTGCGCACGTCGCTGAAGCGCGAGATGATCTCGCCCACGCGGTGCTCGTCGAAGAACCGCGTGCGCAGGTGCTGCAGGTGGTTGAAGAAGAGGAGGCTGGTGGCGTTGGCCAGGTGGGCGGTGGTGTACTGGGTGAAGTAGGCGCGGATCGCGCTCATCACGGCGCTGGCCACGCTCACCGCCAGGATCCCCAGCACCAGCACCTCCATCAGGGTGAGGTTGCGGGTGGGGTACACCTCGTCGATCAGCAGCTTGGAGAGGTACGGCGTGATCATCCCGAACAGGCCCAGCACCAGCCCCAGCGCCATCCCCTTGCCCAGCGCCCCCCAGTACGAACGGATCAGCCGCAGCAGCCGCAGGAACTGCTGGAACGCCTCGCGCAGCGGCGGGATCTCTGCGGTTTGAGTGGGGGGCATGCGTTCGGACGTTCGGGGTGCCGGCGCGGCCGGGGCGCGCCGGGGCAAGGGTGTGCTCCAAGACGATCAAAATAACAGCGTTGCGCCCATCCCGCGACGGGCGGGCGACGACACGCGCGTCGGGATTTCCCGGCGGCTTCCATCCGTACCGCCCGCCGCCGTCAAGGCCCGCGGTACGAGTGGACAAGGTGCTGCCGCGAAACGCTCTCGGCCGCGTGCGAGCCGTCTGGCGCTCTCCCGATCCGGCGCCCCGAACGTCTCGCGGCGACGTCCCCTTCGGTGCGGCGGGGTCGGGCTCACCCCGCTCCATACCCCTCCGGCGCGCCGGTGCTCCCCACCGGGCGTGCCCGAATGTCGTGCCCGATCCCTACGCCCGGAGCGCGCGGCCGGATTCGCAGGAGGTCACACGGAGGAGCGGAGCGCAACGGAGCAGCGGAAACAGCGAAGAAAAAGTCGTTGCGGTTCTCCGTTGCTCCGTTGACCTCCGCTGCTCCGTGCGACCCCGCGGTTCAAGACTCTCGCGCCCGCGAAGGTCTCCGCACCGCCCGGTGGAATGGCGGTCGCGGACGCCGCCGCGGGGGAAGGGGCTGGATGCGAATCGCCCGCGCGCCGTCCATCCGGCCCGGGGCGATTCGGCGGTGGCCGCCGCGTCCGCGTGGGGACGTGCTACGCGGCGCCGGCGGTCACGCCGTGGGTGACGGTGATGAAGCCGGCGCGGTAGGCCTGGCGCAACTGCTCGGTCACCCGGTCTTCCAGCCATTCGCGGCTGGGGCCGCCGCCGTCGGTGGACACGGCTTCCTGCACGTGGTCCACCACGTCGTCCACCCCGGCGGGGGTCTCCACCGCCTGCAGCACCAGCGCGGCGAAGGGGCTCAGCCGGCGCACGCCCACGCGGCGGCCGGTGGCCTGCAGCAGGTGGAAGGTGTCGCCCTGCTCGGGCGCGGCGCCGCGGTCCTCGTCGGCCAGCCACTCGTCCCAGTCGTGGGCGCCGTGCACCACGCGGGCGCGCGGGCTCAGGCCGATGCGCGCGTCGGGCCAGCGCACCTCGTCGTCGGGAAGGCGCAGCAGACCGGCCAGGAAGTCCTGCGTGAAGTCGTCCACCGACAGCGACAGGGCGTAGCGCTCGCGGTCCAGCCGGAGGGCGTCTTCCAGCAGCTCGCGCCGCGCGGCGTCGGTCTCGGCCGCCACCGCGTTCTCCAGCGCCTCGGCGGCCGCGGCCACGTCGGAGCGGGTGGGCACCCCGGGGGCGCGGGTGGGAATGTCGGCCCGGGCGCCCAGCGCGCGGAGGAGGGCCAGCGAGCGGCCGAAGTACTCCTCCACCGTCTGCCGCTGCAGCGCCGCGTGGCCGGCGCCGCCGTCGTCCTGCGCCCGCGCGCCGTCTTCGGGCGTCACCAGCAGCACGTTGGGGACGCCGGGGCGGGCCAGCCGCAGCACGAAGTAGCCGATCCCGCTCTCGCCCAGCAGCAGGCCGGGGTCGGGCGCGCCCTGCATGGTGCCGCACGCCCAGCGCCGGCCCTGCGCCTCGTACTCTTTCCACCCGTCCACCGCCACCTGCCGCGGCCGCTCCAGCAGCCCGGGCTCGCCCAGGACCTCCGCCGCCACCATCAGCGTTTCGGCGTTGCCGCCGCGGCCGTGGCAGAGCGAGTAGTTCATCCGCGGGTCTTCGAGCGAGGCCAGGGTGGCGCGGATGGCGGCGCGCGCGTCGGCCAGGTACGCCTCCTCGCCCAGCGCCTGCCAGGCGCGCAGCCGGCTGAGGCCGATGCCGGGGCCGCCGTGGCACCACGCGCTCATGTAGCGCGACGGCTGCTGCGGCAGGTCGTCGCCGGCCAGCAGGCGCTGCTTGAGCTCCTCGGTGCGGCCGGCGTACAGGTACTCGCCCAGCTCGCCGTGGCGCAGGTCGGGCCAGTTGGAGCTCTCGGGGTCGTAGAACCCGGCCTCGTACAGGAACGCCTGCTCCATGGCGTAGCGGTAGCGCGAGTCGCCGGTCGCCAGATACAGTTCCAGCAGCGCGTGGCCCACGCCGGCCGAGCCGTGCGCGTAGCCGCACAGGTGGCGCACGGCCGAGCCTCGCATCGTTCCCCAGCACCACCCCTGCGGCTCGTGGTCGGCCGCGCCGATCAGGTGGTCGCCCAGCCGGCGCGCCATCCCCAGCGCCACCTGCGGGTCCGGCAGCCACGGCGCCATCGCCACCAGCGCCTGGATGGCGCCGCCCCCGCCGCCGATCACGTCCAGCCCGCGGTCCTCCTCCTCGTGCCCCGCGGCGGCCTCGAGCACCTCCTGCGCGGCCCGCACCAGCTCCGGCCGATCGGCCAGGCGCCCGATCACCGCCGCGGCGTAGGCGACGCCCACGCGGCCGCCGTGGAAGCCGTACGACGCGGCGGGGAGCTGGGGCGCCTCGTCCAGCGCGAACTGGATGCCGCCCAGCGCGGCCCTGAGCAGCGCGTCGTCGCTCCGCCCGGTGGCGTCCCAGAGCTGGGCCAGGAAGAGCGCGATCCCGCTGGTGCCCTCGTAGAAGGTGCCCGAGGCGGTGGCCGGCTTGGCCACGCGCAGCTCGGGCTGGTCGCGGTCGGGCGACATCACCGTCCAGGTGGCGGCGGTGTCGCTGGTCCACTCGGCCGTGGCGGCCACCCGCTCGCCGATGCGCCGCGCCACCTCCAGGAAGAACTCGTCGGTTCCCGGCTGCGCCTGCGGAACGTGCGGGGGGATCTGGTTCTCGTTGGTGCTCATCGTCTCGTGTCGAAGCGTGGGCTCGGTCGGCGCGGCCGGGGGTCAGCCCTCGGCCTCGGCCCCCTCGGGGACGGGGGCGGGGGCCTGCAGGGTCCGCGTGATCAGGTACGCCAGGTAGCTTTCCTCCTGGATGGTGATCCCCAGGCGGTTGTTCATCATGTGGATGTAGCTGGAGCAGACGGCCATCACCGCGGCGATCCAGTCGGCGAACGGCGGGTCGGCGCGCCCCAGCCGCCCGGCGTCGAACACGTCGCGCAGGTGGCCGCGCACCTCGTGCAGGCCGGCGCTGTACAGGTCCAGCGCCTCGGAGAGCGGCTCGCCCTCGCCCATGCGGCTCCACACCTCTTCCACGTAGGCGCCCAGGGTTTCGCTCTGGCTGCTGTAGCCGCTGTCGAAGGCGCCCAGCCACGCGTCGCGCTGCTCCTCCTCGCGCGCCACGCCGCGCAGGTACCCCAGGTTGTACTGCTCCATCCAGCGCACGCCCGCCCGGCGGTCGCCGCCGGTGAACACGTGCACCAGCTGCACCATGGTGAGCAGCCCCTTCCCCAGCCGGGACGAGCGCTCGGTGCGGCTGGTGCGCAGCAGCAGCGCGTACGCCGCCTCGCTGCTCACCTCGAAGAAGCGCTCGGCCACGCGGATCCCCTGCTCGCCGCCGTAGCGCTCGGTCTCGGGCTCGTACTCGATGCGCGCGGCGTGCGTCACCAGCAGCGGCGTGCCCTCGGGCACCTCTTCGGGGGGCCCGTACTGCGGCCGGTCGGGCTTCTCGAACGAGACGCCGGGGTAGCGGGCGCGCACGTGCTCCCGCAGCGCGGGCCACACGGTGCCCTCCAGCACCTCGCCGGCGCCGTGCAGGCGCAGCCGCACGTGCGGTCCGTGCTCGCTGTAGCGGATGAAGAAGTGCCCGTCCGTCCACCCCTCCTGCTGGCAGCGCCGCACGAAGGGGAGCGCCAGCTCCATCACCACCTCGTCACACTCGCCCGAGTAGATGCCGGGGTGGTTGAAGAAGAGGTGGACGGCCAGCCACGAGGTGCCCTCAGGCCACGGCTGCAGCATGGTCCTCCCCCCCGGCCAGCGCGTGGGCGGCGGTGCCGGAGGTGCCGGCGGGGAAGTACAGCTGCACCACGATCTCGCTGGCGTACGAATCGTTTCCGTGCCGCGGGAGCGCCGCGCGGTCGGGAAGGCGCTCCTCCACGGTGGCGTGATAGTTCTTCAGGTTCGCGCCCATCTTCCCCAGGAGACCGACCAGGAGCGGGTTGCCGAAGTCGATGAACTGCGGCTTGTGCAGGTCGCGCGAGCCGGCGGTGCGCGGCTTGGCGGCTTCCTTCCTGGCCTCGGCGCCCTCCTCGCCCTGCGCCTCGCCCTCGGGCGCGGCGGCCTCGGGCTCGCCCTCGTCGTGCTCGTCCACCTGCTCGCCCGCGGGGGCGTCGTAGCCGGGCACCTCGGCGTCGGCCACGGCCTGCTGCTGCGCCTCGGCCTCGGCCTGCGCCTGGGCGTCGGCGGGCTGCTGCCCGGGTTTGGGCTGCGGCGGATCGGGGATCGGGTTGATGCGCACGTACACCGTTTCGGGGATCCCCGCCTCGGTGCGCCAGCGGTTGGCGCGCAGGAAGAAGTCGGCCGCGCTCTCGTGCGGCTCGCGCTGCGGGAAGAGCGCCGAGGGCACCAGCCAGCGCTTGCGGGCGATCACCAGCGACCCCTCGTACGTCACCCGCGGCCGCACCTGGATCCTGGGCGCGGGGCGCTCGGGCGGGGCGGCCTGCGGGTCCGGCTGCGGATCGTCCCCCTTCGCTTCGGGGGACGGCGCGGCCTGCGGGTCCGGCTGCGGATCGTCTCCCTCCTTCGCCTGGGGAGACGGAGCGGCCTGGGGATCGGGGTGCGGATCATCTCCCTTCGCGGCGGGGGACTGCTCCGCGGCCACCTGCGGGTCGGGCTGGGGATCGTCGCCGTTCGCGCCGTTGTCCGCGGACGCGGCGGCGGGCTGCGGGCGGACGCGGCGCTCGGGGCTCTCGGGGACCGGCGGTCCGAACATGGCCGGAGGGGTGAAGCGGCTGACCAGCTGGTACAGCGGCGGCCGCATCCGCGGGTTCAGGAAGCCGAGATCGACGGGGATCACCCGCTGCCCCGTGGGGCCGTGCACCAGGCGCAGCAGGTTGGGGTCTTCCGCGTCGGGCTCCACGAAGATGTCGCTGCTCTTGATCTGCTCCTCGGCGTTGCCGCTCTCGCCGGTGGGGTAGCTGATCTCCCAGCGCAGCAGCGGCGGGTGCAGGTTGGCGTTGAACTGCGCGTCGCCGCAGATCTCGGCCAGCAGCTCGCCGGTCATCGACGCGTTCTCGCGCCGCACCTGCTCCTGCACCTCGTCGGGGAGCATGTACAGGAAGCGCGAGAAGTACTTGCCGAACCCCGTGGTGTAGCTGCCGCCGCCCAGGATCAGGAGCGGGTCGCCACCCGGCTGCTCGGCGGGCGCCAGACAGGCGAACGAACCCATCGAACGGCAGACCGCGGAGGTGTTCTCCACCCCCTGCAGCGCCTCGGCCACGTCGGCGGCGGTGAGCGAGATCTCCTCCGCGTCGGGCGCGGCCTGCCAGCGCTCGCGCACCAGCTCGCCGACCCGGTCGCGCGCCTCGGACAGGCGCTTCACGAACTCCAGGCCGAAGGGGTTGCCGGCGTCGTACCCCTTCAGCTCGTCGTCCTGCACGCCCGCGCGGATCTTCCCCTCCTTCTCCACGTGCGCCTTGAAGTGCTCGCGGTAGAAGTCTTCGTAGAACACCAGCAGGGGCACGCGCCGGGGTCCGTCGGCCGGGTAGAAGGTGTCGAAGAAGTGCCGCATGGTGGCCTGCTCGCCGCGCGGCCACGCCACGCGCGAGGTCACGCGCACCCACTCGGCCCAGCTCTCGAAGGTGCGCCGCACGGCCGGCGTGAGCGCCACCTCGGCGCGCGCGGGGCTGGTGGCGTCTTCGAAGAAGGGCATGTCGCGGCGCAGGCGCTGCTGCACGTCCATGCTTTCGATGGCGTCCTTCAGCAGCGTGTGCATCTCCTCGATCATCCGCGCCCGCTCGCCGATGTCGGCGTCGGTGTACGCCTCCACCACCTCACGGAGGCGGGCGAGGAGCTGCGAGCTCTGCCGCGCGTGGTCGTCGTCGATCGCGTCCAGCAGCGCGCGGAAGGGGAGGTCCCAGTCGCTGTCCTGCTCGCGGATCCCGGTGTGGAAGCGCAGGAAGCCGATCTCGATCAGCTTGTCGAGGTACGCCTCGGCCTCTTCCGGCGTCGCCTCGATCTGCGGGTCGGCGCACAGCGCGTCGATCAGGTCGCCCAGGGTGGGCTTGCCCAGGCCCTGGAAGCGGCTGGTGATCAGCTCCAGCACCTCGTTGTCGGCCAGCCGCTGGAACACCTCGCGCGCCTCGATGGCGGTGAGGTACACCAGGCGGCCGTTCTCCTCGCGCAGGGTGGGGTTCAGCTCCACCTGCAGCGCGCGGCGCACCGGCTTGCGGGTGCGCAGGTGGTCGTACAGCAGCCCGTAGATGAACTTGTTGATGCGGACGTAGCTCCGCTTCTGCCGCGGGTCGCCGTGGAACCGGATCAGCTCGCCGCCCGCGCCGCCGCCGTCCTCCACGAACTCGCCGGGGAGGATGGCGCAGAAGGTGGAGAACGGGGTGGCCTTCATGGCCATGCGCGTGTAGTAGCGCAGCAGCCCCCGCTCGGTCTTCTCCTCCTTGCCGCCCAGCTCCGCTTTCCCCTCGCCGGCCGCCTGCCCCCAGCGGTCCACCGCGCCGTACAGCGCGCGGCTGCTGATCATCAGCCCCTTGCGGAAGTCGGCGTCGTCCAGCAGCCGGCGGAAGCGCGCGCGCAGCTCGGGCGTCTCGGCGGTGTACGCCTGACGCACGGCGGCCTCCAGCGCCACCCGCTCGTCCAGCAGCGCCGCGAAGGCGCGCACCTGCCCGGCGTCGCCACCGAGCGAGGCCAGGACCTCGTCCGTCACCCTGGCCGAGGCGCCGGGGCGGAGGTTGTAGAGCTCGCGCTTGAGGGTGATCAGCCGGTTGCGCAGCGGCTTGTCGTCGCCCGCGGCGCCGATGGCGTGGAAGAGGAGCTGCGACAGCGGCTCGCGGCGCCGGGCCAGTTCGGCGTCCACCTGGTGCAGGCGCGCCAGGCGGTCGAGCGTGGCCTGGGCGCGCAACTCGTCCACGCCGTCGGCGGGCGCGCCCGAGACGCGGCAAACGAAGCGGGTGCCCAGCCACTCGGCGGGCTCGGGCCGGCCTTCCTGCCAGGGTTCCATCATGGGTACGGCGGATCCGTGGAGCGGGTGGTGGGTGGAGCGGGAAGCGGCGGAAAGGGACAGCGGAAACGCGTCCGCGCCGTCCGGCCGGTTCGCCCGCCGCCGCGGCGCGCGTCCCTCTCCGGCGGCACGGCGCCCGGGGTGGGGAACGCATCGTCCAAAATGCGGCGGACTGCGATGATAACCCCGCCGCTCGGAAACAGGCAAGAGCGCGACCCGCCAGCCATCCGCACAACGCTTCGCCCGCCGATCGGTGTCACGGCACGGCGTCGCAGCGGAGCGCCTTTGCCCGTGCGATGGGCCCAAAGGCGCGGCCGGACGGATTCCACACGGTGTCGGCCGCGCCCGGGGAAGGGGACCGGCGTGAGCTTCCGGCCCGCCCGCCGGTCTCGCGCGAAATGCGGCTGAAGCCGCGGCTACGACCAGGGGACGCCTCGCGAACCGCGCGAGGCTGCGGCCGCGGCACCGCCCGATCGTCCAGTCGATGCGGCGGAATCAGCCTGTGCCACGGCGACGCCCGTGCCGCGCACCATCACCGCGCCCGCGCCGCCGCCGGTAGTCCGCGAAGGCGGATTTCGTGTGGTGGTTGCAGCGATTTCAATCGCCCGTCCCTGCGGCGATATCGATCACCCTCCGCCGCCGCCCCCATCCCCCGAAATCTCGGCTCCCCACAACGCCCGTGGCTAGCGGGATGTGACGAGCCGCGCGATATGCGCCGCGAATGCCGTCCCCGGTGTCTCGGAAGCATCCGCGCGCGGGAACGTTCCTTCAAACGCGCCGGACATCCATCTACCGCAATCCGGCCAGGCTGACGGCGAGCAGGAGCAGCATCTTCGTCGCCGGCAGCGCGCTGTCTCGATCCGCCCACTCGCTCAGCGTGTGCTGGTCGCCGCCGCGCGCGCGGCCCACGGCGATGGCCGGGATGCCGCGGGTGACCGCCATGTTCGCGTCGGTGCTCCCGGTGGCCTCGGCGCTGGACTCGATCCCCAGGAAGCGGTGGATGTCGAGCGCGGTCTGCACGATGGGGTGGGCGCGGCGGTCGCGCAGCATGTCGGCGGTGCCGGCGGCGCGCTGGTGCTGCACCTGCTCCATAGACGTGCCGACGTGGTTCTGCTCCGCCGCGGCGCGGACGCGCTGGTTGATCTCGGTGTCGAGCGAATCGAGCAGCGCGGGGTTCACCGAGCGCAGGTCCATGGTGAACCACACGTCCTGCGGGATGGCGTTGAACACCTTGCCGCCGCCCACCATCCCCACGTTGTACACCGCCCCGCCGCGCCCCTCGGGAATACGCAGCTCGTAGATGGATCGGATCGCGTCGGCCATGGCGTGCGCGGGGTGCGGCTTGCCGGTGCTGGTGTTGGTGTGGCTCCCCTCGCCGGTGAAGTGGTAGCGCGTCCAGTAGATCCCCAGCGCGCCGTAGTTCACCGGGCCCAGCCCGCCGTCCACCGCCACCACCATGTCGGGCCGCGGGTTGTGCGCCAGCCACCAGTCCATCCCCCGCAGCCCCAGCTCCTCCTGCGTGGTGGCGACCAGGACGAGGTCGCCGCGGGTGCGGAGGCTGGCGCGGTTCATCGCCCGGATCACCGCCAGCATGTCGGCCACGGACGCGGAGTTGTCGAACACGCCGGGCGCGCGCAGGGTTCCGCCGTCCACCTTCACCGTCACGTCGGTGTCGATCGGGTGCACGGTGTCCATGTGCGTGGCGAAGACGATGACCGGGCCGCCGCCGCTCCCCTTCCGCCGCCCGGTGACGTTGCCGATGGAGTCGGTGCTCACCTCCAGCCCCTCGGCGCGCATCTGCCCGGCCACGTACTCGGCGCGCCGCTGCTCCTGGGTGGACGGCGCGGGGATCTGGGTGATACGGACCCACTCCTGCACCTGCGCCGGGAAGTTGGCCTCGATCCACCGCAGCGCGTCGCGCACCGCCGGCGCGCTCGCCGTCCGCGCGTTCCACCGCGTGGGATCGCGCTCCTGCGCCGACTGCTGCGCGCCGGCGTGCGAGGCCGCGAATGCGAGCGCGGCGGCGAGGCAGGGGATGGAGATGCGGCGCGGGATCATCGGTGCCGAGGGGGAGCAGGGCGAACGAAATTCGCGGCGACGACCACGCGAAGTCCGCCTTCGCGGACTGCCGGCTCTCGCGCGGCCGGGGCCGCGAGCGCGGAGCGTGGTTCGTCGGCGTGTTCAGCAGATGATGTTTCCGGCGCGAGGGGCGGAGCGCAAGGTCCGGCACCTGGACGGATCCGGCCGTGGCGCAAAATCCGCATGAGCACACGTCGGAAGCCTCTTTGGGAGCGCACCTCACCCCGGGACGCGATCTTTCGGAGCGTGATCCGCGACCCCATCCTCCGTCCTGACCTTCTCCTCACCCCCGACGAGACCGACGTGCATCCACGCGCCGAAGAGCTGATCCGCACGCTGAAGCTGCAGCCGCACCCGGAGGGCGGCTGGTACCGCGAGGTGTACCGCGGCGCGCGGCGCGTGCAGCCGTTCGACTCGCGCGGGGCCCGCAGCGCGCTGACCGTGATCTACTTCCTGCTGGTGGACGGCGCCCCCAGCCGCTGGCACCGCGTGACCAGCGACGAGGCGTGGACGTGGGTGGAGGGCGCCGCGCTGGAACTGCACCGCATCGACGCCGCGCTGACGTCGGCCGCCGTGACGACGCTCGCCGCGCCGGGAGACGGGATCGGCGCGGCCGCCGTGATCGCCGCGGGCGACTGGCAGGCCGCGCGCACCACCGGCGCCTACACGCTGGTGACCTGCGCCGTGGGCCCCGGCTTCGACTTCGCCGACTTCACGATGATGTCCGACGACGCGCAGACCGCGGAGGAGGTGCGGCGGACGCTGCCGGACGCGGCGGGATTGATCTGATCGTGACACCGGTCCGCAACCTCGTCTCCAGGCCACGATGTTCTCTCACGGAGTCCACAGAGGAACAGCGAAAGCCTCGACGCAGTTCTCTGTGAACGAATCTTTTGCCTGGAGGAATGATCGAAGCTCGTTGCGTGATCAGGAGCCGCGTTTCGCGATGAAGTAGCCTGCGCGAAGCGCAAAAAGTCCCTCCCCCAGCAGTTTGGGGGAGGGACAGGCGTTGCTGGACGCGACGCAGTCGCGCCGGTAACGCCAGGGAGAGGGCCGCGGCGACGAGGCTCGGCCGGCCTCAGCCCGGACCGTCCGCCGCCGCCAGCAGCTCGCTCACGCGCACCAGCGTGTGCACGGGGTAGCCGGCGCGCTCGATCGCCTCGCGGCCGCCCTCCTCGCGGTCGACGAGGGCGAGCACGGCCAGCACCCTGCCGCCCTCGGCCTCCACCGCCTGGATCGCCTTGAGCGCGCTGCCGCCGGTGGTGACCGTGTCCTCGATCACCACCACCTCGTCCCCCGCGGCGAAGCACCCTTCCACGCGCTTGCCGGTGCCGTGCGCCTTGGGCTCCTTGCGCACGGTGAAGGCGTTCACCGGGTCGCCCGCGATCCAGCTGGCGTGGGCGATGGCGTAGGCCACCGGGTCGGCCCCCAGCGTGAGCCCGCCCACGGCCGCGGGATGGAGACCGGCGCCGCGGATCGCCGCCAGCCCCAGCCGGCCGACCAGGGCCTGCCCCTCGGCGTGCGTGGTGGTGGTGCGCGCGTCCACGTAGTACCGGCTGCGCGCGCCGGACGAGAGCACGAAGTCGCCCACGCGGAACGAGCGCTCCAGCAGCAGGGCCAGCAGGCGGCCGCGGTCGGACGTGCTCATGGCACCTCGCGCGGCCGGGTGGTCACTTCCACCCATTCCTCCAGGGTATTGGGCGTGGGATAGGGGAGCCCGCCGAACTCGCGGTGCAGCTCGGCGATGGCCCCCAGGACCTGCGGATCGTTGCGCACGTCGCTGTCGGGGCCGAACTCCAGGAACTCGAGGAACACCCCCGGCGTGTCGGAGTTCACGAAGTGCCAGGCGTGCGCGCCCTGCTGCGTGGCCGCGGCGTGCAGCGTGGCCCAGATGTCGGCGTATTCGCCGCGGCGGTGCTGGGGGACGAAGCGGCGGATGCTCACCAGCCGCCGCTCGCCCGTGTTGATCTCCATCGCGATCGGCCTTTCGTTCGTTCACGTCCGTTGGAACAGCGGACGGGTGCGCCAGTGCGTGAGTGCGCGAGTGCGTGCGGCTTCACGCCCGCTCGTCGAGCACCACGGCCCAGGTGCTGGCGTCGTCTCCGCCCCTGGCCTCCAGCGCGCGGTGCGGGCTGCGCCGCCGCGGCGCCGCGCTCAGGGGAGGCGCGGGCGTCTGGGGCGGCGGCTCATCAGCTGGCCCATCACGTAGGCGCCTACGGTGCGCAGCGTGCTGGGCCGCGCGCGCCGGGCCAGGCGCTGCGGCGCGCGGATCAGCGCCTCCACCTCGGCCGGCGGGAGCGCGCGGTGCTCCACGGCCAGGTACAGCCGGTCCAGGTCGTCGCGCAGCATGGTGCGCGCGTCGGTGCGCCTGGCCGCCACCATCCGCTCGCCGGCGTCGCGCGCGGCGCGGGCCAGGGCGCGGGCGCGCAGACAGGCGCGCGGGTCGGCGGCGGGGCCGTGGCCGCAGGCGGGGTACTCGGCCGCCAGCTCCTCCAGCAGCTCGTCGAGCACCACGGCCCAGGTGCTGGCGTCGTCTCCGCCCCTGGCCTCCAGCGCGCGGTCGGTGAGCCGGTCCACCGAGCGCTTGAAGCGCAGCGCGGCCTCCACCATCCCCGCGTCCTGGTCGGGGAGCTCGCTCAGGAAGTCGACCAGCGCGTCGTACACCCGCCCCGAGGCGACCTCGTCCAGCCGGTCGATCTCGTCGAGCAGGTCGCTGACGCGCGCCACCAGCCCCTCGCGGAAGCGGTCGGGCGAGATCGGGTGATGCTCCAGCCAGAACCCCACCTCGGCGTCGATCAGCGTTTCGAGGATCAGCAGCCTGGCGAAGGTCTCGGCCTGCATCTGCGGGGGCGCTTTCCGGATCGGGGTGACGGGTGGGACAAGCTCTCGGCGGCGGGGGCGCGAGTCAAGTTGCGGGACCCTGGCCCCGCGCCCGGGCAGATGAATCCGCGGCAACAACGGCCCGAAGTCCGCCTTCGCGGACTCCCACCACGGCGCCGGGTGCGGCTGCGACCGGGATCTTCGCGGCCGCGGTGGCCCCCCTCCCCCGCCCCTCCCCCGCGCTTCGCGGGGGGAGGGGAGAACTGCAACTGCGACTGCGACTGCGACTGCGACTGCGACTGCACAGCGCGATGACTCCGATTGCGTGAACGTCGAGGATACAAGCGAGATGAAGTGCTCCCCTCCCCCGCGGAGCGCGGGGAGGGGGCGGGGGGAGGGGGCCAGACGAGGCTCGGCCGGTGCCCGCGCTTGGCGCCCGGATCCGTCTTGCTGCCGTAGACGCAGGGGGCCCCACGCGGATAGTGTGTCTTTATCGGGAGACGACGCGCGTTCTCTTCCGACCTGCATCCTCGCTGCCCCGAAGCACCACTTCATGCGCCTGATCCACATCCCGCCTCGCGCGGCCCTGCGGTTCGCCGCGACGATGGCGGTGCTGTTCTTCTCGCGCCCCACCGCCGCGCAGGCCACGGGGTCGCTGGCGGGGCGCGTGACCTCGGGCGCGGGGGCGCCGGTGGGGGACGCGATCGTCACGGCCACGGCGGCGGGCGGGCAGGCGCGGCGCGCGCGCTCGGGGGCGGACGGCGCGTGGCGCATCACGCGGCTGGCGGCGGGCGCGTACACGGTGCGCGCCGCGCGGGTCGGCTTCGCGGGGGCGGAGCGGGTGGTCGAGGTGACTACGGGCGCCGAGGCGCGGGTGGATCTGTCGCTCACCGAGACCGACGTCGCCCTGGCGCCCGTGCAGGCCGTCAGCCGCCGCGACGCCGAGCGCGAGCGCACGCGCTTCGAGACCGAGGCGGGCGTCACCACGCGGGTGATCACCGGCCGCGACATCAAGATCCTTCCCGGCCTGGGCGAGGCGGACGTGATGCGGGCCGTGGAAGTGCTCCCCGGCGTGGTCACCACCTCGGACTTCTCCAGCGCCTTCAACGTGCGCGGCGGATCGGCGGACCAGAACCTGGTGCTGCTGGACGGCTTCCCGATCTTCAACCCATTCCACCTGGGCGGCCTCTTCTCCGTCTTCAACTCCGACGCGATCGCCCGCGCCGAGCTCCTTTCCGGCGGCTTCGGCGCGGAGTACGGCGGGCGCGTCTCCTCGGTGCTGAACATCGAGAGCAAGCCCGGCGGCGGGCCCGAGGGGTTCGGCGGCGAGGCGGGGGTGTCGCTGCTGGCCACGCGCGTGAGCCTGCACGGCAACCTGCCGCGCCCCGTCCGCCGCCTCCTGGGCGGCGAGGCGGGCGGGTGGCTGGTCTCCGCGCGGCGCAGCTACTTCGACGTGCTGCTGAAGCCCGTGGTCGACTTCCCCTATCACCTCACCGACGTGCAGGGGACGGCGACGATCGGGACGGCGGGCGGGGGGC
>Ga0207706_10003686_pt1 | contig 14622 bp, 14 predicted proteins | sample KBSC53metaG_FD_184318 | JGI IMG/M metagenome (GOLD analysis project Ga0207706, IMG submission 184318) | Corn rhizosphere microbial communities from Kellogg Biological Station, Michigan, USA - KBS C5-3 metaG (SPAdes) (version 2) | ecosystem: Host-associated > Plants > Roots > Rhizosphere > Soil ... | reverse complement strand
GAAAACATGGCTCTTGAAGCGTTGATGTCCACGGAGGTACCGACTAATTGAATACGTTTTTCGCGCTCTTTCTAATTGCAACTGTAGCGTCGCTAGTCACGACTCCGCTAATCAGGCGACTGTGTCAGCGATATAAACTGCTGGACGTCCCGGTCGACGAGCGCAGATTACACCGCCGCGCCATACCTCGGCTTGGCGGAATAGCACTGTATTTGTCGTGCTGTCTGGCTTTGTCCGCGCTGCCCTTTGTCGACAACCTGTTGACGCAATACAAGGTGGTCAATGCCTCGCTGGTTCCCTCCCCGCTGAACGTGATCGTCGACGGCAGCCTGCAGCTGTCGAACATCCCCTATACGGGCGTTTCGAATTATCAGCGGACCAGCACGGGAGTGCACAATTTCAGCTTCGAGGCGACGACCACGCCCGGCGCGTCCTTGCTGACGCTGGTCCAGACCTTGACCGCGGCCACCGACACCTCGATCGTCCTGACCGGTACCGCAGGCGCGCTGCACCCGCTGGTGCTGCAGGACAACAACCTGCCGCCGCCGGTCTCAACCGCCAACGTACGGTTCGTCAATTCGACCGCGGATGTTGCGGCGTTCGACGTGTTCGTCAATTTCAGCAAGCAGGTTTCGGGCCTTGCGACCAACAGCGCTTCGGGATACATCAATCTCAGCGCCGCCGCTTCGACTGGAACCAGCTATGAATTCGACTTCAATCTGGCCGGGACGACGACCTCGCTGTTGAAGCTGACGTCCGTGGTGCTCACCGCGGGCCATACCTATACGGTATATCTCGCCGGTCCGTCCAGCAGCCTGCGCGGCATCGTGTCGCAGGACAACTGAGCGATCGCCTGGCCGCGACCACCGTCGAATCGCGCCGCGTGGACACCCCACGCGCGCGCCCGGCCGGAGCGATACGCCGGGTGGCGGCGGCCGTGACAAGCGGCACGGCTTGAGCAGGTTCATTGATCCGGAGCAAGCGATGCGTGCGCACCCATTTCTCGTTGTCCTGACCTGCGTCCTGGCGCTCGCGCTGGGCAGCTGCAACACGGGCAAGGGTGTCAGCAACGGCAGCACGCATGGCACGCTGCGAGTGGTCAACGTCATCCCGAACGCCGGCGGCCCGTTGAACGTCACGTTCGACTTGAAGCCGTTCGTGGCGGACCTGCCGTTCGAGGGGATGACCCAGTACCAGACGATCGACGCCGGATCGCGCGAATTGCAGGTGAGCGTCGCCGGAAGCTCGACCAACCTGATCGACGTGACACCGATTTTTCTGCCCGACGTCGCATATACGTTTGTGGCGTTCGGCGCACTCGCCAACGCCACCGGCATCATCCTCAACGACACGTTGATCGTCGATCCGGGTGCCGGCATGTTCGCGCTGCGGGTGGTCAACGGCGCGAGCAACAACGGCGGAATCGATGTCTACGTCACGGCGCCCGGCGAAGACCTCAACACCGTCTCGCCGAGCATCGCCGGCGTTGGATACGGCACCACCAGCCTTTTCGTCAATCTGCCGGTCGGTCATCGCGAAATTCGGATCACCGCGGCCAACTCCAAGCAGGTCATCTACGATGGGCCGGCGCAGGACTTCGCCGAGCGCGCTCACGTCCAGGCGGTCGTCTATTCGCGCGGCAGCAGTACGCTGGTCAATGTCGCCCTTCTCAACATAGACGACACCGGCACTGGAGCGATCGCCGATAGCTCGCTCGCCCGTTTCAGGGTGATCAACGGCTCATCGGTGGGTTCGCCGCTGAATGTTTTCGTCGATCATGATCTTGCGCTGTCGAACATTCCTTACGCGGCCGCATCGAGCTATAAGACGATCAATGCCGGACAGCGGCTACTGACCGTGGAGTCGACGGCGACGCCGGGCGCGGCGCTGCTGACGCTCACGCCGACGTTTCCCCCGGCGAGCGATACGGCGATCGCGATCACCGGCGCGGCCGGCGCGTTGACCGCGACGCTGTACAGCGAGCCCAGCTTCCCGCCGTCGCTGGTTCGCGCCCGCGTGCGCTTCGTCAACAGTACGATCGACGTTGCGGCGCTCGATGTGTTCGTCAACTTCAGCCTGCAGGTCTCCGGCCTGGCGATGAACAGCATCTCGGCTGGCACCGAACTCGATGCCGACGCGATAGCGGGAACCGCGTACGAGTTCGACTTCAAGCCCAGCGGATCAGGCCAAGGCGGCCTGCAGCTTCCAGGAGTCGTGCTGTTCGGCGGACAGCTGTACACGATTTACGTGGTCGGACCGGGCTCCGCGCTCGCCGGCGTCGTCGTCCAGGATAACTAAGGCCGGTTCGGGCGATCGGCGGCTCGCTCTTGCATAACGAAGTGACGCCAGCCGAAGCCGCCGGCGCCTATGCGGCGCACACGCCGATGATGCAGCAATATTTGCGCATCAAGGCGGAGCATCCCGACAAGCTCGTGTTTTATCGCATGGGCGATTTCTATGAGCTTTTCTACGGCGATGCGCAGCGTGCGGCGCCGCTGCTCGATATCACTCTGACCGCGCGCGGACAGTCGGCGGGGGCGCCCATTCCGATGGCCGGCGTTCCCTATCACGCGGTCGAGCAGTATCTGGCCAAGCTGGTTCGCCTCGGGCAGTCGGTTGCGATTTGCGAGCAGATCGGCGATCCGACGGCCGGCAAAGGGCCGGTCGAGCGCAGGGTGACGCGCGTCCTGACTCCGGGCACGCTGGTCGACGCCGGACTCCTCGACGGCAAGCGCGATTGCCTGCTGGCCGCGCTGCATGCGACGGCCTCGCGGGCGGGCATCGCGTGGCTCAATCTGGCCGGCGGCAGGCTGCACCTGCGAGACGTGCCGCTGGCCGAGGCCGCGGCGCTGCTCGCGCGTATCGATCCCAGCGAGATCCTGCATGCCGAAGACAGCGCGGCGATCGTCTTCGCCGGCGCGCCGGCGCACGCGCTGCCGCCCTGGCGCTTCGAGCGCGCCACCGGCGTACGCCGTCTCTGCACCCAATTCGGCACGCGCGACCTCGCGGCATTCGGCGCCGATGACGCACCGCTCGCCGTCGCCGCTGCCGGCGCTCTGCTCGACTACGCGCAGGCAACGCAACAGGCGGCGCTCGTGCATGTCCGCACGCTCACCGTCGAGCGCGCAACCGATCATCTGGCGATGAACCTCGCGACGCGGCGGAATCTCGAGATCACCGAGACGCTGCGCGGCGAGCCGGCGCCGACGCTCTATTCGCTTCTCGACGGCTGCTGCACCGGCGCCGGCAGCCGCCTGCTGCGAAGCTGGCTCACCAACCCGCTGCGTGCGCAGTCCGCCGCCGCTCTACGCCACGCGGCGATCGCGGAGATGGCCACGGCCCCATCTCGCGGCGCGGTGCGCAAGGCGCTGAAGGCGACGGTCGATATCGAGCGCATCGCATCGCGCATCGCGCTGCGCTCGGCGCGGCCGCGCGATCTCGCCGGGCTGCGCGATACGCTGCAGCGCCTGCCCGTGCTGGCAACGTCGGTCGCCCAATGCCAGTCGCCGCTGCTTGTCGCCGCCGCAGCCGCGCTCGCGATCGAATCGCGCTGGGCCGAGCTCCTGGCACGAGCGATCGCCGCCGAGCCCGCGGCCGCGGTGCGCGAAGGCAACGTGATCGCGGCCGGATACGACGCCGAGCTGGACGAGTTGCGCGCGATCCAGGACAACTGCGGCGCGTTCCTGGTCGATCTCGAAGCACGCGAGCGCGAACGAACGGGAATCGCGACCCTCAAGGTCGAATTCAACCGCGTGCACGGCTTCTACATCGAGGTGTCCAACGCCAACGTGCAGCGCATTCCGGACGACTACCGGCGGCGGCAGACGATGAAGAACGCCGAGCGCTACATCACGCCTGAGCTCAAGACATTCGAGGACAAGGCGCTGTCGGCGCAGGAGCGCGCGCTGGCGCGCGAGCGGAAGCTGTATGAGGAGATCGTTGCCGCGCTGGATCCGTCGATCGATGCCTTGCAACGCGCAGCTCTCGCGCTGGCATCGCTCGACGTGTTCACGGCGCACGCCGAGCAGGCGGCCGCGCTACGCTGGACGCAGCCGCGCTTTCGCTCCGAGCCGATGCTCGCGATCCGCGGCGGGCGGCATCCGGTGGTCGAAGGCCAGGTCGAGCACTTCATTCCCAACGACCTGTCGCTGGGCGTCGCACGCCGGATGCTGATCGTCACCGGTCCGAACATGGGCGGCAAATCCACCTACATGCGGCAGACCGCCGTCATCGCGCTGCTCGCGTACTGCGGGCTGTTCGTCCCGGCGACCGATGCCGAGATCGGCGTGCTCGATGCGATCCATACCCGCATCGGTGCCGCCGACGATCTCGCCGGCGGGCGCTCGACGTTCATGGTCGAAATGACGGAGGCCGCGTACATACTCAACCGGGCGACACCGAGCAGTCTGGTGCTGATCGACGAAATCGGCCGCGGCACCTCGACGTTCGACGGGTTGGCGCTGGCATGGGCGATTGCGCGCGAGCTCGCGCTCAAGAACCGGTGCCTGACCCTTTTCGCCACGCACTATTTCGAATTGACTGCGCTGCCGGCGGAGCTAGAGGCCTGCGCCAACGTGCATTTCGACGCGGTCGAACACAAGGACGGCATCGTTTTCCTGCACGCGGTCGAGGAAGGCCCGGCGAACCAGAGTTACGGTCTGCAGGTGGCACGGCTGGCTGGCGTTTCGGCGACCGTGATCCGCGGCGCACGCACGCATCTGGGCCGCCTCGATCACTTCAGCGCGCGCCGCGATGGCGATCTGTTCGCGGGTATCGCGCCGCCTTCCGATCCGGCTCCGGCGGACTCCTCGCTGCGCGATCGCTTAAAGGCGCTCGACCCGGACGCGATGTCGCCGCGCGACGCGCACGAGATTCTCTACGAGCTCAAGCGTCTGGCGGACGACGCGTAGGCGCGGCCAGCGCTGCCGCGCCGCCTCGGGCTCCGCGGTGATCAGTGGTGGTGGCCGTGCGCACCGTGCACGTGGCCGTGCGCGAGCTCTTCCGGCGTCGCCGGACGCACGTCCAGAACCGTGCAGTCGAAGCGCAGCCGTTGCCCAGCCAGCTGATGATTGCCATCGACGACGACCTTACCCTCGGCGATGTCGGTGACCGTGTAGACGATGCTCTCCTCGTCGTCGCTGTCTCCCTGCCCCTCGAATTGCATTCCCACCTTGACCTCCGGTGGGAAGCGATCCTGCGACTCGATTCGAACCAGGTCGGCGTCGTAGTCGCCGAACCCGTCTTCGGGCTCGAGGCTGACCGAGACCTGGTCGCCGACCGTCTTTTGCGCCAGTGCCGCCTCGACCTTAGGAAAAATGCCGTGGTGCCCGCCGTGAAGGTAGGTGATGGGCTGTGTCGATTCCTCGATCAGCTCGCCGCTGGCGGAAAATAGCTTGTAATTGAGAGTGACGACGGTATTCGAGAATATGTTCATCGGCGGATCGGGTTGGTTGGGCGCGGCTTCGCAAACATGCGTGCGGGCGGCGTCGATTTTACCGCAACGCGGCCCACCGTCGACCGGCGCTGTCGGCAGCTATAATTGCACGATGTCCGACGCCGCCGATCGGAGCCTGCTCGGAGGATTGACACCGGCAGCGTTCCTGCGCCGGCACTGGCAGAAGCGCGCGCTGCTGGTGCGCGAAGCGATTCGCGGCTTCGGCGGGCTCGTGTCGCGAGCCGAGCTGTTCCACCTCGCTTGCCGCGACGACGTCGAATCGAGATTGGTGCTGCGCGAGGGCGGCCGCTGGTCGCTGGCGCACGGACCGTTCCGCGCGACCGACTTCAACTCGCTTCCCTCGCGCCGATGGACGCTGCTGGTACAGGGGGTCAACCTGCATTTGCCCGCAGGTGATGCGCTGCTGCGCCGATTCGCCTTCATCCCGTACGCGAGACTCGACGACCTGATGGTGAGCTACGCCGCGCCGGGCGGAGGTGTGGGCGCGCACGCGGACTCGTATGACGTCTTCCTGCTGCAGGGCGAGGGGCGGCGGCGCTGGCGCATCGGCCGGCAGCGCGATCTGTCACTGAAGCCGGCATCGCCGCTCAAGCTGCTCGCGAACTTCCGTCCCGACAGCGAATGGATGCTAGGCCCGGGAGACATGCTGTACCTGCCGCCCGACCACGCGCACGAGGGCGTTGCCATCGACGCCTGCTCGACCTATTCGGTCGGCTTCCGCGCAGCTTCGACGCAGCAACTCGCGACTGCGTTTCTCGACTGGCTGCGCGACGAAGTCGCACTGCAAGGCCGTTATGCCGATCCGGATTTGCGGCCGTCGCGCGCGCCGGCGCGCATCGGTGCGGCAATGCAAGCGCAATGCGCGCACGCGCTTGACCGCATCCGCTGGAACCGTTCTGCGACTGATGTCTTTCTGGGCTGCTATCTGACCGAGCCCAAACAGAACGTTTATTTCACGCCGCCGCGGCGTCCTTTGACGCCGCGCGCGTTTGCCGATGCAGCGGCGCGACGCGGCGTGCATTTGGACGCGCGCACGCAGTTGCTATACGATGCCCGCTGGATCTTCATCAATGGTGCTGCGATCGCGCGGACTGGAAGAGGCGGACCGGCGATCGAGCTTCTGGCCAATGCTCGCGGCATGGCGAGCGGCAAGCCGGTGACGGCGGCGCCTGCCGAACTGCTTTATCGATGGTATTGCGAGGGCTATCTCCACCTTGATTAAGGCAATCCGTCATGGCCGATCCACCGCCGGCTGAGGCGCCCGCCGAGCCTCGCCTGCTTGAGCTTTCAACGCTGGCCGAGCAGGCCGAAGCCATCGACACTTTGATCGAGCTGGCTCGGCAACATATCCGCGTCTTCGATCAGGACCTGTCGCAAACCGGGTGGGGCGCCGCGGGCCGCGCCGATCGCCTGGCTGCGTTCCTGCGCCAGGTCCGCGGCCGGCGACTGGACATCATCGTGCACGACACGCGCTACCTGCAGAGCGCTTGCCCGCATTTGCTGGGCCTGCTGCGTAACTACGGCCACGCGCTGACGATCTACCAGACCGGTCCGGAGGGTAAGGTAGCGACCGATCCTTTGGTGATCGTCGATGGCAGGCATTATCTGCATCGCTTTCACTTCGAGCAGCCGCGCGCCTCGCTCGGCATCGATCAACCGGAGCAGACGCAGCCGCTGGCCAGTCGCTTCGACGAGATCTGGGCGACCGGCGAATCGGGCTTGAGCGGCACCGTGCTGGGCCTTTGAGCGCAGCCCGCGCTGGCGTGACGCCGCACCTTGCATGCTTCTGAGCATGTAAATCCATCGTCTTTGTGCTAACATTTCGCAGTCGGTTGCACCTCCGTTGCCCTGCCGAAATGCTTGAATCGGCCGTCTGCGGAAGCCGATTTTCGCCACCGAATATTCGACTGCTGAATTTCTATCCTTCATACACAAGTAGGGGAACCCAATGAATAAGTTTGTATCGGTATTCTTCGCCGCGGCATTGGCGCTCGCGCTGAGCGCTTGCGGCGACAGCGGCAAGGCTGCGGCTGACGCCAAGGCAGCATCCGACAAGGCGGCTGCCGCCGCCAAGGAAGCGAGCGACAAGGCTGCGGCCGCAGCCAAGGACGCAGGCACCGCCGCTGCGAACGCAGGCGCTGCGGCGAACGATGCAGCCAAGGCCGCAGGTGGTACCGCTGCGATGGATTCGAGCAAGGCTCCAGCCAGCACCATGGCGCCCGCGGCGACGCCGCCCGCCAGCACGATGGCGCCGGCCCCGGATCAGTCCAAGTCCGACAGCACCAAGAAATAATTCAAGTCCGCAGCAAGGAAAAAAGCCGGCTTGCGCCGGCTTTTTTTTGCTCCGCAAACGCCGCTGCCTTGCAGCGTGGCGGAAGGATCAGAGCGGGGCGCCGATCCGGCGGGCTACTTCGCGATACTTTCCGATCACGTCGCCAAGATCGCGCCGGAAGCGGTCCTTGTCCAGTTTTTCCTGGGTCGAGTGATCCCAGAGCCGGCAGCCGTCGGGTGTGAACTCGTCGCCGAGCAGCAGCGGACCTTGCGGCTCGGCCAGCGCGTGGCCGAACTCGAGCTTGTAATCGACGAGATCGATCCCGGCGCGCGCGAATAAGGGTTGCAGCACCGCGTTGACCTTGTGCGTCAGCGCCTTCATCTGTTTTATCTCGTTCTCACTCGCCCAGCCGAGCACCCGGATGTGGTCGTCGTTGACCAGAGGGTCGTGCAGCGCGTCACTCTTGTAGAAGAACTCGAATATCGGCTCGGCCAGCGGCGTTCCTTCGGCGATGCCGTAGCGCTTGGCCATCGAGCCTGCACAGACATTGCGCACGACGCACTCGACCGGGATCATCTTCAACGCACGCGCCAGGGTGTCGCGCTCGTTCAGTACGCGGACGAAATGCGTCGCGACGCCCGCTTCGGCGAGCTTGCCCATGATGAACGCGTTGATCTTGTTATTGGTCTCGCCTTTCTGCGGAAGCTGCGCGACCTTGGTCCCGTCGAATGCGCTGGTGTCGTCGCGGAAATGCATGATCACCAGTGCCGGATCGTCGGTCGCATAGACCGTTTTCGCCTTGCCGCGGTACAGCTGTTGGCGTTTCTCCATGCCCCTCCCTAGCAGACGAATTCGCGCCAGGCGAACCCTTCGTGCTGGTCGGCGATGCCGATCCAGTCGGGCGCGCAGTTAAGAGCGCCGGCCAGCGCGGCACGCGCCAGATCCGGGCGGTTGTTGTGCTGGCTCAGATGCGCGGCGAACAGATGCTTGAGCCGCGAGTTGTCCAGACGTCCCAGCAGCGCCGCCGCGGCCGCGTTGTCCAGGTGTCCCTGCTTGCCGGCGATGCGCTGCTTCAGCGGATAGGGATAATCGCCATTGGCCAGCATCTCGACGTCGTGATTGCATTCGAGCACCAGCGCGTCGCAGCCCGACAGGCTCGCCTCGACGTGCGCGGTCGAGACCCCCAGGTCGGTCAGCACGCCGATCCGCCACCTGCCGTCGGAACAGACGAACTGGACCGGCTCGCGAGCATCGTGGGGCACCGGAAACGGGCGCACTTCGATGTCGTCGATCGCAAAACGATCATGGCTGTCGAATCCGTACACGCGCGGCAGCTCCGCGAAGCGCTCGGCGACGGTGGCCAGGGTCCCAAACGTCAGCCACACCGCCGTGCCATAGCGCGCGGCGAACGCCGCCACACCGCCGACATGATCGCTGTGCTCGTGAGTGACGATGATAGCGGTGACGCTCTCCGCTTCCACACCCAGCCGGGCAAGACGCGCGACGGCATCGCGAATGCCGAACCCGCAGTCGATCAACACGCGCGTGCCGCCGCACTCGACCAGCAGGCCGTTGCCTTCGCTGCCGCTGCCGAGACAGGCGAAACGCACTAGGGCCTGTTCCGCAGCTACTTCAACTGGTCTTTGAGCAGCGCAAGAATTTTCTCGCTGTTGGCGGTGCGGTCGACGACGCCGTTCGGATCCTGTACGGTAATTACGCTCAGTGGATCGGCCTGTGTCACGACGACGCGATACTGCTCAGGCTTGTCCGGAGGCGTGGTTTTCCAGAACTGCATCTTGGTCAAGGTATCGCCCAGCCACCCCTCGGACTTTTTCTTGTTCTCGAGCTCGGGGTTGGCATAGCGGACGAAATACAGGCCCTTCGAGCGATCGCGGTCGACGACGGTGAACCCGGTGCGGTCGAGCGCCAGGCCGACGCGGCGCCATGCGCGATCGAACGTATCGTCGACGACCAGCCGAACGCCGTCGGCGCCCGTGTCGATGCGCGCCCGGTCGGGTGTCTTGCTGTCCGCCGCGACCGCCTGCGCCGCCGCCGGCTCCGGCGTGCCGAGCGCAACCATCAGCCGTTCCAGGAATTCGGCTTCGAGTTGCGGGTTCGGAGGCGTTGGCGTCCAATTCCAGTCTTCCGGCGACCCGCCCGACCCCATCTTCATGGGCTTCTGCTCGGAGCCGCGGTGGCTGACGTAGATCTCGACCGTGCCCGGCTCGCTGCCTCGCTCGATCCGCGTCCGGAATTTGTCGCGCTTGTAGGTATCGACCGCAAAGCTGACGTACTTGTTCGCGAACTTTTGCAGCCAGCCTTCGGGCTTGTCGGCGCGACCCTCCGCCCAGTCGGTTTCCATGATTCCCAGCGCCGGCTGCTCGACGGCGAGAACGAAGCCGTTCTTGGTCCAGAAGTCCTTCAACGTCGCCCAGGCGGCCTCCGGGCTCGCCTTGACGACCAGCCAGCGCTCGTTGCCGGCGCGCGCAACGCGGGCGTCCGGATTGGTCGGCAACACCTCGCTCGGTCGCGGCGCCGCGCGCGCCGCGACTGCGCCCGAGGCGGTCGTCGACTGATAGCGATCGTCGTAGGTCGGCGTCGTCAGGTCGGGTGGCACCTCGAGCGCCGGTGCCGACCCTGCGGACTTGTAATCGATCTTCTTGCCCATATTGAACGTCGTTTCGCAGCCGGACAACAGCACGGCCGCAACAGCGGCGACGATGGCGGCGGCGAGAGCGGGACGCGGCAAGCGCCGCAGCAGGGAAAGAAAATGCATGCGAATTCTCCTACAGGCAGGCCGCGCGCTTGAGCGCCGCGCGGACGGTATCGTGATATTGAGCAGCGAGCGGCGTCAACGGGAGCCGCAAATCGGGGGCGATCATGCGCATCTCGGCGAGCGCCCATTTGACCGGGATCGGGTTGGCCTCGACGAACAACTTGGCGTGCAGCGGCATCAGCCGCGCGTTGACCTCGCGCGCCTCCTTGAGTTTTCCGGCGAGTGCCGCCGCGCACAGATCGGACATCGCGCGGGGCGCCACATTCGCGGTGACCGAAACGACGCCATGGCCGCCGAGCAGCATGTACGCCAGCGCGGTGTCGTCGTTGCCCGAGAGAAGGGCGAACGATTTGTCTTTGGGCAACCGGTCGATCAGGTCGACATGACGGACCAGGTCCGAGGTGGCGTCCTTGATGCCGATAATGCCCGGCAGTTGCGCCAGACGGAGCACCGCGTCATTGCCGATATCGGCCACCGTTCGGCCGGGCACATTGTAGATCAGCAGCGGCAGATCGACTTTTTCGGCGATCGTTCTGAAATGCCGGTACAGGCCTTCCTGTGATGGCTTGTTGTAATAGGGAACCACCGACAGGCACGCAGTGGCGCCGGCGACTTTCGCGTATTCGGTCAGTTCCAGCGCTTCCGCGGTCGAATTGGCGCCGGTGCCGGCGATGATCGGCAGGCGCCCGGCAGCATGGTCGATCGCCGTCTTGATCAGCAGGCAGTGTTCGTCGACGCTGACCGTCGGCGACTCGCCGGTCGTGCCGACGACGACGATGCCCGCGGTGCCGTTGGCGGCGTGGAAATCGATCAGCGTGCGCAGGGCCGGCAGATCGAGCGCTCCGCCGGGCTGCATCGGCGTCACGATCGCAACGAAACTTCCGGTCAGCATCGAGAACAATCTGGGAAAAGCGCCATTTTACCCGAATCGAAGCGGGCAAGGCACGGCGGCGCGACCTGAGATCGGGACGTCAGCGCGCGGCAGCATCCTCCGCCGCAGCAGCCTCAGTTGGCAGCAGCGGCGGCCAGCGGCGTCCGCGCCCGACGGCCGCGACGCGCTGCACGACCGCCGGCCGCGCGGCGCGTACCAGGCCCTGCTCGAAGGCGACGATGGTCAGTCGTTCGCGCAAAAGCGAAAGCAGTTCGTCGGCGGCCAGCAGATGTTCCGGATTGGACGGGCGGCCATAGGCTTCGTTGCCGGCCGCGAATGTCTCGTACAGGAACACGCCGCCGTTATCCAGCGAGTCGAGCAGCTTGGGGAACAGCGGCCGGTGCAGATAGTTGGCGACGATGATGGCATCGAACTGCCGCCCCGACAAAGGCCACGGCCCGCCTTCCAGATCCGCGGCGAACGTCGTTACTCGCGGCACGCCGGCGAGCGCGGCAAGCGCCTGGCTGTCGCGATCGACGGCGACGATGTCGCAGAGGCGGGCGGCAAAAAATCGGCTGTGCCGGCCCTGTCCGCAAGCGAGATCGAGCACGCGCGCTCCCGGCGGGATCAGCGGCGCAAAACGCGTGATCCAGGGCGATGGCGCAGCGTGAGCCGCTGCGTCGGTCATCGCTTGGCCCGACGCGGCTTGCGCGCCGGCTTGGGCTGGCCGCTCACGTCGAGCGCGCTTTCGGCCGCGGCCTCCTCGATCAGCCAGTCGATGAAGGCCTGCCCTTCGGGACGCAATGCGGAAATCGTGCCGCGGACGATGAAATAGGAGCGTGTCGTCGCATAGCGGTTGGGAAACGGCGCCACCAGCCTGCCTTGCGCGAGCAGGCTGTCGATCAGCGGCACGCGGCCGAGCGCCACCCCCTGGCCATCCAGCGCTGCCTGCATGACCTGATCGAAATGGTTGAAGCGCAGCGATCCCGCCGACTCGATTTCATCGATGCCGTTGGCAGCCAGCCACACCGACCAGTTGAGCCACGGAAAGCGGCCCCTTTCGTCATCGATATGCAGCAGAACGTGCCGCGCCAGGTCCTCGGGGCGCTTGAGCGGGCGCGCGCGGTCGGCGGCGAGCCCCGGGCTGCAAACCGGCAACAGCCGCTCGCCGAACAGCCGCACCGCGCCGGGCGGCGCCATCGCATCGCTGCAATACCGTACGGCGAGATCGATGCGCTCGCGCTCCAGATCGACGATGCGATTGTCGGCGGAGATGAACACGTCGACGGCCGGATGGCGGGCACGAAAGCGCGCCAGCCGCGGGATCAGCCATACCGAGGCGAACGGCTGGTTGGTCGAAACGGTCAGCGGCAGAGACTTCTGCTCGCGGCGGATCTTGGCCACCGCCTGCGCCAGCTCGTCGAGCACGTTTCGGGCGGTTGCCTGCAGGATCTGTCCCGCGTCGGTCAGGCGCAGCTCGCGATGCCGGCGCTCGAACAATGCGAAGCCTATTTGCTCTTCGAGGGTCTGCATCTGGCGGGACAGCGCCGACTGCGTCAGAAACAGCTCCTCGGCAGCGCGGGTAAACGAAAGCTGGCGCGCCGCCGCCTCGAACCCCTTCAGCAGGTCGAGCGAGGGCAGGCGCGGTCGCGCGCGCGGCTTCGATGCTGCGGTCTTGTCCATGCTGAACCTTCATGCAGCCGCTGGCCGGCGGCGCGGCGTGCGGCACGCGCCGCCGTCCGCCGCCGCGCTTCGCAGCGCCAATTCCAATCGGCGTCCCGGCGGCGCCCAATGCATGCGCATTATGCATCAGGCCTCCGCTGGGCCGGGCCCGCTTGGGCCGGGTATCGCAGGTGCTACGAATGGCGACGCGGCACAGCGCCCGTTCGCATTCCTTTTAGTCATGCGACGCATGCGGCGAATTCGTTGGTCAAGCCCTTGGGTGGCGCCGATACTTCAGCTGCACAGACCGGAAACGCAGCAACTGGGAGCGACCGGCCGATGCATGAATATTACGCATGAACCAGGAGATAGCAATGCCATTCGATCCGTCTACCCCCCAACGCGGCCGCCGCGCGTACTTGCCGCAGCGCGAGTCGCTGATATTGAACAACGCCGAAGGAACGACGATCACGGTCGACACTGGGTGCCTGTGGGTGACGATGGAGCGCGATCCGCGGGACATCGTGCTGCTGCCCGGCATGAGCTTCGAGATCGACCGAACCGGCCGCACAGTAATCGCTGCCGAAGAGGACTCGCGCTTCCGCCTGCGCTCCGAGGTCACGCCTGCCAGCCGCGCCGTCACATGGCTCGCGCGATTCCTGGCACGGGTGACGGCGCGCTGGACATTCCGTCAGGCGCAGCGCATCGCCCCGTACTACTGACCGTCCGCGCTGACCTGGCGCTGCGTCCGCGCCCGGTCAGCGCTTGACGAAGATCAGCTTGCCGCCCTTTGCCGCGACGTGCACCGTTTCGCCGGGAGCGAAATTCCCCTTGAGGATTTCGGTCGCCAGCGGGTTTTCGATCTGCTGCTGAATCGCCCGCTTCAGCGGCCGCGCGCCGTAGACCGGATCGAAGCCCTCCTGCGCAACCGCGGACAGCGCCGCCGGACTGACGTCCAGCCGGATGTCCATCTTCGCCAGCCGCGACTCGAGCGATTGCAACTGGATCCTGGCGATCGATTCGATGTCCTTTTCGCTTAGTGCGTGAAAGACGACGATCTCGTCGATGCGATTGACGAATTCGGGCCGGAAATGCGTCTTGACCTCGGCCATCACGGCGAGCTTGATGACGCCATAGTCGTCGCCCGACATCTGCTGGATCATCTGCGAGCCCAGGTTCGACGTCATCACGATCACCGTGTTCTTGAAGTCGACCGTGCGCCCCTGGCCGTCGGTCATGCGTCCGTCGTCGAGCACCTGGAGCAGCACATTGAACACGTCCGGATGCGCCTTCTCTACCTCGTCCAGCAGGATCACGCTGTAGGGCTTGCGCCGAACGGCCTCGGTCAGATAACCGCCTTCCTCGTAGCCGACATAGCCGGGCGGTGCGCCGATCAGCCGGGCGACCGAATGCTTTTCCATGAATTCCGACATGTCGATGCGGATCAGGAACTGTTCGGAATCGAACAGGAAGCCGGCGAGCGCCTTGCACAGCTCGGTCTTGCCGACGCCGGTGGGGCCGAGGAAGAGGAACGAGCCGGTCGGCCGGTTCGGATCGGAAAGGCCCGAGCGCGAGCGCCGGATCGC
>Ga0207706_10003685_pt1 | contig 14622 bp, 11 predicted proteins | sample KBSC53metaG_FD_184318 | JGI IMG/M metagenome (GOLD analysis project Ga0207706, IMG submission 184318) | Corn rhizosphere microbial communities from Kellogg Biological Station, Michigan, USA - KBS C5-3 metaG (SPAdes) (version 2) | ecosystem: Host-associated > Plants > Roots > Rhizosphere > Soil ... | reverse complement strand
ATTTCTCCAGAGATGAATGACGGCATACGCGCGCCACGGACGCCAGGCCTCGCTGCGGCGCAGCGCCTGGGCCGGCCGCGTTTCGTCCAGCGCTTTCAGCACGCCGAGATCGCTCGGCAGGAACGCATCGGGCCAGCGCAACGCGCGCATGGCGATGTAATTCGCCGTCCATGCGCCGATGCCCGGCAAAGCCGTGAGGCTCGCGATCGTTGCTTCGACGTCGCTTTCGGCCTCGAGGCGGACGGCGCCGGTTTCCACCGCGCGAGCGAGGCCCACGAGCGTTCGGGCTCGGGCGTTCGTGAGGCCGAGCGCAGTAAGGTCCTCCGGCGACAGAACCGCAATTCGTGCCGCGTCCGGGAAGAGACGCGACGCGGTCTCGCCGTCCGCAAGCGATTCTCCGAATGCGCGGGCGATCCGCCCGAGCATCGTCCGCGCGGCGCGCACCGAGATCTGCTGGCCGACGACTCCGCGCAGCGCAAGCTCGAAGCCGTCGAACGTGCCGGGCACCCGCAAACCCGGCCGGGCGTCCGCCAGCGGACCGAGCGCCGCCGCGACGAGCGCGGGATCGCAGGCGAGATCGAACGTGTTCTTGACGCGCGACAGCACGGCCGGAACTGCCCGCGCAAGAGAAGGCGACATTGAGACGGACAGCGCAGGACGGCGAGCGACGCGCCGCACTTCGACGCGGCCGACGTGCCGCACCCCGCGGTGCTCGACCGCCACCGTGCGCGAATAGCCGTTGTCGTCGACTCGCTCCACGCCCTCGATCACCCGTCCGCCGAGGAATGCGAGCATCGATTCCCAATCGTACGGCGGGCGGTACGCGAGCTCGAACGTGAGCACGGACGGGAGCATCCCCGAAGCCCGCGCGTCGCGCAGCCGGCCCGGCGCCATCCGATAGCGCGCCTTGAACAGCGCGTTGAACCGGCGCACGCTTGCGAATCCGCTCGCGCCGGCGATCTCCGTCACCGGCAGCTCCGTGTCCGTCAGCAGGCGCTTGGCGAGCAGCAGCCGCTGCGTTTGCGCGTATTCGATCGGCGAAACGCCGAATTCGCTCTCGAAAATTCGCCGCAGGTGGCGGCTCGTCACGCCGACCCGGGCCGCCAGGTGCTCGATGCCGCCGTCTTCGAGAACCCCGTTCTCGATCAGGTCGATCGCGCCCTGCGCGAGACGCGCGACGGAATCGACGCTCGCATTGCCCGGCGCGAGCTCCGGACGGCAGCGCAGGCAAGGCCGATAACCGCTCACTTCCGCGGCCGCCGCGCTGGCGAAGAAACGGCAGTTTTCGCGGCGCGGAAGGCGCACGCTGCACACGGGGCGGCAATAGACCCGCGTCGACGCGACGCCGACGAAGAATCGGCCGTCGAAGCGCGGATCGTGCGCAGCGAGTGCGCGGTAACAGGCATCGGAGTCGAGGGGCATGCGCGCATTATGCCAGCCGCTCATCCGCCGACTCGCCATTTTCGGACGTCGAAACGGGTGCTGCTCCGCCTGCCGAACATGCGCATAATGACGCTTGCTGCGCCCCGCCTGCGCTCGACACCTTGCAGCGATCTTCTTCCGGAGTATCCGATGACTCGCCTCCTGTTCCTCGCAGCGCTCGCATTCGCGACAGTGCTTGCGCGTGGCCATGCCGCCGCGCAGGACAAGATCACGTTCGCGACGGACTGGCTCGCGCAGGCCGAGCACGGCGGCTTCTACCAGGCCGTCGCCGAAGGCACGTACAAGAAGCACGGCCTCGACGTGACGATCCGGATGGGAGGGCCGCAGGTGAACGGCCTGCAGCTGTTGGCCGCGCGGCAGCTCGATGTCGTGATGTGCGACGCGTTGCAAGTGCTGTCCGCCATCGAGCAAAAAGTCCCCGTCACGAGCATCGCCGCGACGTTTCAGAAGAATCCCACCGTCATCATCTCGCATCCCGGCGTCGCGAAGCTCGAAGACTTGAAGGGAACGCCCATCGCCGTCGCCGCCGCCGCGAACACGACGTTCTGGCCGTGGCTGAAGCAGCGTTACGGCTTCACCGACAGCCAGAAGCGGCCGTACGCGTTCAGCGTCCAGCCGTTCCTCGTCGACAAGAATCTGTCGCAGCAGGGCTTCGCGACGTCCGAGCCGTTCTCCATCGAGAAAAGCGGCGTGACGCCGGTCGTGTTCCTTCTCGCCGCGCAAGGCTACCCGCCGTACTCCGAAGTGCTTGCGGTGCGCCGCGACGCGCTCGTCCGCCGTGCCGATGCGCTGAAGCGGTTCGTCGCTGCATCTGCCGAAGGCTGGAAGAGCTATCTCGAGAATCCCGCGCCCGGCAACGCGCTCATCAAGCGCGACAACCCGCAGATGACGGACGAGCTGCTCGCCTACGGCCACGCGAAGATGAAGGAGTACGCGATCGTGACTGGCGACGACACTCCGGCGCTCGGACTGCTGACCATGACCGACAAGCGCTGGCAGCAGACGGTCGAATTTCTGCGCTCGGCCGGGCTCGCGAAGGAGGGCGTCGCCTATGCATCCGCGTGGACGCTCTCCATCGTCAACGACGTGAAGGTCTACCCCTGAGCGCCGAGGGCGCTCGCGCGACGCGAACCGCCGCGAAGCGCGAAGCGCGGCCGGTAATACAGTGAGCGCCCCGGTCGTCACTGTATCCGGCGCCGACAAGGTGTACGCGAACGGCACGCCGGCTCTCGCGCCGGTCGATCTCGTCGTCGAAAGCGGCGAGTTCGTCACGCTGCTCGGGCCGTCGGGCTGCGGCAAGACGACGCTGCTCAACCTGGTCGCCGGCCTCGTCACGCCGACGCACGGCTCGTTGACCTGGTGGGGCGGTGGTTACGGCGCGACGGGCGGACCCGGGCGCCGGCTCGGATTCGTGTTTCAGTCGCCGACGTTGATGCCGTGGGCGCGAGTCCTCGACAACGTGCGGCTGCCGCTCGACCTCGCGGGCACCGACAAGGCCAGCGCATCGGCGGAGGCTGCCGCCGCGCTTCGCCTCGTCGGGCTTGCCGATTTTGGCCGGCACCTGCCGCGCGAGCTGTCGGGCGGCATGCAGATGCGGGCGTCGATCGCGCGCGCGCTCGTCACCCGGCCGGATCTCCTGCTGATGGACGAGCCGTTCGGCGCCCTCGACGAATTCACGCGCCAGCGGCTCGATGCCGAGCTCGCGGCGCTCTGGCTGTTGCGCAAGCTGACCGTCGTGTTCGTCACCCACAGCATCTATGAAGCGGTGTTCCTGTCGACGCGCATCGTCGTCATGTCCCCGCGGCCCGGCCGCATCGTGGCGGACGTGGCGATCGATGAGCCGTTTCCGCGCCGAGACGACTTTCGCGTATCCACGACGTTCGCCCGCCACTGCCAGCACCTGTCGGCGCTGATCGCGAATCCCGACGTCCCTGCCGTCGCCGCATGAACGAACGCGACGCCCCTTCGCGGCTGTTGCGGTTCGCCGCGCCCGCGCTGGTGGCGGTGCTGCTGCTCGGCGCGTGGCAGGGACTGGTCGTCGCGTACGCCGTGCCGCCGTACATCGTCCCGTCGCCGCGACGCATCCTCGAAACGCTGATCGCCGATCGCGCGTTGCTCGCCGGCTCGCTCTTCGTCACGCTGCAGATCGCGCTGACGGCGCTCGCGCTGGCGACGGTCGTCGGCACGGCGACCGCGCTGCTGTTCGTGCAAAGCCGCTGGATCGAGATGAGCTTCTTCCCGTACGCCGTGCTGCTGCAGGTGACGCCGATCGTCGCCATTGCGCCGCTCATCATCATCTGGGTGAAGGACACGCGCGTCGCGCTCATCCTGTGCGCGACCGTCGTCGCCATCTTTCCGATCATCTCCAACACGACGCTCGGATTGCGGAGCGCGGACCATGGGCTCGTCAACCTGTTCCGGATGTGCCGGGCGAGCCGCTGGCAGGTGCTCGCGCGGCTGCGCGTTCCGGGCGCGCTGCCCTACTTCTTCGGCGGCTTGCGCATCGCGAGCGGCCTCGCGCTGATCGGCGCCGTCGTCGCCGAGTTCGTCGCCGGGACGGGGGGACAAGGCGCGGGACTCGCGTACCAGATCCTTCTCGCGGGCATGCAGCTCAACATTCCGCGGCTCTTCGCGGCGCTCTTCCTGATCGCCGGCGCCGGCGTCGCGCTGTACGCTGCCACCTTGTGGCTGTCGCATGTCATGCTGTCGCGCTGGCACGAAAGCGAGGCCCCGGCGCCAGACTGACGCCGGGCGGCGAGACGACTCCGGATTCTTACAATCGTTTCAATGGAACACTACGACGCAATCGTCATCGGCGGCGGCGTGATCGGCACGTCCATCGCGTGCCATCTCGCGCGCTTTGGAGCCGGTCGCGTGCTCCTGCTCGAGCGCGGCACGCTCGGGGGCGGGACGTCGGCACAATCGTCCTGCATCGTGCGCACGCATTACTCGGTGCCGGCCAACGTTGCGCTCGCGCGGGCGGCGCTCGCGATCTTCGAGGATTTTCCCGGCTATCTCGAGGACGCCGACGCCGAATGCGGCCTCAATTGCTGTGGTCTCATGCTGCTCGCACCGCAAGGCGGGCGTGCAACAGCGTTGCGCGCGACGCTTGCCGTACAGCGCGCCGCGGGCATTGCGGCGCGCGAGATTTCGGCGGAAGAGGCCGGGGGCACCCATCCACTGCTCGACCTCACCGACGATCCGGTCGTCGGCTGGGAGCCTTCCGCCGGCTATGCCGACGCGTATCTCACGCTGTCGTCCTATGTGCGCGCTGCTCGCCGTGCGGGCGCTAAGCTGCGCGAAAACGTAAAAGTTACCGGCCTGGTGCGGGACGGCGCGCGCGTGACAGGCGTCGAGACCGCACACGGCCGCATTGGCGCCGGTGTCGTCGTCAGCGCGCAGAACATGTGGTCGCGCGAGCTCACTCGGTGGGTCGGCATCGACGTGCCGCTCACGCTGTCGAGGCATCGCGTGATGACGCTCGAAAGCTCGAGCCCTTATCACAACCGCCTCCCGGTCGTGATGGACTGGACGGTGCCGGACGGCATCTACTTTCGCTGCTATGGCGGGCGGCAAGCCATGGTGGGCGACACGGCCGATGGCGAGGTCGTTCCTGAGCCCGACAACGAGCAGGCCGACGTACCGCTCGAACACGTGGCCGATATCGGTGAAAAGCTCGCTCGACGCATGCCTGCGTTCGCCGACGCCGGGCTCGCCGCGTCGTGGACGGGCATTTACGACGTCACGCCCGACTGGAACCCTGTGCTCGGCCCTCTGCCTGGGATCGACGGGTTGCACGTGGCCTTCGGCTTCTCCGGGCACGGCTTCAAGCTGTCGCCGATGATCGGCCGCATCGTTGCGCAAACGGCGCTCGGCCTCGCGCCCGACCTCCCGCTTGCGCCCTACTCCATCGAGCGCTTCGCGAGCGGAAACCTTCTGCTTGGCGGGTACGGCGCATCGGTCGTCTCGTAGCATCGATGGCATCGACTGCTCGAGGTCTTCGGTATCTGCCGCTTCGTCGTTGAAAAATTTACGCGGCGCGCGGACGCCCTGGTCGCCGCACCGTTCGATTTGACCTGCCGCGCAAGGCGCGGGACAGGATACTATTTCACGGCCTGAAAGCCCTCCTCGCCGTCATGCGACTGTCGCTCCGCTTCGTCATCCCGCTGTTGCTCGCGATCGCCGCGTTCGCGTACATCGCCGTGCTCGTCGCCGACACGCTGATGCTGCGCTGGTTCGGCCGCGACCTCGACATCCGGTCGAACCTGATCGCCACGACCGTGCAGGAACCGCTCTCCAACATCATCGTCACCGGGTCCATTCCGCGCATCACGCTTTACTTCAACCGGATGCTGCTCGATGAGCGCCTGTACGCCGTCGGGCTCTGCGCCGACGACAACGCGACCCCGGTCGCCACCGCGCAGTTCCCGCCCGAGATCAAGTGCTCGTCGCTCGGCAAGTTCAGCGACGACGACGAGCACGTGCTGCGGTCGCCGCGCGGCGTGCTGCACATTTCAGTCCGCCCGATCGAGACCGGCGCAACGCCCGATCCCCGGCTCGTGCTCGTCCACGACATGAGTTTCGTCGAACGGCGCAGCGAGGAAACGCGCCGCTACCTGTTCTACTTCTTCATCGCGCTGGGCGCATCCATCGCGCTCATCACCGTCGTCATTGCGCAGCTCTCGTGGCGCGGATGGGTGCAGGGCCTGCGCTCGTTGCTGCGCGGCGAAGGCATCCTGCGGCCGGCGCGGTCCACGACGGCGCCGGAGCTGCAGCCCATCGCGCGCGATCTCAAGGACCTGATCCTCGACCTCGAGCGCCAATACCGTCCGCTCGATGGCAGCCAGCGCATCTGGGACCAGGAGGCGCTCCGCGCGACGCTGCGCAGCGAATTGCACGGCAACGACGTGATCGCCGTTTCCAACCGCGAACCCTACATTCACGTCCAGACGCCGGAGGGCATAAAGCTCCAGCATCCGGCAAGCGGGCTCGTCACCGCGCTCGAGCCGGTGATGCGCGCGTGCTCCGGCATCTGGATTGCGCACGGCAGCGGCAGCGCCGATCGGGACACCGTCGATCGCCACGACCGCGTGGCGGTGCCGCCCGGCCATCCGCTGTACCAGGTGCGGCGGCTGTGGCTGACCGCCGAGGAAGAGCGGCGCTACTACGGCGGTTTCGCCAACGAGGGCCTGTGGCCACTTTGCCACAACGCGCACGTGCGGCCGACGTTCCGCAGCGCCGACTACGAGACGTACCGCGCCGTCAATGCGAAGTTCGCCGATGCCGTGGTCGAGGAGGCGAACACCAAGGACCCGGTCGTGCTCGTGCAGGATTACCACTTCGCGCTCTTACCCCGGATGATCCGCGACCGTCTGCCTGACGCCACCATCATCACTTTCTGGCACATCCCTTGGCCCAACCCCGAGGCGTTCGCGATCTGCCCCTGGCGCACCGAGCTGCTCGATGGAATGCTGGGCAGCAGCATCCTCGGATTCCACACGCAGTTCCACTGCAACAATTTCGTGGACACCGTCGATCGCTTGATCGAAGCGCGCGTCGACCGCGAGTCGTTCAACGTCACGTATCGCGGCGGAACGACGGCCGTGCATCGCTACCCGATCTCGATCGAGTGGCCGCCCGTTCAGCTCGCGACGGCGAAGAGCGTCCCCGATGCGAAGCGCGCGATCCGCGAGCGCCTCGACCTGCCGCTCGACCATCGACTGGGAGTGGGCATCGACCGGCTCGACTACACGAAGGGCGTGCTCGAACGCATGAACGCCGTCGCACGGCTGATGGAGCTCGAGCCGCGGTGGATCGGTCGGTTCTCGTTCGTGCAGATTGCGGCGCCGACCCGCAGTACGATCGACGACTATCGAGATTATGCGGGCCGCGTGCGATCGCTCGCGGCCGAGATCAACGAGCGTTATCCCGACGCAAAATTCCCGCCGATCATCCTGCTCAACGAGCATCACGAGCCCGACCTCGTCTACGAGTACCTGAGAGGATGCGACGTCTGCGTCGTCAGCAGCCTGCACGACGGGATGAACCTCGTCGCCAAGGAATTCGTCGCGGCGCGCGACGATGAGCAAGGCGTGCTGATACTCTCCCAGTTCGCCGGCGCGTCGCGCGAACTCCCCGAAGCGCTGGTGGTCAATCCTTACGACGCCGACCAGTGCGCGGCAGCTTTGCAGATCGCGTTGACGATGCCGGAGAACGAACAGCGGGACCGCATGCGCTTCATGCGCGGCGTGGTCCGCGAGTTCAACGTCTATCGCTGGGCGGGACGCATGCTGCTCGATGCCGCCGTCCTGCGGCAACGCGAGCGGTTTCGGGCGACGGAAAGCCTCGCGACCCATGTCTGATCGCGATCCGACCACGGCGCCCGAGCGCGATCGCGCGCGTGACGCCGCTCAGCCCAAGCGACGCGGCCCGCCTCCGCCGCTGCACGACGGGTGCGCGCTTTTCCTCGATATTGACGGCACGCTGCTCGACCTCGCCCCCACCCCTGAAAGCGTCAGGGTCGACGCCGGGATCTCCGCCCTGCTGCCTGCCCTGGCCGAGCGCCTCGACGGTGCGATCGCGCTCATTACGGGCCGCTCGATGGCCGACGCCGACCGCCTGTTCCGCGGGCTCTCCTTGCCGATCGCGGGCCAGCATGGCTTGGAGCGGCGCGCGGCCAACGGCTCGCTGCATCGGCATCTGCCAACGTTGTTCGGGCTGCAACGGCTGCGCCGCGACCTCGGCAAGTTCGTCGCGCGCCACGACGGGCTCATGCTGGAGGACAAGGGCGCGACGCTCGCGCTCCACTACCGGCAGGCGCCGCGCCTTGCGTCGCACGTCCATCGCACGCTGCGCTCTCACCTCGCGGCGGCGCTCGCCAACGAAACGGGGTGGAAGCTGCAGCCGGGCAAAGGCGTTCTCGAGGTCAAGCCGGACGGGCGCGACAAGGGCACCGTCATCCTCGAGTACATGGAGGAAGCGCCGTTCGCATCGCGGCTGCCGGTATTCGTCGGCGACGACAAGACCGACGAATACGGCTTCGTCGCCGTCACGATCGCCGGCGGGTGGGCCGTCAAGGTCGGCCGCGGCACGACGAGCGCCAACTATCGATTGCCCAATGTCGCCGCCGTGCGCAAGTGGCTCTCCGCACTGGGAGCGGGCGCCGCCGGCAGAAAGCGAAAGAACAATGCCGCGTAATCTCGATCTGGCCCTGGTCGGCAACGGCGCCATCGGACTTCTCATCGACTCGGTCGGCGCCGTGGTGTGGGGCTGCTTTCCCCGTTTCGACAGCGACGCCACGTTCTGTGCGCTGCTCGACGACGCCGCCGCCGGCGACGAGCGGGGGATCTATGACGTCGAGCTCGTCGATTTCACGCGCGCCGAGCAGTCGTACGTTATGAACACCGCGGTCCTCGTCACGCGCTTGTACGACAACGCTGGCGGCGCCATCGAGATCACCGACTGCACGCCCCGGTTTTTGCAGCACGGGCGCGTGTTCCACCCGATGACGCACGTGCGTACGGTGAAGAGACTTGCCGGCAGCCCGCGCACGCGCATTCGCCTTCGGCCGGCGATCAACTATGGTCGCGCGCGTCCGACCGTCACGGTGGGAAGCGCGCACATTCGCTATGTTCTGCCCGGTCTCACGCTGCGCCTCACTACCGACGGTTCGCTCACCTCGATCCTCGAGGAGCGGCCCTTTTTCCTGAGCGACTCGGTGACGATGCTGCTGGGGCCCGACGAGACGGTGCCGAGCGCCGTCGACGAGATCGGCCGCCGGTTCGTCGAGGAAACGACGAGGTATTGGCGCGATTGGGTCCGCCGCCTCGCGATCCCCTTCGAGTGGCAAAGCGCCGTGATCCGGGCGGCGATCACGCTGCAGCTGAATGCGTTCGACGACACGGGCGCCATCGTGGCCGCAATGACAACGTCAGTGCCCGAAGCGGCGGCAACGCCTCGCAATTGGGATTATCGCTATTGCTGGCTTCGCGACGGCTACTTCGTCGTCGATGCGCTCAACCGGCTCGGGGCGACCGAGACGATGGAAGGCTATTTGCAGTACATCGTCGGCATCGCCGCATCCGGCGGCGAAGCGCTGCAGCCGGTTTATCGAATCAACGGCGACCGCGCGCTCGGCGAGGAGATCGTCAAATCGCTGCCCGGTTACCGTGGCATGGGGCCGGTGCGCATCGGCAACGACGCGTATCGGCAGATCCAGCACGACGTGTACGGCTCAGCGGTGCTCGCGTCGACGCACGTGTTCTTCGACGAGCGGCTCGTCAAACGCGGCGACGCGGCGCTGTTCGAGCGACTCGAGGCGCTCGGCCGCCGCGCGATCGCGGTGTTCGACCAGCCGGACGCGGGCCTGTGGGAGCTCCGCGGCAGCCTGCGCATCCACACGTTCTCGAGCGTCATGTGCTGGGCTGCGTGCGACCGGCTCGCACGCATCGCGACGCGCCTTGCGATCGACGATCGCGCTGTCGCGTGGCGCGCCGAGGCCGACCGCATCCACCGCTTCATCAGCGAACAATGCTGGAGCGAGAAGCGCCAGAGCTTCGCCAGCACGGCCGGCGGCCAGGAGATGGATGCGAGCCTGCTGCTGATCGCCGACCTAGGCTTCGTCGCGCCGAGTGATCCGCGCTTCGACGGCACCGTGCGCGCGATCGAGTCGGAGCTCATGCGCGGCGACTACGTGTTCCGCTACGTCGAGCAGGACGATTTCGGCGTCCCGCAGAACGCGTTCATGGTCTGCACGTTCTGGTACGTCAATGCGCTCGCCGCGCTCGGCCGCCGCGACGAGGCGCGCGCGCTGTTCGAGAAGCTGCTCGCGTGCCGCAACAAACACGGTCTTCTCGCCGAGCACGTCGACGTGCGCACCGGCGAGCACTGGGGTAACTTTGTCCAGACCTACAGCATGGTCGGGATCATCAGCTCGGCGATCCGCCTGTCGGTCCGGTGGGATACGGCGCGTTGACGGTGCAAGCGCGGTTCGGTCAGCCGGCGGCGCCCGCAGCCGCTTCCGTCATCGCCGCCACCAGCGCGGGAGCCTCGTGCGCACCGGACACCGCGACCCGCCCGTCGAAGATGAAGAACGGCACGCCGGTCACGCCGAGCTCGCGCACGCGGCGATCCATCGCGTCGATCGTGTCGGCGCCCGCATCCGATTCGAGATAGGCGCGAGCGTCATCGGCCGAAAGACCCGCCTCGCCTGCAAGCTCCGCCAGTACGCCGCGATCGCCGACGAAGCGGCCTTCGAGGAAGTACGCGCGAAAAAGACGCTCGACCAGGTCTTCGGCGCTGCCGAGCGACTGCGCCCACGAGATCAGCCGATGGGCATCGCGCGTGTTCGGCTGGCGCGCAATGCGTTCGAATGCAAAGTCGATGCCCACCGTCCGGCCTGCGGTGCGCACCCGTTCGTAGACCTGCGCAGCGCGCTCCGGTCCGCCAAACTTCGCTTCGAGATACGCGCGCCGGTCGATGCCTTGCGAGGGCAAGTCGGGGTTGAGCTGGAACGGATGCCAGCTCACGAGCGGCCGAACACCGGGCTCCTTGTCCGCGTAAAGCGCAAGCGCTTCACCCAGGCGCCGCCTGCCGATGAAGCACCACGGACAGACGACGTCCGAGATCACGTCGATCGTCATGCGGGCGCTCGCGTTGGAGGCATCTGCATCCGACATGACCCGCATTATGCCGGCACTCGTGCGGGCTGCGGGCGATAATGACGGCGCTTCGGACGCGAGCTCGCGCGTCGCGGCCCAGTGCTTTCATCCGCCCTCATGCCGCAACAACAACGCCGGTGGGACGTCTTCGGCAAGGTCGTCGACAACTTCGGCGACGCCGGCGTCGCGTGGCGCCTCGTACGGGAGCTCGTCGCCGAACACGGGCTGGAAGTGACGCTGTGGCAGGACGATCTCGCCGCGCTCGCCCGCATAGCGCCCGGCATCGATCCCCACCTCGACCGGCAATCGTCAGAAGGGGTGACCGTTCGCCGTTGGCGGGAGCCGTTTTCGGAGGTCGCCCCGGCTGACGTGGCCGTCGAAGCGTTCGGCTGCGGGCTGCCTTCGAGCTATGTCGAGGCGATGGCGCGAGCGGCGCCACCTCCCGTGTGGTTCGTGCTCGAGTACTTGAGCGCGGAGCCGTGGGTAGGCGACGTGCACGGCCTCGCCTCTCCGCATCCGCAGCTCGCGCTTCCCCGCCGCTTCTTTTTTCCCGGCTTCACAGCGAAGACCGGCGGGCTCATTCGCGAGGAAGGTCTCCTCGCGGCGCGCGACGAGTTCCGACGCAATGAGGCGGCGCAACGGACGCTCTGGTCCACCATGCGCGTTCCTCCACCGTCGAACGACGAGATTCGCGTCACGCTTTTCTGCTATCCGAATGCGGCGCTCCCGGGATTGCTCGACGCGTGGGCGGACGGAGACGACACCATTGTCTGCGTCGTCCCCCAAGGCGTCGCCACCGGCGCGCTCGCTGCATGGAGCGCTGGGAACGTGCCGGACCCAGGCCGGCCGCTGCGGCGCGGCCGCCTGTCGCTGCACTCCGTTCCGTTCGTGTCGCAGGATGATTACGACCGGCTGCTGTGGTCGTCGTCGCTGAACTTCATTCGCGGCGAAGATAGCTTCGTGCGCGCGCAGTGGGCGGCCGCGCCCTTCGTCTGGCACATCTATCCGCAGTCCGACGGCGCGCATTGGCCGAAGCTCGACGCATTCATGGATCGCTATGCCGTCGGACTCGATGCGGACGCGGCCGCGGCGGTCCGCCGGTTCTGGCGCGCATGGAACGGCGCCGACGGTGCGGGTCCGATCGGCGCCGCCTGGCGGGAATTCGCGCCGGCGCGGCACGCGATCGGGCGGCATTCCCGCGCCTGGGCGGCGCACCTCGCCTCCCTGCCCGAGCTCGGCGCCGGGCTCGTGGGCGCTGCGCGGTCGTGGTATGATTGAGGGTTCCCCAATTCGCCCTGCAGTCCTGTGGCTGCAGGCTCTATGCAAGGTGCAGTCATGAAAATCGCCCAGGAAGTGCGCGCCGGCAACGTGATCATGGTCGGCAAGGATCCAATGGTCGTGCAGAAGGCCGAATTCTCGAAGTCCGGCCGCAACGCGTCGGTCGTCAAGATGAAGCTCAAGAATCTCCTCACCGGGAACGGCACGGAGACGATCTATCGCGCGGACGAGAAGTTCGACGTGATCCAGCTCGAACGAAAGGAAGTCACGTACTCGTATTTCGCCGATCCGCTCTATGTGTTCATGGACAACGAATACAACCAGCATGAAGTGGAGCGCGACAACCTCGGCGACGCGATCGACTACCTCGAGGACGGCCTCGCGTGCGAGCTCACGTTCTACGACGGCAAGGCCATCTCGGTCGAGTTGCCTACCTCGGTCGTGCGCGAAGTGAAGTACACGGAGCCCGCCGTCAAGGGCGACACTTCCGGCAAGGTGATGAAGCCCGCGAAGCTCGCGAACGGCGTCGAGATCCAGGTCCCGCTGTTCGTGACGACCGGCGACAAGATCGAGATCGACACGCGGAACGGCGAGTACCGCCGCCGCGTCTGACGCGCGCCGGTTGGCACTATCGCTGGTCCGCAATGACGCGGCCGCACACAATAGGACGCCGGGCTTCAGAAGCCCGGCGTCTTACTGTGCTGGCGGAAGCTAGGTTCCGAGGAGCTTCATTTCGCCTGACCCGAGGAGATGTTCCCGGCCTTTGCTCTCGCGACGTTCGGTCATCCAACGCAGGAACTCCGCGCCTTCGAGCGGTTTGCTGACGGCGAAGCCCTGGATAAGCTCGCACCCCATGCTCGCCAGCAGGTGACAGTCGGTGCGCGTCTCGACGCCTTCGGCGACGGTTTTGAGCCCCAGCTGATGCGCGACGGCGATTGTGTGCTCAACCATCAGGCGATATTTCGGGTCGGTCGCCGCCGCACAGACGAACGAGCGGTCGATTTTGATCTCGGTGAATGGCATCGCCTGCATCGACGAATAGCCGACGCCATAGTCGTCGATCGCGAGGCCGAAGCCGCGGATCCGCCGGCGGGTGAGATTTTCGAGTGCGGAAGCGATGTTGAGGATCGCCTCGGTCTCGGTGAGCTCCAGGATCATCTGCGCGGGCTCGAGGCCGTGGCCGGTCACGATTTGCGTCACAGCCTCGGCGTAGCCCGGATCTGCGAGCGACGTCGCGGACACGTTCAGCGACACGGTGGCCCTGAGATCCGCCGAGCGCCAGATGCCGGCTTCCATCGCGGCAAGCGACAGCATGATCCAAGACAGTTCGTCCAGGTAGCCGGCCCGCGCCAACGGCGGCAGGAACACGTCCCGTCCTAGCAGCCCGCGTGCGGGGTGCCGCCAACGCGCGAGCGCCTCCGCACCGACAACGTCGCCCGTTTCGAGCTCGAGCACGCGCTGGAACGCGGGCTCAATCTGCCCTGCCGAAATGCCCTCGAGGACATCGTGAGCGCTCGGCGCGAATTCGACGCCGGAGGACGCGGTTTTTTCGGGCGCGGGATTGCGAAACTGCTCGAGCACCGCGTAGAACTTGGCGCGCGTCGCCGGCTTGTCGATCGTGCGGATGACGCGCACGCCGTACGCTTGCGCCATCGTAGCCGCCGATGCGACCAGCACGCTGTCGAGAGCGCTGACGATGATCACGGCGATCGGCATCTTGCGATCGCCGACGCGACGAAGGAGCTCGAGGCCATCCATGCCAGGCATCTGCAAATCGGTGACGAGAATGTCGACGGCGCCGCCGGCGCGGTCGAGCATCGCGAGCCCATCGTGTCCCGACGGCGCTTCGATGACGCGAGCCGTGCCCATTCCAGCGAGCGTCTTGGCGAGCAGATAGCGCTGGTCGCGCTCGTCGTCGACGACGAGGAAGCGCAGGCTGCGAGAGTCGATCGCAGCGGTGCTGGCGGCGACGAGATCGATCATGACGGGACTCCGCCCGGCCGAGGCCGATGCGAGCGCGAGTGGCCCGCAGGGAAGACGAGCGCACGCCGCGCTGGCTCGTCGCATCCGGTTTTTCGGATCTGCATCGTCATCTCGCTTCCCAACCGCACTCTTGGCTCTCGATGTGTAGTCGACGATTCCCGCGGCCGCACGGTTGGGGTGACGCTTCGATTCCGATTACGCGTGCAGTCAAGCACGCAATCGCATCCTTCGTGCCAGTGGAGGACCTGCAAGCGATACT
>Ga0207706_10003683_pt1 | contig 14626 bp, 13 predicted proteins | sample KBSC53metaG_FD_184318 | JGI IMG/M metagenome (GOLD analysis project Ga0207706, IMG submission 184318) | Corn rhizosphere microbial communities from Kellogg Biological Station, Michigan, USA - KBS C5-3 metaG (SPAdes) (version 2) | ecosystem: Host-associated > Plants > Roots > Rhizosphere > Soil ... | reverse complement strand
ATCTTCCAGCGCAGGTTTAAAATATTTTGAGATGACTAACTCAACTCAACTGGATAGCCTTACGCAAGCTTTAAAAGAAGCTACAGAAATCAAGACTCATCTAGGGGGAGCATTTGAAATGTGGGCAGACGCGACTGTATACAAGGGCAAAAGAAAAACGATGTTACATGTTCTCTTTTCAAAATACAATGGATGGTATATAGATATATACAATGAGACGCTGAGATGTGATTATTTATTTGATTTGGTTAAAAAATATAGTGGAAAGTAGTTTATCAGCTAAATCTGAATAGCTTGTTTCTAAAGTTTAAGCATTGGATCAACAAAAGAAAAACTCACAATTCTCGTCTGTCGACTCACGTTTATTTTTTCTTCCTCGCCTCTTGTATGGGAGCAAACGGTCCATATTTATGCTGCCTCTCAGAAAATTTATCTGCATAAGGACCATAAGGATAATCAACGGCTTTCGTTTCTATTTTAGGCCAGTCCTCGGTAAAAAATCTTTCAGGCCTTGGTTGGGAGATGATGTAAGCTGCGACATCCCATGACTCTTCATCAGTAAGTTTTGGTGAATCATGCGTAGCCAATCCATACGGCATATTATTTTTTACAAACGAGGCCATTCTGGAAATGCGATATAGACCTGCGCTTATATTAAAACTATTCGATCCCCATAGCGGTGGATATAAGTAAAAAGAAGAATCGTGATTGAACATGCCTTCTCCGTTTTGACCATGGCAAGAAGTACATTTTGAAGTGAAAACCTGTTTCCCTTTTTCCGGATCGGCGGCTCTGTCTAAGTATATAAGATCTTCAAGTCCTGCTCCTGGCGGTTTTTTATTTTTCGGAACATCTTTGCCGATCCATTTTAAGTAAGCCACCATGGCCTGCATTTCTTTACTTGTGCTGTCAATTGGTTTGCCATTCAGGCTTCTCATCATGCAATCATTAATGCGGAATTCGATGGATTCAATTCTTCCGCTCCTGTTCCTGAATTGCGGATACAGGGATGCGACAGCAGAAAAACTTCCTCCAAAAGATCTTGCTCCTGCATCGATATGACAGTTTGCACAATTCATTCCATTGGTAATAGAGGCTATGTTCCCTTTTGGACCAAAAAATAATGATGTATTTGAAATGACTTCGTGACCATAACGGATCAATTTTCCCTGTTCATCATCGGGTAAATTATTTATGTCAGGGGCCTTCCAATCATCTGCAGGAGTAGCAGCAGCCGGAATTGAAACTTCATCTTTTACAATGGTTGTGGAAAACAAAAGCTGGCTTACAATCACTGTAAGAATAATCAATCCTAACAAAAGCGGGAACCATGATGATCTTATTTCCTTCATAAGCCAGTAGTTTAGTGTGGAAGTTTCTCTCTAAAAAAACCGTACACCCAGGTCCCGGCGATAGCACTTAACAAAGTTACAATGATGACGGTGGTCCCGCTTCCTATCAAAGCGAAAAGAGGTCCGGGACAAGCGCCGGTCATGGCCCAGCCGAAACCAAACAACAACCCTCCATATACCTGGCCTTTTGAAAACCTTATTTTATAAAGTTGTATCGGTTCGCCATAAATCGTTTTTATCCGAAATTTTTTTATCAGCCACACTGACATCATTGCTGTGAGAACCGCAGAACCGATAACGCCATACATATGAAAACTCTGGAATCGAAACATTTCCTGGATGCGAAACCATGAGATCACCTCCGTTTTTACCAATAAAATTCCAAACAGCAAGCCTGCGACCATGTACTTTATATTGTACCACCATGGATGTTTTAGTACCGACGTGTTTATACAAACACTATCGAGTGAACGGACTTCAAAATCTGTATTCAGCTTTTCGACAAAACTATTTTTTACTGCTATTTTTTCCATATAGAAAATTAAACTCGCAAAATGGATGGCAGGATAAAATTTGCCATCACTATTCCACCGATCATAAAACAAATCGTGGCCACCAGGGAAGGCCATTGCAAATTGGATAAACCCATTATTGAATGACCTGAAGTGCATCCGCCGGCATATCTTGTTCCAAACCCTATAAGAAAACCACCTACAACCATCAAAACAAACCCCTTAACGGTAAATAAAGATGACCAGTTGAAAATATCCAGCGGCGCCAGTTTGCTGTAGTCGTTTATTCCGTAATCCTTTAATTCACTAACAAGTTTAGGATCTGGATTTATGGGTTGGTGATTGGATAAAAATGTAACAGCTAAAAAAGCTCCTGCAGCAATTCCAAAAACAAAAAACAGGTTCCACATTTCTCTTTTCCAGTCATATTTAAAAAATTGAATATTGCCGGGAAAACATATGGCGCAAATGTGGCGGAGTGAGGAAGAAACTCCTAATCGTTTGTTACCAAAAATCAATAGCAAGGGCACTGATAATCCAATTAAAGGTCCGCCAATGTACCATGGCCACGGATTTTTTATCCACTCTATCATTCTTCAATAATTTTATTTGAACGAATCTACTAAATTCGCCCGGTACAAATTGTTAGCTAATCTCTAAACCATCCTGCTTGTTAAGACTCAGATTTCAAAAAGAATTAGTTGAAGCTGGTTGTGATGAAGCCGGCCGCGGCTGTCTTGCCGGACCTGTTTTTGCTGCCGCCGTTATTCTCCCTCCCAAATTTTATCATCCACTGTTGAACGATTCAAAGCAGGTTCTTGAAAAAAACCGTTATAAATTGAGAAAGGTGATCGAGAAAAAGGCGATCGCGTTTGCTGTCGGCGTGGTCGATAATAACGAGATCGATTCGATTAATATTTTAAATGCTTCTTTTAAGGCCATGCATCTTGCATTGGAACAACTTCAGCAAGAACCGGGGTTGTTGCTGATCGACGGCAATCGCTTCAACCGGTACAGGGATATTCCTCATCAATGCATCATACAGGGCGATGAAAAATTTTCGGCCATTGCAGCGGCCAGTATTCTCGCCAAAACTTACAGAGATGATCTCATGAGACAACTGCATGTTGAATTTCCTTATTACAGTTGGCATAAAAATAAAGGCTATGCTACCAGGGAACATTGCAAGGCCATAGAAGAACATGGCTTGTGTATGTATCATCGCAAAAGTTTTGACATCAGGTCTGCACAATTAGAACTTTTTAGTGAAGAGATGTTATAGTCATCAAGGTCCGTGGTGACCGATGAGTAATCAATAATCAATAATTCACGTCACTCTTATCCAGACTCTTAACCGTCAACTGTTAAGAGACTCTGACCGGCATGTTAAACATTTCCTAGAGCTTAAACTTTGTTTTGCCTGCCTCGTCTCAGTATTAAATTAATTATTAACGAAAAAAATTTTACCATGAAAAAAATATTGTTTTTAGGATTGATCCTTACCCTTGTTTTTACAGTTTCTGCGTCGGCTCAGGTATCTGATGGCAAACGATATAACCAGCAACGCGAAACGCGATCTTTTCAACATGCAGACAAGGACCGTTATGAATCAAGACGTTTTCATCATGATGAGTTTCGTAATAAAATGGCTCACAGAAGGGCTTATCGTGACGGCAGAATTTCTTCACGTGAGCGCAGACATCTTAATAAAATGAGGAGACATGAACGCAACGAATTCCATCGTTTCAGACATAACAGGTCTCATCGTCCAATATGATCTATTAGCATATATAGCAGGAATGTAGTGGTTGAAGGTTACAGCGTCGTTCTTTCGGACGGCGCTTTTTATTCTATCCACTCACCTGCCCCTCGTCTCACTAAAACCGGTTCCTCCTTTGTACAATCAATGATAGTGGAAGGAACAGTACCGCCAATTCCTCCATCTACAACGATGTCCGCGTCGTTTCTGAAGTTTTCATACATGATCTCGGGGTCAGTATAATCTTCTACTGATTCACCGGGAAGCGAGGCGCTTAGCAGTGGATGACCAAGCTCCCTTACGATCGATCGGACAATGCTGTTGCCCGGAATGCGAAGACCGATCGTATCCTTTTTGCTTTGCAGAATCTTCGGCACCTGTTTACTTGCTGGCAGAATAAAAGTGTAAGGGCCTGGCAAGTATTCTTTAAGCAAGCGATACGTTTTTCGTGAAAGTTGTTTTGAAAAGTCGCTAAGATCACTCAGATCATAACAAATGAATGAAAGCTGTGCCTTCGGAGGATCGATCTTTTTGATGCGGCAAATTTTTTCAATGGCCTTGTGTTGAAAAATATCACAACCCAGGCCGTAAATAGTATCGGTGGGATAAATGATCACACCTCCTTTTTGAAGAACATCCACGATCATTTTTATATGTCGGGGCTGTGGATCTTTCGGATGAACTTGCAGCAACATAAAGAAACTTTATTCTTCCTTACTTCCTTTTTCCCCGACAAACCAATGTTCTTTGTTCTTAAACAAAACATTAAATGTAGTGAGTGATCCATAAATCCTTGTTATGTACTGCTGAAGATTTACTTTGTCCTCATCACTGAGTTGTTTATGGGCATTGATATTTTGCTCCAGCACTCTTAACCTGTCCCGAAGCATAACGATCTTGTGAAAGAGAACGTCAATAGGGATTTCTTTTGGTTTTTGTGTTTTGTCAGCAGGCTGTAAAAGCATTATTCCATTTTTCCAGCGATCACCCAACGGCACTGTTTCTGATAATGCACCCCACAATCTCAAAATTTTTAACAATGACTTCTCTACTTCGGAATGTGTTTCAATTTCCTCCGTTACATTTTCAGGGATGATCTCGTCAAGGCGAGGATCTGTTTTATCAATTTCTTTTGTTCCGTGATTGATAAAAGAGACCAGGTAAGTAGCATACTTAACCCCAACAATCACACCGGGTCCATGTTGAGTGTGTTGAAGACGAGTTCCGACGCCAAGTGTTGTTTGATCTATATCCATAATCTATTTTTTGGTGAATTCATAAGGATTGTATTCTACAAAGTCTGCAACTTTCACTGTCACTGATGTTACTTTTCCGTTCTCCACATGAAAGGGGAATACAGCTTTATTGAATTCAGGATCAGAGAATGTTGCATAAAAGCGATTACCTCCCAATGATTCAAGTTTTGCGTACATATTTGGATGATGAGAAAATTTCATTTTCAATTCACCGCTTTCTGAGACCACACTCATATTTCCATATACATCATTAAAATAATTCCCTTCATAAGCAGATATTGGTAGCCCGGTTTTTAAATGCATTGCAACAGAATCCTTTAGCCCCTGGTCTTTTTTCTGCTCTGATGCTGAACGTGATCTGTAAGAATTTAGATAAACGTTGCTGTAGTTGCGATAAGGTTTACCGAAATACGCATCCATAATATCCCATTTCAAGGCATCATAAAACAAATTCTGATCGGTGTTTGTAAAAACAATAATGCCAAGTTTTTCTTCAGGGATCAGGGTAACGCTGGTCACAAAGCCGTTCACCCCACCGGTATGTTCTACAATTTTTCTTCCACAATACTCTTGCAGAAACCAGCCAAGACCATACAAGGCAAAATGGCCTTCATTGAAAAGCACTCCTCCATTTCCCAAAATTGAATGAGGCAGCCTGGTTTGTGCGATGGCAGATACAGGGACGACTGACTGATCTTTGTATTTGCCATTATCCAATTGCATCATTACCCAATGGCTCATGTCATTTACTGATGAGCTAATACTGCCCGCAGATGCCAGGTTATCTATTTGACAGAAGGGAATTTTCACCAATTTTCCCTCAGCCTTTGTATAGGGAGAACATTTGTTGGCAGCATTTGGGAAATCTTTGCTTAAGGCCAGCGTGTTTTTCATTTCCAGCGGATCAAATATCCTTGATTTTATAAAATCCTCCCATTGCATGCCCGAGGCTTTCGGAATAATTTCTCCGGCAGTTAAAAATGCAGCGTTTGTATATCCCCATGTTGTTCTGAACGGATAAGTAGCTTTAATATGGCTCATCTTTTCGATCACTTCTTTCCTGGTAAGATCAGAGGTCCAATAAGTAAAATCTCCCTGGAAAGTTCTGAAGCCGATGCGATGGCAAAGGAGATCACGAATGATGGCTTGTTCACCGGCCGCCTTGTTATCCAGTTTAAATTCAGGGATCCATTTTGTCACATTATCATCAAGCGATAATTTTTTATCTGCATCGAGCATGGCCAGTGCTGTTGCAGTAAAAGCTTTTGTATTACTGCCGATCATGAATAAAGTATTCTCATCTACTTTTTCTTTGGTATCATAATCTCTTACACCATATCCTTTCATGGTTACGATTTTCCCATTTTTTACAATGCAAACAGCGATGCCTGGAATTTCCCAATCGGTCAAAGCCCTGTTCACGTAACTATCCAGGCTATCTTTTATAAACGATGGGATTGAGTCGCTCTGCGAAAAAACTTTCAGTGAGACCATCATTAACAAGGCAAGAAGGATTTTTTTCATAAACTATTTTTCCGAGTGAATTTTTTCGTGCTTTTTTCTAATTTGTCTTCTAAGGATGCGGAGAACAAGCGGTATCAGCATTGGAATATACACAGCAAAAAGAACATTGGTTAAGTAAGCGACCGGTAGCATCAATAAAAAAAGAAAAGGAACGACCAGCGAGCGTGCATAAGCTAATTTCAATATTAGCGGGTCTATCGGCGGCTCAGCCAATTTATTTTTTTCATTTCCAATACGGCGCCACATCAGGTAGTTAGCGAAACCCATACAGCAAAAATTCAACACATAAAAGGTCATCGGCACCTTCAATTGTTTTTCAAATAATTCGCTACCTGCATATTCGCTGTAAAAGCCGGTACTGAAAGGCATCAGCGCCACGAAAAAAAGAAAGAGAAGATTAAGGAATAAAAGCTTTCTGTCATAGCTTGTTACAAACCCAAACATGCGATGATGGATCGACCAATAGAGACCGATCAGTAAAAAACTAATAAAAAATCCAATGAATTTGGGTACAAGATGACTCAGCGCATTTAATATTGTTGCATCGGAAAGGCCTCCACGTTCTTTCAAAAATTCTTTATCAGGGATCTTGATTTCAATTACCAACAGGGTGATGGCAATAGCAAATACTGCATCGCTGAACAGGATCAGTCTTTCAAGCTGGAACTCCTTTTTTAATTCATTATGCAGTTGATTGGACACTAAAAAAAATTTGGATAGAGGAAGTATTAATTATTAATGGCCTGGTATACCAGGATCTTAAACTTGTCATGGATCTCACCATGACTATTTGGAAATTGCTGTAAAAAAAACTGGGCTATAATTTTTTCTTTAGGATCGATCCAGTAAGATGAGCTGAACATTCCTCCCCAACTAAATGTTCCGGGGGAAACAGGAGTTTTTGCTGCGCCTTTTTCAGTTACGATACCAAACCCCAAACCAAACTCATCATCGCCAAAATCAATATCACCAATTTGGTTAGAGGTCATCATTCGTATCGATGACCGGCTCAATATTCTTTTTCCGTTATATTCACCCCCATTCAGCAACATCTGCATGAAAATGCTGTAATCATACGCCGTTGAAGACAAACCACCCCCGCCTGAGTAATAAGTGCCATTCATGTTTGGATAATTCACGTACATTGTTCCATTCAGTTCATACGTCTCCCCATCTTTTATGATATGCTTTGTTGAATCCTCAGAATACAGAGTTGCCAGGCGATTTCTTTTTCCTTCTGGTAAATAGAAATAGGTATCCTTCATACCCAGCGGTTCAAAAATTTTCTTTCTGAAAAACTCGTCAAGACTCATTCCGCTAACTACTTCAATTAAATAACCAAGCAGATCTGAATTTAATCCGTAGGTCCATTTTTCTCCGGGCTGGTGCATGAGCGGCAATCCGCCCAAAATTTTCATCTTGTCACCCAAAACTATTTTATCTACACCGATACCTCCCACCACACCTGCTTTGTAATAGATCGCATTTGACTCTTTTGATCCTATTTGTGCATAGCCGATACCCGATGTATGGGTAAGCAGGTCACGAATGGTGATCTCTCTTTTGGCAGGTACAGTTGTGTAAGTTGTGTCAGCCGGGTTGAATTTATCCAGCACTTTTTGATCTTTAAATTCGGGAATGTATTTACTCACAGGGTCGTACAATAAAATTTTTCCTTCCTCATAGAGCATCATCACGGCGACGCTTGTAATGGCCTTGGTTTGAGATGCGATACGGCAGATCGCATCTTTTTTCATTGAAGTTTTTTTGTCAATATCGTCGTAACCCAGCCCTTTGTAGTAAACGATCTTTCCATCCCTTGCAACCAGCACAGTTGCGCCTGCAATCCATTTTTTGTCAATATATTCTTTGACGAGATTGTCAATTCTGCCAAGGCGCTCGGCTGACATGCCGACCGATTCGGGTGATGCTTCACTAAGTACAGGAACAGTATTTTTTTCAGCGCCTGTTGTTGAACTGCCAGCGGATGATTGAGCATTAATGGGTAAACTGCCGTATAAAAAAACAAAAAAGACAAGAGATGCAATGAGGAGTTGTGAAGTAAGTCGCTTTCTCATAAGCAAGTTGAATTAAAGGAGAAAGTTATGACTTAATTGAATTGAAAATACTCACCAGGTTCTGATGGCAGGAACTAAAAAGATTTTTCTTTTTTTGCTTCGGGGGGTTTGAATTGCTCGTAACATTTTTTGATATAAGATTGAAAATCGTAATCCGAAGTCAGCATGGCGAATTCATAAGTCGGTCGGTACATCACCATAAAACTATCCAAAGCTTCGCCCGTAAGATTAGTAAGTCGTCGTACCAATTGTTTATTGAAACGATGATCAATGAACTTATCCTGTTCCTGTTGGACCAGTCGTTGCTGGAACTGCAACATATTTTTATTTCTTCGGAACTGGAACATTCTTATGATCTCATCCAGGTCAAAACCCACGCCTACTTCGTTAGCAGGGCCCGATGTGGTGGCCTTTAATTTTGGTTTTTCGTAATTAAAAATTTTTGCATAGTCGCGGCGGTTTTGAATAGAATCAAGCCGGTAATTACGCGGCGATACCGTCACTCCTTTTAAAACCATAATATTGATCTGTATTGAAATGTCGAAGTGCAAAGGATCGGTCATTTTCAGAACAGGGAATTTGACCGTAGGTTTACCCAAAAAGGAGAACCAGATAGAATCCTTTTCGCCGACTTCAATTTCATAGTCCCCCCTGGCATCAGTAAATGTTCCTTTGCCACCCGTGCTTACAACAGTTACAGATTGCACAGGATATAATCTTGAACTGTCATAAACGGTTCCTTTTACTTTGAACTGAGCGTTTGCCTGGTATGCTGGCAGCACAAGCAGTAACGTGCAACCAGCACAAAGAATATAGATGAACTTTTTTCTCACTTATATGCAAGTAACAGAACAAAAAGCTAATAGTAATTTAAAGTATGCCTTAAGCCGTCAGCTGCATGCTTAGGGCTTATAGCGTGTAGCTTGTAGCCTTTTTACCAGGTCTTCAATGACTACCGGGTAATTCGCATATTCCAATTCATGAACCCGGTGAGCCAGTGATTCAGGCGTATCGTTCTCAAGTACGGGGCATTTTACCTGTAAAATAATATCACCGTTGTCATAGTGCTCATCCACATAGTGAATGGTGATACCGCTTTCCTTTTCCTGCGCACTAATTACTGCTTCATGCACACGGCTTCCATACATTCCCTGCCCTCCATAACCGGGAAGCAGTGCGGGATGAATATTTATAATGCGTTTAGGAAAAACCCTGATCAAAGCTTCGGGAACCTTCCAAAGGAAACCGGCCAAAACAATAAACCCAATCTTTCCTGACGCTAATTCATCCAAATAACTTTTGCCTGAAAAAAATTTCTCTTTTTCGATGACCAGGGATGGAATATTTTCTTTTTCAGCGATCTGAAGAACACCTGCCTTTTTTTTATTACACACGATCAATGCGATCCTGACTGAAGACGAATTGCGAAAATGGTCAATGATCCTTTGCGCGTTTGAACCGGCACCGGACGCGAAAATGGCGATGTTAGTGGTGAGTGGTGAGTGGTGAGTGGTCAGTGACCCTTCGGAGCCAGAATTTGGAGCAAGTCCTGGATTTGAAACTTCAAATCTCAAATCCCGAATGATCCCTATTCTTTGTCCAAGCCTTTTCACGTAACCCTTAAAAAATTTGAATTGCCCGAAAAAAAGGCTGACAGTGAGAACTGCCAGCGGCCATATCATAGTCACCAATAAAATATAAATGACCGTCCAAAGCCAATCTTTTTCAACGGAAAGCACATCCATGATTTTTTTTGCGCTATAGCCTGTTAAACTTCCGCCCAGGGCAAAACAGAAAATTATAAGCACAATTTGAACAGGACCGACTTTCCATTTTTGCTGTAGTCTTGCAAACATTTTTAGTGATTGGCATCTTTAACAGGCTTCAAATATCGGTGAAATGAAACTGGAAAAGTCTTCAGTTGCAAACATTTCAAAATTTGATTGACAAAGAAATGACACGAACAAACAAATAGAATTTTTTTTCGAATAATTCTTTGAAATGCACGCCGGTAAAGGCCTAAAAAAATTTTATTATCAATGTTTTTTTATAGTTCTACTGACTTATTTTTGCAGCCAATTGGAGATTTATCCACATTAGCTTAACCGAGACTATGATCCCATGTAACCCAATCAACAGGAAAATCGCTCTGATAGTTTTTGCTCTCTCTTTGGCTTCTTTTTCACAAATCTCTGCTCAGGATGGTCGGCAGCTTTTTAATAATAATTGTGCGAGCTGTCATAGTTTAACGAAAGACATGACAGGCCCCAAATTGGGAGGGGTTTTAGACAGAGAGCCTTACAGCGGTGATGTACATAAAATTGTTAACTGGGTACATAATGCTGATAAGTTAACTGGCTCCGATCCATATTATAAAGGGTTGAAGACACAGTTTGGCACTCAAATGACTGCGTTTCCCGGCATGCCTGATAAAGATATCGAAGCTATCGTTAAATACGTTAGTACCCCGGTGCCCACAACTACACCCGGCGGACCAACTGAAACTCCAACAAGCGATAGAACCTGGGTCATCTTCGGCATCATCTCGCTTATCATGGCAATCATTGCCCTGATATTAATGCAGGTAAATAATAACCTGAAAAAACTCTCGGATGACAAGGAAGGAATTCTTCGCCCGGAACAAGTTCCATTCTACAAAAACAAGGTCTACATTTCTCTTCTTACTATAATAGTATTTATAGTATGTGGCTACTATATTACAAACGGAGCAATTGGCCTGGGTCGCCAGAAGTCTTACGAGCCAAAACAACCCATTTATTATTCTCACAGAGTACATGCGGGTATAAACCAAATTAGTTGCTTGTACTGCCACGGTAATGCCTGGGAAAGCCGGCATGCAGCCATTCCTTCAGTGAATGTTTGTATGAATTGTCACAAAGCGATCCAGAGTTATGAAAAAGGCCCAAAACTTTATGATGAAGCCGGTAATGAGATAAATGGAACAATGGAGATCCAGAAACTGTACAGGTATGCGGGATTTGATCCGGCCAATGCTACAAAGTGGACCCCGTCAATGATAAAACAACCTGTAGAATGGACAAAGATCCACAACCTTCCGGACCATGTGTTCTTCAGTCACGCCCAGCATATTCGCGCCGGCAAGGTGCAATGTCAAACCTGCCATGGCTCGATCACCGAAATGGATGAAGTAAAACAGTTTGGTGAGCTAAACATGGGCTGGTGTATTAATTGTCACCGTGAGACAAAAGTGAATTTCAATTATAATGACAGTACCGGCAATAAATTTTACAGCATCTATGAAAAATTCCATAACGATTTCAGATCCGGGAAAATGGATAGTGTAACGGTAAGAGATATTGGTGGAATTGAATGTCAGAAATGTCACTATTAAAACGATACCCCTTCTCTGAAGAGGAGTTAGTGAAAAGTTCTTTTTTTGATTGAAAAGTTTTTATAAAGGCAGGTACAGTTGTGTTACCAACTTAAGTAACGCTATTTAACTTCTGTTGCGTCGCACACTTCTGCTGTTGAATTTATATTGTACAACTAATAAACCAGTATCAAAACTCTCCGCTTCGGGCGGAATGGGGGTTACAATGGCAAAAAAAATTTGGCAAAAGTTTGGTGAGCTGACTAACGAAGAAGCCGTTAAAAAAATAGCGGAAGATGAGTTTAGGGAAGAATTACCGTTTGAAGATATTGATGACGGAGTTATGGATGCCGCCACTCCACGCCGTGATTTCTTAAAATATCTTGGTTTTAGTACGGCCGCCGCTGCTCTTGCCGCCGGTTGTAAGATTCCTTCACGGAAAGTTGTTCCTTTTGCCAATAAACCCGCCGACATTTTCCCCGGCGTTGCAAAATATTATGCTACTACTTATGTACAGGACGGTGATGTGTTACCTGTCATCGCAAAAGTGAGAGACGGGCGCCCGATAAAGATCGAAGGAAATGATCTTTGCTCATTTACAAAAGGTGGAACTTCACCCCGGGCCCAGGCTTCCATTCTTGATCTTTATGATATGTATCGCCTCCCTCATCCAAAAAGAAAGGTAGGAGATAAGTTTGAAGAGATCCCCACCTTTGATCAACTTGATAAAATGGTGGGCGATGCAATCGCTGGCTTGAATGGTGCCCCGGTTGTATTGCTTACAAGCACCGTTACTTCCCCTACCACAAAACAGGTCATTGCTGAGTTTTTAGCAAAATATCCGGGCGGCAAACACGTACAGTATGATGCCGTTTCATACAGCGGTATGCTGCAGGCCAATGAAGCTGGTTTTGGAAGCAGGGCTATTCCCTCTTATAATTTCCAGGCGGCAAAGGTGATCGTGAGTTTTGGAGCAGATTTCCTGGGAACATGGCTAAGCCCGGTTGAATTTGCCCGCGGATTTTCTTACGGTCGCAAGATCGATGAGAAGAACCCCACGATGAGCAAACACTACCAGTTTGAAAGTTTCCTGAGTATGACGGGTGCCAATGCAGATGAGCGGTTCACTCACCGACCGTCAGAAAGCAGCTCCGTAGTGCTGGCTCTTTATGCTGCATTGGGCGGAAGTGTCACAGCGCCTCAATTAAATGCCAAACTTCAACAATCAATTAATAAAGTCGCTGCTGATCTTAAGAATGCAAATGGTGCTGCACTTGTAGTTGGCAGAAGCAATGATGTAAATGTTCAAACGATCATCAATGCGATCAACCAGCAAATAGGTGCTTACGGAAAAACAATTGATTGGTCTGCGCCTTTAAATTACCGCCAGGGAATTGATAAGGATATGACTGACCTGGTGACGATGATGCAAAATGGACAGGTTGGTGCATTGCTGGTTTATGGTGCTAATCCCGCTTACGATCATTACAATGCCGAAGCATTTAAAACCGGGTTGAAAAAAGTAAAGCTTAGCATTTCATTTACTGAAAAAATTGATGAAACTTCCGAATTGTGCCAGTACCTGGTTCCCAATCACCATTACCTGGAAAGCTGGGGCGATGCTGAGCCAAAAGCCGGTTATACAAGTTTTATTCAACCAACTATCTATCCTCTTTTCAAAACAAGATATTTTCAAACTTCATTACTCAAATGGAGTGGCAATACAACTCCTGATTACGAAACTTATTTTAAAAATTATTGGACAACAAAACTTGGTGGTGAAAATGCATTTGATGTCGCTTTGCAAAATGGTGTAATAGAATCTGCACTGGTTGCTGTTTCTGCCGGCACATTTAATGGTAGTTCAGTTTCCTCAGCATCGGCTGCCATTGGTGCTGCTAAAAAAGGCGGCAACGACGAATTGGTTTTATATCAGAAAGTTTCCCTTGGAACGGGAAAGCAAGCTGGTAACCCGTGGTTACAGGAATTACCTGACCCTGTTTCAAAAGCAACATGGGACAATTATGCATTGATCTCGATCTCTAAAGCAAAAGAACTCAAGATTGATTTTGACAGTGTAGACTATGAGTACTACCCCTCAAAACCTGTGATCAGTATCAAAGCAGGGAATAAAGAATTAAAGCTTCCGGTTCTCGTTATTCCGGGAATGAATGAAAATACAATTGCAGTAGCAGTGGGTTACGGCAGAACAAAAACTTTAGGAAAAGCGGCAGAAGGTGTAGGTCAAAATGTTTATCCGTTTGCTACATTCAATGGAACGAATGTTCTTTACTCTTCAACTGACGTGGCAATTTCCAAAACCGGCGATACTCAGAAGATCGCCCAAATGCAGATCCAGAATAGTTATGTGGGCCGTGAAGAAGTAGTAAGGGAAACCACCCTGGCATCATTTAAAAAATACCCGCAGCAATACAAAGAATATAGGGAAGAGCTTAGAAAAGAATTTGCACCGATCACCGGCGATTATCGAAAAGAAGGTACAATTTACCCGGACTATGAACAACCGGGTATTAAATGGGGAATGAGCATTGACATGAACAGTTGCACAGGTTGTAATGCATGTGTGGTGGCATGTCACGCTGAAAACAATGTGCCTGTCGTAGGTAAAAGAGAGGTGCTTCGCTATCATGATATGCATTGGTTACGTATTGACAGGTATTTTGTGAGCAATGAAAAAAATCCTGATGAACTGGAAGCGGTAGTTTTCCAGCCAATGCTTTGTCAGCATTGCGACAACGCGCCTTGCGAAAATGTTTGTCCCGTATCGGCGAC
>Ga0207706_10003677_pt1 | contig 14643 bp, 17 predicted proteins | sample KBSC53metaG_FD_184318 | JGI IMG/M metagenome (GOLD analysis project Ga0207706, IMG submission 184318) | Corn rhizosphere microbial communities from Kellogg Biological Station, Michigan, USA - KBS C5-3 metaG (SPAdes) (version 2) | ecosystem: Host-associated > Plants > Roots > Rhizosphere > Soil ... | reverse complement strand
CACGCGAAACGCTGAAACGCAGCTAATGACCTGGCGGTCAAGCACCTAATGCCGGGGGCACGCTCAAACGTTGAGACGTTCGCGCATTTCCTTGCCGGGCTTGAAATAGGGCACGCGCTTGCCGTCGACCTTCACGGCCGCACCGGTGCGTGGATTGCGGCCCGTTCGGGCTTCCCGGGATCGCGTCGAGAAGGCGCCGAAACCGCGCAACTCGATCCGCCCCCCAGCGGCCAGTTGCGATGCGACGCTTTCGAAAAAGCTGTCGACGATCTTCTCGACTTCCTTCGGCGTAAGCGCCGGGTTGTCACGACAAAGACACTGCACAAGTTCGGAACGAATCATCGTAACCCTCCCCGTTACTAAGCCGTTATAATGCTCCAAAGTACAGAAAGCCCAGCCAAAAATAGCGAAAACGTGTCGTTCGCGTATCGGACAGGTCTCTCCGGAAGTATAACTCAGTCCAGTGGCGCCAAGTTTCAATGACGCTGAGTTGGTGCCGACGGCAGCCTATTTCGAAAGAATGGGGAACCGGCCTTTTTAATAGTCAGCACGTCCAGTCAAACTTGCGTTCACAAATGCATATTGGGAATCCGACGATTCAATTATCGCAAATTTTTTCAATGATTTAACCGACACTCGTGCAAGCAGCCGACCTTGATCGCCCGTGATTTACGCCGTTTCGGGCAGGGCTCAACTCCGGAGAATCACGTAAAGCAAAACCGCCATGCGATCCCGTGGGTCACATGGCGGTTGCTGCAATCAACACTGTTTCAAGCCCCGGGCCGTGTGCGAGAGCCGTCCCGCAACGGCACAGTGCATCAGTTCTTTTCGGTGCGGGCCTTGAGCGCCTCACCAAGGATGTCGCCCAGCGACGCGCCCGAATCGGACGAGCCATACTGCGCCACGGCCTGCTTCTCCTCGGCGATCTGCATCGCCTTGATCGAGAAGGTCGGCTTCTTGGAGCGATCAAAGCCGGTCACCATCGCGTCGAACTTCTGACCGACCTGGAAGCGCTCGGTGCGCTGCTCGTCGCGGTCGCGGCCAAGGTCCGAACGCTTGATGAAGCCTTCGACGCCGTCTGCGGTCTGGACTTCGAGGCCGCCGTCGGTCGATGCCATGACCGTAACGGTGACGATGGCATTCTTGCCGACCTTGCCGCCACCGGCATTGCCGCCGGCGCTTTCGCCGCCGACCGCAGGCGCGCCGCGCTCAAGCTGCTTGATGCCGAGCGAGATACGCTCTTTCTCGGAATCGATGTCGAGCACGATGGCCTTCACGGTCTCGCCCTTGCGGTGCAGGTTGAGCGCGTCCTCGCCGGAGACGCCCCAGGCGATGTCGGACATGTGGACCATGCCGTCGACATCGTTCTCGAGACCGATGAACAGGCCGAACTCGGTCGCGTTCTTGATCTCGCCCTCGACTGTGGAACCGACCGGGTGCGCCTCGGCAAAGGCTTCCCACGGATTGTTCTGCGCCTGCTTGAGGCCCAGCGAAATACGACGCTTCTCGCTGTCGACCTCGAGCACCACGACATCGACTTCCTGGCTGGTCGAGACGATCTTGCCGGGGTGGACGTTCTTCTTGGTCCAGCTCATCTCGGAGACGTGGACGAGCCCCTCGATGCCGGGCTCCAGCTCGACGAAGGCGCCATATTCGGTGATGTTGGTCACGCGGCCATGGAGGCGCGTGCCGACCGGGTAACGGGCGGCCGCGGCATCCCACGGATCGCTCTCGAGCTGTTTCATGCCGAGCGAGATGCGCTGGGTGTCGCGGTTGATGCGGATGATCTGCACCTTCACGACGTCACCGATGTTGATGACTTCGTTGGGGTGGTTGATCCGCTTGTAGCTGAGATCGGTGACGTGGAGCAGGCCGTCGATGCCGCCCAGATCAACGAACGCGCCATAATCCGTGATGTTCTTGACCATACCCTCGATGACCTGACCCTCGGCCAGCGTCTGGATAAGGCCCGAGCGCTGCTCGGCGCGGGTTTCCTCGAGCACGGCGCGGCGCGACACGACGATGTTGCCGCGACGGCGATCCATCTTGAGGATCTGGAAGGGTTGCGGAATGTCCATCAGCGGGGTGACGTCGCGCACCGGGCGGATGTCGACCTGGCTGCCGGGAAGAAAGGCGACGGCGCCGTTGAGATCGACCGTGAAACCACCCTTCACGCGGCCGAAGATCACGCCTTCGACGCGGCTCGACTGGGTGAACTCGGCTTCGAGCTTGTCCCAGGCAGCTTCGCGGCGGGCGCGGTCGCGCGACAGCATCGCTTCGCCATGCATATTCTCGACGCGGTCGACATAGACCTCGACTTCGTCGCCGACGTTCAGCTCGGCCTTCTGGCCGGGCGCGGCGAATTCGCGCAGCGCCACGCGGCCTTCCGACTTCAGCCCGACGTCGATGACGGCCATGTCGTTTTCGATTGCGGTGACGGTGCCTTTTACGACGCGGCCTTCAAAGCCTTCGTCTTCGCCGCCAAGGGATTCGTTGAGGAGCGCCGCGAAATCGTCGCGGCTGGGAAATGCCGTAGAGGCCATAGGTTAGAGACTTTCCAAAATCATTTCCGGCCATCCGGTTGGTTCCGGAGGTCTTGTGGCCGAACCGCCGCGCAAGCCCCATGCCGACGCGGCATCCATCGATCGATCAGACGTGAAAACCGGAAAAACGAAACGAGCGCGAGAAGGGCTTGCCTTCCGCGCTCAGGACCTGATCCGAGCTTCCACGAGCGAAATCGCCCGCTGAATGGCGGCTTCTATAGCCAAATCGCTGGTATCCAGCAAGATGGCATCGTCGGCTTGGCGCAGGGGCGCGGTCTTGCGGCCGGTGTCGCGTTCGTCGCGGGCCTGGATGTCATGTAGCACAGCTTCCAGCCGGCTGTGCAGGCCCATGCGCTCAAGCTCGTCATGACGTCGTTGCGCCCGCACTTCGGGCCGCGCGGTGACGAAAAGCTTGGCCTCGGCCTCCGGCGCAATGATCGTACCGACATCGCGGCCGTCGAGCACGGCGCCGCCCGCTTGCCGGGCAAAGCTGCGCTGCCGGTCGATCAGCGCGGCACGCACTGCGGGATGCGCCGAGACGCGGGAGGCCGAAGCACCGGCAGCTTCCGACCGAAGCTCGGGATCGCCCAGCATCGCATCGCTGAAATCGCAGGCGGCGAAAGCATCCGCCTCATCCGCCGGATCGCCGCCCTTGCGCAGCGTTGCCAGCCCGACGGCCCGGTAGAGCACGCCGGTATCGAGATGCGGCAGGCCAAAATGCCGGGCCAGCGCCCGTGCAATTGTGCCCTTGCCTGACGCGGCGGGACCATCGACCGCGATGATCATGATTCCCGCGATCCCAGCGTGACCATCATCTGCTCGAATTCGGGAAAGCTGGTGGCCACCGGTGCCATGTCGTCGATCGTCACCGGCTGACGCGCGACCAGCCCGGCGATCGCGAAACTCATCGCGATGCGGTGGTCGAGCTTCGCGGCGATGGTTGCCCCGCCGTGCAGCTGATCGCCGCCGGTGCCATCGATGATGAGGCCGTCCTCAAGTTCTTCGACGGTGGCGCCGATCGCGCGCAGCCCTTCGGCCATGGTCGTGATCCTGTCCGATTCCTTGACCCGCAACTCCTCAAGGCCGCGAAAGATGCTTCGTCCGCTCGCCAGCGCGGCGGCGACGAAGGCGATCGGAAACTCGTCGATCATCGATGGCGCGGCGGAAGGATCGGGCTCCACACCGGTGAGGGGCGAGGATCGTGCGACGATATCCGCGACGGGTTCGCCGCCGACCGTTCGCTCGTTGACGTAGCGCAGGTCGGCGCCCATCGCTTGGAGCAGCGCGTACAATCCCGCCCGCGTCGGGTTCAGCCCGACATTCTCCACCGTCACTTCCGATCCGGGCACGAGCAGCGCCGCGACTATCGGAAAAGCCGCCGAGGAGGGATCTCCCGGCACCATGATGCTCTGCGGCTTCAGTTCCGCCTCGCCGCGAACGGAGATGACCGTATCCATGCCGTCCTTGTCGGTCGTGAGGCCAGCCCCGAATCCCGCCAGCATCCGCTCGCTATGATCGCGCGTCGGCACGCGCTCGATCACCTGGGTGATGCCGGGCGCATTGAGGCCGGCGAGCAGCACCGCCGACTTGACCTGCGCCGACGCGACCGGAAGCGTGTAGCGGATCGGGATCGCCGGACAAAGGCCGCGCAGGGTCAGCGGCAAACGATCGCCGGGGCTGGCAATCACCGACAGGCCCATGCGGGACAAGGGCTCGATCACGCGCGCCATAGGCCGGCGCGAGAGCGAAGCGTCGCCGATGAAGGTGGCTGTGATCGGGTGGCTCGCGACCAGCCCCATCAGCAACCGGGTCGATGTCCCGCTATTGCCCATGTCCAGCGCCTGCTGCGGCTGGAGCAGCCCACCCACGCCGACGCCATGAACCCGCCAGACGCCATCGACGCTGCGCTCGATCTGCGCGCCCATCGCCCGCATCGCGGCGGCGGTGGCAAGCACATCCTCGCCTTCCAGCAGGCCGGTGATCGTGCTTTCGCCCACGGCCAGCGCCGACAGCATCAGCGCACGGTGCGATATCGATTTGTCGCCCGGCACGGTGACGCGGCCGGTGAGCGGACGGGCGGCCCAGAAGGCGCGGGGGCGGGGTGGGGTGGCGTGCATTGCGCGCGGCTTTTGACAGCGGCGTCCGGCTATGGCAAGGCGCCCCGCACTTCGGGGCCGGCCGCTGTCGGACCCGCACTCAATAGCTTAGGAATCGGAGCGTTTACGGCCATGGTGAAGCCTGAATGGGGCACCAAGCGGACTTGTCCCAAATGCGGCACCCGCTTTTACGATCTGGGTAAGGATGATCCTGTCACCTGCATCGAATGCAGCGCGGCGTGGGAGCCAGACCCAATTCTCAAATCGAAGCAGCCGCTGCCCTTCGAGGCGCCGAAGCAGGAAATCCAGGTCGAGAAGCAGAACGATGATCTTGCCGAGGACGAGCTGGACATCGATGAGGACGCCGAAACCAATCCGGACGACGATGTCGATCTGGGCGGCGACGACGATATCGGCGTCGAGACCGGCGGTGACGAGGACGATCACTAAATCTTAGGTGACGATCGTTTAATGAGCCGCTTGCAGCGGAGCGCCGCCTGACCTAAAGGGCGGCGCATCGATCGCCGGACCCGCCCGGCGATCCTGAAGGATGGGGCCGTAGCTCAGCTGGGAGAGCGTCGCAATGGCATTGCGAAGGTCAGGGGTTCGATCCCCCTCGGCTCCACCATGCCTTAAATCACGCTAGTGACTGGATTGAGGGGCCAGGGGGCAGACGCTCACGGTCGTCAATGCCTACATCGATGACGGCTTAGCCGGTTCGACTTCAGATATGCGCGACTTCTGCTGGTCTCATGGGCGGCCGGGCGCGTGGAAGGATCGGTCATACCGATCGCCTCGAGCAGGAGGCCACAGGCGGCGTCACGCCCAACCAGCCGCGAAGCTATATTGCAAAGATCAATTCGAGCCAGTCCATAGCTGTGGTCGGCACCTATTCGGATACGGGCAGCAGCAGCATCACCTTCTGAAAATCCCACAGCTTTTTCGCCCCGCCGCAAACGGCGCTCGACACTTTGGCGGCGATGGCGGTAAGGCGTTCGGCGCACAGCGGAGCGTGGCTGAATGAGCATGTTTCGGCAGCTTGCCGATCGGACGGTGGTTCTTTTTCTTGGCGTAGGGGTCGGCACGGCGATGGGCTATGCCTTCGCCGGAGACATTCGCGACAAGGTTGCCGGTGAGCCGCCAGCGCCTCCGGTTCAGGTCAGGGCGAAACCGGTCAAGGCTGAGGTTGTGGCGGAAGCGGCCGCGATCGAATGCGCCATCCCGTTCCAGCCGCGTCTGATCGATGCCATCGCCAGGGGTGATAAAGTCAGGATCGGCGTTTTCGGCGACAGCTTCGGCGATGGCGTCTGGGCCGCGCTCTATCATCAGCTGCCTACGCGCGATCAGTATGATGTAATCAAGTTCAGCCAGCAATCGACTGGCTTCACCCGTTATGCGAGCCTCAATCTGGAGGATCATGTCGCCGAGCAGCTGGCGACCCAGCACGTCGATATCGCGGTGATCTCCTTCGGCGCCAATGACACGCAGGGCGTTATGCATCAGGGCAAGTTCGCGCCGCTGCTCAGCCCGGCGTGGAAGGACGAGATCGGCGCGCGGATCGATCGCTATGTCGGCCTGCTGCGCAAGCAGGGGGCGATCGTCTACTGGGTCGGCCTGCCTGTGATGAAGAAGCCGAGCTTCGACGCCGATATCTCCGGGATGAATGCCTTCTTCGCCGATCGCATGAAGCGGATCGACGTGCCCTTCATCGACACCCGCCCGATGTCGGTCGATGCGGTTGGCGCTTATGCCGCCTATCTGCCCGATCCGGGCAACGAGACGCCCCGTCTGATCCGCGCCAATGACGGTATCCACATGTCGATGCACGGTTATCAGCGGCTCACCGGCGGACTGGCCGAGCGGATCAGGCACTACATCGGGGAGGCGCGAGCCTATGCGGCGCGGGGCGGCATGACCTTGCCGGCCGCCGCCTCCGTCTCCACCTCTTCTGCGATCGTTCCGGAGCCGGCAGCCTGATGCCGCTTCCCTTGGTGACCATGTTTGCCGCCGCGATGGCCCCGTGCACAACGGCGCTGTGCCAGGCCGATACGCTCGAGCCCTATTTCGACAAGCTTGCGCATGCGACGAACCATACCGAAGGGCGCAAGCCGGTCCACATCCTCCAGATCGGCGACAGCCACACGGCCGGTGACAACATCACCGGCGGCTGGCGCGATCTTCTCCAGGCCCAATATGGCAGTGGGGGCAGGGGCGTTTCAGCCGCCGGGCGCCCTTATGGGGGTTACGTCACCTATGGCGCGACATCGTCGATGTCGCCGGGCTGGACGGTAAAGTCGATCTTCGGCGGCGCCTCCGTTCCGCCACGGCCGTCGATCGGCCTTTCCGGCTTCAGCATATCGACCGCGCAGGAGGGCGCTACGGTCGGCCTGACAGCCGATCCGGGCGAGGCGTTCAACCGCTTCACCGTCTGCGCGATGACGCAGCCGGGCGCGGGATCGCTGTCGATTCAGCTCGGGCTGACCAGCGAGGAATTCAACCTCAATTCCTTCACCACGCGATCCGAATGCCGCACGGTCGCGGCGGACCAGCCCCAGCTGAGCGTCCAGATCACCGTGCGGGGCGGGCCGGTGACGATCACCTCGTGGGGCACCTTCCGCGACAATGGCGGCGTCGTCGTCTCCAATGTCGGCGTCTCGGGCTCGCAATTCATCCATCAGCAGCGCGCCGACGAGTCCGTCATCTCGGAGGAATTGCGCAGCTACAAGCCCGATCTGGTGGTCATCGCCTTCGGTACCAACGAGGGCTTCGCGCCCCGCGTCGAGGCCGGTGAATATGAGATCGTGCTCAGGAGCCAGATCCAGCGCATCCGCCGCCTCGTGCGCAACGTCCCGATCCTGCTACTGGGCGCGCCGGACGCCAATACCCGCAATGTCGCGCTGGCCAATAACGCAGTCGGCGGGATGATCGATTGCAACCGCCAGGTTTCCGCCCACCCGCAACCTGGGGCCCAAGCACAACCACCGGCTCCGGCTTCGCGACCGAATCGGATGCAGAGCATCGATGACGTCATGCCGTCGCTACGGACCCAGAACAGTACAAAACCGTCGGGATATGCTCCCGGCACGGCGGCGGCGCTCGATGCCGCGGCGGCAGCCTATACCCCGCCTGCTCCTGCGATGGCCTCGCCATCACCGGCACCAGTGATGCCCGCGCCCGCGCTGCGGCCCTTGTTCGTGCCGCCGGGCCTGGCGGTGATCCGCGACGTGCAGCGCCGTGTGGCGGCGGAGCTGAACATAGCGTTCTGGGATTGGCAGGCGCGCATGGGGGGGGCCTGTTCGGCGGCGAAGATGGTGTTCGGTTCGCCGCCGCTGATGCGGGGGGATTTCGTGCACTACAATCGGGCAGGCGGATGGGAAATCGCGCGCAAGCTGCAGGCGGACCTCGCCGCGGCCGCCGCAAGCACTGACGGCCGCTAGATGCTCTTTCCGACGCTGACGTTCGGCCTGTTCTTCCTGGCCGTTTACGCGCTGACGTGGACGATCGGCGCGCGCAGCAACGAATGGCGCAAGATCCTGCTGCTGGTCGCCAGCTGGGTCTTCTACGGCGCCTGGGACTGGCGCTTCGTAGCGCTGCTGATCGGATCGGCCTTCATCAACTGGGGCCTCGGCTATCTGATCGAGGCGAACAAGCCGGAAGAGGAAGACGAAGGGAAAAGGCGGCAAAAGCTGCTCGTGGCAGCCGGCGTCGTCGCCAATCTCGCGATCCTCGGTTTCTTCAAATATTTCGACTTCTTCCTGGGCGAGGTCGCGCCGCTGCTGACCGAGGCAGGCTTCGCCCGTGATCTGCCGTTGCTGCAGGTGATCCTGCCGGTGGGCGTGTCCTTCTTCACCTTCCAGGGCATGTCCTACATGATCGATGTCTATCGCGGGCGGACGCGCGCCGCGTCGCTGCTCGACATCACCCTGCTCATGTCCTTCTTTCCGCATCTGGTGGCGGGGCCGATCGTGCGGGCCGCGCATCTCGTGCCGCAGTTCCGTAAGATCCCGAAGCTCGATCGCGGCATGGTCGCGATGGCGCTGCTGCTGATCATCTGGGGCCTGTTCAAGAAAGCGGTCATCGCCTCGGAGCTTTCGGTCAATTTCGTCGATCCGGTGTTCTTCGATCCCTCGGCCTATGGCAGTGCCGACCTCATATTCGCAGCCTATGGCTACGCGGTGCAGATCTATTGCGATTTCTCGGCCTATAGCGACATGGCGATCGGCTTGGCGGCGCTCCTTGGCTACCGCTTCCCGCGCAATTTCGATCAGCCCTATCGCGCCGCCTCGCTACAGGATTTCTGGCGCCGCTGGCACATCAGCCTGTCGAGCTGGCTGCGCGACTATCTCTACATTGGCCTTGGCGGCAATCGCGGCGGGCTTTTCTTCATTTGCCGCAACCTGATGATCACCATGTTGCTCGGCGGCATCTGGCACGGCGCGAAATGGACCTTCCTGATCTGGGGCGGCCTGCACGGCCTTGTGCTGGCGATCGAACGGATATGGCGGGAGATCAAGCCGGAAGGATGGCCTGCGGTGCCGAAGCCGATCGGTATCCTGATCACCTTCCACATCGTCGTGCTCGGCTGGATCTTCTTCCGGGCCGAGACCTTCAACGGCGCGATCGCCTTCATCGAAGGGATCACGGCGTGGCATGGCGTGGCGTCGATCATTACCCCACTCGGCGTTGGGCTGGTGCTGCTGGGGATGTCGATGCATTTCGGGCCGCCCCGGCTGATGCAGGGAATGGCAATGCGTCTGCGCGTCATACCGGCGCCTTTGCTGGGGCTGATGGCCGGCGCTGCGATCCTGATCATCGACGGCATGCGCTACGAAGGGGTCGCGCCCTTCATCTATTACCAGTTCTGAGGATCGACGATGTCAGGGCATGGAGAATTTGAATCGCCGGTGGACCTGCCAAGGGACGGTGTCGGTAAACGCCCACTGGGTTGGGCTACGCTGACCATCTTCATCGCCAGCCTGTTCCTGCTGGTGACCAACGCCTTCACGATCAAGGCGTGGGTGGACGAGCAGCCCGCCGGCCCGACCCAGGCCAGGCTTGCCGGCTGGGCGGAGGAATGGCTGTCGGCCACCGAAGCGCTCGGGCTCAACAAGCCTCGCGCGGAAATGCACCGGCTATGGAAGGAAGCTCAGGCAGCGCGCTTCGCGCAACCGCCCGAAGGAAATCAGCGGTAGAAGATGTGGTCGCCCATCGCCAGCACCTGCTGGCGCCCGCGGAAGAAGCGGGTCGGGGACTGATAGGACGCATGATAGAAGAGCGCCCCGTTGGTGACGTTCTCGCCGTCATTGCCCAGCACTTCCTGCGAAACCTCGACAGCGGTCTTCCACTGCTTCGTGTCCCGGCTGGGATTATAGCTGGCGGTGTCGAAGAACTGACCCGGTTGATTGACCACACCGCAGACTGTGTCGGCGAAGCGGCCAGAGCGGACGCGGTTCATGATGATCTCGGCGACGGCGCGCTGCCCCTTGCGGGACTGATTGGCCGCCTCATGGCGCACGACCTTGGCCATGCATTCCAGTTCGGAATTGAGCGCCGTGGTGCGCTTGCTTGGTTCATTGGCCGGAGTTTCGGCGGGGGCATTTAACGGCGTGAAGGTAACGTTATCGTCCGAAAGCAGCGTCTGATCAGCGGCGATCGCCGGATCGGCGACCCAGGCCGATGTGATCAGGGCTGGCGCGACCTGAACGGGTGCACCGGGTTCGGCGATCACGCCAGAACTCGAGGAGCCCACCGCCGCGAGCGCGGCAACCGCCACACACCCGCCGATCGACAGCTTCCGAAACGAACGACTCACTCATTGCTCCACTCAGTGCGCAAACGCCCAGGTCGTGCCGGATAAATTCGCACGGCGGCACGGCTGGTCGATCACGTCTTGTCGATACGGGGCAATGACATGGTCCAGGCGCCCCGAGCGACCTGCAAACTCAGGACCGCATGTCGGTCACCCGCTTACGGAGTCAATAAATCAACGGTGAGTTGGTCCAGTCATGGGGTGAATGGAGCTATTATGACGATTCTGCGACGAAACGAATTCACTCATTGGAGTCCCATATGCAGTAGGCTTTTAAGTATAAGGCACCAGATATGGTTTTCGAAACGGTGCCGAAATTTCTTAAAATCCACGCAAATGCAGCGATCTTCATGCTAGATGTGCCATTATGGGAGACGAATCACGGATCACCTCGGACAGTCATGAACTGAGGGACCAAGTTGCCGCAGTCATGACGCCGATCGCGTATCGCCGCGAACGCCTGATGGCGGCGATCGCATTGATGCTTGGTATCGCGCTGATGCTCGGTCTGCCATTCGCGCTGCAGGCGGGCGCGGCTTTCTTCCTGCCTGTCACGGCGGCGATGGTGATTGCGATTGCGCTGGTGCCATTGCTGGAATGGCTCGAACGGCGGCGCGTGCCGTCGCAGCTGGCGGCGCTGGTCTGCGTCGTCGCTTTCCTCATCGGCGCGAACATCGCTATCGCGGCGATCATCGTTCCCGCGACCGACTGGCTGGCGCTGCTGCCTGAGCGGATTTCGCGGGTGAGGACCAACCTCGGTCCGATTCTGGAGATCTATTCGACGCTGGAACGCTTCATCAACGATACGGTGGCTGCTATCCAGCGCACCTCCTCCAGCCACCCTGCGCGTGTGACCGTGGAATCGCCCAATTCGCTGCTTGATCTCGTCACGACATCGGCGCCGTTCGCGATCATCCAGATGTTCTTCGCGGTGCTGGTGATCTATTTCTTCCTCTCCGGTTGGACCCGGATGCGCCGCCGCACGATCACGAGCCGCCACAGCTTCTCGAGTGCGATGGCGACGGCGCGCGTCATCCAGGAAATGGTCGATGCGACCTCGGCCTATCTCGCCACGATCACAGCGATCAATCTCGGCATGGGGTTCCTCGTGGCGTTTGCGCTGTGGTGGGTAGACATGCCCAGCCCGATCATGTGGGGCGGCCTTGTCGCGATCCTCAATTACATTCCCTATCTGGGGCCGATGGCGGCGGCGGTGCTGCTTGCGCTCGGCGGTCTGATGACCTTCGCCGATCCCTGGTATGCAATGGTCCCGGCGGTGATCTTCGTCGCCATCCACCTGATCGAGGCCAATCTGTTCACGCCCCTGATGGTCGGCCGCCGGCTGACGATCAACCCGCTGCTGATCCTTGTTTCGCTGAGCTATTGGGGCTGGGTGTGGGGCACGACCGGTGCGCTGCTGGCGGTTCCGATCCTGATCATCGTCAAGACGATCATAGACGCTGCAGGCAAGCCGGACATCGCCGGATTCCTGTTCGAAGAGGGCACTTTCACGCAAACCCCGGGGGATGAAGAGCCGATCGGGCTTTAACCGGCCAGACGGTTGTTGACAGGGCATCGGGGCTCCACTAGGTCCCGCCTCCGCAACGCGATGCGGGTGTAGCTCAGTTGGTTAGAGCGCCGGCCTGTCACGCCGGAGGTCGCGGGTTCGAGCCCCGTCACTCGCGCCATTTTCGGCGCAAAAAGTTCGCTGCGTTGCCATTACCCCTCAATTCTCATGACGCTGCGGATACGAACCCGGGCTTGCGCGTTGTCGTTGGGCTAGCAGGGGAAAGATCATGCGTACCTTGGTCCAAGAGCGGGTGTTTCCATTGTCCCGTATGAACGAAATGGGTTTCAGGCCGTTCTATCACAGCAATTCGGTCAACCACTGTCCGGGATGCGGGCAGGCGCAATGGTATATCGGCCGCATCTCGGCTGAATGTGCCTTCTGTGGAACGGCCTTGCCGCTTCAGGAAATCGTCAGCCGGGAAAGCCGGCCGGTCCGGCACCTCCATATGGGGTCGTTTGCTCAGACGGCTTGAGGTGTTTGGATTAACAATCGCACCCCAGCTTTCGCTGGGCGTACGGTAGAGGCTTTATTTCCGCCACTGGCCGGTTTCCATCCAGCGCAGCAGGGCCTTCATCGGGAAAAGCCAGATCCAGACGATCCCGGTCGCGATATAAACCAGCGGGTGATTGAGCGCGGGATAACGCTCGATTGCGCGCGCGGCCGCGACTGCCCATACCATGATCAGCGCAAGCAGCAGGAAGGTTCCGAAAGGCTTGCGCCAGCTGGGTTTCATCAAAAATCGATCCGTTCGCGTTCGGTGACGATGGCATGGAGGCGCTGGTCCCAGGAATCAACAGGAAGCGAAGCCTGTTCCTGCGCCGACCAGGCCATGCCGATCCGGCGTGCGGCCGGATGTTGCGCGAATGCGCGGTCATAGAAGCCCCCGCCCTGGCCCAGGCGATTGCCGGCCCGGTCGAAACCGAGCAGCGGCGCGATGATCGCGTCGGGCTCGATTTCTGGAGCGTCCTTTACTGGCTGCGGAATAGCGAATGGGCCTGTCACCAGTCGGTCATCGGGTTTCCAGAGCAGGAAACGCATGGGCTGGTCGGGCTCGGCAATGAAGGGCAGGGCAGTCTCGATCCCGCGCGCGCAGGCAAGCTGGATGATCGGCATGACATCGACTTCAAACGGATTTGCGAGATAGCAGGCAATCCGCGATGCATTTCCGGCCGCTTCAAGCGCGAGCCTTGCCATCACGATCGCATGGACGCGCAGCTGACAGACATCATGCCCGACGACGAACTCGCGCCGCCTCTGTCTCAGATCCTTGCGCAGGCCGTCCTTGTCTTCGGGCATCGCAATCCGTCGTCCGGAGAAGGTGGTGTGGCGGGACCACCATGACCGTTTGCCTGAATATCCTCTGACGCCCTAACGTCAGGTGGGAGCCATTTAGAACGGACCAGGATCCGCCCAGGGACAGCCCCCGTGGATGATGGATAGCCTCAGGGATGTTCGCGAGGCTCGTATCGGGCAGTACCCGCCGACCCCTACTTAGGCGTTCGGGCCGCCAGTCTCAAGCATCGCGGCGAGTCTTTCCATGCGCTCGGCGAGACGCTCGATCGCATCGGCCGCCGCATCGTCGTCCGCGGTTGATGCGGATTGCGGGGCGGAGGCATCTTCCGGCTGCTCGTTGAGCGAGTCGGCGAGCAGCAACGCAGTCACCAGCAGATGCCGGCTTTCGGTCATCGCGCCCATCGCGCGCCCGGCATCCTGCGCCCGGGCATCGACCAGCCGGCCGAGCTTCATCAGATGCTCTTCCTCACCGTCCCGGCACGCCACCTCATAGGGCCGGCCGCCGATTTCAAGGGTGACCTCTGCCATTATCTGGCGCCCGACGACGCGATCAGCGCGTCGATCCGGCCGATGGCGGTGCGGACATGCTGGCGAAGCTGTTCATGCTGCTCGACAAGCCGGAGATCCGGCGCGGCAGGAGAGGGCGACGATTGCCCCTCCGACATCAGGCGCTCGACACGCGCGGCGGCGCGTTCCAGACGTCCTATTGCGAATTTAAGGCGGTCGTTGGCCATCACTGTTCCCATAGCATGTGAAGTGAGAAGGTGAAATCCGGTTAACCAATTCTCCGCCCGCGGTTGACGCTGCGGGGATCGGGCGACAAATGGCCCGGCGCGCCCGGCCGATCGAATCGACCGGCGATTCGTTTCCATTGCTCCATGCCCAGCAGAAGGCCTTTGATGACCGTCAGCCACAAGGAACTCGCCAACGCCATCCGGGCGCTCTCCATGGATGCCGTCGAAGCGGCGAATTCCGGGCATCCCGGCATGCCGATGGGCATGGCCGATGTCGCGACCGTGCTCTTCACGCAATATCTGAAGTTTGATCCGTCCGCCCCGAAATGGGCTGACCGCGACCGGTTCGTGCTGTCGGCGGGTCATGGCTCGATGCTGATCTACAGCCTGCTCCACCTGACCGGCTACGCGCGCCCGACGATGGATGACATCCGCAACTTCCGTCAGATCGGCAGCCCCTGCGCGGGCCACCCCGAAAATTTCGAGCTTGCCGGCGTCGAGGCAACCACCGGCCCGCTCGGCAGCGGGCTTGCGACTGCGGTCGGCATGGCGATCGCCGAGCGGCATTTGAACGCGGTTTTCGGCGATGATCTGGTCG
>Ga0207706_10003674_pt1 | contig 14648 bp, 10 predicted proteins | sample KBSC53metaG_FD_184318 | JGI IMG/M metagenome (GOLD analysis project Ga0207706, IMG submission 184318) | Corn rhizosphere microbial communities from Kellogg Biological Station, Michigan, USA - KBS C5-3 metaG (SPAdes) (version 2) | ecosystem: Host-associated > Plants > Roots > Rhizosphere > Soil ... | reverse complement strand
TCACCTTGGCGCCGCGGTCGCGGACGGTGCGATAGACGATCCAGGCGCCGACCGTGTCCATTCGGTCGATCTCGCTAAGGTCGATAGTGACGGGATCAGGAAGCGCGTCGATCTCGCGCTGGGTGGTGGCCGCCCGGGTGATCGTGAGCGCGCCCGCGACCCGGTAGACCGAGCCGTGCCGCTGATCCGTCTCCTGCTCGGTAACTTCGGCCATGCGGGGCGGATTAGTGCGCGAAATGAACGCCGTGGGCAAGTCGCGCGGAGGAGGCGGCCCTTCCCTGCTGTTCCTCCCCCGATTATGCGCGGCGCGATGGCCAGTGAAACGACCATGCTGTTCGTGCCCGTGGGGGAGAATGCCGCCCGTCCGTTCGGGATGACGGCGCGCGACCGGGCATGCCGGCTCGCGACCAACGCGGGCTTCGAATGCGCGGATTCCACGGTGCCCGGACGAGCAGCCCTGCTCGCGAGCATGGCCTATGGCTGGGACCCGGCATGGCTGAAGGAGATGCGCAACCGTCCGGGAACCGTTCTGACGCTGGGCGGCAAGCCGGTGATGGCGCATGTTGAGGAAGCCGGGAACTCGGGGCCGCTCGCTGCATCGCTGCAGGGCGGCACGGCGATTGAGGGCTATGACGGGCTGGCAGCGGAAAGTGCGGAGCTCACCAACACTGCTTTGAGGAAACGCGAGCGGCCGTTCGTCCTTCCGCTCGATCCCGCCGACCCCGAACCGGTCGAGCGCGCGGCCTATGACGCAGCCTACAAGGGTGTGACCGACGCGCTGACGCTCTACCTGTGGCGCAAGCCCGCTTTCTATCTGACCCGCTGGGCCGCGCGCGCCGGGATTGCGCCTAACGCCGTGACGGCGGTGGGCGCCGCGCTGTGCCTGCTGGCCTTCGTCTTCTTCTGGCGCGGCCAATATTGGCCGGGCGTGCTCAGCGGGTTCGCCTTCATGGTCCTCGACACGGTCGACGGGAAACTCGCCCGCTGCACAGGCGCCTCGTCCAAATGGGGGAATGTCTTCGACCATGGCATCGACCTCGTCCACCCGCCCTTCTGGTGGTGGGCGTGGCTCCATGGGCTGGCCGCCTACGGCCGCCCGATCGAGCCGGTCGCCGCGACCATGGTGCTGTGGACGATCATCGGCGGCTATGTCGCGCAGCGGATCATCGAAGGCATCTCGATCAAGCGCTTCGGCGGCCTCGAGATCCACGTGTGGCAGAAACTCGACAGCAAGTTCCGGCTGATCACCGCGAGGCGCAACCCGAACATGGTGATCCTCGTGGCGTCGCTGCTGTTTCGGCGGCCCGACATCGGGCTCCAGGCGGTCGCCTGGTGGACCCTGATCAGCCTGATCTTCCACGCGGTGCGGCTCGCGCAGATGACCGAGCGCCAGGCGCGCGGCCAGAAAATCTCGTCCTGGCTGGACGCATGAGCTTTACCGCCATCGTGCTTGCCGGCTCGCGGCCCGGGCGCGATCCATTCGCGGAGCAGTTCGGCACCGACCTCAAGCCGCTCATTTCGATCGGTGGCGAGCCGATGGTCCGGCGGCCGGTGCGCGCGCTGCTGGAGAGCCGAAACATCGCCAAGGTCGTCGTGCTGACGCAGGCGCCGGAACGGATCGCCGACGTCATCCCGTCCGACCCGCGGGTCGCGATCCGCCGCTCGGCGGGAACGATCGCACAGACCATGATCGAGCTGTGCAGCGACCCGGAGACGCGCTGGCCGCTGCTCGTCACGACCGCCGACCACGCCCTGCTCAACAGCGCGACGATCGACCAGTTCTGCCTCGGCGCGGCGAAGTCGGACGTCGCAATCGGAGTCATCGATCGCGGCGTCCTAATGGCGCGGTTCCCCAAGTCCCAGCGGACCTGGATCAAGTTTCGTGGCGGCGCCTACACCGGGGCGAACCTGTTTTCGCTTCGGTCGCCCCGCGTCGCGCCGGCGATTGAGCTGTGGCGATCGGTTGAGCAGGACCGCAAGAAGGGTTGGCGCCTGGTGTCTATCGTCGGCGTGGGATCACTGGTCGGCGCGGCGCTTCGCCTGCTCAGCATCGACGACGTGCTGCGCAATGTCGGGCGCCGGCTCGGCCTCACGGTCAAGGCGGTCCGGCTGAGCGATCCGGTCGCCGGCGTGGATGTCGACAAGCCATCCGACCACACCTTGGTCGAGGCGATCCTGGCAGGACGCGCGTGAGCGACCTTGCCGTCTACGACATGGACCGAACGGTTACGCGCTCGGCGACCTACACGCCGTTCCTGCTGCACTGCGCGATGAAGCGCGCGCCCTGGCGGTTGCTGTTCCTGCCGCTCGTCGCCCTGTCGATGGTCGCTTATGTGTCGAAGCTGATCGACCGGGCGACGCTCAAGGAAATCAACCATCGCCTGCTCGTGGGACACCGGGTGCCGCTGCGCGAACTGAAACCGCTGGTCGAAAGCTTCGCCGACAGGCAGGTCGCCTCGAACATCCGCCCGGGCGCGCTCAAGGCCATCGCGCGCGACAAGGCGGAAGGGCGCCGGATCGTGCTCGCGACCGCTTCATACCGACTCTACGCCGACGCGATCGCGCAGCGGCTGGGGTTCGACGACGTGATCGGTACCGGCTCGGTCATCGGCCTCGACGAGCGCGTTCATGCCAAGATCGGGGGCGAGAATTGCTATGGGCCGGCGAAGATGCGGATGATCGCCGACTGGGTCGAGGCCTCAGGCCTCACCGGCACGCACGGCCATGTGCGATTTTACTCGGACCATGTTTCCGACCAGCCGGCGTTCGAATGGTCGGACAAGCCGGTCGCCGTGAACCCGCACGGCAAGCTGCGGCGCCTCGCGGAGGAACGGGGATGGGCAGTCGAGGATTGGGGATAGGGTCTGCTACCGACCCAAAGCACGGGTTGTCAGGTCGGCGGTTCCTCCTTCACCCGATCATCAAACTCGCCACGCGCCACCATCACGACGTTTCCTGACAAGATGACGTCGCCCAGTCCTCCCTCCGACGTTTTACAGACGGTGGCGGTCATTTCGCTGGGCCTGCCAACAAACCGGCCTTGCCCCAGCGCAATGCTTTGCCGCGGATCGGCAAGGCCGTGGCGGACAAGCAGGCCTGCAACCGGGCCCGCCGCCGAGCCGGTCGCAATATCCTCGACCGACCCGGCATTGTCCCACGTGCGCCCTTCGCGCGCCTCGATATCAAGGAGATAGACGAACTTTGCCCCGATCGTTGCAAGCCGTTGCTCCAGATCGCCTTGGACGATTCGCGCGCTGGCAAGCCCTTCGCTGGTCACCGGAATGATGAGATACGGCAGGCCCGTCGATGCGACGCAAAGCGGCAGCCGCGGGTCAAGATGGGAAGGCTTCAGCCCAAAGCAAGCGAGCCATTCGATTGCACGGGCAGGCGCCACTTCGTCCCCGAATCTGACGCGCCCCTGGTTCATGTCGACTTGATACCGTTCGCCCTGCCGAGCGCTCTTGAGCCCTATCCTGCCGGCAGGAAGCAGAAGTTGACAGGCGTACTCGTCGTCGCCCGCCCTCTCGTGAAGGACGGCAGCAGCGCCGATTGCGGGGTGACCGGCGAACGGAAGCTCCTCTTCCATCGTGAAAACCCGGGCTGAAAAGCTATTCGGTTCGCTCGTTGGCGTAAGAAAGATGGATTCGAACTGGCGAAGCTCGCGCGTCAGCGCTTGCATGAATTGCGCAGGAAGGGTGTGTTCCGAGATGACGACGGCGAGGCCGTTACCGGCAAGCGGCACGTCGGCAAACACATCCACCTGACGGTATTTCAGGATTGCCATGATCGGCCGACCCTAGCGCACGAGCGTCGGCTTTCCACCAGAGCTGACATCAACACGGATTAACCGTCCGACATGCGCCGCCTAAAAAGTCAGGGTGCCGGATACGTCGCGTGAACCGAGAACAGCGACTGGGCCGAGGCGACGATGCTGTTGGTCAGCATGACGGCGAAGACGCAGAGCCAGATGGTCGCGGATGCGATGATGAGGAACCACAGTCGGCCGGCTTCGCGCGACGGTTCGACGGGCCGGCCAGTATCCGGTGTCATATCCAAAGTCCCCCAATTTGCGCGCAGAGTAAGCCCGCGGGCGATTTCGAACAATTTATCTTCGGATAGCGGGAGAAGGCTCCAGCACGAATGACAGGCGCGGCGGCAGGCTTTGCTGCGTTTTGTACAAATTCGTATAGATTAGCCTGAGGGATCCCGAGTGGATCCGTCGGGGGAGCTCGGCCCCAGTGTCGCGTGGGGGACAGCGATTGGGAGCAGCCGTTCACTGGCGAGTGACTTTGTGCGCCGTTGCGCTGGCGGCCGGATCGCCGTGCGTTGCGGCTGCGGTGGACCAGGCTCCGCAAGCCCCCGCGGCTGACAACAAGAAGGAGCGGGACTTGGGCCCGCACATCGTGATCACCGGCTCGCGCATTCCGCGGACCGATCTGACGGCCATCAGCCCCGTAACGATGGTCAGGGGCGAGGAATTCAAGCTGACGGGCGCCACTAACGCCGAAGACGTTCTGAACCAGCTGCCCCAGGTCAACCCGTCGCAAAGCGATTTTGCGCCCCCTGGAGCGAAAGGCACAGCGACGGTCGATCTTCGCGGGCTTGGCGCTGTCAGAACGCTCGTGCTGGTCAACGGGCATCGGCTGATGCCCGGCGATCCGCGATATCCCGAAGCAGACGTCAATAGCATCCCGACAGCGCTTATCGGGCGCGTCGAGGTGCTGACCGGCGGCTCAGCCGCAGTGTACGGCTCAGACGCCGTTGCTGGCGTCGTCAATTTCATCCTCGACACGAACCTCGACGGCCTCAAGGCCGAGGGCCAGATCGGCGGTTACCAGCACGACAACCGGGATGACTTCGCGCGACGGCTGCTCGACCAGCGGCAGCTCCCCTATCCTAAAGGCAGTGTCGTTGATGGTCGTCGAGTGAATGTGTCCGCTTCTTTCGGGCGTGGCTTTCTCGAAGGTCGCGGGCACGTCACGCTTTATGGCGGTTACCGCGAGATTACGGGAGTGACACAGGACCAGCGCGACTATGGCAGTTGTCCAATCACTGCCAGGATCGTCAATCAGCGACCGACGTCGGTCCTCGAATGCGGTGGCCCGAACGTCTCCTACCCCGGCAACTTTTTCGACAATCTCGACAATGTGTACCAGGTCACGCCCGAGCGGACCTTTGTACCCGGCTTGTCCCGATTCAATTACGCGCCGTGGCATTTCATCCAGCGGCCGGACAAGAGATACACCGCCGGCGGCTTCGCAAATTTCGATTTTTCAAAGGCGCTTCGAGCATATGCCGAAGTGATGGCGATGAAGGACCGGTCGTCCTGGCAGGTCGGCCCGTCGGGAGACTTCAGGAACACCGAGACGATCAATTGCGAAAATTCGCTGCTGTCCGATCAGCAGCGGTCGCTGATTTGCCGGACAGGCAATTTCGTCGGCCAGACCGCAGTGCTGGATCAAAATGGCAATCTGGTGGCGGTCAGCGGTTCGCCGACGCCATTCGTCGATCCGGTGACGGGCGCGACATATAATCGCGGCTGGCTGCTCATCGCCTTGCGCAATATCGAAGGCGGTTCAATCCAGGATGTTCTTGAACATAGAAGCATTCGGCTGCTCGGGGGTTTCACGGGCGATCTCGGGCGCGGTGTCGCTTACGACGCGAGCTATCTGTTCGGCCGCGTGAGCCTCGATCGGCAATATCGCAACAACCTCTCGATCTCGCGCATGAGCAAGGCGCTGGATATCGTTTCCGACCCTTCAACGGGTGACCCTGTCTGCCGCTCGGTTTTGATCGCGCGCGCACTCGGTCCCGCAGCGACAGGTGCGGACGTGGATTGCGTGCCGTGGGACGTGTTCGCACCGGGAAGGGTGACGCCTCAATCGACTGCCTATTTGACCATCCCTCCATCGATGAGCGGATGGTTCAGGGAGCAGGTTGGAAACGTGAATGCGACCGTTCAGCTCGACCGCTGGGGGATCGGCAGTCCATGGTCCGACGAAGCTTCTGCAATCAACATCGGCGCAGAATATCGGAAAGACACGCTTGAGTTCGATCCCGATGAATTTACCCAATCCAACGACATTGCGGGTTTCGGCGAACAGGTTTTCCCCATTCGCGGTTCAATCGACACCAAGGAGATTTTTGGCGAGGCCCGTATTCCCCTGCTCACCGACAAGCTCGTGCAGCGGCTCGCCTTCGAGGGCGGATTTCGAAGATCGTGGTACAGGAACACTCGAAGCAAATTCTCGAGCGATACTTACAAGCTAGCGCTCGACCTGACTGCAGTCAGGGGATTGCGCCTTCGCGCGAGCCAGCAAGGCGCGAACCGCGCGCCGAACGCGCAGGAGCTTCTTGCTCCGTCCCAGCCCGATTCTTTTCTTCGCGATCCCTGCGCCGGAGTTACTCCGACCCCCACCCAGGCGCAGTGCGCCCGCACGGGGGTCACTCCGGCGCAATATGGACAGATCGCCAGAGCCAACGGGCTTTTCGAATACAATGCGATCCTTGGCGGAAACCAAGAGCTGAAAGCGGAAACCGCGACCACGCGCGCGCTCGGAATCGTCCTGCAGCCCCAAATCCTCCGCGGCTTCAACGCAACGATCGACTGGTGGGACATCAGGTTGAAGGGGGCCATCTCAAACATCGGCGCACAAACTATCGTCGACAGCTGCATCGCCAGCGGAGACCCTTTGTTCTGCAGCCGCGTCCATCGCGATCCGAACGGGTCACTCTGGCTTGGCAACGGTTATGTCGACAATCGCCTCGCGAACCTCGGCAGCCTGAAGGTTCGAGGAATCGATGGTAGTGCCGACTACTCTGCCCGCCTGGGTCGCCTGGGCTCGGTGAACGTCGAATTTCGTGGCAGTTACGTCCTTCGCTGGATCGTCGACAATGGCAAGCTTTCGACGCCATACGACTGCGCAGGCTCGTTCGGCGCGCCGTGCGGCATGCAGCCGCGCTGGAGGCATTCGGCTCGGGCCACGTGGGACCCGTCCGGATCAACTTCATTGTCATTCCAATGGCGACACACGGGTGGAGTGAAGCTTGCCGCCCTCGACCCCAAGTTCAACCTGACGGACCAGGTCATTCCGGCCTACGCAACTCTCAGGGCGCAAGATTACTTTGACGTCGCTGCGGTCTTCCAAGTGCGCAAAGGGTTTGAGCTTCGGCTGGGAGTAAACAACGTGCTGGACCGCCAGCCGCCGCTGGTCATCAGCAACACGGCAGCCGGGGATGGACCGTACAATGCCAACACTTATCCCACATGGTTTGACCCGCTCGGCCGCTACCTTTTTGCAAGCGTCGCAGTGGGTTTCAAACCTTAGGCGGCAGGAAACTATTTCAGCGCGGCCAATAGTTGAGCGCTGCATTCGCTTCGCGCTGCCGGACCGGTGCAGAAGTCGGGCCGCTTCCCCGTCTCGCGCCAATATTTGATCAGGCCGAAACGGGCGGCCAGGGGAACGAAGCCCGGATCCAGCCGCAAGTTCCGAGTGACGGGTGTGAACAGGAACCAAGGCTCCAGTTGTTGCTGATCGAGCACGGAATTTGCGACCTCGATGGCCTGTTTGGTTTCTCCTAGCGCCGCAAGCATCATGATCTCATTCTCGCGAGTAATGGTGCCATGATCGGCAGCCACGCGAATCCTAAGGCTCGTCGTCTTCTTCACCTGCTCGGAACTGGCCGCCCGGGCTTCGATAAAGACTCGCCAGATCGCATTGCTCTCATGGAGTGAACGCCGCGCATCCAACACGTTTAGCACCCTGAGAGCGTCGGACGGCTGTTCGTAGAATCCGGCGATGTATTGTTGCCACCTCCAGACACCCGGATGGTTCGGCCAGAATTGCACCGCTTTTTGAATAGTATTCTTTGCCGCAGCTATATTGCCGACGTTGGCGTAACTGCCCGCGAGCTTGGTGGTCCTTGCTGGACCCCACTCGTCGGTCGCATGGGCAACTAATTGAAAGGACAGGGCTTCTCGCAAACGACCGACATCGCCGAGAAACAATCCGTAATATGAGTATAATCCTGCAAGCGGCTGCTTTGGATGCTTGGCGAATCTCATGCCGCGCAGAAAGATAGCTTCGCGCTGGCGGTGATCGTACGGGCCCACTAGCCCTGACAGGACAGCATATGCCCCCGCATCCTGCGGGTCGAGTTTCAGGGTGAGATTTGCCTCCCGCCGGGCAGCATCTCGCATGGCTCGCGCCCGCTCAGGAATATTGATGCTGTCGGACGCCCACGCATAGCTTGCAGCCAACAGCGAATGACCGAATGCGAATTCAGGATGGTGCGCGACTATGTCCTGGGATTTTTGAAGCATGGGCGCCCAAGCCTCATCGCTCGCACCACGGAGCATGTCGTTCGACTGAATCAAGGCGGTTAAAGCGGAATCATCGGTTAACGGCGGATTCGCGTTACGGGCAAAGTCGATCATGTTAACCGCATCCGCGACGCGCGCGGCGACTTCCAGCGGCAGGTCCGACGCTTCCGCGCTGTCTCGCTTGAATTCCGTCGACCACAATGCGGCGCGGGTCGTGCCATCCTCGAGCCGGAGGTCGACAACCGTATCGCGCCCGTCATCGCGCAGGATCCCCGTTACTATCAGCCCCGCCGCGGCGCTTGATGACGTCGCTGCCGATGTGGCCTGTTCACCGACCAGTACGGTTTCGATCTGGCTGTCGCCGAGCACGTCGACGATTTCGTTGGGAATTCTGCGGGCGAGCGAACGTACATTTTCGGAGCCGCTTAAGGCTTCGAACGGTTGGACCGCAACGCGGAGTTCTTGAGGGCCGGTGGCGCGGTCGTGAAAGGTCCAGAATGCCGCACCCGCAATGACAATGACGAGAAGCGCAAGTCCAGCCACGAGCGCGCGAAACCGAAAACGATCACGGCGGGGCGCGGCGGACTCTTCGATGATGTCATCCAAGGTGCTGTCAGCTGATGTGAGGCGATAGCCGACGCCCGAAATAGCTTCGATCGCGAACGGCGCTTCCGGATATTCCCCCGCAAGTTTGCGCAGCTTGCTGATGCAGCGATAGATGGCGTCGTCGCTGACGGACAGTCCGCGCCAGCAGCGGACCACGAGATCGTTTTGTGAAACGACCGAACCGCGCGCTTGAGCGAGCGCAACAAGAACCTGCATCACTCGTCGCTGAAGCGTCTGGGGAGCGCCATTCGATTCGACTTCGCATCTCGCCGGCCGAATGCGGAGCAGTCCCAGATCGAAATCCGGTTCCTGCGCCAAATCTATTCCGTGCACCCAGATGGCGTCTTGCGTCGACTCGTACATGCGGTCCCCGGCAGGTTTCCCCGGCAATCCCGTCATAACATGCCGGATAACAGCGGCGAAGTCGGACGAAGATCAGGCCAGATCAGGCAAAGATCGGGCCACGAATTTCAGCAACTTAGGTAGCCTCGTGACTGGTCCTCACCAGGAACTTTTGGACGTGCATTCTGAAAAGTCATCCGCCTCGCTGAAAGGAAAACGGGTCATGTCCGTCAGAACAATCAAAGCGGCCAAAAAAGCTTGCTCGTGCCTTGGCCTGTGCCTGCTCGGCACCGCCGGCCTCATTGGCACTTTCGCCACGGCCTCCGACGCGCAATCGGGATGGCACCCCGAGATCATCCGCGGTGCGGGGCACGCCAGTTCTTCAGAACTGCGCCTGGCCTATCAGGCAAACTTTCCGAACGGCTCGCTCGACAGTTCCGTCGATCATCTGGGGATTGGTCCGATGGTGCCGGGGGATTCTCTCATCCCGGGCTCGGAGCCGACCGTTTCCTTTTTACCAGGCGAAGCTGTAGTCAGCATCCACCGGCCGCTCGGCCTGTCGCCCGACGACATTCCGTCCGAGAGCCTATTCGCGCTGCCGGTCAATTTCGGCCCCGGATCCATTGTACGCATCAGGGCGACGTTCATTGCTCCTGTGGGTCCCTACGCCACGACCGGGGGTTTTGCGATCGGCCTGGGGGGCCGGACAGGCGGCAAGGACGACCTTGCCACCGAAACAAGGGTTTTCACCACCGTCAATGTACGGCCGAATCAGCTCGTGAGGTTGAACGTCCCATTCGGGTCGGTCGAGACGAGGAACATGGTCCTGCCGCAGGCGGTCAAGGATGCGATCTTTTCCACGACGGACCCGCAGCCATTCACGCTTTCCCTGACGATCGACCGGGTCAACGGGACCGGGAAGTCCCAGCTGAAAGTCGGGGACCAAGTGTTCACCCTGACCTTCACGCTTGCGGATTTCCGTGCGGATGGCGGGCCGACGATCACGGCGGTCGGCCCCGGAATTGCCGTGAACTCTAACGGCCCCGGCCAAACCGCTTCCGTCCATGTGCGCGACTTCCGAATCTACACCAACGTCGGCGGGTAAGCGCCCCCGCGACCGTCGCCGAACGGAAACGACAGTTACGATCGAGACAGTTCATCCTTTGCGAAAGGAAGATGTCATGTCACACAAGCTCAACCTCGCCGCTCGCCGCGCGGGCTTTGTCGGTGGCCTGATTCCACCGCTCTGCCTGTTTTTGTCGGCCTGTGGCGGCGGCGGCGACTCCCACGTCGCGAGCCTTCCGCCGCCCCCGCCGCCCCCGCCGACACCGACACCGACACCGGGCCTGCCGGCAGGAACAGTGGTTTACACATATCCTCTATCGAATTCGCTCGAGGTCAGGCGGAGCTGGCTGGATTCTCCAGCGACGCGACTGGGTAATTACGGTCTTCTTGGCAGGCTTACAGTCGACACCGGCCAGCCGGGTTCCTCGACCTCTCGCACAATCGCGCCGAACGAGTTCAACATGACCGTCGCCAACGCAGCCGTTGTTGGGTTGAGCTACACGCTAAGCGCACCCGCCGATATCCTGCCCACAGGACTGACTTCGTCTAGCGTTGGCGGTGCCCGAATTTCCTGGGATATCAATCCCAACATCGCATTCCGCTACACCAACGCTTACGGCGACACGCCGCAATATTTCGGCGAGCGCCTGGCGGGGTTCGACAAGCCCGCGAACGGAAACGAAACGCAGCTATTCTCGTACGATTTCACGCGGGGATCGACCGGCACATTTACGTCATTGGGTTCGGGCAATAGCCTGCGCACCAGCCTCGATTATGACATCGGCTATTCCTATGTCGCGATGGGCGAATGGTCCTGGAGGATAGTGGACCTGAATGGCGCTTCCGTCGCGGGGACCGAATCCGGCGACTTGCTGTTCGTCAACGGCGATCGCACTCCGGCATCGGCCATTCCCGCCTCCGGAACGGCAACTTACGACGCGCGCTCGCTTGCGTTGCGCTCGAGCACTGGAACGCCCGGCATTCCATTCTCGCTCAGCGCGGATTTCGGCCAGCAGACAATGTCCGCGAGGATTGACCAGGACTATCGCTATGACGCAGCGGATGCCTCTGCCGAACCGATCCTGGGCGTCCATGTGGGCGGCAGTGCGCCGTTCGCCAACAGCGGAAGCTTCGACATCCCGCTGACGGGGACCGCCAATTACAGCGCCGTCAATTCATCGGTGACGCCTGCATCCGAATCGGTGACCGGGGCGATGAACGGTGCCTTCTTCGGCCCGCAGGCCGAGCAGGTCGGCGGAACCTTCTCCCTCGAGCGGGCGGGAGGCACGCAGCTGTTGCAGGACGCGTTCGTGGGTCAGCGGCGGCCGTGAGCGGGGAATGGCCGTGGCTCGCCGAGTCTGTTCCGGCTTGCTGCTCGGCCTCTGGCTGGGGTCCGGCATTCCAGGGGCGGAGTCGGCCCCAGCCAGTCCTGCGGGGTTCAACGCCGGCGGGACCTCGGGCCTGGTGCTCGCCCAGGCTGACCGCCTGTTCACTGCAGGCCAAGTCGATGCGGCGCGCGAGCTGGTTGTCGGCCTGGCGGAGGCCGGCAAGGGCGGACCCGAGCGAGACTTCCTCGACGGGATGATTAGCTATTCGGGGCGGGATTATCGGCGCGCCGAGGCGATGTTTCGCCGGATCCTCGACCATGATCCAAAGCTGCTTCGGGTGCGCCTCGAACTCGCGCGGACCCTGTACATGGAAAAGAAGGACGAAGAGGCGGATTATCATTTCCGCCTCGCCGCCGGCGAGCATCCGTCCGAGCTCGTCATCCGCAACATCACCCGCTTCCGTGAGGCGATCCGGGCGCGCCGTTCGTGGCGATTCAACGTCGACATCGGCTTCGCGCCGGACAGCAACATCAATTCCGCAACCGACAAGCAGACGGTCGACATCTACGGGCTGCCGTTCCAGCTCGATCCCAGCGGGCGTGCTCGCTCCGGCTTAGGTCAATTCGCGGGTGCAGACGCCTCCGTCGTACTGAACCGGGGCGGGACGCTTCCCATCGCCATAGAAGCCTACGGCCGATGGCTCCGCTACCGCGATCACCGATTCAACGACGCCTACGCAGGAGCGGACGTCGGGCCCGAGTTCCAGCTTGCGGGAGGGCGGTTGCGAACGGCCGCCACGGGCCTCAAGCGCTGGTATGGAGACAAGCCGCTCCTGACCAGCTTCGGCGCGCGCGCCGACTATGACCGGCTGATCGGCAATGGCTGGACGGTCGCCGGCACCATGCTGCTACGCCATAACGATTATGCGGGACGAAGCGACGTCGATGGCTGGGACGCCGAATTGCGGGCCTCGGTCAATCGCCCGCTGGGGCCGACCGTCCTCGGCTTCGGATTCGCGGGGCTGCAGCGGAACTGGGCGCATGATCCGGGACAGGCGTTCTGGCGAGCACAGCTTGGCGTCGGAGTGCTCAAGGAGATTGGCTGGGGCCTGCGTCCGCAGGTTAGCATCGACGTTGCGCGCCAGGTGCATGACGGCGACCTAGCACCCTTCGGCAAGCGGCGGCGCGATCTCCTGCTCGAAGGTGCCTTCAGCATCTACAAGCGGGACTGGAACATGGCTGGCTTTGCGCCTTCGCTGCGCGTCACAATGACTCGAAACCGCTCGACCGTCCTGCTGTACCATGAGAAGCGGTTCCGGGCCGAGATCCGCCTGACCAGGGCGTTCTGAGCGCGCGGACAGATCATCCGTTCACTGCTAGCCGGTCCCGCTCAAGGTCGTGCAGCCGCGCATAAATGCGGACGATCTCGGCCTGAAGAAGCCTTTCCCGCCGATCGATTGCGGCGTCGAGAGCCTCGCGTTCCTGGGCCATGACCAACGCTTGCTGCACTGCAGGCAAAATGGATCGAACGGCGTCGAGCTCCTCCCGGGCATATAATGTCCCATCGGGCCGCGGGCCGATGAAGAGCCATTCCTTTGCGCTCGATGCGGCGCCGCGCAGAGGCAGGACGACCGGAAAGACGACGTCCCCCTGGTCGCGTTTTGTCGACGCGGACTCCCCGGAAAAGGATTCGCGGGCCCAGCGACGCGCCTGTCCAAGCGCGATTCCGGCGGCGCCCACAATCCGGTCGTCGAGGAAAAGCGCCGATCGGGTCGCGTGGATGGCGTCGTTGATTTGGGGCAAGGCGCCTTCGCACAGGCCGCGCGTCGACGTGCTCGTTCCCAGGCGCGCCATCATCTCGGGGATCTGGCGCTTGAGCTGCGCCAGATCCGGCTGGAAGCGTTCTTCGGCCCACTTGGTGATGCGTTCGTGAAACGGACTGAGCAGCACCGCTGCAACCGCCGCTGCCATGCCGCCGGAAATGCTTCCGAAGTTCATTCCGAGGTAGTTCTGGCCGATATTCTGGATAAGCGCCTCGGTTCCGCCGAAAGTCGCGACGAGCGCGATCGTCAAGGTCGCATAGGCCGCCGAGCGGGTGATGACCGTCTCGGCATCGAATAGCCGGTAGCGAAGCAGCGATACCATGAAGCCCAAGGCGACGATGATGATCCCGAGCTGAAACATCCCTTCCCACAGGATGGGCATGACGTCCCTCCGCCATATCGATGCGGCCGAGCCGGCGCGTGCGCAGAGGATAAGGCCGACACCGGCGATCAACCCAAGTGCGACCCACTTGAGCTGCTGCTTGAGCGCGTAGTTCGTCGATGCCCGAAAGCGCGCGACGAGCGAGGCGATTCCGGCGAGGACGCAGGGAATCGCCATAGGCAGGAAGGCGTGGGTCGGAAGCAGGCCCACTGTTTCGCCGACGCCGATCAGGAACACCGCACCGCTGCCGACGGCGATAGACGGACCCCATCGCGGCTGCCAGCGCCCGTCCGGAAATAGCGGCAAGGCCAGGGCAAACAGAAGAAAGCGACCGCGGTCGAGCACCTGGGCGAACCCGAGGTCATGGGCCAAGTCGAAACTGCTGGTGATTGTCCATGCGAGGAACGCCAGTGCCAGCAACGCAGCGACGGGGTCGCGCTGCCGCCGGTAGAGGAGGATGGCAGCAACGGAGACGAGAACTGCGCTCTTGACCAGCCGAAGGGCAAGCAGCGCAGGATGGGGCGGCGATTGAAGAGGAGACAGGACCGACGCCAGCACGGCGCAGACGGCCAGCGCGCACCACGCGATCCGATAGAGCCAGAGGAGCTTTCCGCTCAGCTGCGGAAGGCTCCCCTGGCCGATGTTCGCCGACGCTGCGGTCATTGCATCCGGGCGGCGGCCGCAAGTCGATCGAGGTGCACTTCGGGGCGGTCGAAGCTGCCGTCGACGCATCGCTGGCTGCGGCCGCTGCGATTGACGTAGTTGAGGATCGTCACAAGG
>Ga0207706_10003671_pt1 | contig 14655 bp, 16 predicted proteins | sample KBSC53metaG_FD_184318 | JGI IMG/M metagenome (GOLD analysis project Ga0207706, IMG submission 184318) | Corn rhizosphere microbial communities from Kellogg Biological Station, Michigan, USA - KBS C5-3 metaG (SPAdes) (version 2) | ecosystem: Host-associated > Plants > Roots > Rhizosphere > Soil ... | reverse complement strand
CCGGCGTCAGCTCAGAGCGGGCGTAGCTCAGGGGTAGAGCACAACCTTGCCAAGGTTGGGGTCGAGGGTTCGAATCCCTTCGCCCGCTCCAGTCTTTCCAGGCGGACAGAAGAACGGCAGTAGGCCCGGGTGGATCTGACCACCCTGGCCGCGCTGTGTATCCTCTTCGCGCTCGGCGCGGCGCTTTATTCAAGCGTCGGGCACGGGGGAGCGTCGGCGTATATCGCCGCCATGGCGCTGTTCTCGGTCGCGCCCGAGACGATGAAGCCGACCGCGCTTGCGCTCAACTTGCTCGTCGCCGGCTTCGGCACCTGGCGTTACTGGCGGCGCGGGCTTTCCAACTGGAAACTGGTGCTGGCCTTTGCCGCGACCGCAACTCCGGCGGCCTTCATCGGCGGCGGAATCCATCTTCCCGCGATCTACTACAAGCCGCTGGTTGGGCTCCTGCTGTGGGCCGCAGCGGCGCGACTGTTCTGGCACCCCAAGGCACTCGCGGAGCAGCAGACGCAGCCGCCCTCACTCATGATCAGCCTTCCCGCCGGCGCCGTGCTCGGGCTGCTCGCCGGACTGACCGGCACCGGCGGCGGCATTTTCCTCAGCCCGCTCATCATCCTCAATCGGTGGGAGGAGCCGCGGCGTACGTCGGGCGTGGTCGCGGCCTTCATCTTTCTCAACTCGCTGGCAGGCCTGGCCGGCAACGCCACGTCCGTGGGTCACCTGCCGCGCGAGCTGCCGATCTTCCTAGCGGCTGTCGGCGCCGGCGCGGTGCTCGGCACCTGGCTCGGCGTGGAGCGCCTTCCGCGGCCATGGCTATTGCGGGCGCTCGGCCTGGTGCTGACCATCGCCGGGGCAAAGCTGCTGTTCACCTAGACCAGTCGCCGGACCTTCCGCCGCTTTTGGCCGTCACCTCGATCCCGCCAATGACCATGGTTCGGTCGATGGCCTTGAGCATGTCGAACAGAGTCAGGCAGGCGACAGACACGGCGGTCAGCACCTCCATCTCGACGCCGGTCTCGGCCTTGGTGCGCACGTCAGCCGTAACACGGAAGCCCGGGAGGCTTTCATCGATCTCGGCTTTCACCTCAACCTTGGTCAGGGGAAGCGGGTGGCACAGCGGGATCAGCTCGGCGGTGCGCTTGGCCGCCATCACGCCAGCGAGCTCGGCGGTCTCGATCACCGCGCCCTTTGGTGTCGATCCGGCGCGGACTTGCTCGAGCGTTTCATGCCTGCAGGTCACGGTTCCATGTGCCGAGGCAGCTCGGGCCGTGACGGGCTTATCCGACACATCGACCATTCGGGGGCGCCGGTCGTCGCCGACATGGCTGAGCCGGGTCACGAGGCTACCAGGTCGCTGAGTCTCGGCACGAGGCCCGCAAGCGAGCAGGGCCGGTAGCGGCTGTCGAGCTCATGGGCGAGGACGAGGTCCCAGCCGTCGAGACAGGCGCCGGTCGAGCCGGGCAGGCAGAAGATGAAGGTATCGCCGACCTGGCCTGCGAACGCGCGAGACTGCAGTGTCGACAGGCCGACCGTGCCGTGGCTCGCTTGATGGAACAGCACCGCGAACCCGTCCATCTCGCGGCGGCACATCGGTCGGACGGCTTCCGGGGTGACATCGCGCGGCGCAAAGCCGGTTCCGCCGGTCGACAGGATGACATCGATCGCCGGATCGTCCGCCCAGGCGCCAACCTGCGCGCGGATCGCCTCGATATCGTCGGAAACGATGGCCTTGGCGGAAAGCTGGTGCCCGGCTCCGGTCAAGCGCTCGACGAGCAGCGCTCCGGATTTGTCGGTCTCATCGGTGCGGGTGTCGGACACGGTCAGGACCGCGATGTTCAGCGGATGAAAGGGCAGGCTTTGATCGATTCCGGCCACGGCCTCAGCCCCAGCGATCGCGGTCGGCGAGGTCGTCGGCGGTCGGCTCGACCCACGCCGTTCCTGCCTCGCCGACTTCGCGTTTCCAGAACACCCCCTCCGTTTTCAGCCGGTCGATCAGATAGTCAGCGGCGTCGAAAGCAGCGCGGCGGTGGATCGATGCTGCGCCGGCGAAGACGATCGGCTCTCCGGCAGGAATCGTCCCACAGCGATGGACGACGCGGACATGGCTGACGTCAAATCGCTCCCCGCAGGCCACCGCGATGTCCTCGAGCGATTGGCGGCTCAGCGTCGGATGATGCTCCAGCACGAGCGCGTCGACGGCGTCCCCCTGGCTCGACTCGGGCCGGGCGAGCCCGACGAACGTCACGATGGCGCCGTCGCCGCGGGCCTGCTCGGTAAGCTCGGCGAGCTCGAACTGCGGGTCGAGGACGTCGGGCTCGAGGCGAGCGACGACGCTCATCCGCCCGATACCGGCGGCAGGAACTCGACATGGTCGCCAGCGGCAACGCGATGGTCGTCGTCGACCAACGTTCCTTGCACGCAGGCGCGCGACCGATCGAGCTGCCCGGCGAGTGAGCGATAGCGGGCGGCGAGCTGCTGCCGGACCTCGCCAATCGAGCTTCCGCCCGGCGCATCGAGGTCGACCTGCCGGTCGATCGCGTCCGCAAGACGGCCATAGAGCAGGATCTTCAGCCGAGCCTCCTTTGTCGTCGCCTCGGTCTCGCGTCGCGGCGCGGCGAGGTCAACTGCCTTGGTGGATGCGCGCCGCAGGTCTAGGTGCCCCGTGTCAGGAGAATCGTTCATGACGGACCAGGTCGAACTCACGCGCCCCGCGGCGGCGGCCACGAGGCTGCAAACGGTCAACCCCGCAACCGGCCAGCCGGGAAAATCCTACGATCCGCACTCCATCGACGATGCACGCGCGGCGGCGAGCGCCGCGAGGACGGCATTCGTCGACTGGCGGCGCACCTCCTTTGCGGACCGGTCGGCCGCGGTCCGAAAGGCGGCCGCAATTCTCCGCGCCCGCGCCGATGAGTTCGCACGGCTTATGACCGAGGAGATGGGCAAGACTCTCGACGACGGCCGCGCCGAGATCGAGAAATGTGCGTTCCACTGCGACTGGTTCGCGGAGCATGCTCAGGATTATCTCGCGCAGGAGCCGGCGGACATCGGCGGCGGCGAAGCGTTTGTGACGTTCAACCCGATCGGCGTCGTGCTGGCCGTGATGCCGTGGAATTTCCCGTTCTGGCAGGTGTTCCGGGCGGCTGCGCCAACGCTGATGGCGGGCAACGGCATGCTGCTGAAGCACGCGAGCAATGTTCCGGGCTGCGCGCTGGCGATCGAGGACGTGCTTCATCAGGCCGGCATCCCGCGCGACCTGTTCCGCACCCTGCTGCTTCCGAGCGGTGACATCGAGGCGCTGATCAAGGACGAGAATGTCGCGGCTGTGACCCTGACCGGCAGCGTTGCGGCAGGCCGGAGCGTCGCGACTGCGGCGGCGTCGGTGCTCAAGAAATGCGTGCTCGAGCTGGGCGGCTCGGATGCCTATGTCGTGCTTGAGGACGCCGATCTTCGTGCCGCTGCGAAGGTCGCGGCGACGGCGCGGATGGTCAACGGCGGCCAGAGCTGCATCGCCGGCAAGCGCTTCATCGTGGTCAACTCCGTCGTCACACAGTTCGAAAAGGCGCTCGTCGAGGCCATGGGCTCCTACGAAATGGGCGACCCGGCGAAGGAGGGCACGAGGCTCGGTCCGATGCAGAGCGTTAAGGCGCGCGACGACATCCACGGCCAGGTCGAGCGGAGCGTCGCCGGCGGCGCCACGTTGCTGCTCGGTGGCAAGGTGCCCGATCGGCCGGGAGCCTGGTATCCTGCGACAGTTCTCGGCAACGTTCGCGTCGGCCAGCCTGCACATGACGAGGAAGTCTTCGGCCCGGTCGCGGCCATCATCGCGGCTGAGGATGAGGCTCACGCAATCCGCATCGCCAACGACAGCGAGTTCGGCCTTGGCTCCGGCGTGCTCACTTCGAACCTGGAGCGTGGCCGCAGGATCGCCGCCGACGAACTTGAGGCGGGAATGAGCTTCGTCAACGAGAATGTCCGGTCGGACCCGCGGACCCCGTTCGGCGGAATCAAGCATTCGGGCTACGGCCGCGAATGTTCAGCCTATGGCATTCGCGAATTCGTCAACATCAAGACGGTGCACGTGAAGCCGCAGCATGAAGGCGGTACCACTCGGACGGAATAGCCGCGCGTCAGCTTTTCTCGCGTGAGCGCTCCCGAAACCATTTGGTCAGCACATATTTCGTTCCGCGCCGAACCTTCATGCCCTGGTGCAAGGTCGCGGGGTTGGGCCGCCCGTCGGGAAGCAAATTGTTCCAGGCGAGCAGCTTGCCGGTCTCGGGCTGGACGGTCTTGCCGATCGTCTTGAACCGCGTTGCGCCGCCCTCTTCCGGCTGGTTAAGATAGATCATCGCGGTCCATGTCCGCTGCCCGGTAACGGCAGTGTGTACGTAATAATCATAGCCCGTCGGCTCGAACGTGTCGGTGTGCGGCCTGAACTCCTGCCCCGGAGCGTAGCGCTGGCCTTGCAGCGGCTCGCTCTCCTCGAGCGGGAGGCCAAGCAGCTCGGCGATTCGATGGTCAATCTCAGCCACCATCGGATCGTGCCAGTCGAGATCACAGGTCTCGCTGGTCCGGAAGTTGGCGATCCCGACATCGTCAGCGATCGTCGACGGCCGCCGCTCTGCGTCGATTCGCTCGATCAGGGCGCCACATTCCGCCGGGGCGAGGAAGTCGCGCAAAACGAACAGCTCAAGTTCGCGTGTAGGTACACGCTGGATGCCGGGAACAGCATTTAATCTTGCGCCCGGGTCCATGTCACTGCTGACCGACGGTAGCGTGTTGCATGTCGTGCTGGGCGATGACGGCACGCACGACATTATTCATCAATGTCATGCGCACCGGAAGCGGCACGGACGTCAGTTTGATCATCACCGCGACCGAGTAGCTTCTGCCGTCGGGGGCGGTCAGGATTCCGATATCGTTGTAGCCGGCCTGCTGGCTTCCCAGCACCTGCCCGGTACCGGTCTTGTGATTGAGCACCCAGCCCGGGGCGAGCCCGCCCTTCAGCCTGTTCGCGCCGGTTTTTGTGTGGCTCATGATGTTGAGCAGGCGCTGCGTGGATGCCGGCGACAGCAGCTCGCCACGCTTCAGGCGGGCAAGGGCGCTGACAATCGAACTGGGCGCCGCACCGTCATAGGGATCGCTGACATAGCGGTCGAACGCGGACTTGCGCACACGGAAGGGGAGCGCGTCCCGTGCTTCATAAAAGGCGTTGCCGATCGAATAGCTGGGACTCCACATCAGCCCGGCAATTCGGCTCTGAAGGGCGCGCTCGCCGTTGTAGAACCGGATTGAGCCCAGATGTTTGGCGGCGATCATTGCGCGCACGGCCGACGCTCCGCCAACCGAGCGCATCAGCTTGTCGTTGGCGGTGTTGTCGCTGGTCGTGATGGCCTTGACCATCAGGTCGCCCAAAGTCGTCGTATAGCCGCCGCCGAGAATCTGCGCGGCGATCGGCTGGTGGAACAGCGTCAGGTCGCTGCGCCCCAGGGTGACTTGATCGTCAAGCGACACACGGCCCTTGTCGACCGCGTCCATCGCAGTGATCGACACCCACAATTTGCTGACGCTCTGCTGCGGATAAAGCTCGTCCGCCTTCCAGCCGGTTGCCCAGCCCTCGTCGATTGAACGGACGGCAATTCCCACGCGGCCGCTGAAGCTGCGGCCAAGCTCATCGACCCGGTCACGAATGTAGGGCGGCGCCGGAGCTACCGCGCGGCGGGCTAGCGGAGACGTCGGGGCCGGTAGGGGGGCCGCGTTCTGGATCGTGGCCGATGCTCCGACCGACGAAGCTGCAATCATCAACAGGCCCAGGCTCAAACGCTTCCCGACTGACGTCATGACTTCAACAACCCCCGAACACTTCCCGGCCATTTGCATGAGCTTAGCGCGACGACGCTGAACGCCCGCTGTGCATGGATTCGCAAAGTGAGCGCGTCTTGCCAAGCCTGATTGGGCTTCAGCGCGGTGAGCCGTTGCCCCCGAGAAGCGCTGCGGACTCGATCTCGTCGAGCGCGCGGTGGGCGGCGACATAGCGTCGCGCCTTCACGATCCAGTCTCCGGCACGCGCCGCGCCGGGCAGTCGCATCGTCTCCGCCAGCGCCTGGTCGACATCGCCAGCAGACAGCCGCTGCAGCGCGCGATTGTAACGAGCATCCGCGTTGACCGCCGGACGCTCGGCGCGATGCACCTCGGCGAGCGATCCCAACTCACGCTTGAAATTGGTCCACCAGCTGTCCTGCGGGCCGCCGCGGCGCAGCTCGCGTCCCAGTCCCTCATATTCACTGGTCAGATCCTCCAGCCGCACGGGCTGGTGGGAGGCGGTGATGACGGTGGCGACCGCGGCCTGGTGCTGCGCGCCGAAGCGTTCGACTAGCAGGTTTTCGAGATAGCCGAGCGCGACTCCGCGATCGATGGCCCTCCGCGCGGCGAAGGCGACGACGAGCGCATCGGCGCGTCCGGCGAAACCCTCGGCCCGCTCGGTCGCATTTTCGACCTGCTCAACGCGGTTCTCTAGCGCGGCGATCCGATTGTTTTCATCCGCGCTGATCGGAGCAGACTGCTCACCAACCGCTGGCGGGTTGGCTGTGCTGGATTGAGTGGAAACCATGGACTGCGGTGCGTGGGCAACGCCGAGGAGCCGGGCGGCTGGCTGGTAGTGCGCCAGTCCCCAGACAGCCGCAGCGGCGCCAGCAAGGATCAGCACGAGGGCGACGAGCAGTCGCGCGCCCCAACCCATTCCATTGCGGGTGCCCGTGCCGTTCATTTCGGGCGCGAGTTGTTGCACAGCCTCGCGGCGAGAGCCAGCAGCACGTCGTCGCGGGGCTCGGCTGCTGCTTCGACGCGCTTCCAGCCGTCCGCCACGGATTCCGCCGCCGCCTGCGAAATGGCAGCGATCGAGATTGACGATCGGTCGCTCACAAGCTCGGCGAAGCGGGCGCCTGCGCGCGGCGAATGAACCAGCGCGACCGTGCCAGGCGCCTGCGACAGGTCGACATTGTCAATTTCCCGAGCGCGATAGACGACAACGGGTGAGATTTCCTGGGTTGCATTCTCCGGCGCCCTTCGATCTGCCCCGCAAAGGTGCAGGAGCCTAAGGTCGCTCTCGATCGAGCCCAGCAGGCGGTCTGCGCTTGAGTCTCCGGTGCTCGCAATGTCAAATCCTGAGTCGCGCGCGGCCTGGGCAGTCGATTCGCCGACTGCATAGACCTTGACCCCGCGCAACGCCTGCAGCTGTTCGCCGCCGTGTCGAAGCGCATTGGCGCTGGTGAGCAATAGGCCGTCGAAGTCCGCGAGCTCGGGCGCCTGCCATTCCACCGCCTCAACGACGAACAACGGGATCGCGCAGGGGTCGAGGCCACGCTCCTTTGCGCGCGCAACCGTTGCGCTGGCGCCGGGCTCGGGGCGCAGGACCAGCAGCCGCATCATTCAGCCGCCGAACAGCCTCCGGATCGATTCGGGCGCAGCCGCGAGCAGTGACTTGGCCAGCTCCTGCGGCGTCCGTTCGTCGCCGCAATCAAATCCCGCGCGCTCCTCGACCATCTCGCTGCCATTCTCGCTGAACAGCTGCCCGCGCATCCTGAGGTCGCCATCCTCGAGTACGCAAAAAGCCGCGACGGGCGAACGGCAGGTTGCGCCGAGCGCCCGGGTGAACGCCCGCTCGGCCATGACGCAACTGAAAGTGATGCCATTGCTGACGGTGCTGAGCACGCTTTGCGTGCGCGTGTCGTTGGTGCGGCATTCCATTCCGATGACGGCCTGGCCCGGCGCGGGAAGCATGATTTCGGTGGGAATGGCCGTCCCCGCCTCGATTTCGAGCCGCTTGAGCCCGGCGGATGCGAGGAGCGTGGCGTCGACTTCGCCGCTTTCGACCTTCTTGAGCCGCGTTTCGACATTGCCGCGGATGGGGACGATCTGAAGGTCGGGCCGGAGCCGCAAGAGCTGTGCCGCGCGGCGGGGCGACGATGTTCCGACGGTTGCGCCCTGCTTCAGCTTCTCGATCGATTCGGCGCCGATAATGCGGTCTCGGACATCGCCGCGCGGGCGCACCGCCGCGATATGAATTTCAGGTGGCCGGATGCTCTCGACGTCCTTCATGGAATGCACGCAGAAGTCGACCTCGCCCTCCAGCAGCGCACGGTCGAGCTCCTTGGTCCACAGGGCCTTGCCGCCGATCTCGGAGAGCGGCCTGTCCTGGACCTTGTCGCCCGTGGTCGTGATTGTGACGATCTCGACCCAGCCATCGGGCCAGCGCTGCGCCGTCTCGATCGCGGCCGCGACCTTTCGGGCCTGTGCCAGCGCCAGTGGCGATCCGCGAGTCCCGAGGCGAAGCCCTTGCATGCCCTCCCCCTAGTGCATCATCCAATGATGAGGCAAAGGGCCGGGCGCGAAATGACTTTGATTCTTGGCCTCGAATCCTCCTGCGACGACAGCGCCGCAGCGCTCGTCACGAGCGATCGGCGCGTCCTAGCCCAGGCGGTGGTTGGGCAGAATAGCGCACACCAGCCCTATGGAGGCGTCGTTCCGGAGATCGCTGCCCGCGCTCATGTCGAAATCCTGCCCGGCCTGATCGAACAGGTGCTTCGCGAGGCTAAGATGACGGTCCACGACGTCGATGCGGTCGCGGCCACCGCCGGCCCGGGCCTGATCGGCGGGGTGATGGTTGCACTGCTCGCGGGCAAAGGCCTCGCGCTGGCTTCCGGCAAGCCGCTGATCGCGGTGAATCATCTCGAGGGCCATGCGCTGAGCCCCAGGCTCGCCGATCCCGACCTGGACTTCCCCTACCTGCTTCTCCTCGCTTCCGGTGGGCACTGCCAGTTGCTCGAGGTTGCGGGCGTCGGCGACTATCGGCGGCTTGCGACGACCATCGACGACGCGGTGGGCGAAGCGTTCGACAAAGCGGCAAAGCTTCTCGGCCTTCCGTATCCCGGCGGGCCGGCGATCGAGGAGCTGGCCCGACAGGGTGACCGCGCCGCGGTCCCATTGCCGCGGCCGCTGGTCGGTTCGCTCGAGCCGCACTTTTCCTTCGCCGGCCTCAAGAGCGCCGTCCAGCGCGCCGTGGCCTCAAGCGATTTCAAGCCGGCGGACATTGCGGCGAGCTTTCAGCAGGCCGTCGTCGATTGTCTCGTCGATCGTACCCGCCTGGCCATGCGAAACAGTGAGGCGCCGACGCTCGTCGTCGCCGGCGGTGTCGCGGCGAACCAGGCGATCCGAGTTGCTCTCGCTTCGCTTGCGCAGGGCCAGGGCCGGCGTTTCAGTGTGCCGCCGGCCTGGCTGTGCACCGACAATGCCGCGATGATCGGCTGGGCCGGGGCCGAGCGTTTTGCAGTCGGGCACTTCGATTCGCTGGACGTGCCCGCGCGAGCGCGCTGGCCGCTCGACGAGCGCGCCGAAAAAGTGCGCGGCGCGGGCGTTAAGGCATGAAGCTGGGAGTTGTAGGGGGCGGTGCCTGGGGCACGGCCCTGGCGCAGGTGGCTTCGACTGGCGGGCGTGAGACCTTGCTCTGGGCGATGGAGCCCGAAGTCGTGGAAGCGGTTAATGTCCGCCACGAAAATCCCCTCTTCCTTCCCGCCATTCCGCTCAACCAAGCAATCCGGGCAACCGGGGACCTCGCCGAACTGAATTCGTGCGACGCATGGATCCTCGTGACTCCGGCGCAGCATATGCGTTCCATTCTTGAGCGCGCTTCCCCGGGCGACCGTCCGCTCATGCTATGTTCCAAGGGAATCGAGGAGAAGACTGGCAAGCTGCTCCACGAGGTGGCCCGCGAAGTTTGCCCATCATCGCCGGTCGCGGTTCTATCCGGGCCGACGTTCGCCCATGAGGTGGCGGCAGGACTGCCGACTGCCGTAACCTTGGCATGCGAGGACCGCGCCCTCGGCGAAAGGCTGCGCGCGCGGATCAACCTCGTGCACTTTCGCACCTATTGTACGGACGACGTTGCCGGTGCCGAGGCCGGCGGCGCCGTAAAGAACGTCCTCGCCATCGCCTGCGGCATCGTCGAAGGCAAACGCTTCGGCCAGAATGCTCGTGCTGCGCTGATCGCTCGCGGCTTCGCCGAAATGACTCGTTTCGGAATCGCCATGGGCGGCCGTCGGGAGACCTTGGCAGGACTGTCCGGTCTGGGCGACCTGGTGCTCACCTGCTCTTCGACCAGCAGCCGTAATTTCTCGCTCGGCAAGGCGCTCGGCGAGGGAGGCAATGTTGCGGCGCTGATGAGGGATCGCCGAACGGTGGCCGAGGGCGCTCATACGGCGCCCGTGGTCCATCGGATTGCGCTGGAACGCGACATCGACATGCCGATCGTTGGCGCGGTGGTGGAATTGCTCTCCGGCGACGTCGGCATCGACGAGTTGCTCGGCACGTTGCTTAGCAGGCCGCCCCGCGACGAAGAGGATTAGAAATCGATCGCGATCCCCTTCTTCTCCCAGTCGCCGTAGCGCGTGGGATCGGGCCGCTGCTCTTCGCCGGCCGGTGGCCGAGGTGCGTCAACCGGCACCGGTTCCGGGACGGGCGGGGAAGGGCTGAGATAGGCCGGCGCGTCGAGGTGTTTGGGGCGTTTCATGACGTCAACATGATACCCAGCTTGCGACATGCCAAGCGTTGAGGGCGCCGCCCCGCGCCGGGCGGCGCTCCGCCTGCTTGATTCGGTGCTTCGCCGCGGCCAGACTCTCGACGCTGCTGCCTCCTCGCTGCGCGACCTGTCCCATGCCGACCATGGGCTCGCGCTGGCGATTGCCGGAGAGGCGCTTCGCCGCCTGCCCGACCTCGACGCGTTGATTGACAGCGCGACCCGGCAACGCATGCCCGATGACAGCAAGGCGCGCATGGTCCTTCGCCTCGCACTGGCGCAGAAAATCGGTCTCGGCACGCCGGATCATGCGCTCGTGGCAACGGCCCTTCCGTTGGTGGACGGGGGACCGCGCCGCCTCGTCCACGGCGTGCTCGGCACCCTGCTTCGACGCGGCGTCCGGCCGATCGACGCTCCGAGGCTTCCTGCGGAGGTCGAGGCGCGCTGGAGCGCGGCCTGGGGCGAAGATTCCTTGAAGGCTGCCCGGCGCCAGATCGCAAAGCGGCCGCCGCTCGACCTGACATTCGCCGCCGACGACGAGGCGCAGTCCTACGTGGACGGGCACGAGGGAATCTCGCTGGCTCCCCGTCACGTGCGGCTTGCGAGCAGCTCGGTGACCGACCTCGCGGGCTTCGATTCCGGGCGGTGGTGGGTCCAGGACCTCGCCGCTTCGCTGCCGGCGCGCCTGATCCCCGCTGGTCCGTCGGATGTCCTCGACCTTTGCGCGGCACCCGGCGGAAAGACGATGCAGCTAGCGGCGGCCGGACATCGGGTGACGGCCGTCGACGCCTCGAAAAGTCGTCTCGCACGACTGGGCGAGAATCTTGATCGGACCCATCTTCAAGCGCGCCTGGTGCAGGCCGATGCTCTCGCCTGGAATTCGGACCGGCAATTCGACGCGATCCTGCTCGACGCGCCCTGCTCGGCGACCGGCACGTTTCGCCGGCACCCCGAAGTGCTCTATCGCGCGCGGACGAGCCTCATCACGGAGGGCGCGGCGCTGCAAGGTGGGCTTTTGGACCGCGCTGCAACATGGCTGAAACCCGGAGGGGTGCTGGTCTATTCGGTCTGCTCGCTCGAGCCGCAGGAGGGCGAACAAGTCATCACCGCCTTTCTTGCCCGCTCGCCGGATTTCCGCCTCGATCAGCCGGATGGCCTGCCGGAATTCGCGCCAGTTTCGTCCGAAGGTTGGGTCCGTATCCTTCCCGGCATGCTTGAGCCCGAGGGCGGGCTCGACGGCTTCTTCATGGCCCGCCTTGTCCGGACCGGTTAAACCCGCTTAATCGGCTTCATGCCCGTCATCGCGCCTTCGATCCTGTCCGCCGACTTCGCGAAGCTTGGCGAGGAGGTGCGCGCGATCGACGAGGCCGGCGCCGACTGGATTCACATCGACGTCATGGACGGCCATTTCGTGCCGAACCTCACGATCGGCCCCGGAGTGGTGAAGGCGCTGAGGCCGCACACGCCAAAGCCGTTCGACGTGCACCTGATGATTGCGCCGGTCGATCCATTCCTCGAGGCCTTCGCGGACGCAGGCGCGGACATCATCACGGTCCATCCCGAGGCCGGCCCGCACCTTCATCGCACGGTCCAGCGCATCAAGGCGCTCGGCAGGAAAGCGGGCGTGTCTCTCAACCCCGCGACTCCTGCGGACGCGATCGACCATGTCCTCGACGAGCTCGACCTCGTGCTCGTCATGAGCGTCAATCCCGGGTTCGGCGGGCAAAAGTTCATCTCCAGCCAGCTGAGCAAGATCGAGCAAATCGGCGAAACAATCGTGCAGCGGGGCCTCAGGGTCGAGCTTGAAGTCGACGGCGGCATCGATGCGAGCACTGCGTCTCAGGCGGTCAGCGCCGGCGCGACTGCGCTTGTCGCTGGCACCGCCGCATTCCGTGGCGGACCGGCCGCCTATGCCGGAAACATCAAGGCGCTTAGGGGCGGAAATTGAGTTCAGAGGGCTCGGCCGCCGAGCGCGCAATTGTCAGCAAGCTCGCACGAGGCTCCCTGCTTTCCCGCCTCAGGCGATCCAGACAGCCGCTGAAGATTGTCGCGGTTCCCCGTGACCATGTGCACGGTGAGCGCTCGCGCGGTGATTCGATCCTGCGCGGCCATTTCAGCGTGGGCAGCGAAACCCTGCCGCTCAAGGATTTCGATTTCGGCTCGGTCGGCGCGAAAGGCGTGTTGGCCGAGCAGCTCCAGGGATTTTCCTGGCTGCGCGATCTCGCTGCGGCTGCATCGCGCGAGAAAGGCGCGAAGCTTGCCGAAGCCATCGTTGGGCGCTGGCTTCTTGCCCACGGAACCAAGGTCGATGACGCCTGGGCGCCGCACCTGTGGGGTGAACGCATTCTCTTCTGGACCGCGTATGCGCCCTACATCCTCTCCAGCAGTGACGGCGGATATCGCTCTGCCCTGCTCAACACGCTGGCGCGCGGCGCGCGTCATCTCGACACCAATGCCGACAAGGCTGCCGCAGGTCTCGACCGGGTCACGGCATGGTGCGGAGTCGTCGCGGCCGGACTGCTGGTACAAGGCGGCGTCCCGCGCGTGGCCCGCGGCGAAGCAGGGCTTGCCCGCGCACTCGCTTCAGCCCAGTTCGACGATGGCGGCCTTATCAGCCGCTCACCCTTCGAACAGGCGCAACTGGTCGACCGCTTCGGGTTGCTGCGGGCCTGCTATCTCGCCGCCAAGCAGACGATCCCCGACGGGATTGAAGCTGCGGCACAGGCCTCGCTTGCTGCATTGCATGGCGTCATGATGGGCGATGGTGCCCTCTCGAGCTGGCAGGGTTGCGGCCCCGGTGAGGCGGCTCGGCTCGCGGGCCTTATTGACGGTTGCGGGCTTCGCGCCCGTCCGCTGCGTCAGGCTCGCGGTTGGGGCTACCAGCGGATGTCGGCTCTTGGCACGATCCTTGTTCTCGACGCTGCACCGCCGCCGCCCCAGAAGATGGCTGACCGGGGTTCGGCGTCGACTCTCGCCTTCGAGCTTTCCGACGGTGGGCAGCGCCTGATCGTCAACTGCGGCGGCCCGGGACCTCTCCCGACCGATCTTCCTGATGAGCTTGTGGAAGGGCTTCGCACCACCGCAGCGCACAGCACCCTCGTGCTGTCGGATACCAACTCGACCAACATCGTTGCCGATGGATCCCTTGGAAAAGGGGTCGAGGACGTTGCGATCGACCGCAGTGAGGACAATGACGCGAGCCGCCTCGAAGCCAGCCACGACGGCTATGTCCGGACCTTCGGCCTGATCCACAAGCGAAGCCTGATGCTCGGCAATGATGGCAAGGAATTGCGCGGCGCCGACCAGCTCATCGCAAAGGGTCGCAAGAAGATCCGCGAGGCTGCGGCCTATGCGGTGCGCTTCCATCTGGCGCCGGGAGTCGAAGCAACCATCACTGCGGACGGCATGGGTGCGATCCTTCGCTCGAAGGGCGCACCGCCATGGAATTTTCGCTGCCGAGGGGGCAATCTGGCAACCGAGGAAAGCCTGTGGATTAACGGCCGCGGGCAGCCGCTTCGCACGACTCAGCTTGTCATCGTCGGTGAAGTGTCGGCATTGGGCGGCGACATTGGCTGGACATTCCGCCGGACCAGCTAACCAAAGGGACCATCGATGACCGATCTTATTCGCGTCCGTCGGGCGCTCATTTCGCTTTCCGACAAGAGCGGCCTCGCCGAGCTCGCCGCGGGGCTCGCAAGGCACGGAGTCGAAATCGTCTCGACTGGAGGAACTGCCGCGAGGCTGCGTGAAACTGGCGCCTCGGTCCGCGATGTCAGCGAGCTTACAGGCTTTCCGGAAATGATGGATGGACGGGTGAAGACACTCCACCCCAAGGTTCATGGCGGTCTCCTCGGCGTGCGCGACAATCCGGAGCATGCGGCGGCTATGGCCGAACACGAGATCGAGCCGATCGACGTCGTGGTGGTCAACCTTTACCCGTTCCTAAGCACGGTGATGAGCGGTGCCGACCGCGACACCGTGATCGAGAATATCGACATCGGCGGCCCGTCGATGGTTCGCTCGGCGGCCAAGAACCATGCTTTTGTCGCAATCGTCACCGATCCCGCTGACTATGCCGAGCTGCTTGC
>Ga0207706_10003666_pt1 | contig 14663 bp, 14 predicted proteins | sample KBSC53metaG_FD_184318 | JGI IMG/M metagenome (GOLD analysis project Ga0207706, IMG submission 184318) | Corn rhizosphere microbial communities from Kellogg Biological Station, Michigan, USA - KBS C5-3 metaG (SPAdes) (version 2) | ecosystem: Host-associated > Plants > Roots > Rhizosphere > Soil ... | reverse complement strand
GATATCGGCGATTTCGGTTTTTACACGAACACTTCGAATATCGTGACGCGCGCGTATCTTCAACAAAACCGCGCCGGCATCAAGGGCTTCATCAAAGGCCAGATCGAAGGAATCCACTACGTCAAGACGAACAAAGAGGGCAGTCTGAAGGTTCTGCGAAAATATTTGCAGATCACGGATGCTGAAGCCGTCGAGGGAACGTACGAATTTTTCGCCAAGCGGCTATCGCGTTCGCCGCGAACGGAATTGGAAGGCATTAAAAACATTTTGACATCGATCGGCGCCGGCCAGAAAAGCCCGGCGGAGTTTGTCGACATGAGCGTGATTGATGAGATTGAAAAAGAAGGTTTCGTCCAGAAGCTGTACGGGAGTTGAAGGGGTTGAGCGACTGATGGCAGCCGACAAATCTCCCCTAACCCCTCTTGTTCAAAGAGGGGCGTTTTCCTCCTTTTGCAAAGGGCGATCGAGGGGGATTTGCTAACGCGCAGTTCAGACCAGCTTTATTCGGGAGATTTTCAATGTCAGCCAAACTAAGACTGTCTGTTGCCTGTGGCGATTATGAAATTATCCGCGCGCTCAAGGAAGGAACCGTGCAGGCGGACGGCCTCGAGCTCGTCATCCTGACCGCTCATGGACCGCGTGAGCGTCACTGGCGCATGGCGCGAAATTTGGAATATGACGTCTGCGAATTCAACGTGGGTGCGTACTTCATGGCGCGCGAGCACAATGTGGCGATCACGGGAATTCCGGTTTTTCTGCACCGACGCTTTCGTCATGGCTTCGCCTTCATCAACGTCAACTCGGGTATTAAAACTCCTAAAGACCTGATTGGAAAACGCGTCGGCGGCACCAACTTTCAACCCGCAGGCAATATCTGGCTGCGCGGCATCCTGGAAGAGCATTACGGGGTGCCGCATCAGTCGATCACCTGGGTGGTAGACCGCAGCGAAGACGTCGAGTTCACGCGGCCGCCGGGACTGAAGATTGAAATGATTCCTCAGGGAAAGCACATGGACACCATGCTGGCGGATGGCGAAATCCCCGCGATGATCAATCCATATATTCCGCGGCCGATTGTGAACGGCGATCCTCGAGTTACGCGATTATTCCCGGACTACAAACAGGTCGAGCGCGATTACTTTCAGCAGACCGGTATTTTCCCGATCATGCACGTGACGGTTATGAAACGAGAGATTGTCGAGAAGTACCCGTGGGCGGCGGTGAGTCTCGCCAAAGCCTTCGAGAAGGCGAAGCAGGTTTGCTATCAACGAGTCGTCAACCCGAGAATTGTTCCGCTGGCGTGGTTTTCCCATGAATGGGATGAGGAGCGCAAAGTGCTCGGGCCGGATCCGTGGGCCTACGGATTGGGCGACGCGAACCGAAAAAATCTCCAGACGGTCATTCGGTATTGTCGCGAGCAGGGCTTGATCAAAAAGGAAATGAGCATCGAAGAGCTTTTCTTCGATACCGATCCCGGCGATGCGGGCGGTGACGAGGGGCATTACTGAAAGCGGTAGCGGGTCAGTGCGTGTGGATTCATGGGATAAACAATTTCATGCCGTAGAGCGTGGTGAAATTGTAAAATTGCACGTCACTCTGAGCGCGAGCGAGGAATCTCACTTTCATTTGCGTTCGAAGACTAGATCCTTCGGCTTGCCCTCAGGATGACATCACGACAGTCTACACGGGTGTTAATGACACAAGGCAGCGGAGTGAAATGTATGAAACACATTTCGGTTTCAAAAGGCGTGACTCTGCTCTTTCAAATTTGCTTGCTCCTGCAGCTTTCAACCTATGGAGCTTCTGCGGGTGAAGCGCCACAAAAGCTTCGGGTGGCGTACGCCGCGATCACCGCGGCGTTTTCGCTGCCGTGGATTGCCAAAGAAGGGGGAATTTTTCAGCGGCACGGTTTGGATGTCGAGCTTGTTTATATTCCGGCGGGGTCACGCGCCGTACAGACGCTCGTGGGTGGCAGCATCGACGTGGCGGCAATCGGTGGTCCGGCGGGTGTCGATGCGAAACTTGCGGGCGCCGACACGATCTACGTTGCGATTCCCGTGAATCGGGTGATCGTTTTCACCGTCGCTGGACCGCAAATCCAACGCATCGAAGAAATGCGCGGCAAAAGTATCGGTGTTACCCGGGTCGGCACCGTCACTGATTTCTTCACTCGAGTCTACCTTCGCCAGAACGGTTTGACGCCGGACCGCGACGTAATGATTCGGGGGATGGGAGGTTTGCCGGAGATCGTTGCCGGACTAAAAGCCGGACAGATTCAAGGCGGCACATTTGGTTTTCCCGCCGTGCTCCATGCGCGCGCCGCCGGATTCCACGATCTCGTCGACTACAACACGCTCGGATATCGTTATCCGCTCTCTTCCATTATCGTCACTCAGAAAATGCTCCGGACTCAGGAATCGGCAATTCGTCGCTTCCTGGAATCGCAAATCGAGGCGATCCATCGGTTCAAAACCGATCCGAACTTCGCGATGAACGTGATCGGCAAGTACACGAATACAACGGACCGCGCCATGCTCGACGAGACGCAGCGGGTTTATGCCGCGGCCTTTGAGAGGATTCCCTATCCAACCGCGGAAGATATGAAGCTCGGCATCACTCAAGTCGCAGAAACCAATCCGCGCGCGAAGGGCGCCGATCCGAAGGATTTCGTGGATGCGCGTCTGTTGCATGAAATCGAAGCGAGCGGGTTCGTAAAAAAGCTCTACAGCGAAGGAGCAAAATGACTAGTACGGAGTGAGTGGAGAAAAATGACTCACTACGAAGACGAGAAGATCACGAAGTTCGGAAGTCATCATATGTCTGTGTACTCCAGTGAAAAATGCCCGGACTGAATAGAATCCCCCCTCAACATCCATCACCACCGAATGTTTTAGTCGAGCGTTCAGTCCGAATTCCGCCTGGATTCCCGCTAAAAGCATGCGGGAATGACGACTCAGTGAAGCGTCGTGTTCCGAAGCTACAGTAGGTGCTCTGAAAACACTTTCTCGTGAGTAACTCCCGTGCGGATTAACATAGTCGGAGCCGGGCCGGCCGGGTTGCTCTTCGCGCTGCTGATCAAGCGCCGCTTTCGCAGTTGGCGAGTTCACGTCTTCGAGCAAAATCCGCCTGACGCGACCTATGGCTTCGGAGTAGTTTTTTCTTTGAACGCACTGGCATTTCTCGAACGAGATGTGCCGGACTTCCATGCACAATTGCTGGCGCGTCTGGAATCCTGGCCTATACAACGGATCGTGCATCGCAATGAGCGCGTGGATATTGACGGCAACGGCTTTTCCGCCATTGGCCGATTGGAGCTCAATCGGTTTTTACAAGAACTTTGCGCAGCGGCGGGCGTCGAGTTCGAATATCGGCGACCGATCACATCGGTAACTGAGCTAAACGACTGCGATCTGCTGGTTGGCGCGGACGGTGCAAACTCAGTTATTCGCCGAAGCTCAGAGCACCATTTCGAGCCAGAACTTACCTGGCTCACGAATCGCTTCGCTTGGTATGGGACACGACAACTGTTCGAGTGTCTTAGTCTGACCTTTCGCGCCAATGCCGACGGATTTTTTGTCGCTCATCATTATCGTCATAGCTCATCGATGAGCACATTTGTGGTCGAGTGCGATGAAGCGACGTGGCGCCGCTCGGGCCTGGATCAGATGTCGGACGAAGACAGCCGCACATATTGCGAAGCCGTCTTTGCGCCCGATCTCGCGGGAAATTCTCTGATCACGAACAAGTCGGTTTGGCGGCAATTTCCCTTGGTGGCATGCCGCCGCTGGTCGGTGGATCACCTAATCCTGATCGGCGATGCGCTCCGCACGGTGCATTTCTCCATCGGCTCGGGCACGCGCATGGCTTTTGAAGACGCCATCGCCCTCGATCGCGCTTTCGCCGATGCGGGCGAAGATGTTTCTTTGGCACTGGTGATTTTCGAGCGCGAACGGCGTCCGGTGGTCGAAAAAATTCTTGCTGCGGCGACCGCCAGCTCTTATTGGTACGAGCGCTTGGCGGAAAAGATGCAGCTTGGTCCCGTGGAGCTGGCTTACGATTATATGAGCCGCAGCGGGCGCATGACCGACGAGCGCCTGCGCGAGCTATCGCCGAAATTTATGGAGCGCGTGACAATTGAAAGATGACGAAAGTAAAGATCGTTTTCCGCTGCGACCTCATATTGATTGAGAAAGATGCTTGCTCCGCTGGAGACGACAATTGCGGTGTTTGCTAATCGGCCATCACAAAAAACGAACGGAGCCGCGCATTCATCCCGAACCTGAATTGTCCAAATTGCTCATATTGCATCGGAATTTGCCCTCGGTTACGCTTATAAAGCTTTCATCGTAAGGTCCGTTTCAGGAGGACGTATGGCTAAACCGGAGATTAGATCCGAAGGCGATGCATTTCGCGAAGCGTTTCATCAGCGCATGCACGCCAACAATATGTACGGTCTCTGGGAGCTGGCGAGCCAAATGACGCCTCAGCCGCAGCCCAAGATGGTGCCGCACATGTGGCCATGGTCAACCACTGAATCGATCATCGAAGAATCGGCTCGTGCCGTTCCCGTTGGCGATGAACGACGCGCCTTGCAGTTATTCAATCCGGGACTGGCGGGGCGCTGGGCGACGACCAACAATTTGATCGCTGCCGTGCAGATTCTGTTGCCGGGCGAAGTGGCGCGCGCGCATCGCCATACCCCGACGGCTATTCGCTTCATCATCGAAGGCACCGGAGCGTACACAGCCGTTGACGGCGAGCGCGTCTATATGGCTCCGGGCGATCTGATTCTGACACCGAGCTGGGCATGGCACGACCATGGCAACGAAACGAACGAACGGGTCGTCTGGATGGACGGACTGGATATTCCCTTAATTGCATCCCTTGAGGCGATGTTTTTTCAGTTTTACTCCGTTCCTCAGGTCCCCGCTTCGCGTCCGGCAAATGCGTCCAAACAAATGTATGGCCATGCGCACATCACGCCGACGTGGGTCAAAGAAAAACCGCAATCATCGCCGCTGCTATTATATTCTTGGACACAAACGTCCGAAGCACTGAACGCTTTGCGAGAGCATGAGGGGTCTGCTCAGGACGGTGTTTTGCTGGAGTATCGCCATCCGCAGACCGGCGGGCCAGTGTTGCCGACGATGTCTTGCATGATTCAGTTGCTGCGGCCCGGTGAACACACCAAGGCGCATCGCCATACCGGCAGCGCGGTTTACCATGTGGTCAGTGGTGCCGGTTTCAGTGTCATCGACGGACAGCGTTTCAATTGGAGCAAGGGCGATATCTTTGCGCTGCCGCCATGGGCATTGCATGAGCATGCAAATTCTTCGGCGAGCGCAGATGCCGTGCTGTTTTCGATTCAAGATTTGCCGGTGCTCAAAGCGCTCGGCGTTTACTATGAGGAAGAGCTCAAAGAAAACGGCGGTCATCAGGAAGTTACGTCGACGTTCAGGCCAGCGTGAGAGCGACCAATCGTTTCTCGCCTTCTCGCTTAACTCGCGGTAGCCAAAGCCTTCCGTCTAACACGTATTGTCGTGTCATCCTGAGCGACGCCGAAGGCGTCGTTTTAGATTCTTGCTGACGCTCAGAATGACAGTTGGTTTACGATAGCAAAAGGGTATAGAAGAGGCCCGGATGAAATTACGTTTGACGCGGTATTCAGTGCGACAATCCGAACGAGCTGATATCCCCGCCTGAAAAAAACGTTCCGACAATATTGCCACGCGTAATCGGCAAGTCGAGATGCGACGGATGTGACTCGTCGTGGTGCACCGTAATGCGGGCCGCACGCGGCCGCCGGACGTGATTGCGCGCCAGGGCTTGCAATGAATTCAACGGCGGTTCATCGTCGGCGCCTTTGATCCGGATAGCAATCCGCTCACCGGTCTGAAATAAACGCGCCGTGGGCACAATCGGAATTTTTAGCTCATAGATTTTTCCCGGCTCGAGCGGCTCGCGTTTCTCATGGGATTGGACAGGTTCCCAGGGCTGACTATCGTCGCGCAGGCTTCGCTGCGAAGCCCGGAGCCAGCCACGCGTGACCTCATGCTCCTTCCCGTCGCGATCGATGAGCAGCAGCGTAATAAACAAAAGCGCGTCGGTATCGGTGGTCGAAAGATAAAGCGTCAGCACGCTCGGGCCGAGCACTTCCGTATTTTCGACGAGCAAGGGCGTCGAATAAGTGAGCGAGCCATGCTCGAAATTCGATTCGTCGAAGGACTCCGAGCCCTCGGCGGGCCAGAGCTCATGCTCGCTCAGCATGCGATCCTTGTGCAGATAAAATGTTGTCCAGCGCGCCTCCGGCGGCGGCCAATCATTCAAGCTCTTCCACTCGCCAGTCGGCGGCAGAAAATAGCGAATCGGCGGCTCGTCCATCACGCGGGTCTCCATGCCTTTGAGCCAGAAGTCGAACCAGCGCAGCGCCTCGTCTTGATACTGATAAACCGGGCGGTCGAGATAAACCCCGGGACCGATCACCATCTTTTTGGGACCGCGCCAGTTTTTCCAGGCGGAAAACGCACCGGGAAGGTGCAAACCGTAGTTGCCCCAGCATGCGCCGAGATACGCGGGAATCGTCGCTTTTTCATCCTGCGCGCTGTGCTCGCGCCAGAACGGCCCGTCGAACGGGTGCAGCACGAAATCGATGATCAGCGCGTTGGTTCCGATATCGGGATTCTGCAAGGCTTCACGCAATATCGGCTGCGCGACAACTTCCTCATCGCGCAACGTAAGCGCGATAGCTTCCTTATAAGCTGCCTCGCCATGCTTCTCTTTGTAGAGACTGCGATAATTTGGACGATGAAGACTATTGCGCCAGTGACTGATGAAGCCGTGCGCTAAAATTCCGCCGTGATAACAGCGGTGGCGATAATCGTCAGTGCCGGCGAACGGCGCGAAAATCGCTTTGAGCGCGCTCGGTCCAAGCGCGGCTACCGCTTTGGCCAACCGTGCAAAATAGGACACACCGAACATGCCGACAGTGCCGGTGCTCCAGGGCTGCACGATGAGCCAGTCGATGAGATCACTGACATCACGCACTTCCTGCGGGCCCATCAACTGGTAAAAGCCTTCGGAGCTTCCAGTGCCGCGCACGTTAAAAACTGCATGGACATAGCCGCGACGCGCGAAGAACGTCGAGTCGCCGCTTTCCATGTAACCGCGCATCGGTGTAAAGCCGATCGGGAGCATGGGAGGTGACTGCAAGTGCTTGTTGTAGGCGTGTGCGCCGAGGATCACGGGAAATTTTTCTGGCGAGTCGGGTCGGAAAATGTCACCGTCCAATTGCGTACCGTCCGGCATGCGCACTTTGACGTCGCGATGCACGATAACGTTGTATCTTCGTTCCGATGTCGTCCAAGTCTGTGTGAACATATTTCTTGACCTCCGTGACCGGATTTCGCTTACTCCAGGCAGCACTGAATGTCTAGCGGGGTGCTGAATGGTTGTGCTCCGTATCGCTCGAGTAAGCGACGAGTATCGCTTTGCTCACCCCATCCTACAAGAATTCGCTACCGTCTCGGGAATGAGAAGATTTCGCGCCGCGCTGGAAATGACAATATCGTTGTGCCTTGACACCTCGCAGTGGCGCACGTAATGCTCGAACGCGAGAGGAGACTTGGCGCGTGCGCATCATCGATCTGCACTGTTATCCGAACACGGAGCCCTGGATCAAATCACAGGGACCCTACGTCGAAGCACTGGCAAAATATTGGAATCGCACCTGGACGTGGAAGAGCGAAGCGGAGGTGGTGGAGGAGTTCAAACAAGCCGGTGTGGAGGCGATGCTCGTTGCTTTCGATATCGAATCGGTTACCGGCGCGCCGCCGTGCACGAATGAATACGTCGCCGCGATGCGTGATCGCAATCCCGGCGTGATCCGTCAAGCATGGGCGGCCGTCGATCCGCTCAAGGGCGGACAGGCGATCGAGGAAGCGCAGAGAGCGATCGAAAAGTTCAAGCTTTTCGGATTTCACTTTCATCCGATCATGGGTCATTTTTCGGTCGACGACCGCAAGCTGTACCCGCTTTGGGAAACCATCGACCGACTCAAGGTTCCGGTGATGATCGATGTCGGCACGACGGGAATGGGCGCGGGGATGCCCGGCGGTTTGGGCGCCGTGATTCGCCATGCGCATCCCGCGGCAATCGATCAGCTTGCGGCCGATTTTCCTGATTTAAACATCATTGCCGCCCATCCGGGCTGGCCGTGGACCGACGAGATGCTTGCGGTTGCCTTGCACAAGGGAAACGTGTCGTGGGAATTGTCGGGATGGGCCCCGAAATATTTTCCCGATGCGCTGAAACGGGACATCAAGGGTCGGCTGAAAGACAAAATCATGTTCGGCAGTGATTATCCGAGTATTCCTTACGAGCGGATCTTCACGGAATGGAAAGAGTTGGCATGTTCGGACGAAGTGATGGAAAAAATTTTTCATCAGAACGCCGAGCGCATTTTGGGCCTTTAGGTGCGATTAGCGACTGCGCTCGCCCACGACGCCGACCAACGAGCCGTAGACCACTAGGGGAACGGACGAAACCAAGATCATCGTTAATAGAATGTCTCCGGTGCCGCTGATGAGCTTCGCGGCGATCAAAGGCGCCAAAACTCCCGACGTGTAATGCAAAGACATGATCACGCCCGCGGCGGTCCCTGCGCTGCCAGCGGGAGCGGTTTCTTGTGCGAGAGCAATGATCAGAGCGGGGACGGAAGCCTTGAGAACACCGAACAAAAAAATTCCCGCGGCGATGGCAGCAACGGAATTGAGCCAGTAAAACACCGCAAACGACGCAAGTGCCGCGGGAAAAGCGCTCGTCATAATTACAAAGCGCCTGCCGAGCTTGTCGGATAAGCTGCCAAGACAGAATGATCCGACCATATTGGCGATGCTCAGAACGCTCATGATCCAACCGGTTTGTTGGATCGTGAGTGATTTCGCCGAGCGCATTGCTGTCGGCGTCCATGCGGCGCAACTCCAAAAGACCGAGCCCCCGATGAACTCGACCACGGCGAGGAGCAAAAGCGAAACAGAGAGGGCAGCCTTGAACGAACCCGATCGTTTGGCACCATGCGGCCTGTGGCGCTCGCGGATGAAGACGAGCTGTACGAGCATATCGGTGGCCGCGATAATCCCGACCGCCAAAAAGGCATAGCGCCAGCCGAAAAGAGCCGCTACTCGGCTCGACAGAAGCGCGCCGATCGCTCCTCCAATGCCATAAGCGACGGAGATCAGACTCGCGCCCAGGCCGCGTCTCTGCGGTAGCAATTCGGACATGATCAGGTATAAGGACGGCGGTGTGAAGCCGTAGCCGACTCCGGTCAGGGCAAGAAAAAAAGCCAAGACGATCCGATGCTCGCTCATGCCTGCGCCGGTAAAACCAACTCCAAGAAGGGTCAATCCAGCGATCAGCACTTTTTTGGGCCCGATGCGATCGGCAAGCCGACCGGCGCCGGCGCTGGTTAGCGCGGCAACGATCATCATGATCGAAAAAAGACTGCCGGCGGCGACTTCCGAAAGCGAAAACGATTGTCTAATTTCCGGCAGCGCAATGCCGAGAGTCGCCACCATCATCGATGGCATGAAGTTCGAGCAGGGAATAAGACAAACGGCGACACCGTCGCGTTGCGGCGACGCTAGTGATTTTGTTTGGTTGATAGCTGTTCCTATTTGAGCGGGATAAAAACGTAATGACGCGGCTGGCCACCGACGACTCGAGTGATATGGCCGCGGCCGGTCGTATCCTCCGCAAGCATCACATCGCCGGCTCCAAAGCGGCGGATCGTGCCGTCGCCGGTTTCGATCTCGACCTGACCGGAAAGCGTGATGACGTATTGTCGCTTGGGAACCGGGTGATAATTACTTGAGTGATCCGGCGGCGCCGAACGAAAAATGATTCCTTGCGTCGGTTGCAGTTCCGAGGCTTGCATATGTCCGGTGGGGTTGAGCTCGATCTCGATATCTTCGAAGTGAGATTCATTGTCCGGACCAGTGTAGAGTCTGACGATCTTCATCAGCCGGTTTGTAGGAGAATCGGGTCGGAAAAGCAAGGCGGCGATTCGGTTCAAAACGTTCGAGTGTTCGAAGCGTTCAAGCATTCAAATCGTAGCAGGATGCGAGTTGCCTGGATGGAATTGCCATCTTTCACTCTAGCGGCGATTAGCCTATATAGTGGCAAGCCATAGGCATGCTAAATTCTGTTTAGAATAGGAGCGATTCGATGGCTGAAGAAGTTTTGGAAAATTTGGCGGCCGACATCATCAAGCTGCTCAGTGAGCCGATCGGCAGCCGCAGGGTGAAAATCACTGATCTCACGCCGCGCGACGGCCAGCAATGCAAGCTCGCCACTCGCGTCACGACGGACGACCTGCTGCCGCTTTGCGCTGCGCTCGACGACTGCGGCTTTCACGCGGTGGAAGTTTGGGGCGGGGCGACTTTCGACGTTTGCATGCGCTATTTGAAAGAAGATCCGTGGGAGCGACTCCGGCGCATCAAAGCGGTAATGCCGAAAACCAAGCTGCAGATGCTTTTGCGCGGCCAGCATATCCTCGCCTACAGGCCTTACACCGATAAAATCGTCTACAAATTCGTCGAGCGCGCCATCGCGAACGGCATGAATGTTTTTCGTATCTTCGAAGCGACCAACGACTTTAGGAACATCGAAGTCGCCACCCGAGCGGTGAAGGAGATGGGCGGCGAAGCGCATGTCGAAGTGAATTATACCGTTAGTCCCGTGCACACGCTGGAGAAGTGGATGGAGTACGCCGAGCAACTGATCGAGGTCGGCGCCGATTGGCTATCATTCAAGGATGCGACGGGAATTCTTACGCCGTTCGACAGCTATCGCATCATCAAGGGAATCAAAGATCGCGCAAAAGGCAAATTACCGGTGTTGCTGCACTGCCATGATATGGGCGGGACTTCGAGCATGTCTCATTTAATGGCGATCCTCGCAGGAGTGGACATGATCGACACCGTGTTATCGCCGCTGTCCTTCGGTTCAGCGCATCCCGCGACCGAGACCATGGTAGCGTCATTGAAGGGCACACCGTTCGATACGGGAATCGACGTCAAAGCTCTGGAGGAGCCGGCACGAATCACTCGTCAGATTAAGGAAAAATATGAGAAGTACGAAACCGGCTACACTGGCGTCAGTGCCGATGTTTTCATACACAAAGTACCCGGCGGCATGATTTCCAACATGGTCGCTCAGCTGAAAGAGGCAGGGCGAATGGATTTGATGGAGGCAGCGCTGAAAGAAACGCCGAACGTAGAGAAGGATCTCGGGCACCCGCCGCTGCTGACGCCCACCAGTCAAATCGTCGGTGTGCAGGCGGTGTTGAACGCGCTTGCGGGAGAACGCTACAAAATCGTTAGCCGTGAGACCAGCGATTACGTCAAGGGAAAGTACGGACGGCCGCCGGGCTCGGTCAACAAAGATCTGGTCCGGAAAATCATGAAAGACAAAGAGCCGGATTACTCGATGCGCTCGGGAGAAATGGCCGATCCCGCCGATTGGGAGAAGTCGATCAAGGATTTGGGACCCTTGGCGAAAAACGACGAAGATATTCTGCTGGGTGTGCTCTTCCCAATGCAGGCGAAGGAATTTTTGACCTTACGAGAAAAGGGCGAAATCCCGAATACGCATTAACCGCGGAGGACACAAAGAACGCGAAGCAGGCGTCGGGTGCGACCGGCGGTTGCCCTGCAATCCTCGACCCTCCATTCTCATCTTCAAATCTCCGCTATGCCTGAATTGCCCGACGTTACGGTCTATATCGAAGCGCTCGGCGAGCGTGTGCTGAACCAACCGATCCAAAGAATTCGTATCGGCAGCCCTTTTGTCGTGCGAACTGTCGATCCGCCGATCAAGGAAATCGCAGGAAAAAAAGTCCTCGGTTTTCGTCGTATGGGGAAGCGCATTGTCTTCGAGCTGGAAGACGATCTTTTTCTAATTGTTCATCTGATGATCGCCGGCCGATTTCATTGGAAGCCCAAGGGAGCAAAGATCGCGCGGAAATATGGGCAGGCGGCGATTGATTTTTCGAACGGAACATTACTCCTGACGGAGGCGGGGACGAAAAAGCGCGCGTCCATTCATTTGGTCCGCGGCGAAGCCGCTCTGGAAGAATACGACCCCGGCGGGCTCGAGCTTTTCGACATGAGCCTCGAGCAGTTCACCGAGGTGCTCACCCGTGAGAATCATACCCTGAAGCGCTCGCTGACCGATCCGCATTTGTTCAGCGGCATCGGCAATGCCTATTCCGACGAGATTCTGCATCGTGCGAAGCTGTCGCCGATCCGCTTGACGAAACAAATGACGGCGAACGAAATCGAGCGGCTCTATCATGCCGTCCGCGAATCAATGACCGAGTGGATCGAGCGATTGCGGAAAGAGCGCAGCGCCGGCTTTCCGGAAAAAGTCACTGCGTTTCGTCCGGACATGGCGGTGCACGGTAAATACGGCAAGCCATGCCCCGTGTGTGGATCTTCCGTGCAGCGGATCGTGCACGCGGAAAACGAGACGAATTACTGCGCGACCTGCCAAACGGGCGGTAAGCTGCTGGCGGACCGGAGTTTATCGAGATTGCTCAAGGCAGATTGGCCGCGCAGCGTAGAGGAATTGGAAGAGATGAAGAGAATTCGGAGTTGAAAAGAATTGTGCGCAAGAGCTCCCTACGGGAGTGAAAACTGGTAGGTGCGCTTGCGCACTGTTTTTTGATCATTTTATCTCATTGGCACAAATCCAGGCTGTGTCTTCACCCGCTCAATCCATTCTCGAAGGTTCGGAAATTCGTCCAGCAGAAATCCACCTTCATGCGCGACATGCGTGTACGCGAACAGGGCAATGTCAGCGATGTTATAGTCGCTGACAAAGAAATCATTTTTGGCCAAGTGTGTTTCCATGATTTTCAGCGCCGCCCAACCGCCGTCGCGCTTCGATGCGAGCAGCGCGGTTTTCTCTGGCGAGTCGGGCTTGTGCTGAATCCAAAATCGCGATGTGGCAATGAAAGGGTCGTGGCTATATTGCTCGAAGAACATCCATTGCCAAACCCGCCCGAAGTTTTTCCGCTCGTCGGGTAAAAATTTCGTCCCTTTAGCAAGATACGCGAGGATTGCATTGGACTCGGCGAGAATAAAGCCGTCGTCGTCGAGTGCCGGAGTGCGGCCGTTGGGATTGATCTTTAAGAATTCCGCGGTGCGGCTTTCGCCTTTGAGAATATCGATCTCGATAATTTCATGCGAGATGCCGAGCTGCGCGAGCAACAGACGGACTTTGTACGAATTTCCGGAGTAGGCGACATTGTATAGCTTCATAAAGTCCGTTCAAAGTTCAAGGTCATGTGAAGAATGAGCGGAGAATAACTCCGGATTGAATCCAACATTGAACGTTGAACTTGAAACGTTGAACAGACGCTTCAGATCTGCGGCTCGAGAATTTCCAATCCGTCGTAGCGGTCCATCAAATAGAGTCTGCCGTCTTTATCGTGGAAGACATCGTTGCTCATCACGACTTTCTGGCCCTTGCCGGGATTGGGAATGTAGTAGCCGACTTCTTTGGGCATGTACGGGTTGGAGAAATCGACGGCGCGCAGACCGCCGCCGAACCAGGTGACGTAGAGCGTATTCCCGTAGACTTGTTCCGCCGGTTGATGCGCGCCGAAGCGGAACTCGTTGGTCGATTGGCCGTCGAAGGGAACGATGAACGTGGCCACCGGGAGCGGCAAGTCTTCCTTGGTAATGTCGACGACCCAGAGAAAAGCGTTGTGAGTTTCGTTCAGCTTCTCGCCGACTTCTTCATCGGTGACGATCAACCAGTCGCGTTCCATGATCTTGTTCAGCATTGGCAAAGTCGTGTGCGTCGGGCAGGGGTAGGGCGGGCTCCAATCAAGGGTGCTGATCGTTTTCGGCTTACTCAAGTTAGAGATGTCGACGATCGCGAAACCACCGTGCCAGTAGCTGATGTAGAGGCGATCACCGCGGCGAATCGGATGATGGCAGCGCGTCGCGGTTCCATGCCACGTTGCCGTTTCGCCTCCGGCGGTCCACTGACCCGGCATCCACCAGCGCATGACCTCTTCCGGTTTTTCGGGATTTTTCATATCCAACATCATGGCGATGTTGCCGTTGTACCCTTCTACAGTTGGCGAGATGTACGCATAGCGGCCATCGAAGGTGAAGCGATGAACGCCCTTGCCGGCTGTCTTGTAAAAATAAATCTCGCGGGGTTTCGCGCGATTCGAGATGTCAAAGACCTTCAGTCCCGCCTGTAACTGTTGCTTCCCCTTGTAGCGCTCGTAATTGATCAGCATGATGTCGCCATTGACGCGAACTTTGTGGGAATGCAGACCTTCCGAAATTTCCAAATGCGCGACGGCTTTGGGATTCTTTGGATCTTTGACGTCGATAATCGACGTGCCATGCGGTGGATCCATATGGCCGACGTAGGCGTAACCGTTTTCAACGACAATCGAGCCGCCGCCGGGGAGATCCATGCGACCGAGCCGTTTTATGTTTTTGCTGACTCCAATCGGAGCGCTGCCATTGGATGACATAGTTCCTCCTGAATTTATCCGCGGTTGTGTTGTTTTCCGGAATCCGAAACTTCCCGAGCTTTGTCTCCCAACTGGTTTCTCGGAAAGATTTCTCCTTGGGTCGAAA
>Ga0207706_10003661_pt1 | contig 14680 bp, 17 predicted proteins | sample KBSC53metaG_FD_184318 | JGI IMG/M metagenome (GOLD analysis project Ga0207706, IMG submission 184318) | Corn rhizosphere microbial communities from Kellogg Biological Station, Michigan, USA - KBS C5-3 metaG (SPAdes) (version 2) | ecosystem: Host-associated > Plants > Roots > Rhizosphere > Soil ... | reverse complement strand
GATGCAGCGCGCGCCTGGCTAGGTCGCGTCGGCTACGACCCGGTCTACGGTGCCCGGCCGCTAAAGCGTGCGATCCAGAAATATCTGCAGGACCCGTTGGCGGACAAGATCCTTGCCGGGGAGATCAAGGACGGACAGGTAGTCCGCGTCGACGAGGGCGAAGGCGGGCTGGTCATCGCGCCCACGAACGAGCAGGTCAGCGAAGCCGCGGAGTAAGCTAGTGGGGTCCGTCCGTGGCTTCGTACAGGCGGCAGACCATCGTCCGCTCGTGCTCGCTCAAGTGAGGGTTCCACGTATCGACGATTAGGACCGCGCGGTCTTCGCCGCTTCGGTTCCACGCCTCGTGCTCGATCGTGTCGTCGAAGACGAAAGCCTCGCCTTTGCGCCACTCCCTCGTCTCTCCACCGACGCGAAAGGCGCAGCCGAGAGGGACGATCAACGGCAGATGGACGATGCTCCGCACGTTGGTGACGCCAGTGTGCGGCGGGATATGGCTGCCGGCCTTCAGGATCGAGAAGAAGACCGCTGGCGCTCGTCCCTCGATCCGGCACAAAGGGAGCGCTTCAGCGAGAGCGGCAGTCTGCGGGGCCCGCGCGCAATTTTCGTCGATCCGCTTACCTTCCTTCCACAAGTGGAAGGCGCCCCAGTCGAGCGACTTGTCCAAGGCCGACCATTTGCTTGCCGGCGTGCCGGGCGCCATCGCAATATAAGGCTCCAGTGCCTGAGCGCGGTCGGTCAGGATTGCCTGAAGCTCGGCCAGGATTTCGCCGGTCGCCGCCTCAAGCTCGCCCAGCCAGGGGAAATGCTCGCGATCGAAGAACTCGTCTGCCGGCAGGAACGGGTAGTGCAGGCCTTCGCATTGATTGGCATAGATCGCGCGACGCCCGAGCATGGCCCCCGCAGCGGCTTGAAGGCGACGGCTATCCCGGGCGCTGGCTTCCGCGAGGTCGCCCGCCAAGCGCTCATCAACTGCTTCGGCAAGCTTCCGACTTTGTCCCTCGACATAGGACTTCGCCCGCTCGATCAGCTGAACGAACTCGGCTGATCGATCCCCAATTCCCGCCGACAAGCTGATCACCGCGCTCCACCGCTGAGCTGCCAGCGCCTCCTCTCCCAGCCGCTCGTGAAGCTCCGCTAGACGGATCAATGCCAGCAGGTCGCGCTGATCGATCATCAGGACGCGTTCGAGCGCAGCGCGCTCTGCCTTGGGGTCGCCAAGCTCGCGCTGCGCCCTTGCGAGGTTCATCCAAAGCGGCGGCGCGCCAGGGTCCCGGCTGCAGGCAATGTGGAAATGCTCGGCGGCCGAGCGAGGGTCGCGGCGTTCCAGCGCTTCTAGTCCCAGGGCATTCCTTGCAGCGGGCTGATCAGCGTCGATTGCGAGCACTGCTTCAAGATGCCCCCGCGCTCGGTCTGCGCAGCCCGCCTGCCTGGCGCGTTGTGCCTCTGCGAGATGATGCTGGATGCTCCCGGCCGACATGCCCAGGAGTTGAGACCGACGAAACTATGCGGTCAAGGGCAGCCGGCTTGTCTTACGCATGGACCTGCCTGCGCCCTCTCGAGTGCCTGCTTGTCCTCCGCCTTGCGGACCGCCCATTCCGCGCGAGTTGCGCAGATCCGCTTCGTCGCGAGGCGGCTGCCGATCGGCTTGATAGTCTCGCAGATCCTCTCGTTGGGATCACCGAGGTTGGTATTGGGGGCCAATTGCTTCTCCGGCGCAGCCGACGCGATCGAGGCAAAAGTCAGCGCAACGAGGGCAGATACGCGTACGAACATTTTCGGCTCCTCCTTAGCAGGCGGGCTTCCCGCTGCCTGAATTATGAGTAAGCATGCAGGGACTTTTCTGGGCAGCTTCCAGGGCTTCACGGTCCTGGCGTTTGCGCTCAGCCCATTCCGCCCGCGTGCCGCAGAACTTCTTGGTAGCGAGGCGACTTCCCACCATCGTGATCTTCTCGCAAATCCGCTCGTTCGGATCGCCGACATTATGATTTGGGGCGATCTGCTTGCCCGAGGCTGGAGTTGAAACCTGATCCTGAGTCTGAGCGATCGCGGCGCACGGCAGGAACAGGCCCGCCACAAGGAGTAAGCGCTTCAACATAAGGTTGGCCCTCCATTCTTGGCAGCGGGCGTCGTCTGGCATGGACCGCCGATCATCTTCTGGGCCTGCTCGACCGCTTGGCGATCCAGTCGCCGTCTTTCTTCCCATTCAGCGCGGGTCGCGCAGACCCGCTTCTTCGCCAGGCGCGTTCCTACAGGGATGATATTCTCGCAAATCCTTTCGTTCGGATCGCCGGCCGCCGAGCTGGCCGGAGCGGCTTGCGCGAAGAGCGGAGCGGGGATCGCAATCAGCGACAGTGCGGCAATCAACGGAGCAAAGCGCTTCAGCATACAATCTCCAGCTCTAGCAGACCGAGGATCCGTTCGTTTTCACGCCTGAACAGGTCGATCCGGTTATCGATCGCTGTATCTTTTCCGCGTCCTGCCGATCCTGCAGACGCCGTTCGGCCCACTCGGCCCTCGTTGCACAGACGCGCCTCTTCGCGAGGCGGCTTCCGATCTGCGGCATGTTCTCGCAGATCTTTTCGTTGGAGTCGGCAGCATTTGCGGCAGGTGCTGCCGCGGGTCCGGGCGACGCAGTGCCGGTCATCGCTAAAGCAACGAGGTACACGACCATAAGCCGCCTCCAGGAGAAGCGATTGGGCCAGAACCGCAGACGCGACGATGGCCCAAATTTGGTTTGTGAACCTGAGTTGTCGACTACGGCAAGGCGGATTCGACCAACGGCGGACTAGGCTTGGGCGGCCTTCTTCTCGGCCTGAAGGCTGGCTTCGGCGTCGAAATAGGCTTCCTGCCGGTCGACACTCCAATAGCGCAGTTCGTGCAGCGGAATCCGGGCGCCGGTTACGGCGCAGATCACATGGTCGCCGTTCGACAGCACTCGAAACGTCCCCGGAAGGTAGTGAAGGCGCGCCGCGCGTCCGGCTCCACTCATCAACATAATTCAGTCCTCAGGCTCGTCGAACAGGCCTCGTTGCGGAGCGACATAGGGTGCCCGCTTCGGCCGCTCAACCCGCTGCGGCGCGGCTGGGCCCGATCCCACCGTCGCATCGACCCTGCCGTCGCCGAAGTGCAGCGTCAGCTCTCGCGCTTTTTCCGCGTCGGCGGCATGGGTCAGCGTCTTGCCGACCCTGTCGGTGACTCGCGCAAACCCCCTGTTCAGTGGACGGTCCGGGTGCGCGAGCTCGGCGAGCCGCCAAAGCGACTCCAGCCGGTCGTGGGCCCGGACAATCCGCTCGGTCAGCAGCTCGCCGCGAAGCCTGGGCGCGACCGCGCTTAGGTCGGCTCGGGCATGCGCAGCTCGTGCCGCCAGGGCGCGCGGCATACGTGCGACAAGTTCATCCACCCGCTGCGTCTTCGGCGCGAACAGCGCTTGAGGCTCCGGCCAGCGATGCACCGTCAGGTCGAGCCGCTCGCGGGCGCGGCGGGCATGGGACGTAAGGCACGACGCCGACCGGCGCCCGAGGTCGTCGACCAGCGCCATCAGCTCGGCCCGGACCGGCACCGCCAGCTCCGCCGCAGCCGTCGGCGTCGGGGCACGCATGTCGGACGCAAAGTCGATCAGTGTCGTGTCCGTCTCGTGTCCGACAGCAGAGATCAGCGGGATGGACGACTCCGCGGCGGCGCGAACCACTTCCTCTTCATTGAAAGCCCAGAGATCCTCGATCGAGCCGCCGCCGCGCGCCACGATCAGCAGGTCGGGGCGGGGCACGGGTCCGCCGGGCCGGATCGCGCCGAACCCACGGATCGCCTGCGCGACCTTGGTTGACGCGCCCTCGCCCTGCACGGGCACCGGCCAGACGATGACATGGGTCGGACAGCGGTCCTCGAGCCGATGCAGGATGTCGCGGATGACGGCCCCGGTCGGTGACGTCACCACGCCGATGATCCGCGGCATGAAGGGCAGCCTGCGCTTGCGTTCGGCATCGAACAGCCCCTCGGCAGCAAGCGCCCGGCGGCGCTTGTCGAGCAGCGCCATCAGCGCCCCCTCGCCCGCCAGCTCCATCCGTTCGACGACGATTTGGTACTTGGACCGACCCGGATAGGTGGTCAGCTTGCCCGTCGCGATGACCTCCGCCCCGTCCTCGGGACGGAAGCCGAGCGTCTGCGCCGAGCTTCGCCAGACGACGGCGTCCATGCACGCCCCCTCGTCCTTCAGCGAGAAATAGCAGTGGCCCGAAGCGTGCCGCTTGAACCCGGAGATTTCGCCGCGCACCCGGACACGGCCGTAGGACGTCTCGATTGTCCGCTTGAGCGACATGGACAGTTCGGACACTGACAGCGCAGGCGCGTTGTCGCCCGCCTGTGCCTGGGCTAACAGGCCACCGCCGCTGTCTTCGGGGAGATCCATGAACGTCCTGCTTTTGGGTTCGGGTGGACGCGAAGATGCGCTCGCGTGGCGGTTGAGGCAATCGCCGAGCGTCGACGATCTGATCGCCGCGCCGGGTAATCCCGGCATAGCGCGCTGGGCGGAGTGCGTCTCCCTCGACCCCTGCGATCCGGAGGCAGTGACCGCACTCGCCGCAGAACGCGGCGTCGGCCTCGTGGTCGTCGGGCCTGAAGCGCCGCTGGTCGCCGGCATTGCGGACGTTCTTCGCGAGGCGGGCTTCGCGGTTTTCGGACCCAATGCCGCCGCCGCGCAGCTCGAAGGGTCCAAGGGTTTCACCAAGGACCTCTGCACGGCGAACGGGATTCCCACTGCCGGCTATGTCCGCGTCGAAACGGTCGCCGCGGCTCGCGACGCGCTCAAGCAATTCTCCATCCCGGTCGTGATCAAGGCCGACGGCCTTGCCGCAGGCAAGGGCGTGACCGTCGCCATGTCTCGCGGGGAAGCCGAGGCCGCGATCGATGCCGCAGGCGACGGCCCTATGGTCATTGAGGAGTTCCTGGAAGGCGAGGAAGCCAGCCTGTTCGCATTGGTCGACGGTGAAACGGCCGTTGCCCTGGCGTCGGCCCAGGACCACAAGCGTGTCGGCGAGGGCGACACCGGGCCGAACACCGGCGGAATGGGCGCCTACAGCCCGGCCCCCGTTTTGACTCCCGATCTGGAGCGCCAGGCCATGGACGAAATCGTCCGGCCCACTGTGCAGGCGCTTGTGGAGGCGGGCACACCGTTCTCGGGAGTCCTCTATGCGGGCCTCATGCTCACCGGCGAGGGCCCGAAGCTCATCGAGTATAACGTCCGCTTCGGCGATCCCGAGTGCGAAGCGATCATGCCGCGCGTCGAGGGCGATTTTGCCGAGCTGCTTCACGCGGTCGCCACGGGACGGCTGGATCAGGTGAAGACCAAGCTGTCGCCCCACCATGCCGTGACCGTCATCGTCGCCGCGCACGGTTATCCCGATACCCCAAAAGGCGGCGGGCTCATCCGCGAGATCGAGGCGGCCGAGCAGATTCCGGGCGTGACCGTGTTCCACGCAGGCACCGAGCGTTCGGGCGAGAGCCTAGTGGCGAAGGGCGGGCGCGTTCTCGCCGTAACCGCAGTCGCGGACACCTTCGCCAATGCCCGGGCCCGCGCCTATCGCGCCGTCGACCAGATCGATTTTGCCGACGGTTTCCATCGCAAGGATATCGGCTGGCGCGAGCTGGAGCGCGCTGGCGCGCTCGCCGATCAATGAACCTGCTCTGGGACCTCTACTGGCCGGTAATCGTGGCGGCCGCCGTCGCCGGCGTGATCGCGGGCGCCTTCGGCTTCCGGCGCAAGAAGCGCGGACGCTTCTCGCTTGCGGCAGGCATCGCGGCAAGCCTCCTGCTCGCCTGGATCTGGCATGGACCGATCGGCACCGCTGAGCGCTACGTAACGTCGGTCGAACGCCAGACCCGCCATGTCCTCGTCGACTGGGAAATGCCCTCTGTACGAGCGGTCGTGGCTCGCGATCCGGTGAAACGGACTCTCATCCTTTCGGGGCCGGCGGACGATTTCCAGCGCGCCGAGCTCGTTCGAATCCTCAACTACGTCCCGGGTGTCGGCAACGTCCGCTGGGCGGATTCGCCGGAAGCTTTCACGCTTCCGTTGCTTGTGGAGACGGAACTGGCGGCGCTTATCAGCTTTGGAATAGGGCTCGTGCTGGCCTATCTGCTCGAGCTTCGTCGGCGCTCGCGCGCGCAATGGAGTTGGTGATGAATCTTGGCGACAATCTTTGGCTGATCATCATCGCGATTGTCGTAATCGCGATCATAGCATTCCTGCTGCTCAGACCGCGGCAGCGCGTGCAGCTGAGCGATTCCACTCCCCTGCGGCCGCATATGATCGACCCGAAACCCGAAGCCGAAGGCAGAGGACTGGACGGCGAGGCGGCCGCCGCTGCCAGCGATGTGGTCGGCGAGATCATCGGGGCACCCGTCCACGAGGCGCTCGCGGGCGGCGAGGAACGCGATGAGTTCACCCAGCTCAAAGGTGTCGGCCCGAAGTTCGCGGACGCCCTCCGCGCCCAGGGCATCCACCGCTTCGAGCAATTGTCCAAGCTAACGCCCGTAGAGATCGAACGGCTGGATTCTCAGCTCGGTCCGTTCCGCGGACGGCTCCAGCGCGATCGTGTCGTGGAGCAGGCGGATTATCTCGGCCGCGGCGACCGCGACGGGTTCGAAGAGCGCTTCGGGAAGCTCTAATCCTGCTCGACGGTCGCGGGCTCCTGCTCGCGCGAACGCCGCTTGGGCCGTGAAGCGAGCAGCTTGTCGATCTTCCGCCCGTCCATGTCGACGACCTCGAACTTCCAGCCGTCGTAGCTGAAGGTCTCGCCTGTCTGCGGGAGTCGCTTGAGAACCGAGAGCGCGAAGCCGGCGACCGTCGAATAATCCCGGTCCTGGGGCATGTTCACGCCCAGCCGGTCTTCGAGTAAATCGGCGCTCGCGGCTCCTGAAACGAGCCAACTCCCGTCTTCGCGCTCCACCAAGGGAGGCTCGTCCTCCTCCGTGTCGTGAGCGAACGCTCCGGCCAGTGCCGCCAGCAGACTCCCTGGCGTCACGATGCCGTCGAAATGGCCGTACTCGTCATGCACCAGCGCGAGCGGGACATCCGCCGAACGCAGCACTGCGAGCGCATCCATCGCGTCCATAAGATCCGGAATGATCGGGGCCGAACGCGCCAGGTCACGCAGGTTGATCTCGCGCCCGTCGAGAAGCGCTTCGACCAGATCGCGAGTCTGGAGCACGCCGACGATATTGTCGGCGGATCCTTCAGCAATCGGGATCCGGCTGTGCGGAGTCCCGTCTAACGCCGCGCGCAGTTCTTCCAGGGAGGAATTCACGTCAATCCAGTCGACCTCGGGACGCGGAGTCATCACTTCCCGCACCGGGCGATCGGCAAGCCGGACGATTCCGGAGATGATGGCTCGCTCGCTCTCCTCCAGAACGCCTGCGGTCTGCGCTTCGGCAACCACCAGGTGAAGCTCCTCCGCCGTGACCGTGTTCTCGGACTCGCGGTTGAGGCCGAGCAGCCTGAAGATCAGCTTGCTTGTCTGGTCCAGCAGCCAGACGATCGGCCCGGTCGCGGTCGAAAGCCAGCGCATCGGCTGCGCGACGAGGACCGCGATCGGCTCTGGCGAGCGAAGCGCGAACTGCTTTGGAACGATCTCGCCGATCACGACCGAGGCGAAGGTGGTCAGCACGATGACGATGGCGAAGCCGATGGTCTCCGCCGTCTCCGCCTCAAAGCCAAGGAGAGCGATACGCTCGCCGACCGGTCCGCCGAGCGCAGCGCCGGAATATGCGCCCGCCAAGATCCCGACGAGGGTGATTCCGATCTGCACGGTCGACAGGAACCGGCCGGGATTGGAAGCGAGCTGAAGTGCGCATTGCGCGCCGCTGCTGCCGCCCTTGGCCATCGCCTTCAGCCGGGCCTCTCGCGACGACACGATGGCGAGCTCGCTCATCGACAGCACGCCGTTCAGCGCCACCAGGGCGAGGATGATGATGACATCAAACCAGGGGATCGGGGAGGGGTCGCTCATTGCGTCCTGTTGATAATTGCCGATGAGCGCTTTGGTTCACAAGCACCGATCGATTCCGGTGTGAAACAGTCAGCGCCGCTCCTCGAAGAATTTCCGCAGCAGTTCGGCCGATTCCGCCTCGCCAATGCCACCCAGGACATCAGGCCGATGGTGGCACGTTGATTGGCTGAACACGCGGGCGCCATGCACCAGGCCGCCGCCCTTGGGATCGTCGGCTCCGAACCTGACCGCGTCGAGCCGCGCCAGCGACATTGCTCCCGCGCACATCGCGCACGGCTCCAGCGTTACCCAGATCGTGCATCCATCCAGCCTCGGCTGTCCCAGCCGGGCCGCGGCTTCACGAATGGCGACGATCTCCGCATGCGCCGTCGGGTCCAGGCTGCCGCGCATGGCGTTTCGCGCCTCCGCGACGATATCGGTTCCCTTCGTCACCACCGCCCCGACCGGCACCTCCCCGTCCGCCGCGGCCGAGCGCGCGAGATCGAGCGCCCGGCGCATCGGCAAAGGGAGCGGGAAACTCACCCTCTGCGGCTACCGCAGCACTTGCCGCGTGTCGATTCGAGACGCCTACTGAGCGGTGTTGGTCGCCGGCTGCGCCTGATTGCCGTCGGCAGGATTGACGGTCACCGACGGCACGGGGACCGTTACGTTCGTCTGGTTCGTACCGACGCTGACCGTGCCGGTCTCTACGTCGAAGGCCGGGGTCTGACCGCCAGTCGCCGTCACGCCGTTGCCCGTCACCGACACGGCGGGCGCCTCGGCCGGTCGGGTCTGATTAATGTCAAGCAAGCCCGTCGCAACGAGGACGATGAGGCCGACGACGGCCAGGATAAGGATGAGTAAAATGGCGCGCATCGGTTTCCCCGTTTGAATGTAGCCCTGGCAACATAACGCAATTGCTGTTCGGCGGGTTTCCTCCCAAGTGTTGACGCGCAACCGCCTAGTGGCTATCGGGCTGCGGCTTTCCGGGCCCTCTTTGAGTGACCCGCTTTCACGAATCAGGATCGAACATCATGTCGCGCGTTTGCGAGCTGACCGGCAAGGGCCGGCAGGTGGGACACAATGTTTCCCACGCCAATAACAAGACCAAGCGGACCTTTCTGCCGAACCTGCAGAATGTGACCTTGCTCTCCGATGCTCTGGGTCAGAGCGTGAAGCTGCGCGTTTCGACGCACGGCCTTCGCTCGGTCGAGCACGTCGGCGGCCTCGACAACTGGCTTCTGAAGACCAGCGACGACAAGCTGTCTGCGAAGGTCCGCAAGCTGAAGCGCGAGATCGCCAAGAAGGGTCAGGCCGCGGCCTAACCCGCCAGCGGCCGCTTTGGGCGGCCGCTAGTTCGCCAGAGCGTCGGCTTCCGCCAGAGCAGCCATGCTGGTCCGGTGCCGCTCGCGGCGCCTGCGCATGCGCAGCCACATCAGGATTCCCGTAAGCGCAAGCAACGCCGGCAGGATCCCGCCCACGAAAATGATCATCTGCCACAGGAGCGGCATTCCCGTGCCGTCGTGGATCTGGCGCATCGTTCGCGCGAAGGTCTCGGGCTTCGCGGGCACGAGCGAAGCTTTTGCGTCGGAGTCGGCGACTTTCACCTCTTGAGACTTGCCGCCGCCCTTGATCGTCACAGTCCAGTCGGACTTTTCGTCCGTCGGCCAGGCAATCGATGCGGCACTTCCCGACGCCAGCGCCTGAGCCGCGGCCGACGCCTGCTCGGCCGTTAGATTGGTCTGATCGAGTGCTAGAGGGCCAGCGCCCGGCGGGCCGCCGCGTACGCCGCTGAAGACCGCAGGAAATGAGATCCAGATGCCGGTCGCCGACAGGACGGCAAGCGGCAGCGAAATCCAGAACCCGGCCTGGAAGTGAAGATTGGAATTAAGATCGGGGCGCCGATTCCAGCGCAGTCCGCTCCGGACGCTGCCCTTCAGCGGCCACCACAACCATAGGCCGGTCAGCGACGACAGCAGCATCGCGACTCCGACCCAACCAACGACCTTTCGACCGAGGCCCGGGACCATCAGGCTGCCGTGCAGGACATGCAGCACGCTCAGCAAACCTTCGCGCGACCCGGCGCGCTCGATCGGCTGGGCGGTCTTCGGATCCAGCCACACCGTGGCACGCGATTTCCTCACGCCGTCCGGCAAGGGCTTCATCAGCGTCACCTGAACGGCGCCTGCTTCGCGGGGCAGCCTTATCTGAGAAACCCGCTCGCCCGGTTCTGCCAGCCTGAGGGCCTTCTCTGCATAAGTTGAGGGCGGAAGCGATGCGCCGCCGGCCGCCGGGAAGCGCTGCGGGTTGATCTGTTCGTCGAGCCAATCGTGCCAAACGAGAGCGGCCCCACTGAGCGCGATCGGAATGATCAGGATCGCAAGGGTGATCCCCGCCCACTTGTGGAGCTGGAACCAGATGCTGCGGAGACGGACTGCTGAGGGGCTCATCTAGTAGGCATAGCTTGTTGCGAACACGTCGCAATATCAAATTCGTTCGGAAATCATGCGTTTCCTGAACATTCGTTGCGAAGTCCGTTCAGGTTCAGTGAAGCCCGAATCACGCATAAGCTCCTCAAGTGACGAGGTTTTCCCCTTTTCCTTAGTCACTCGATTTGACCGGCAACGGTCGAGTATCCCTCGCGTCGCGTATCGAGGGAGGGCCCGGTGCAGAAATTGCACCGGGCCCAATTTTTTTCTGGCTAGCCTGTCTCGAACAGGCTGGCGAGCTGCTCGATCATCGCGCCGCCCAGTTGCTCCGCATCCATGATTGTCACGGCCCGGCTGTAATAGCGCGTCACGTCGTGCCCAATCCCGATCGCAACCAGCTCGACGGTCGAGCGCCGCTCGATCCACTCGATGACCTGCCGCAGGTGCCGTTCAAGATACGCGCCGCCATTAGCTGACGCCGTCGAATCATCGACCGGCGCCCCGTCGGAAATCACCATCAGGATGCGCCGCTCCTCGGCACGGGCAATCAGCCGGTTGTGCGCCCAAAGCAGTGCCTCGCCGTCGATATTTTCCTTCAGCAGGCCTTCGCGCATCATCAGCCCGAGGTTCCGGCGAGCGTGCCGGTAAGGCTCGTCGCCGCGCTTATAGACGATGTGCCTCAGGTCGTTGAGCCGGCCCGGACTGGGCGGACGTCCGTCGGCGAGCCATTTCTCGCGGCTCTGCCCCCCCTTCCAAGCCCGCGTCGTGAAGCCGAGCACTTCACTCGACACGCCCACGCGCTCGAGCGTCCGCGCGAGAATGTCGGCGCAGATCGCAGCAATCGCGATCGGCCGGCCGCGCATCGAGCCGCTATTGTCGATGAGCAGCCCCACGACCGTGTCGCGGAATTCCGTGTCGCGCTCGATCTTGTAGCTCAGCGAGTGCATCGGATTGACGACCACCCTCGCCAGCCGGGCGGCATCGAGCAGCCCTTCCTCCTGGTCGAAGTCCCAACTCCGGGCCTGCTGCGCCATCAGCCGCCGCTGAAGCCGGTTGGCGAGCCGCGTCACGACATTGTGAAGCCCGCCCATCTGCTGATCGAGATAAGCTCGGAGCCGGTTCAGCTCATCGTCGTCGCAGAGCTCGTCCGCCTCGACCACTTCGTCGAAGCGCGTGGTGAACGGCTTGTAATCGGTCTCCGGCGAAAGGTCCCAGTTGCGTCGTGCCGGCGTAGCGTGGGCATCCTCAGCAGTGTCCTCGCCATCGGCGAGCTCGTCCTCGCCGAGCTCCATCTCCTGCGGCGACGTATCGCCCTCACCTTCTTCCTCGACCTGCTCGGCGCGCATTTCCGTCTTATCCGCGGAGGCGCCGCTGTCCGTCTCATCCTCGCCTTCGTCGGCGCCACCCTCTTCGCCCTGCTCCTCGTCGCCGGAATCTTCGGGCGGCTCGTCGCTGTCCTCCGGAGCGGCGGCCAGATCGAGGTCTTCAAGCAGCCGGCGCGCAATCTTCGCATAGGCCGCCTGGTCGTCGATCGTCAGCGCCAGCGCGTCCAGCTCGACTCCAGCCTTTTCCTCAATCCATGGAGTGATCAGGTCCAGCCCTGATCGCGCGGCCAGCGGCGGGGCGTCTCCGGTCAAACGCTCGCGAGCAAGCAGCGCGATCGCTGTGGCAAGAGGCACCTCGTCGGCGCTTCTGGCGCGCAGGATGGCATCGCCCCGAATCCGAGCGTCGATCAGTTCCGCAAGATTGCCTCGTACGCCGTCCATCGTCCGCGCGCCGAGCGCCTCGACGCGAGCGCTTTCGAGGGCATCGAACACGGCACGGGCGTCGGGATCGAGCGGTGCGCCGGTAAGATGCTGCCTCTCGTCATGATACCGCAGCCGAAGCGCAACGGCATCGGCTGCACCTCGCGCCTCCGCGACAAGCTTCGGCTGGAGTGACGGCCCCGGCGACGGGACGCGAGCGGTCCTGCCCGACGCGGGAACCGGCTCGGAAGCAAATGCAACCTCTACTTCGCGGTCGCGGGCAATCGCCCTCGACGCAGCAGACAATGCGCGGCGGAAATCATCCAGTGGATTCCGATCGGCCATCAGACAGGCGTTAGGCCCAGTTGCGACCGCAAGCGAGAGTTCACGCGCTCCTCGATCGCCTCAGCGCGAGAAGCCGAATTTCTTTTCCAGTTCGCCGCGGGTGAACGTCTCGCCCGGCGGAGTCTCATCCCCGCTCGGCCCAAGGACCCGCAGATTGCCGGTGCGAAGCTGATAGATGCCGGGCCGGATCTCTTCGTACCAGGATCCGTCCACGGGCTCTTGGGTCTGTCGAAGCCAGGCGAGATAGTCGTCGAGAGACCGGAAGCGCTGATTGATCGGCCCGTCCGCGGGCTGGCCCGCGCTGTTGGATTCCATGGCTGTTCCCTGATTGAGCGCGTTGTCGCTGACGTGATCAGTCCGTGCGGTGCCGCACGCGCCGAGGGTTGTCAGGGCGCCGGCGAGTGCCGCGATGGCAAAAAGCTGAAACAAGCCGCGCTCTCCCGATTCCCGGCACCCAACGAAGATCATCGATGAAGTCCTACAAAATCATTTGCAAGGTTTTGTTTACCATGGTCAATTCCGGCGCCCGGCCGCGATTCACGCGGCGTGAGGTGTCGAGGGGCCTTACCTTATGTATCTCAGAAATCTCGAAGACTTCGTGCGCGTGGGTGAGAATGGTCTCATCGTTCAGCATGACCCGAAACTAGATGCGAGCGGCATCGATTGGCAGGCAGTTTCCCGTAGCCTTGGCGAGGTTTCTGCAACTCCGACACCCATGCCAGGCAATCTCGACGGCACGGAATCCGGCGACCTGATCGCGGTCAATCTTGTCGCAAACCAGACCTACAGCTTCGACTATCGTGGCGCGCCGGGCGGCGTCGTCGATCCGTACCTCATGCTGGTCGACGGTACTCTTACCACCGTCCTTGCCCAGGATGACGATGGCGGCCTTGGCCGTGGATCATTGATCACGTTCACGCCCACCAGCACGGGCACCTATTATCTTTACGCTACTTCATTCTACACGCTCGACGGCCAGCCCCCGTCAGTGGATGCAGGCGATTACACGATCAACATGTGGACGCGCGAGGCGGACGTCCCCGGGAGCACCAATGTTCTGGCGTCCCTTCCGACCGCCGCCGCGCTCGGACTCGGGACCTACTACGGGAATATCGATTCGAGCGGGGACAACGATTATTTCGCGGTCACCGTCACCGCGGGGCAGGCCTACATCTTCACCCTGACGGGCGGTGCCGCAAGCAACGCCGAGTTCAGCACTCCGGGCACTACCGCAGCGACTTTGACCCTGTACAACGCGGCCGGGCAGTCGCTCGGCTCGAACCTCAATTTCGAGAGCTCGGTCAGCTATTTCGCAACCCAGAACACGACCATCTACCTGCGCGCGGCTGGCCTCGCGGGCACGACCGGCGGCTACACGCTCGACGTGAATCAGGTGGACCCGTCGACGCGCGATCCGCTCGAATCCCTCAATTGGGATAGCGCCGCCAATATCGACACAGTGCTCGTCAACGGTGTTCCCACCGCCTACGTCTATTTCGGCGCACCGGGCGAAAACTTCGGCGAGGCGGTGGTCAATCAGGGCTGGCAGCCGCACCAGATCGCGGCGGTGATGAACGCACTCGCGGAGTACACGCCGATCACCGGCATTCAGTACCTCCAGACGACCGACGTGACCCAAGCCGAGTTCCGCATGATCACGGTTTCGACGGCCACGTACGGCGCGCGCTTCTATCCGCAGGATCCCGCCTACGGCACTCAGGAGGGAATCGGCACCTTCAACCTGGCGAGCGGCGGCTTCGGGGCATTTCCGCAGAGCTTGGAACGGGGCGGCTATTCCTACGCCGTCATCCTGCACGAGTTCGGCCATGCGCACGGCGTGGCGCACCCGCACGACACCGGCGGGGGGTCGGAGATCATGTTGGGCGTGAACGGCGCGCAGGGGTCGCTGGGCGTCTACAACCTCAATCAGGGCGTCTACACGGTGATGTCCTACAACGACGCGTGGCAGCTCCATCCCGATGGAGCCTCAGCGTTCACCGTCGCGGGCATCGACAATGGCTGGTCGGCGACTCTGGGAGCATTCGATATTGCCGTGCTGCAGGCGCGTTACGGCGTTCATGCCCACAACACAGGCGACAATGTCTACAACCTCACCGACATTGCCGACGACGCCTTCTACCAGACCATTTGGGACACCGGCGGCACCGACACAATCGCC
>Ga0207706_10003658_pt1 | contig 14687 bp, 12 predicted proteins | sample KBSC53metaG_FD_184318 | JGI IMG/M metagenome (GOLD analysis project Ga0207706, IMG submission 184318) | Corn rhizosphere microbial communities from Kellogg Biological Station, Michigan, USA - KBS C5-3 metaG (SPAdes) (version 2) | ecosystem: Host-associated > Plants > Roots > Rhizosphere > Soil ... | reverse complement strand
GATACTTGCTGCACTTCTATTCCTACTGCTGTTCGTCGAGGCGCATGCCCAGACAGATCCGCTTCCTTCATGGAACGACGGCGCCCCGAAGAAGGCGATTGTCGAGTTCGTGAAAGTAACTACGGAAAAAGGAAGTGCGAAGTTCGTGGCGCCGGAGGCGCGCATCGCCGTGTTCGATCAGGACGGCACGACGTGGGTCGAGCAGCCGATGTACACGCAGGTAATCTACTGCCTGGAGCGGGTTCCAGCGGTGGTGAAAGCAAAGCCGGACCTTGCAAACGTGGAACCTTTCAAGACCGTGCTTTCTGGCGATCGAGCGGCTATGGCAAAGTTCACGATGCCGCAGTTGGAGGTGATTCTCGCAGCTACTCTCACAGGCATGACGGTGGACGAGTTTACCGGTGAAGTAAAGAAGTGGCTCACGACCGCCAAACATCCGCGCTTCAAGCAGCTCTATACTGATCTCACTTATCAGCCCATGCAGGAAGCGATGAAACTGTTTCGCGCTAACGGCTACAAAACTTACTTCGTTACCGGCGGCGGCCAGGATTTCGTGCGCATGTATTCAGAGCAAATTTACGGCATCCCGCCCGAGCAGGTCGTGGGCAGCGCGGGCGCAACGCACTTTGGTTATGACAACACGGCCAAACCAGTCCTGACGAAGGTGCCAAAGCTGCTCCTGAACGACGATACGGCGGGCAAGCCGGAAGGGATTCACATGATGATCGGCCGCCGTCCGGTCGCCGCGTTCGGCAACTCCGTCGGCGACAAACAAATGCTCGAGTACACGCAGGCCGGCGACGGCGCGCGGCTGCTGATGCTCGTGCATCACGACGACGAAAAGCGCGAATACGCTTATGGACCGAAGTCCAAAGTCGGCACGTTTACCGATGCCCTGATGGCCCAGGCAAAAAAGAATAGCTGGTCCATCATCAGTATGAAAAACGACTGGAAACGTATCTTCGCATTCGACAAGTGAAGACCTTCGGGAAGGATTTTCGTCTAAAAGCATGAATTTGAATTTTGAATAAGGAATGAGCCGGAACGAGGTGGCGCGAAAAAAAACTCGAATACCTCCAGTCACGCCATTCCACATGCGGTTAGCGGGAATCCACTCGAACTGTTGATTTCTTGAAAGCCGACATCTGACACCCGAATACCGTTCCCTAAATGACCCATCCCCCCATTGGACCAAGGTCCAATATACAGCCTTGCCGGTTTGTTACTAGAACTCATGAAAAAAGTGAAGCGGTGTGAGGGCGAGATTGCGAACAAAAGCCCGGACGACCGAACAAGTGAGCGTAAAAATTCAGGACACGAAAAGAGGATGTCCATGAAAGCCAAACGCAGATTGTTTAGCGGAGTGTTGAGCATGGCAGTTGGGTTGGGCCTCCTCGCCGGTTGCGGGAAGAAAGATGATCCGATCAAACAGGCCGAAAAGAAAGACAAGGACAAGCCCGGTATCGCCGAGACCAAGGCGATCGCCGAGGAAGGATTCATTTACGGCCTGCCGATCGTGATGAACTACGCGGTGATGTACGAATACGCTGTGGACACGAAGTCCAGCCAGTTCAAGGCGCCTTTCAACCAGATCAATAACATGCACCGCGTCGCGACCTACGAAGACACCGCGATCATTACGCCGAACAGCGACACACCATACTCGCTAGGATTCTTGGACCTGCGCGCGGAGCCGATCGTGATCTCGGTGCCGGCAGTGGAAACGAAGCGCTACTACTCGGTGCAGTTGACCGACGGCAATACCTACAACTATGGCTACATCGGTAGCCGCGCCACCGGGAACGGGCCGGGTGACTATCTCGTCGCCGGCCCCGACTGGAAAGGCGAGACGCCCGCAGGGATCAAGAAGGTCTTTTCCTCGACGACTCCCTTCTCGATCGCGATTTTCCGGACTCAGCTTTTCAACACCCGAGATATGCCGAACGTGGAGAAGGTGCAGGCGGGTTACAAAGTGCAGCCGCTTTCCGCGTTCCTCAAGCAACCCGCGCCGTCAGCCGCGCCGAAGATCGATTTCTTTCCGGCCACCACGGAGGGCATCAAGAAAAACTTCTATGAGTATCTCGACGCCGCCCTTCAGTTCGTCCCACCGTCGGCGGAGGACAAGGATCTCCGCGCGAGACTTGCCAGTATCGGCATCGGCCCGGGCAAGACCTTCGAGTTCAAGGATCTCTCGCTGGAGCATAAGGCCGAGGTTTTGCTGGGCATGAAAGCGGGCGACGAAAAAGTGGACAAGTTTCTGGCCAGCGGAGTGAAAAATGTCAATGGCTGGAATATCGGTTCTTTCTTTGGAGACCGCGCTTTCTACAAGGGCGATTGGCTAATGCGTGCCGCCGCAGCCAAGGGCGGCATCTACGGGAACGATGCTGCGGAAGCGACGTATCCCTTTACCCGAGTGGACGGCAAGGGCGAAACGCTCGACGCCAGCAAGTACAATTATACGATCACGTTTCCCACCGGACAGCTCCCGCCGGTGAATTCCTTCTGGTCGGTGACGATGTATGACGGCAAGAGTCAGCTCTTGATCAAGAACCCGATCGATCGCTACCTCATCAACTCGCCGATGTTGCCCGGCATGAAGAAGAACGCGGACGGATCGCTCACCCTCTACATCCAGAAGGACTCGCCCGGTAAGGGTAAGGAAGCCAACTGGTTACCCGCGCCGGACGGGCCGGTCTACTTGGTGATGCGTCTTTACTGGCCGAAGTCAGAGGCGCCCTCGATCCTGCCGCCCGGCCAGGGCACGTGGCAGCCGCCGGCGCTGCAACAGGTTTCATAACTAAGGTCAGGAAGTCAGACGTCGGTGCAGTCCAGATTCACGAGGTAGGGGGAAATTCATGAAAGCCAAAGGCAGATTGTTTAGTGGACTGTTGTGCCTTGTCGTTGGGTCAGGCCTGCTCGCCGGTTGCGGCAACAAAGACGACCCGATCACCAAGGCCGAGACGAAGGACAAGGACAAGCCCGGCATCGCCGAGATCAAAACGATCGCGGAAGAAGGCTTCGTCTACGGTCTGCCGATCGTGATGAACTACGCGGTGATGTACGAGTATGCCGTGGATAAGAGCAACCCGGAATTCAAGGCACCATTCAACGAGATCAAAAATGAAGCGCGTGTCTTCACTCCCAAAGACACGGCGATTGTCACGCCCAATAGCGACACGCCTTATTCTTTCCTGTGGATGGACCTGCGCGCCGAACCCATGGTGCTGTCGGTGCCGGCGGTAGAGAAACGGCGCTATTACGCCGTGCAGCTCGAAGACGGCAACACTTTCAATTTCGGTTACATCGGCAGCCGCGCCACCGGCAATGACGCCGGCGACTACATGGTTGCCGGCCCGGATTGGAAAGGCGGAACACCCACGGGTATCAAGAAGGTGTTTCAGTCCACCACGCAATTCGCGCTGGCGGGTTTTCGCACGCAACTCTTCAATCCGGCCGACATGCCGAACGTAGTCAAGGTCCAGGCAGGCTACAAGGCACAGCCGCTATCGGCTTATCTGAAGCAACCCGCTCCACCCGCCGCGCCGGCGATTGAGTTTCCAAAGATTGACAAGGAAATGGTGAAGACCAACTTCTTCGACTATCTGGACTTTGCTCTTCAGTTCGCGCCTGCGGGTCCTGAAGAGGAGGCGATACGAGCAAAGCTGGCCACCATCGGCATCGGTCCGAGCAAGAAGTTCAACTTCAAGGATCTCTCATTGGAGCACAAGGCGGAAGTAGCCCTGGGCATGAAGGAAGGCGAGTCCAAAATCGAAAAGTATCTCACTACTGGAGAGAAGATCATCAATGGCTGGAAGGTAGGTGCGTACTTCGGCGACCGCGACTTCTTCAAGGGCAACTGGTTGCTGCGCGCGGCCGGCGCTAAAGCCGGAATCTACGGCAATGACGCGGTGGAGGCGACCTACCCCATGACCAAGACGCTGGCCAACGGCGAAGAGCTCGACGGTAGCAAGAACAACTACACGCTCACCTTTGCGAAAGATCAGTATCCGCCGGTCAACGCCTTCTGGTCAGTGACGATGTACGACGGCAAGACGCAGTTGCTGGTCGATAATCCGCTCGATCGCTATTTGATCAACTCGCCAATGCAGCCGACTCTGAAAAAGAACCCGGACGGCTCGCTCACGCTTTACATCCAGAAGGAATCACCAGGTAAAGCGAAAGAGTCTAATTGGGTGCCGGCGCCCAACGGCCCGATCTACCTGGTGATGCGCCTGTACTCGCCGAAGACAGAGGCGCCGTCGATCTTGCCGCCTGGCGAGGGAACGTGGCAGCCGCCGGCAATCGAGGTAGCGAAGTGATTTTTGTGCTGGTTGGTTGGCCCGCGATTCTCAAAGGAAGCTGTACGCCACCGCTGGTGAAACGGGTCAACTGAGAACTGATCGACGAGGGTCGGACGATGCGTTTGATGAGTCCGCAGATGTTGGAGCCGAACCCGCTTGTCGGACGCAAAAGAGGATTCCGATGAAAACAAAAAGGCGCCCTTTCCAAGGGACGCAATGCAGGACTCAAAATATCGGATTCGACATAACAATATGGAGAGAAGAAAAATTATGAAGAACAAAATAACCGGCATCTTAGGCGTCATCATGGCGACAATGCTCATTGGATGCGCCCCGCCGCCGCCTCAACAGCTCGTTATGCAGCGACCCGATGAGCAGAAACCACAGACGATCACGTTCCCCAACGGAACAACGTTCGGCGGCGCGTCAGGCAGCCAGGCGAGTACCCTCGCGCAACTCGTGGTCGACTCAAACAATAACAACATGAAGGATTACGAGCAGCTCGAGGGAACGGCCAGCAAGAATCTGCAGACCTCACAGCAAGCCCTGCAGATGCTCGAACACCTGTCGCAGCAGCAGGGCAGCGGCGAAATCACGCTGTTCTTTCCAAGCGGCTCGGCCAATTTGGCCCAGGGTTCGCTGCAATATCAACGGCTGATTAATTTCGTCGATTACCTCTCCCGCAACAGCCGGGGCCGTAAAATTCTCCTAGTCATGATCGGCAGCGCTTCGGCAACCGGAAGCGTGAGCATCAACCAGCGGCTGTCCCAGGAGCGCTCCCAGGCCCCGGAACCGACTATCGACCAATACCTGGTCAATGACCCGCACCAGTTCTTCAAGGTGTACGGCATCGGCGACATGTATAGCCCGAAGAACGTGAGCTTGCAGGAAGACCAGCGCTACCAGAGCGTGCGCATCATTGCTGTGTACGATACCAACCAGATTCCCGCATTGCAGAGTTGAGGCGGTCATAAATGGACTGGAGTATCGGGCGTATGGGATTTTTGAAATTCATTAGTCGATCGCTCGGCTGCTTTCATTTCGGATTTCGCCCTTTGGAGTCAAAAAAGATCTCAATCAACGAGCATAGTTAAGGAGGTTTTAATGTTCACAAGACGAGGGTTTATCGCCGCGGGCTTAGCGGCCTCCGCAATGCCCGTGGGTTCCGCGCTGGCACAGGCTGCCAAAGAACCTGCCAAGCAGGCCGACTTCCTTTTCGTTCAGACAGCCAAGAGCATGACGTTTGATAAGTCGACGAACAAGTTGAACCTGGACAGCGTTAGCTCGACGACCCTGTTTTTCACCGATCGCCCTGAACGCATCGCCGGAAACATGAAGACCACTGCGTTCGTCCCCTTCTGGAGTACCGGCAAGGACAGTTTTCTCTCCGATCCACCCAACGCTGACATCTCCATTCTTGAAGGCGACAAGCTTCGCCAGGTGGTCGCAGTCCTGCAAGCGCCGGCGCTGAAGGGGGATACGCTGACCTATACCGTCAAGGTCTTGCAGGGCGACATGCCGGCGCAGGGCGCCGACGTGTCGGTATTCATCGATGTCATCGGCATGCCCATGACCCCCTTGTCATATGCGGGAGCCGCTCGGCGCGGCTATCGGCGCATGTATTGGCGCCGCTAGCGATCTATTGCGTCATGTTGAGTGACGCGCCGGTTCCTTCGATTGAGAGTTCATGGAAACCATCGCCTGTCCCGATTGCGATTTGCTGCAGCGTCTACCGGGACTCCCGCCTGGAGGTAAGGCGCGCTGCCCGCGCTGTAACCGGATCCTCGGTAGCCAACCAACCGATTCTCTCGACCGGGCGCTGGCACTCACGCTAACGGCCGCCATTGTCTTCATCGTCGCCAATACTTCACCGCTGATGGGGCTGTCGGCCGTCGGCCGTCACGCTAGCACGACCATCGTTGGCGGCGCGTATCAGATGTGGCTCCAGGGCCAGGTTGTAACGGCCATCATCGTTGCATTTTGCGCGGTGATTGCACCGGCAAGCTACATCCTGTTCATGCTAACGGTCTTGCTCGCTATGCGGCGGCCGCCCGCGCCGCACTGGGTCGGCGAAATGTTGCGTTGGGCAGACTCCATGCAGCCATGGTCGATGAGCGAGGTGATGATGCTCGGCATCCTGGTCGCGCTAATCAAGATCGCGGAACTGGCAACGGTGGAGCCCGGCATCGGTATGTATGGGGTAGGTGGACTGATCGTTCTCTTTGCCGCGATCATGGTTACGTTTCATCCGCGCGAGATATGGGAGCGGATTGAGTGGGCCGAAGGCTCAGCACCGCCGCGTAGCGACCGCGGAGCAGGTCGATGACTTCAGCGCCACTCACAGCAGCCGAGGCAGGACTCCTTTCCTGTGAAACCTGCGCCCTACTGTCGCGGCCCGCCGATCCGTCCGAGCCGGGCTACTGCCCGCGCTGCGGCGGGGAACTCGAGTGGCGCCGCCACCATTCGATCCAGTACACCTGGGCGCTCGTCATCGCGGCGGCGATCTGCTTCATCCCAGCCAATGTGCTGCCGGTGCTGAGCTCAACCACACTTGGGTCCGTCGATTCCGACACCATCATGAGCGGAGTGGTATTTCTGTATACCTCGGGATCTTGGCCCCTCGCGCTCATCGTGTTGATCGCCAGCGTGATGATCCCGCTCGGTAAGCTGGTGGCGATCGCCTATCTCCTGATCACGGTGCAGCGCGGCTCGATCAGCAGCAGCCGTGAGCGCACCCGACTCTATCGCATGGTCGAGTTCATCGGCCGCTGGTCGATGCTCGACGTGTTCGTCGATACCTTCACCGTTGCTCTTATCCAGCTCCAGCCGCTGATGTTTGTTGAGCCCGGTCCGGGAGTGCTTTTTTTTGCGGCCGTGGTTGTCCTGACGATGATCGCGGCGGAGTCCTTCGATCCCCGCCTGATTTGGGATTCACCGACAAATAGGGAGCGCCTGCATGGCTGAGAACTTCGATCGCGACGACTTGCCGCGGGCTACGGTCGTGCCGAAAAGGGGAACGAGGATCTCGATTGTCTGGATCATTCCGATTCTCGCAGCGGTGGTGGCCATCGGAATTGCGATTCAGCGTGTCATGAGCGAAGGCCCGACGATTACGATTCTCTTCACGGTTGCAGAGGGCCTCGAGGCTGGCAAGACGTTCGTCAAGTACAAGGATGTAAACATCGGTCAAGTGACCGCGGTAAAGCTTTCCACCGATCATTCGAAGGTGGAGGTGACGGCGAAGATCGACAAAAGCGCGGGGGACCTCATGGTCGAAGACGCGCGGTTCTGGGTCGTCCAGCCGCGCGTCACTCTGAGCGGAGTATCTGGCCTTGGCACCCTGCTCTCCGGTAATTATATCGGCTTCGAACTCGGCAAGTCCAAGAAGGCGCAGCGCAAATTCACTGGCCTCGAGGTGCCGCCAATCATCACCGGCAGTCAACCCGGCCGCCAGTTCATGCTCAAGGCGGAAAACCTTGGCTCGCTGGGCATCGGCTCGCCGATCTACTACCGCCAACTGCAGGCCGGGCAAGTGATCGCCTATGATCTCACCGCCGACGGCAAGTCGGTGCAGATGAAGGTTTTCATCAATGCGCCTTACGACAAGTACGTCAACCGTGACACACGGTTCTGGAACGCCAGCGGAGTCGATGTCTCGGTCGGCGCGGGAGGCGTCGAAGTGCGGACGCAGTCTCTGGTCTCAGTCGTCGCCGGCGGCGTCGCGTTCGACACACCCCCCTTCGCGGTCAAGTCCGAGACTGCCGCCACGGATAGCGTCTTTACCCTCCATAGCGACAAGACCACGGCGATGAAGCAGCCGGATGCCATTTCGACGCATTATGTCCTGCATTTCACCGAAACCCTCCGCGGTCTTTCCGTGGGCGCGCCGGTCACCCTTCTCGGGCTGCCTGCAGGCGAAGTGACCGACGTCGGTCTCACCATTGACCCGGCGACGATGAATGTTCGAGGGCGTGTAGAGATAGTGTCTTTTCCCGAGCGTTTGGTCGCACACTTGGGCCAAAACAAAGCGGCCATCGACAAAATGGTCCAGGCGAGCGCGCAGGGGCGCCAGGACATCATGCGGCGAATGGTCGAACAGCGGGGCATGCGCGCTCAGCTGCGCAGCGGAAGCCTTATCACCGGGCAGATGTTTGTGGCCTTCGACTTCTTTCCAAACGCGCCCAAGCCGAAGATCGATTGGAGCCGGGAGGTGCCGGAGTTGCCGGTGGTCCCGAGCACTGTTTCTGACCTCGAAGCGAAAATCACCGGTATCGTCGCCAAGCTCGATAAGCTGCCGCTCGACACGATCAGCGCCGATCTCACCAAAGTGCTCACGACCCTTAGCCAAACGCTTGAAGACGCGAGCAAAGCAGTGAATCGCATCGACTCTGATGTCACGCCGGGATTAAAAACAACCCTCGAAGGACTGCGCGGCACAATTTCCGCCGTCGACCGGACGCTCACTAGCACGGACGCGACCCTCGTCGGCAGGGATGCTCCCGCTCAACAGGATCTGCGTGATGCGTTGCAGGAGATCGCCCGGGCCGCGAGATCATTGCGCATACTGACCGACTTTTTGGAGCAACATCCCGAAGCGCTGATTCGGGGCAAGTCCGCGGAGAATCCATGATTACGCGTCTCGTCAATCTCGCAATCCATGGCGCTCTCATCATGCTCGCGATTGGGTGCACGTCCACGCCGCCGTCGCGTTTTTACACACTCAGGGCTGCAAGCGATCCCGCCGTGCCTTCATCCAGTCTCTCGATCGTCGTCGGCCCGGTGACCGTGCCTGCGGTCGTCGACCGCCCGCAGATCGTTGTCAACGCGGGCGCAAATCAAGTGCGAGTGGACGACTTCAACCGCTGGGCCGCGCCGCTGCAGAACAATATCGCACGGGTGGTCGCCGATAATCTTGTCGCGATGTTGGGCACGCCGCGCGTGACTCTGTCGAATATAGACGCCGACTATCGCGCTGCCATCGAGGTACAGAGTTTCGAGTCGTCGCCAGGTGAGGCCGCTATGCTGGACGCGGTCTGGTTCGTACGCCGATCGAAGGACGGCAGGACCGAAACAGGACGTACCGCCGTACGCGAGTCCGTGCAGGAGAAAAGCTATGATGCGCTCGCCGCCGCCCACAGTCGCGCTGTGGCGCGTCTAAGCCGGGACCTTGCCGCCGCGGTTGTCGCGCTCGATCGTTCCGGACAATAGGCAGCAAGCTAGCCGGATGTTCCTCCGCGCGCGCTCGGCATGAGCGCCGAAGGATTCGAGTCGCTATTTTTATCCTTTTAATAAATTGCCCGATGCACGCGTCATCACTGTCCTCCGGACCTTTGACAAAAGTGAAGTAGATGAAGGGGACTAAGCACAATGAACAAGATTCGAATACTAAGTCTCGTATTGCGCCTCTACTGGCCGAAGGAAGAGGCGCTCGATGACCAGTGGAAAGCACCCTGACAAGCGGTCAACTAAGGCCGAATGAGCGTGAGCGGGGCGATGTGAGTGAAGATTTCTCAAAGAACTAGGGAGACATCAAAATGATAACAAAGATTATGAAACATGCATTCGAGGGGCAACATGATTAAACGAAAACCCGTTTCCCTATCGCTGACGGTCGCTGTCAGCGTAATCGCTTTGATTGTTGGTTTAGCCGTTAACGCGCACACACAAAACGTCAAACAGGCGGTTACGGACAAGCTCGACCGCACAGTCCTGCCGATTCCTGAACCGCGGCCGCCAACCATCACGGAGATGGATGCGCGCAACGTAAAACCGCCCGCGCGATTCCAGGTAAAGGCGCCCAACGGAGCGCCGAACGTTGTCGTCGTTTTGCTGGACGACATCGGCTTCGGACAATCGAGCGCTTTTGGCGGACCGGTCAAGATGCCGACGCTCGACAAACTGGCAGGCGCCGGCCTGCGTTATAACGGTTTTCATACCACCGCGCTTTGTTCGCCCACTCGCACTGCCCTTCTCACCGGCAGAAACCACCACGTAAACAATGCGGGCGCTATCATGGAACTCGCCACTGCTTTTCCCGGCAATACCGGCATTCGCCCGCAGAACGTGGCGCCATTGGCAGAGATGCTGCGGCTCAATGGCTATAGCACCGCCGCGTTCGGCAAATACCACGAGACACCGGCCTGGGAGGTGTCCGTTTCCGGGCCATTCGACCGCTGGCCGACACAGTCGGGATTCGACAAGTTCTACGGCTTTATCGGCGGCGAGACCAATCAGTGGGCGCCGGCGATCTTTGACGGAACCGTCCGAGTGGAGCCGCCGCATGATCCCGACTACCACTTCACCGTGGATATGACCAACCAGACCATAACTGGATGCAAGCGCAGCATGCATTGACTCCCGACAAGCCATTCTTCGTCTACTTTTCCACGGGTGCTTTGCACGCGCCTCATCATGTGCCCAAGGAATATATCGAGCGATACAAGGGTAAGTTCGATCAGGGTTGGGATGCGCTCAACCAGGAAGTTTTTGCGCGCCAGAAACAGATGGGAGTTGTACCGCCGAAGGCGGAATTGACCAAGCGTCCCAACGAAATCCCGTCATGGGATTCGCAGACTGCAGAGCAGAAAAAACTTGCCGCCCGGCAGATGGAAAGATTCGCCGGTTTCGGCGAGCACACCGATGAACAGGTGGGGCGTCTGGTAGAAACCCTGCAAGAGATGGGTGTGATGGACAACACTTTGTTCATTTATATCGTCGGCGATAACGGTGCCAGCGCCGAGGGCGGGCCGGACGGCGCGTATAACGAGATGATGGCGCTCAATGGGATCGTCAGCACGGCTGCGATCAACATGCCGCATTACGACGAGTGGGGTAGCCCCAGCACGTTTCCCCACTACGCGATCGGCTGGGCGTGGGCCGGCGACACGCCGTTCCAATGGACCAAGCAGATCGCGTCTCATTACGGCGGAACCACCAACGGACTGGTGATCCACTGGCCGGCACGCATAAAAGCCAAGGGCGGAATCCGTTCGCAGTTTACCTACATCACGGATATCGCCCCGACCGTGCTGGAAGCGGCTGGGTTACCTTTTCCCAAGAGCGTGAACGGGACTGTGCAAAGAGCGTTCGAGGGGACCTCGATGATCTATAGCTTCGACAACCCGAAAGCCAAGGAGCGGCACACCACGCAATATTTCGAGATGTTCGGCAACAGAGCTATCTACCATGACGGCTGGGTGGCCGCCGCGCGCCATTCGATCCCCTGGCTGATGGCCGAGAACCCGCCGCTGTCAAAAGATACGTGGGAGCTGTACCACGTCGCCGAAGATTTCAGCCAAGCGCGAGATCTTGCCGCCAAGAATCCGGCAAAGCTTAAGGAGCTGCAGGATCTTTTCGTAAAAGAAGCGATCAAGAACCACGTATTTCCCATCGATGACCGTCGGGCCGAGCGCTTCAATGCTGCGATAGCGGGAAGACCCGATTTAATGGGAGATCGCACGTCCCTCACGGTTTATCCGGGAATGATCGGCATGCTTGAAAACACTTTCATCAACGTGAAGAACCGCTCGTACACGATCACTGCCCAGGTGGAATTACGCAACTCGAACACCATTGGCGTGATCATCGCGCAGGCCGGCGCCTTCGGGGGCTGGACGCTGTACATGAAAGACGGAAAAGCTCACCACGAGTATAACTACTTCGGCATCGAGCGCACCAACATCGGCGGGCCGAATGTGCTGGCTGCGGGCAAGCACGAAATCAAGTATGAGTTCACCATCGATGCGCCGAAACCCGGCGCGGGGGGCAAGGCCGTGCTCTATGTGGACGGCCAGCAAGTGGCGACAGGATACATTCCGAAAACCCAGCCCTACGGGTTTTCTGGAGATGAAGGGGCCGACGTCGGCATGGACGGTGAAACGGCGGTCTCCAAGGACTACAAGCAGGGAGACAACAAGTTTACCGGCAAGATCGTCAAGGTCACGATCGACGTGAAGCCCTCAGATCTGAGCGCCGCCGACAAGAAAGCTGTGGAGCTCGGACGAGAAGTTGGCGCAGCAATCTCAGACTGACTATGATTAGGCGCCCTGTGCGTTCATCTACAATCCGCTTTCTCGTGCCGGCCTCTCGTCGAGAGAAGAAATGAGCCGTCGATGAAGCTCACGCCTGAAAGGGTAGTCCTGAATCTACCAATGATATGAGCACGCTGAACCAGAAACTGAAGACCGAACTGCGCGAGTTGATCCCGGTCACGATGTTTTTCTTCGCGACGTTTCAACTGCTCGCGCTCACTGAGGCGCTGATGCTCGAGCAGTTTGGCATTCGCATCTCGGCCTTTCTGACCGCGACCGTCCTGGCGCTGGTCGTGGCCAAGGTAGTCCTCATCACGGACCATTTTTCGTTGGTGAATCGCTTTTCGGATAAACCGCTCAGCCACAACGTGCTCTGGAAAACCGCCATCTACTTCATGGCTTCGCTCGTGGTGCGTTATGTCGAGCATCTCATCCACTTCTGGGGACCAGCGGGAAACTTCGCAGCGGCGAACCGCCGGCTGTTCGAGGAAATCGTCTGGCCGCATTTCTGGGGCATACAAATCTGGCTGCTTGTCTTGCTGTTGGTTTATTGCGCGTTTCGCGAATTGATTCGAGCGTTGGGCAGCGAGCAGGTGATCGCCATGTTTTTCCACGAGAGGCCCAACCGTGCAGCGAGTCAATCATGAGCGAAGCCAACGACAAAATATCGGATCGAAACCACATGAGCGAAAGGAAGAAAAGTTATATTTAAGAGCAAAATAATCGGCATTTCGGCGTGATCATGGCGACAGTGCTCGTTGGATGCGCGCAGCTGCGACCCAACAATTCTCGATGGAGCGGCCTGATGAGCAGAAGCCGCAGACGCTCACATTCTCGAACGGCACGATGTTCGGTGGCGCATCTGGCCAACAAGCGAGCTCTCTGGCGCAGCTCATCATCGACTCCAACAATAATAATATTAAGGATTACGAGCAGCTCGAGGGCACTTACTTATCGCGCCAGACGTTGATGTGATCGAATGCACGATCTCGCTCTGAGAATCCTCATCGTTCTGTCGCGTGCCATCCATGTGCTGCCGTGAACGAATGCGAGATACTCCTCTTTTGGGGTTTGATGTCTATCAGGAATCTGGCAGTGAGGCTGGACGAGGTGCAGATCTCGTGGATCACGTTCTCGCGCCCCCTCGCGCGAAGCGTCTTTAGACGAGATAGAACTTGTGTGGAGCAAGAGCAATAAGTGGCGCGAAAGAAAACTCGAAATCGAAGGGCGAAGGAAGTTGAGCCGGCAACGAAGGATCGCCGTGGTTGGCTCTGGGGCGGAGCCCTGGCGGCGGCGCTCGCGTTCGGTGGGCTGCTCTCGTTCTTTTATGGGGGCACTCACTTTGGCCTTCCCCCAAAGGTAGACGGAAAAAGAGATCTGCCTTCCACAACAGGACAGGAAAATATTAGCACGCCAGCGACTAGCGAATTCGTCGGCAGCAAAGCTTGCATCTCCTGCCACGAGCAGCAGGCGAGCTCGTGGCAAAAATCTCAACATCATGACGCGATGGCGCAGGCAGGCGAACAGACGGTGCTGGGTAATTTCGACAACGCGAAGTTTACCTACGCCGGACTCACTTCCACCTTCTTCAAGCGCGACGGCAAGTTGTTCATTAATACCGAGGGTCCTGAGGGCAAACTCGCGGATTATGAAATCAAGTACACGTTCGGTGTATCACCGCTGCAGCAATACTTGATCGAGTTTGCCGATGGCCGGCTGCAAGCACTTTCAATTGCCTGGGACAGCCGTCCGAAATCACAAGGTGGGCAGCGCTGGTTTCACCTCTATTCAAACGAGCGGATTACCCACAAAGACGAGCTGCACTGGACGCGACCGGCGCAAAATTGGAATTTCATGTGCGCCGATTGCCACTCGACAGATGTGCGCAAAAATTACGATACCGCTACCGATAAATTCCAGACGCGCTGGGCAGAAATCAGCGTCGGCTGCGAAGCTTGTCATGGCCCCGGCTCGCGCCACGTAGAATGGGGCAAAGAGAAGAGCGAAGGGAGGCGTGCAACGGAAGATACGACCAAAGGTCTGAGCACGCGACTCGATGAGCGGCGCGGCGTCACTTGGAATCAAAACGCGACAACCGGTAATGCGCTGCGCTCCACACCGCGGGCAACTGAGCGCGAGATCGAGGTCTGCGCGCAATGCCACGCGCGGCGCGGCCAGATCGCCGAGGGCTACGCAGCCGGTGAACCTTTGCTCGACTACTATCGCCCTGCTCTGCTTACAAGTCCGCTCTACTACCACGATGGCCAGCAGCGTGACGAAGTTTATATCTGGGGTTCGTTCCTGCAGAGCAAAATGTACGCGAGCGGTGTCACGTGCAGCGACTGCCATGATCCGC
>Ga0207706_10003657_pt1 | contig 14692 bp, 17 predicted proteins | sample KBSC53metaG_FD_184318 | JGI IMG/M metagenome (GOLD analysis project Ga0207706, IMG submission 184318) | Corn rhizosphere microbial communities from Kellogg Biological Station, Michigan, USA - KBS C5-3 metaG (SPAdes) (version 2) | ecosystem: Host-associated > Plants > Roots > Rhizosphere > Soil ... | reverse complement strand
CGCGGCGGCGACCGTCGGCAGCCAGCCCTTGAGGAGGTCCCGGTAGTTGGTGTTGCGGAAGCCCTCGGAGGTGTTGAGCAGCCCGCAGCCGACGTTCACGGTCCCGTCGGCCAGCGGGAACACCCAGCCGTAGCCGGGCAGCAGGTGGTCGCCCTTCCACAGCTCCAGGTAGGAGTCGATCCAGGGGTCGGTGTCGCGGTCGGACCGGAAGTACTGGCGGATGGCCACCCCGATTGGCCGGTGGTCGTCCCTGACCAGGCCGAGGGCCTGGGCGAAGCGGCTGGAGGCGCCGTCGGCGGCGACCACGACCTCGGCCCGGACGTCGACCGGGTCCTCGCCCTCGCGCCGCACCACCGCCCCCCGGACCAGGCCGTTCTCGACCAGCGGCTCGACCACGTCGGTGCTCTCCCACAGGTCGGCCCCGGCCTTGGCGGCGGTCCTGGCCAGCAGCTGGTCGAGGTCGGCCCGGGGCCGGGCCAGCCCGAACGACGGGTAGCCCTCCAGCTCCGGCCAGGGCAGCTCGATCACGTGCCCGCCCCCGTGCACCTTGAGCCCGGCGCTGCGCGACCAGCTCTGGTACTCCTCCCGCAGGCCCATGTGGTCGAGCGCCCGGACCGCCCGCGGGGTGAGCCCGTCGCCGCACACCTTGTCCCGAGGGTAGGTCTGCTTCTCGGCCAGGAGCACCCGGGCTCCGCCCCTGGCCAGATGGAACGCGGTCGCCGACCCCCCCGGCCCACCACCGATGACCAGCGCGTCGTAGGCGTCGCTCACCTCGCCTCCCAGCGGCCACGTCCATTTGTGAAACGACTCACAAGTACGTCGACTGGAGTGTAGGGGGCGCAGTGTGTCACGGCAATGGTTCGGGAACCACTATCTCTATGGCCGGGCCACCCCGCGGTGGAGGGCGACGATGCCGCCGGTGAGGTTGCGCCAGGCCACCTCCCCGAAGCCGGCGTCCTGCAGCCAGCGGGCCAGGGCGGGCTGGTCGGGCCAGGCGCCGATGGAGCGGGCCAGGTACTGGTAGGCCTCGGGGTCGGAGGTGAGGCGGCGGGCGGCCACCGGCATGAGGCGGGTCAGGTAGCGGCGGTAGACGTCGCGCAGCACCGGGACCACCGGGGTGGAGAACTCGCAGACGACCAGCCGGCCGCCGGGCCGCAGGACCCGCCGGAACTCGAGCAGTCCCTGGCCGGGCTCGGGCAGGTTGCGCAGGCCGAAGGCGATCGTGACCACGTCGACGCTGGCGTCGGCCAGGGGCAGCTGGAGCGCGTCCCCGGCGGCCACCCGGCCCCTGGGCCCCTGGGCGAGCATCTCCAGGGAGAAGTCGAAGCCGGCGACCGTCGCCCCGGGGGCCAGCGTCTCCAGCTCCCTGGCCAGGCCGCCGGTGCCACAGGCAACGTCGACGGCGACCTCGCCCGCGGCCAGGCGGGTCGCCCGGGCCGCGGCCACCCGCCAGCCCTTGTCCTGGCCCATGGAGAAGACGGTGTTGGCCAGGTCGTACCGGGGGGCGACCCGGTCGAACATCCGCTGCACACCCTGGGAGGTGCGCTCGGCCGCCGGCGGCGTCTGGTCGGCGGCCACTAGACCGTCGGGGGGCGGCGGACGGGGGTGGCCAGGACGACGGCGGTGCGGGTGCGGGCGACCCCGTCGATGCCCTGGAGGCGCTGGAGGACGTCGGACAGCTCGAGGATCGAACGGGTGCGGACGACCAGCAGGTGGCTGTCCTCGCCGGCGACGCTCCAGGCGGTCTCGACCTCGGGAAGGGCGGCCAGGGCGGCCTCGGTCGCGGTCGCGTCCATGGAGTCGCTGGGCACGACGCTGACCAGCGACAGCACGCTCAGCCCGAGCAGCTCGGGGTCGACCTCGGCGTGGTAGCCACGGATGACCCCCCGGGTCTCGAGCCGGTGGACCCGCTCGTGCACCGATGCCGCCGAGAGGCCGACCGCCCTGCCGACCTCGGTGTAGGTGGCGCGGGCGTTGGCCTGGAGCGCCCGGACGATGGCCAGGTCGGTATCGTCGAGCGAGGCCCGCAGCGGCTCGGCACCGTCATGGATCGGTACGACTTTGTTCGGCGATCGAGCCATCTTCTTCGAACGTTTGGGCCCTTCTGACACTAGCTAACCCCGATTCATTAGGGTATACTGCCACTATAGCCAAATAGAACGCCGAAGTGAGCCTCGGGGAAGGCATCGTACCCCGGCGGCAAGCTTCATGGTGCCCAGAGGAGGGTTGAGCATGCTGTCCATGACCTACCAGGTCGCCCGGGCCCGCCAGGCCGAGCTGCTCGCCCAGGCCGAGCAGGCCAGGGAGCAGCGGGTCGCCCGCCGCCGCCTCCGCGAGCAGCGTCGCCCCAGGCGATGAGCCCGCCAGGCAGCGAACCAGGCGGCTGACGCCCCCGAACCCATAGGGTCGGGGGCGTCGTCATCTCCGGGCGCTACCCGCCGTAGCTGTGGAGGCCGACGATGACGGTGTTGACCGCGTAGAAGTTGAACAGCAGGGTGGCCAGGCCGATGATCGCCAGCCAGGCGGCGCGGCGGCCGCGCCAGCCGGCGGTGGCTCTGGCGTGCAGGTAGGCGGCGAACACCGTCCAGGAGATGAACGACCAGGTCTCCTTGGGGTCCCAGCCCCAGTAGCGGCCCCAGGCGGCCTGGGCCCAGATGGCCCCGGCGATGATGGCGAAGGTCCAGATGGGGAAGCCGAAGGCGGCCGTCCGGTAGGCCAGGTGGTCGAGGGTGTCGGCCGACGGCATCCGGTCCCAGATGGTCGCGTGGCGGGCCACCGCCTGGTCGACCTCGACCCGGTCGGCGGTCTGGGCCGCCCCGGCGACCAGGGGCGGGGCCGGAGGGCGCTGGCGGCGCTCGAACCGCTCCTTGACCAGGTACAGGATGCTGAACACGGCGGCCAGGCACAGGACCGAGGAGCCGGTGATGGCCGCGGCCACGTGGATCACGATCCAGCGGGAGTTGAGGGCCGGGACCAACGGGCCGGCCGGGACCCGGAACACCAGGCCGCCCAGGGCCATGGCGAGCACGGCCGGGAGGAGCACGAACACGCCGAGGGGGCGGATCTCGGGGCGGCGGGCGACCCAGATCAGGAACCCGGACACGGTGACGATCCCGACGATGATCGAGAACTCGTACATGTTGCCCCACGGCACCCGGCCGACCGCCAGGCCCCGGGTCACGGCCGCGCCGATGTTGGCGGCCAGCCCGGCGACGGTCACGGTCAGCCCGGCCACCCCGAGCCAGCGCAGCCGGTAGGCGAAGTCGAGCCCGAACAGCGTGGCCGCCACCACATAGCTGAGCACGGCCAGCCAGGCCAGGGTGTCGGAGGTGGTGGCCAGGTCGGCCGGCGACATGGACGATCTCCTACGGGGAGCGGTCCGGAGGGTCAAGGGTACCGCGTTGGACCTGCTGGGCGAGCCGGGCCAGCTCGCCCTCGAAGGCGGCCTTGCCCTGGAGGGCCAGGCCGGCCAGCTCGACCCGGGTGCCGCCGGCCCCGTCCGGGGCGGCCCGGACCCAGACCCGGCGCCTGGTCACGTACAGCGACGGGACCAGACCCAGGAGCAGCAGCCCGGCGGCGACGGCCACCACCGGCACTCCCGGGTCCCGGGCCAGGGTGAACACGCTGTACTGCTTGAGGCCGGTGAACGACACCACCATGCCGTTGGCCAGCTTCCTGGACTGGCCGGGCCCCAGCAGCAGCGGCCGGTCGCCGAGCAGCTCCAGCCGCGAGCGGTCGAGGGTGAACACGCTCTGGGCCCGGTTCGCCTGGAGGTCGCCCTGGTAGGCCAGCACCACCAGCACCGGCCGGACCAGCCGGGGGTCGTTGCAGAACGGCGCCCCGCCCGGGCAGTTCGGGGCCGTCTCCAGGCCGGTGAACATGGTCAGCTCCAGGCCGACCTGGGGGCTGGCCCTGGTCACCCTCACCGCCCCGGTCGACCACTCCGAGGCCGGGTCGCGCAGGGTCAGGACCTCCTGGGCCGCGACCAGGTCCTTGCCGTCCTTGCCCTGCACCCGGACCACCGGGACATAGCCGTAGTCGGACTGGAAGACCCGCACCCCGTCCACGGTCATGGGCCGGTTGGGGGCGACCCGCTGGGACTGGAGCTTGCGGCCGTCCAGGTCGAGGGCGGTCACCTGGGAGGCGAACTCGCGCGGGGTGTTGTTGGGGTAGAAGGAGTTGGTGAAGTCGTCCAGCCGGAGCTGGAACGGGGCCAGGCGCTCGGGGCCGAAGAAGCGGCCCGGGCTGAAGCTGTCGTAGCCGACCCGGGCGTTGGCCCAGGTCTCGCCCTCGACGATGGCCGCCTGGCCCCGGTACCCGTAGCCCTTGCCGTAGGCCAGCCCGATCAGCAGCACCAGCAGCGACACGTGGAACAGCATGCTGGCCGCCTCGCGCAGGAACCCCTTCTCCCCGGCCAGCTCCCCCTCATGGCTGGCCAGGCGGAAGCGGTTGCGGCGCAGGACCCGGCGGGCCGCGGCCATGGCCTGGTCGGGGGCGGCGGGGGTCTGGAAGCTGGCCCGGGTGCGGTAGCGGGCCAGGTCGCCGCCCCGGGGCGGCCGGGAGCGGAGCACCCTGACCAGGGCCCGGGTCCGCGGGACGAGGCAGGCGACCAGGGCCCCGAGCAGGGCCAGGTAGATGGCCATGTACCAGGCCGAGCCGAAGACGTCGAACATGCCAAGGCGCTCCAGCACCGGGGCCAGGGCCGGGTGGTCGGTGAAGTACTGGTCGACCCGCTGGGGGCTGAGGCCCTCCTGGGGGAACAGGCTGCCCAGGATCGAGGCCGCGGCCAGCACCACCAGCAGGACCAGGGCGGTCCGCATGGAGCGGTACTCGCGCCAGGCCTGGCGCAGGGTGTCGCCAAGGCCGGGCCGGCGCGGCGGCCGGTCGGGGCGGGCGGCGGGGGGACGGAGCTCGACGGCCAAGGACGGTACCTCGCTACAGGGGCAGAGTGATCGACCCGGACCAGACCTTGAGCTGGGTCAGCAGGGTGTCCCAGAGGCCGGTGAGCAGCAGCAGGCCGATCACCACCAGCATCCCGCCCCCGGCCAGCTCGAACAACCGGAAGCGGGCCCGCAGGGCCGGGAACCGGCCAAGCGCCCGCCGGAAGCCGAGGGCGGCGACCAGGAACGGCACGCCCAGCCCGACCGAGTAGGCGAACAGCAGCAGCGCCCCCCGGCGGGCCCCGCCCCCGCCGACGGTGGCCAGCCCGAGCACGGCGCCGAGGGTCGGGCCGATGCAGGGCGTCCAGCCGAGCCCGAACACCATGCCAAGCGGCAGGGCCCCGGCCAGCCCGCCGGGGACCTTGTCGGCCCGCAGGCGCCGCTCCCGGTACAGGAAGCCGGGCTTGATGACCCCGGCCAGGAACAGGCCCATGACGATCACCAGCACCCCGGCGACCCGGGTGACCAGGTTCCGGTTCAGCACCAGCCAGGAGGTGACCGCCCCAAGGGCCGCCCCGAGGGCCACGAACACGATCGAGAACCCGAGCACGAACAGCGCCGCCCCGGCCACCACCCGGCCGGCCCGGCGGTCGCCCCGCTGCTCGAGGTCCTGGCCGCTCACCCCGGACATGTAGGAGAGGTAGCCGGGCACCAGCGGCAGCACGCACGGCGAGGCGAACGACACGAACCCGGCCAGGGCGGCCACGGCCAGGGCGACGACGACGTTGCCGTCGACCACGATCTGCTGCGCCCGCTCGGCCCAGTTCATCTACGTCACCCGCTCGACCAGGTCGGTGAGCAGGGCGGCCTGGCGTTCGGGCCGGTCGCCGGGCAGGGCCCCGAACACCCTGGCCGCGATCCGGCCCTTGGCGTCGACGACCAGGGTGTAGGGCGGGGCCTGGGGGCCGAGGGCGCCGAGGCGGGCCGGGAGCACGGCCGGCCGGTCGAACAGCGACGGGTAGCCGACGCCGAACTCCTCCAGGTAGGAGGTGGCGGCGCCCTGGTCGTCGCGGATGTTGACCCCGACCATGCGGACGTCCTGGCCGGCCAGGGCCTTGCTGGCCAGCTCCAGGCCCTTCTGCTCGGCCCGGCAGGGCCCGCACCACGACGCCCAGAAGTTCAGCACCAGGGGCCGGCCCCGCAGGCTGGCCAGGTCGATCTCCTGGTTGTCGAGGGTCCTGCCGGTGAACGCGGGCAGGGGCTGGCGCTGGCCGTCGGGGACCACGGCGACACCCGGGCTGACCTCCTCCACCTGCCCGGTGCCGGCCTCGGGAGCCAGGCCGGTCCCGCCGCCTCCGGCCAGCACGACCAGGGCGACCACGGCCGCCGCCACGACCACGGCCACCACGGTCAAGGTGGTGCGGCGCGACATGGCGACCTCGGCGTGCTCGACAGCTGGGACCCGGCCTTCGAGTGTAGCCGCCAGGACCCGAATGCAATGCTAGGATGCGACGGCAGGGGGACGATCGGGTCACTCGACGTGGAGGCATTGGCGTGTCGCTGGTACGGCCGAAGGACGAGGGCGAGCGCTGGATCAAGCTCACACTCATCACCATGGGGATCTGGGTGGCAATGTTCGTCACCATGGCCGTGATCCCGTCCTACTGGCTGTACTTCGCCGACGGCACGCTCAAGTGGACGGGGCGCTTCACCGTCCCCTACGGCTTCGGCGAGCTGGACCTGCCCCAGCAGGCGATCCGTGACGTGATCGTGGTCGTCTGGTACGGCCTGGCCCTCACCGCCTTCGGTGTCGGGGTCCACCTGTACAACAAGCGGAACCCCAGAACGCTGCCGTCCGGTGAGGAGAAGCGCGAGGCCACCGGTGGCTACAAGTAGGCGGCGTGGGAGGATCGACCGGTGAACCCGAACAAGCCAAGCATGCACGACGACTACACCCTGGCCACGGTCGACCCCAACTGGCTCCAGGACCGGATCAAGCCCCGTCGGCACATCGCCCTCTCTCCCGAGCTCTGCATCCTCTGCCGCGCCTGTGAGGACGTCTGCCCCTGGGACTGCATCTACATGCTGGCCCCGGACATCGTCGCCGACGGCCAGAGCCAGGAGGTCACGACCCTGGCCCAGTCGTCGCACGCCCTCTTCGTGATCGACGACAACGAGTGCGTGCGCTGCGGCATCTGCATCGACCGCTGCCCCACCGGCGCCCTGTGGTACGCGCGGGTTGGCGAGGGCAAGGCGGCGGCAAAGGGATAGGTTTGGTCTCTCCAACGAGGAGTAACGCGTGGCGCTGAAGCTTCGGCCGCCCAAGCCACCAAAGCCGGGCGAGATCTGGAAGCAGACCAGGGACTCTCAGGTCTGGAGGTCGATCTTCCGGCCTGGGTCGATCTACCGTGCCGGGTACCGCGACACCTCCAGGGACCGCGCCCTGGCGATGATGAACAACGTGCTCTACCACCTGCACCCGGTGAAGGTGAAGCGGCACGGGCTGAAGCTGACCTACACCTTCTGCCTCGGCGGGCTCTCGTTCTTCCTGTTCATCCTGCTCACCATCACCGGCATCTTCCTGATGTTCTTCTACCGGCCGACGGCCGGGCTGGGTCAGGAGCTGGCCTACAACGACATGCAGGCCCTCTCGACCTCGGTGAACTTCGGGCAGCTGATGCGCAACATGCACCGCTGGGCCGCCCACCTGATGGTGTTCACGGTGTTCCTGCACATGGCCCGGGTCTTCTACCACGGGGCCTACAAGCCGCCGCGGGAGTTCAACTGGGTCGTCGGGGTGATCCTGCTGCTGCTCACCCTGCTGCTGTCGTTCACCGGCTACCTGCTGCCCTGGGACCAGCTGGCCATCTGGGCGGTGGCCGTCGGCACCTCCATGATGGGCTACACCCCGGTGCTCGGGGACCAGGTCCGGTTCGTGCTGCTCGGCTCGGTGGAGATCGGGCCGTCGACACTCATCCGTTGGTATGTGCTGCACGTCCTGGCGCTGCCGTTCGTGGCGACCATCTTCCTGGCCGTCCACTTCTGGCGGATCCGCAAGGACGGCGGCATCTCGGGGCCGCTCTAGGGGGAACGAGGTTCCGATGGCAGATGACATCCAGCCAGACCAGGAAACCTACGACCGGCTGATCGCGGCCGGCGAGTCCGAGCGCACCGCCAGGGCCAAGGCCAAGTCGGTCGCCATCCGCAAGGCCAGGGGCGCCAACCGGGCCTCGCTCCAGCAGGGCGACGGGCAGGCGGCCGCCGAGGCCCCGGCCGCCGCGGGCGCGGCCGCTCCGGCGGCGGTGGCCACCGAGGCCCCGCCGGCCGCGGCGGCGGCTCCCGCTCAGGCACCCGCGGCGGCGGCTCCGGCCGCGCCCGCGGCCAGGCCGGCGGCGGCCCCGGGCAACGGCGGCGGCCGGCGGCTCACCCCCGAGGAGCGGGCGGCCAGGGTGGCGGCCGCCGTGGCCACCAAGGGCCTGCCCGGCCAGGCCGGGGCCGCGGCCAAGCAGGGCGAGACCCACCGGCTGCTGGCCATGGTCCCGCCCGAGGGCATCCAGCGGGCCGAGGCCCGCCAGGAGGACAAGGTCAACGTCTGGCCCCACCTGCTGCTCCGCGAGGCGGTGGCCGCCTTCGCGATGTTCGCCTTCGTGGTCGTGTTCTCGATGGTGGTCAACGCGCCCCTGCGGGAGCTGGCCAACTCCAACCTGACCCCGAACCCGTCCAAGGCCCCCTGGTACTTCCTGGGCCTGCAGGAGCTGCTGCGCTACTTCCACCCGATGGTGGCCGGGGTCACCATCCCCGGGATCGCCCTGCTGATCCTCATGGCCGCGCCCTACTTCGACAAGAACCCGTCGATGCGGCCCGAGAACCGCAAGCTGGCCATCCTGATGTTCACCACGTTCATGATGTTCTGGTCCATCCTCGTGCTGTCCGGCTCGTTCTTCCGGGGCCCGAGCTTCGAGTGGGTCTGGCCGTGGACCCAGACCTGCTCGACCCCGATCCACCCGGACAAGACCTGCCTGTTCTTCGAGTTCTAGGAAATCTAGGAAGGGATTCGATGTCGATCTCCTCGGGGGTCCGCCCGGCCAGCCCACGGCCGCCGGCCAAGAAGCCACAGGTCAGCCGGCGGTCGTTCCTGCGAACGGCCTGGCTGGCCGGGCTCGGGGCGGCCGTGGCCGGGTTCGGCGCCGGCAGCGTCTACTTCCTGTGGCCCAACCTGACCGAGGGCTTCGGCACCAAGATCCAGGCCGGCGACGCCAACAAGATCAACGCCGACATCAAAGCCAACGACGGCTACGCCTACATCCCCGACGGCCGCTTCTACCTGGTCCCCTACGACGAGGCGGACGACACCGAGGGCCTCTACGCCGGCGTCGCCGGCGGCGGGTTCATGGCCCTGTACCAGCGCTGTGTCCACCTGGGCTGCCGGGTCCCCTGGTGCGCCACCGCCCAGTGGTGGGAGTGCCCCTGCCACGGGTCCAAGTACAACCAGGCCGGCGAGTACAAGGAGGGACCGGCCCCGCGCGGCCTGGACCGCTTCGCCATCGAGGCGTCGGGCAGCAAGATCGTGGTCGACACCTCCAAGATCATCACCGGCCCGCCCCGGGGGACCAACACCACCGGCCAGGAGCTGGACGGCCCCCACTGCGTCGGCGGCGGGGAGGCCTGAGCGATGAGCCGGACCACCGTCCTGATCCTGGCCGTCGTCTCGGCCATCTTCCTGTTCTTCGCGCTGATCGTGGTGGTCACCTCGGCCAGGGAGAAGGCCCGGCGGGCCGGCCCCTCGGCCCCGCCGTCGCGCCGGCCCGGCCCCACCGACGAGGCCCTCGAGGGCCCGCTGCTGGAGCGGTACCAGGTCGCCGGGGTCGCGCTGACCGTGTTCCTGGCCCTGCTCCTGCCCTTCCTGTACCTGCGCGAGCCGGTACGCCAGCGGGCCGCGGCCAAGAAGGAGCTGACCGAGTCGGTCCGGCTCGGCCGGGCCACCTTCGTGGAGTTCTGCGCCCGCTGCCACGGCCCCGACGCCGAGGGCGGCACCGTCAAGCGCTATGTCACCCCAGGGGTCAAGGGGGCCAAGCCGGCCGACGTCCAGGCCCCCAACCTGCACGAGGTCTGGAGCCGGCACCCTGACGAGGACGTCGCCACCGTCGCCTGGGACACGATCCAGAAGGGCCGCCCGCCGACCCCGATGCCGACCTGGGGCGTCCGCTACGGCGGGCCCATGAACGACCAGCAGATCACCGACCTGGTCAACTACATCCTGTCCATTCAGAGCGACGACAAGGACCGGCCGCTGCGCGAGTTCGAGGCCGCGGCCGGTCGGCGTGCCGAGTAGCCAGCGAAGGAGGCGTCCGCGCCCGTGAAGGGGTTCGTCGTCGTTGTCATCGCCTTCGTGTTCCTGCCGGGGTCGGTGTTCATGCTGCTGGCCTCGAACTTCGGGGCGCTCAAGGGCTACCTGATCGCCGCCACCGCCTTCTTCGGCTTCCTGGTCATGCTCTCGGCCGTGTGGCTGTTCGGCATCCCGGGGACCACGCCGCTCACCGGTCCCAAGGGCACCCAGCCGAGCTTCAAGTTCTTCACCATCAACGACGCCGCGGCCGGCACCTACGACAGCGTGCGGGACTTCCAGGGCGGGGCCGGCAACGGCTGGCAGCCCGCCCCCGAGGGCGAGGTCACCGAGGGCAGCGCCGAGGCCACCCTCAAGGCCGACCTGGACACGGCGCGCCAGACGGCCGTCCAGGACCTCATCGAGGAGACCAACGCCAAGGTCACCGACTCCAGCAGGGAGCTGGACGTCACCAACCTGGACGCCAAGACCTACTACACGATCCAGAACGGCACCGAGGTGGCGGCGATCGTCATCTCCCCCAAGACCCCGGCGTCCGGCTCGGGCCTGCAGCGGCCCGACTTCGCCCCCAAGACCACCTTCGCCTACCGCGACCCGGGCAACCCGTACCTGCCCAGCATCCTGTTCCTGATCGGCGCGGTGGTGCTGTTCGTGATCCACATGCTCCTGCTCGGCCTGGTCGAGCGCCGCCGGCCCCTCGGGGTCGCCCAGGCCCCGACCCCCGAGGGCGAACGCCAGCCGGCCGGCGCCGGAGCCCGCCGCTAGCGCCGCCGGGGCGGCTAGGACCGGTCGACGCCCCGGACGGACCCGCCGGGCACGGCCGCCGCGCTGAAGGTCGCCCCCTGGGGGTCGGCGAGGACCGTGAACCGCCCGACCGGGATGTCCATCGGCCCCAGCAGCACCGTCCCGCCCAGCTTCTCGGCCGTGGCCGCGGCCTCGTCGGCGTCGGGGACCCAGAACGAGATGCTCCATCGGGGCGTCGGGTCCTCCTGCGGCGCCGGGGCGTGGCCCCCGCCGATCAGCAGGTCCCCGAGGGTGAAGCTGGTCCGCGGGAACGGCCCGGGCACGTCCTCGGCCGTCCACCCGAACATTTCCGTGTAGAACCCGGTGCCCGCGGCCAGGTCGGCGCTGACCAGCTCGTTCCAGGTCCAGGTGCCGTCCTGGTTGACCAGCTCGGCTCCGAAGCTCTCCCCTGGCTGCGACAGCGACACGACCGCCCCCGCCGGGTCCCTGACCGTGGCCACCCGCCCGCCACCGGGCGTGTCGAACGGCTCGACCAGCACCTCAGCCCCCAGCTCGCGCGCCCGCTCGGTCGCCCGGCCGACGTCCTCGACGCTGATGTAGGACCCCCACGCCGGCCGCTCCGCCCGGTCGTACAGCCCCGCCACCGCCCGCCCACCCAACCGGCAGGTCGAGTAGGTCCCCTGCGCCCCTGTCGGCAGGTCGTCGAACTCCCAGCCGAACAACCCCCCGTAGAACCGCTTCGCCCCGGCGGCGTCGTTCGCCCCCAGGTCCACCCAGCAGAACGTCCCGTTCGGATACCGCTCGACCTGCCCCATCCCGCCTCCTCAGACGCGTCAGGCCATCCCACCGTTCGCGCGGGAGATCACCAGGCGCTGGATCTCGGACGTGCCCTCGAAGAGCGTGTAGATCTTCGCATCGCGGTGCCACTTCTCCACCGGGAAGTCGCGGATGAAGCCGTAGCCGCCGAGGATCTGGATGGCTTCGTCGGTGACCCGGACGGCGGTCTCGCCTGCCTTGAGCTTGGACATGGAGCCTTCGGCGTGGGAGAAGCCCATGCCGTTGCGGGCCATCCAGGAGGCGCGCCAGACGAGCAGTCGGGCGGCGTCGATCTCGGTGGCCATGTCGGCCAGCTTGAAGGCGATGGCCTGCTGGGCGGCGACCGGCTTGCCGAACTGGACCCGCTCACGGGCGTAGTCGCGGGCGAACTCGAAGGCGGCCCTGGCGATGCCGACGGCCTGGGCGCCGACGACCGGGCGGGTCGCCTCGAAGGTGGCCAGGGCGCCGGAGCTGCCCCGGGCCCGGGAGGTCGTCCGCGGGCCGGCGCCGGCGGTCGCCCTGGCGTCGCGGGCTCGCTCCAGCTTGGACTGGAGGCGCTCGGAGCCGCCGAGCAGGCAGTCGGCCGGGATGCGGCAGTCCTCGAGCAGCACCTCGGCGGTGTGGGAGGCGCGGATGCCGAGCTTCTTCTCCTTCTTGCCCTGGCGCAGGCCGGGCGTGCCGGGCGGGATCACGAAGCTGGCCTGGCCGCGGTGGCCGAGGGACGGGTCGACGGTGGCCACGACCACGTGGAGGCTGGCGATGCCGCCGTTGGTGATGAACACCTTCTGGCCGTTCAGGACCCAGTCGTCGCCGTCGCGGACGGCCCGGGTGCGGAGACTGGAGACGTCGGACCCGGCGCCCGGCTCGGTGACCGCGAACGCGCCCACCTTGGGCTCGGCCGGGGTGCCGAACAGCTCGGGGGTCCAGCGGGTGACCTGGTCGGAGGTGCCGCTGGCCATCAGGGCGACCAGGGGCAGGCCGCTGCCGAAGATGCCGAGAGAGATGCCGGCGCAGCCCCAGCAGAGCTCCTCGACCAGCAACGGCTGGAGGATGCCGCTCTCGTCCTCGCCGATCATCCGGTAGAAGTCCATGCCGTACAGGCCGATGTCGGCCGCCTTGGACAGGACCGGCCAGGGGAAGTCCTCGGTCTCGTCGTAGTGGGGCGCGACCGGCCGGATCTCCCGCTCGGCGAACTCGTGGGCCCACTTCTGCGCGGCCACCTGGTCTTCGGAGAGCGCGAAGCCGATCATGGGCAGGTCCTTTCCGCACCGCTGTTACCGCTCGGTAACCTACTGAACGGTAGGATGCGGGACCGGGCGGGTCTGCGCAAGGGGGTGGAATCGTGAGCGTGCCCATCGGCATGCGGCTGCGGGCGGCCGAACGTCGCGTCCAGCTACTGGGGGTCGCTCGGCGGCTGTTCGCTCGCGACGGCTACCGGGGCGCGTCCATGGAGTCCATCGCCGAGGCCGCCGGCGTCACCAAGCCCGTGCTCTACCAGCACTTCTCCTCCAAGCGGGCGCTGTACTCGGCCCTGCTGGCCAGCGAGCTGGGCCGGCTCACCGAGGAGCTGGAGACCGCCTTCAGCCAGGCCGAGAGCAACGAGCAGCGGCTGCGGCGCGGGTTCGGGTCCTACGTCGACTTCGTCGACCGGAACGAGGACACCTTCCGCCTGCTGTTCACCGAGGCCCTCGGGCTGGACGCCGACTTCCAGCAGCAGGTGGCCGAGTTCCGGCGCTGGGTGGCCGGGCGGGTGGCGCTGATCATCGCCGCCGAGGCCGGCCTGGCCGTCCCGCGGGCCGGGGCCCTGGGGGCGGCCATCGTCGGCATGGCCGAGGGCGCGGCCGGCTGGTGGCTGGACGAGCACCGGCCGCTGGCCGCCGGCGAGCTGGCCGACGAGCTGACCGGCCTGGCCTGGAAAGGGTTCGCGCGGTTCCCGGCCGGCACCAGAGAACCGGACGTTCCAGCCGATCCTCCCTAAGGTCGCTCGATTCCTCGTGCAACCGGCGTAGAGACTTTCGTCGGGCGACTATGGAAGTATGACGCGTCCACTGTGATGACTGACTCTATCGGGTCGTTCGTTGCAATCCGGTCAGGGGACGGGGACGGTGTCCGTGGAGCGTCGTGTGGTCCTGCTGTCGAGGGATCCCGGACTGGCATCGATCACTGGACGGCTGCTCTCCAACGGCGACCGCATCGCCCATTTCCGCTCGGCGGCCGAGCTCTCGAACTGGTCGACGCCCGTGGTGGCGGCCGTCGTCCTCGACAGCCGGCCTCAGGCCCGCCGCCTCAGCTACAAGCAGGTCCGCGACCGCTACGACGGGCCGCTGGTCATGCTGCTCGACAAGGGCGAGCGCCGGCCCGACCTGCCGCCCGACGGGGCCCGCCAGTTCCTGCACCGCCCGTTCAGGGCGGCCGAGCTGTCCAGGCTGCTGGTCACGCCAACCGCCGAGCTGGGGGCGTTCGAGGCGGCGATCATCGCCGCCTGGTCGCGCCACGCCACCGCCGAGCAGGCGGTCAAGGCCAGGCGAGGCGCCTCCTACCGGATCAACTGGCGGCCGTCGCTGCGGCGGCGGGCCCGTGCCTGGGCGGCCACGGTCGTCGCCCTCATGGGCCTGCTGCTGGTGTTCGGCCTCAGTGGCCAGAGTCCCTGTACACCTGGGTGCACCAACTTCGGCGGCGCCGTCGCCGGGGCCGCCGAGAACGAGTCCCCGCTGACCTCCTCCCCGCTGATCAAGTCGGGCGGCAGCGGCAACCGCGGCACCTCGCCACCCGGGTCCTCGGGCGCCTCGTCCCAGCCCCCGACCCCCACCGGGGGCTTCCCGGTGATCGCCGGGGTCGGCGGGCTGATCCAGTCCATCAACCCCATCTCCACCACCGACACCAGCCCGCCCTCGGGCCCCACCAGTGT
>Ga0207706_10003656_pt1 | contig 14692 bp, 12 predicted proteins | sample KBSC53metaG_FD_184318 | JGI IMG/M metagenome (GOLD analysis project Ga0207706, IMG submission 184318) | Corn rhizosphere microbial communities from Kellogg Biological Station, Michigan, USA - KBS C5-3 metaG (SPAdes) (version 2) | ecosystem: Host-associated > Plants > Roots > Rhizosphere > Soil ... | reverse complement strand
AGCCCGGGGCCCTCAGAGCCGAACACCAAACAGGTCTGTCGCGGCAGCTCAGCGCGATCCAAGGGCACCGCGCCGGCCAGATTATCGACGCCGATGATGACACAGCCTTCGGACCGGATCTGTTCGGCGAAGTCAGTGACCGAGGGATGGTGCGACACGTCGAGATAACGGTCGGTGACCATCGCTCCTCGGCGGTTCCAGCGCCGTCTGCCGATGATATGTACGCCTGCGACGTTGAAGGCATTTGCGGTCCGCACGATCGAGCCGATGTTGAAGTCGTGTTCCCAGTTCTGGATCGCTATCCGCAGCGGGTGACGCCGAGTCTCAAGATCGGCAACGATGGCCTCAACAGTCCAATAGCGGTAGCGATCGATGACATTCCGGCGATCCCCGTACTCGAGCAGCTCCGGATCGAGCCGGCTGTCCTCAGGCCACGGATGCGGGTGTGGTCCGACACCGGGTGCCCCCGAGGCCTCCGTCATCTCTTCATCGTTCAGGAAACTCACAGTCTGCGACGGTACCGTTGCGCCCCGTGACCGCTCTCGAGGCCGCCGCGCTGCTGCCGATGCTGCTGCCGTCCTGGATGGATCCGGACGAGCTCATCAAGTCCTTCGGTGCGTACGCCCTCTGGGGCGTGGCATTCATTGTTTTCGCCGAGTGTGGTCTTTTTGCAATCTTGCCCGGCGACTCGCTGCTGTTCACGGTAGGGCTTCTGACGGCGACCGGGGTTATTCCGCACAACCTGGCGTTCGTCTGCATCGTGCTGACCATCGCCGCTGTGCTGGGCAACGTAAGCGGGTACGCGATTGGCCACAAGATCGGCCCACCGCTGTTCAGACCGCGCTCCGGGCTGGCGGGGAAGATCTTCAAGCAGTCCTACGTCGACAAAACCCACATCTTCTTGGAGCGCTACGGCAACCGTGCGCTGATCTTGGCGCGCTTCGTGCCGATCGTGCGCACGTTCGTCACGCTGGTGGCTGGCGTTGGCAAGATGAATTTTCGGCACTTCATCACCTATACGGCAATCGGTGGCGTGCTCTGGGCATGCGGTGTGACTATTGCCGGCTACTTCCTCGGCAACATTCCCATCATCAAGAACAACATCGATTTGGTGCTGATCTTGATTGTTGCCGCTTCGTTGATCCCGATGGGTGTGGAGTACTTGCTGCATCGGCGGCGCCGGAAGCAGGAAACGGCCGCCGTCTGAAGCCAACGGTCTGAAGCCAACGGTCTGTGCGTTGAGCCCTTCGACGCGCTCAGGACGGCGCCTGTCGAAGCGCGGCTTTCTGCCCTTCGACAAGCTCAGGGCGCACCTTTGACGGGGGCTCCCAGCAGCTAGACGGCAGGCTTGGTGATCTCCAGCAGCGTCTCAAGATCATCGCCGCTGGGCATCCAAAGCCCGGCGGCGACATTCTGTTTGACCTGCTCGGCCGAGGTAGCACCGGAGATCACCGAACCAACAGTCGGCATCGCCACCAGCCCGCCGATCGCGACCTCTAGGAGAGAGAGGTCTCGTTCGGCCGCGTACGCCGCGAGGGCCTCGATCAGATCGAAGTTCGCCCGTTCGAGCCGCACCCGATTGCGACCCAGTCGGCTGCCTGGCGGAGCAGGCTCGTCGCGGTGGTATTTCCCGGTCAGCAGTCCGGAGGCCAGCGGAAAGTACGGCAGCAGGCTCTGCCCGGTGTGCTCGAGTGCAGGCACCAGCTCCGCTTCGACCGCCCGGTTGAGCCAGGAGTACTCGTTTTGGGCGGAGATGAATGCCTCGTAACCACTGGTCCGGGAGGTCCAGTCGGCGTCAAGGACCTGCCAGCCGGCGAAGTTCGATGAGCCGATGTAACGCACCTTGCCCTCCGCCACGATTTCGCTGAGGGCAGCGAGCGTCTCGTCGATCGGAGTATGGGGATCGGGTTCGTGCAGCTGGTACAGGTCGATCCAATCGGTTCCCAAGCGACGCAGGCTGCTCTCGACGGCGATCCTGATGTAGCGGCGCGAGCCTCGAGAACCCCAATCCGGCCCATTCACGCCCCGCATATCCGAGCCGAATTTTGTCGCAATAATCGCCTCGGCGCGGCGGGCGCCGAGAGCCTTGCCGAGCAGCATCTCCGAGCCGCCGGCGTTGCCGTAGACATCGGCAGTGTCGAACAGGGTGATACCGGCGTCAAGCGCGGTGTTCACCACCGCCGGGACTTCCTCGTCCGCCATCCGGGAGCCGAAATTGTTGCAGCCGATTCCGATTGTGGAGACAGTCAGGCCAGAAATCCCGAGCTGCTGATAGTTCATCTCCGCGGGCACGCAGGACCCCTGGGATTGTTACTGCTGGTTGGGTTTTTGCGGCCCTGTCTCGGGCGGCACGTAGCCGCCCTGCTGAGGTGGCTGATAGCTGCCCTGCTGCGGCGGCTGAGAGCCCGTCTGCTGCGGCGGCTGCTGATACTCCTGCGGGTTGGGCAGCGAATCGTTAGGTCGGTCGAACTGGACCGGGGGCGCCGATTGTTGCGGCGGGAGTTGATGTTGCTCGGGCTCGCCGCGGTAGGCGATCTCGCCGAAATTGACGTCCGGCGCCTGGCGTACGGCGGGCTCATCGACCTGGAAGTAGGTGGCCTTCTCGAACTTGAACATATTGGCGATGATGTTGCTCGGCACCGATTCGACCTTGGTGTTGTAAACCCGGACGTTCGCGTTGTAGAAGCGACGACCGGCCGCGATTCGGTCCTCAGTCTCGGCGAGCTGCCGCTGCAGCTCGAGGAAGTTCTGGTTGCTCTTCAGATCGGGATACGCCTCGACGCTCACGATCAAGTTCCGCACCGCACCGGAGAGCTGCGCCTCAACGTCAGCGCGCTGCTGACTCGGCAATGCCCCCTCAGACTGGGAGAGCTGCTGAGCTTGGCTGCGCAGCCTGGTGATGTCCTCGAGGGTGTTGCGCTCGTGTGCGGCATACGCACGGACGGTCTCAACCAGGTTGGGGATCAGCTCGTAGCGGCGATTCAGCTCGACGTCAATCTGTCGCCACGATTCCTGAATCAGGTTGCGCGATTTGACGAAGCCGTTGTACGAGCCCAGGCCGATGAGCGCGAGAATGACGACGATCACCAAGATGATGATGATCACGGTGATGGCGGTACCCATCAGATCTCCTTAGCTTGCCGGTATGCGCCCTGAGCTTGTCGAAGGCGGGGCTCAGCCCACGTTCAACCCTAACGGGTGGCCTGCTCGATGGCGCTCAGAGGCCTTACTCCAGGCCCAACTCGGATGTGGAAATCGCCGCGCGGTACGGCAGCCCAGCCGCCTCGACGGCCTCCTGGGCGCCGGTGTTGCGATCGACAATTGTCGCGACTCCGATTACCTCGGCTCCGGCTTCCCGCAGCGCCTCGACTGCGGTCAACACCGAAGCCCCCGTTGTGCTGGTGTCCTCAACGGCCAAAACGCGACGGCCTGCTACAGGAGAGCCCTCGATGCGTTGCTGCAGGCCGTGTGCCTTGCCCTGCTTACGAACCACGAAGGCGTCGAGCCGCGCACCTGCCGCGGCTGCGGCATGAAGCATGGCAGTGGCCACCGGATCTGCGCCGAGGGTGAGGCCGCCGACTGCCGCGAAGTCCCAATCGGCAACCAGGGAACGCATCACGCGGCCGACGATCGGGGCCGCGGTGCCATCCAGGGTGACCCGGCGCAGGTCGATGTAGTAGTCGGCGGTTTGCCCCGAGGACAGGGTGACCTTGCCTCGTACGACCGCCAGAGCCTTGATCTGCTCAATCAGCACGGTGGTGTCGAGGGCGATCGCGTTGTTCACGACGCGCACTGTATCTAGCCCCGCCGGCCTGGTTCCGAAAGTGGTCAGAAACAACAAGGATCTGCGACGAATTGCTGTCGTTTCTGACCACTTCGCGGTTTACTTGCGCTCCGTTCGAATGAGGTGGCCGAACCCTACGGATCGCTTGGCGGAGTGAAAGAGGTCCGGGCAGGTCGTCAGGGTGATCAACGGCTGATCCGGTTTGAGTTCGGGCCTGCCAGGCACCGGAGCGATGACCCAGGTGTCGGTCTTCTTGACGGTGAGCCGCCTTGGTGGCTCGTCCAGCACGTAGGTGTAGATGGCGTCCCGGGTCTCCACGATGATCTCATCGCCACGCCTCAGTCCCAGGAGCCTTGCGAAGGGCCGCCCATGAGTAACGCGAAAGCCGGTGATCGCGAAGTTGCCGATCTGGCCAGGCTGTGCCGTTGAGCTGTAGTGACCGACGCCTTTCGCGACAACATCTGACCCAGTCCCAGAGAGAATGGGAACTTCGTACCCCGCACCCAAGGCCGGAATTCGGAGCAGACCGATGGCCTCGCCCTGACGCGGGGAGAGTTGACTGGTGCCCTGCGGATCGCTCTTAGTTTGCTCGACCCAGGTCGCCCGCAGCGTCTTGGCTTCGGTCTGGTACGCGTGTTGAGCCACCAGATTCGTGCCGACGTATTGATAGGCCACCCAGCCGAGACAGCACAGGCCCACGACGAGTAGTGCTGCACCCACGATTGTGAGGCGCGACTGACGGCGGGTGATTTCGACCGCTTCAGTGTCAGTTCCGGTTTCGCGGGTGGAACTGCTCACCCGCGACATTGTGCCGTTGATTGCTCAGGCGCTGCGGAGCTTCGCGTAATTTCAGCCGGCAAATGGATTGGGGGTCAAGGTGTATTTGGTGGACAGATACTCATGTATCCCCTCGAACCCGCCTTCGCGCCCGATGCCGGACTGTTTTACACCACCGAATGGGGCTGCCGCGTTCGACACCACACCCATATTGAGACCGAGCATCCCCGTTTCCAGCGACTCGATCAGGCGCTGGCCGCGCGCCAGGTCTTTGGTGTACGCGTAGCCGACCAGGCCGTACTCAGTGTCGTTAGCGATCCGGACCGCCTCATCCTCATCGCCGAACGTGACAATGCTCAGCACCGGCCCGAAGATCTCCTCGCGGAGGATGTCGCTACCAGGGCGTACGCCCGTGACCACGGTCGGCTCATAGAAAGTGCCGGGCCGATCAATGGGCCGACCGCCGGTGAGTACCTTTGCGCCGCGCTCGGTTGCATCGCGTACCAGGGAATCGGCCTTCTGGACCGCATCGTCGTTGATCAGCGGACCGATCTGGACACCATCCTCTGTGCCGCGGCCGACCTTGAACGCCTGCACCCGCTCGGTGACACGTGCCGCGAACTCATCGGCAACGGCTTCGTGCACGATGAACCGGTTGGCGGCCGTACAGGCTTGACCGATGTTGCGGAACTTGGCCAACATCGCACCGTCCACCGCCGCACCAAGATCAGCGTCATCGAAGATCAAGAATGGCGCATTGCCGCCCAGCTCCATGGAGGTACGCAGAATTCCTTCAGCGGCTTGCTGCAGCAGCTTGCGTCCAACCTCGGTCGAGCCGGTAAAGCTCAACTTCCGCAGCCGTGGATCGGCGATGATCGGTGCCGACACCTTTCCCGATGTCGAGGTGGTGATCACGTTGACGACGCCAGGCGGAAGGCCGGCCTCCTCCAAGATCTTGACGAAGTACAACGTGGTCAACGGAGTCAGCTCTGGCGGCTTGATCACCACGGTGCAGCCGGCAGCCAGGGCCGGCGCGGTCTTGCGGGTCGCCATCGCTAGCGGGAAGTTCCACGGAGTGATCAAGTAACAGGGGCCGACCGGGTGCTGGGAAACGATCATCCTCCCGGTACCCTCGGGATTGAGTCCGTAGCGACCGAAGATCCGTACCGCCTCCTCGGAGAACCAGCGCAAGAACTCGCCGCCGTAGGTGACCTCGGCCTTCGACTCGGCCAGCGGCTTGCCCATCTCCAATGTCATCAGCAACGCGACCTGATCCTGGCGCTCGCGTACTAGGTCGAAAGCCCGACGCAGCAACTCAGCCCGCTCACGGGGTGGCGTACGGGCCCAGTCGGCAGACGCATCGACAGCCGCATCCATCGCAGCCGCACCATCCTCGACACCGGCGCTGGCAATAGTCTTGATCGTTTCGCCGGTCGCTGGGTCGTACACCTTCAACGTCGCACCGGAAATTGCCGGAGCCCATTCACCGCCGATGAAGAGCCCACCCGGGACTGAGTCCAGCAATGTCGTTTCAGCTGTGCCCACCATCGACTACCTCCCTGGCTCACCTGACATCGTCGTCCATTCGAGCCTAACGCTGGGATCACGCTGGCCGGTCCGGGGACGGAACTAGTGCCGCACTAAGGTCTCGATATGCCATCCGCCTGGAAAGCCGACCGGATCGGCTCGGCGACTACCACGATCTTCGCCGAGATGTCAGCCCTCGCCCTGGCAACGCAATCGGTCAATCTGGGGCAAGGCTTTCCGGACACCGACGGCCCCACCTTCATGCTCGAGGAGGCGCGCGCGGCGATTGCCGGCGGCATGAACCAATACCCGCCCGGTCGCGGCATCCTGCCGCTGCGCCAAGCCATCGCCGCACACAGCAGCCGGAAATACGGGCTCAGCTATGACCCCGAGACAGAGGTCTTGGTTACCACCGGCGCCACCGAGGCACTTGCCTCCTCGATCATGGCTTTCGTCAACCCCGGCGACGAAGTGATCGCACTCGAGCCGTTCTATGACTCCTACGCAGCCTCGATCGAGCTCGCGGGCGGGCGACGGGTCGGCGTGGCACTGTTCGGCCCCGACTTCAAGCTCGATCACGCGGAGCTAGCGGCTGCGTTCACGTCCAAAACCAAGGCACTGTTGATCAACACGCCGCACAACCCCACCGGGGCGGTCCTGGATCATGCCGATCTCAGCATGATCGCGCAACTAGCCGTGCAGCATGATGTCGTCGTCATCTGTGACGAGGTGTATGAGCACCTGACCTTCGACGACGCTGAACACCTGCCACTGGCAACTTTCCCGGGGATGCGAGAGCGTACGGTGCGAATCTCCTCAGCCGGCAAGACCTTTTCGGCTACTGGCTGGAAGATCGGCTGGGCGCTCGGCACCCCAGAGTTGATCAACGAGGTCACTGCTGTGAAACAGTTCCTGAGCTACGTCTCTGGCGGCCCGTTCCAGCCGGCGGTTGCCCGTGCCCTCAACGACGGCGACGAGTGGGTGGAGAAGGCGCGGCTAGATCTACAGGACAGGCGCGACCAGTTCGCCGCTGGTCTGCGTTCGGTTGGGCTGAAGCCGCTCGTACCGCGTGGCACGTATTTCATGAGCACCGATGTGCAGCCGCTGGGTTACAGCGATGGTGTGGAGTTCTGCCGAGAACTGCCAGGCCGCTGCGGTGTCGTGGCGATTCCGCATCAGGTGTTCTATGACCGCGCCGAGGCGGGCAAGCCGTACGTGCGGTGGGCTTTTTGCAAGCAGGAGCAGGTGTTGGATCAAGCGATCAGACGACTGGGAGCGTTGCACTCCTAGGATTGGGACGGGTCATGCCGCGAGTAAGTGGCATAAGTCGCAACGTTGTTCTCATCCGCTTGATCCGCGAGATCAGGCCAGGTGCTTTAGCCGGCTGCTGGGATCGGGAGACTCTTCAGCATCCTCCATACTGAACGGCTTCGAATCAGCAAGTAGCTGATTCAAACGCGCGCCCCGCAGCACCCGGTATGGAAACGGTGACTGTCCAGCTCGCTCCGCAATCGCGGAGTACGGCAATGCGGTGCCGCCACCGGCGATGATCACATTGCCAAACCGTCGGCCCTTGAGGGTTGATGACTCGGCGCACAGCAGCACATGGGGAAAGACCTGTCGGACGCCGGCCAGTACCCGGCGAGCGTAACCGAGGGGGCCGCGATCAGTCAGATTGAGGATGATGACTCCATGATCGGAAAGGGACCGCCGAGCATCCTCAAGAAATTCGTTCGTCGTCAGCTCAGCCGGCACCCGCGCGCCAACGAAGGCATCGATGATCACGAGGTCTGCGTACCCGTCGCGCAACTCGGCGATGCCGCGGCAGCCGTCGGTGCCGCGCACCTTGATGCCGCTACGAACGGGTAGCGGCAGGTGTCTACGGACAAAAGCGGTGAGCTCGACGTCTGGCTCGAGCACGATCTGGGCTGAGCCCGGTCGGGTGGCTGCTATGTAGCGCGGCAGTGTCATTGCGGCACCACCGATGTGCACCACACGTAACCGCTGCCCCGGCTCGGTCACGCTGTCCACCACGTCCGCCAGCCGCTGCACATAGTCGAATTCCAGCCGCAGCGGATCATCAAGATCGACGTAAGACTGATCGGTCCGCCCGATGCGAAGTGTGAATGCTCGCGGGTACGCGAGATCTGGCACCAAAAAGGCACCATCACGCCCAGGACGCAGCACCAGGCTGGCCGAGCTCAACGCTGCTCCTCTAGGCCTGGCGGACATTGTGTGCGGCGCAATCGGTTGTGGCGTGGTGTAGAAACGACCTGGAAGGGAGACTCGCCATGCAACTGCGATGGATCGACTCCAACAGTGTGAGCAACCATGATGTGGCCGATCTGCCGGCCTTGCGAGAAAAGACCGACGGCTTCCTCTGGCTCGATATTCCCGAGTGGAGCGACGAGGCAGAGATGCTCCTCAAACGCGACTTCGGCTTCCATCCGATGGCGATCACCGAGAGCCGAAATCGCAACCACATTCCACGCGTTCACGTCTATCCGCACCACGTGTTCATCGTCGTGCACGCGCCTGAGATCGGCGCGAACGGTCATGTGCACTATCTCGAGCTCGATCAATTCGTTGGCGAAAACTTCTTGGTGACCATACACGGCCCGTTGAGCCCCAAGGTCCCTCTCGACGCAGCCCTACGCGAGACCGAGGCCGTAGCAGCGCGAATGGATAGCAACCGGCTGCATCCGACATCGCCCTTCGGGCTCACTTACGCCATCGTTTCCTCCATCGCCCGACGAGAGGCTGAAATGGTCGCCGACATCGCCCGCGATGTCGGGCTGATGGAGCAGCGAGTGATGTCTGAGGCCAATGAGGATCCGCAGAAGTTTCTCAGCGAGCTCTTCGCGGCTCGACATGAGCTGCTGACCATCAAGACCATGGCGGCTCAGGGTAGTGAGATCTATCGGCGAGCGATCAAGCTGACAACCTTCGCGCCTATGGAGGGCATGGCCTTGATGAAGGACCTGCTCGATCAGTACGAGACCGTCTCACACATCAGCGATTCCCAACTCGTGTTCTTGATGGGTGTCACCGAGTTCTACCGCGCGCGTACTGACACGAAGATGACCATCGCCGCCGAGCGTCTCGCCGTCATTGCGGCTGTCACGCTGCCGATCACGTCGCTCTCTTCGGTCCTTGGCATGAACGTCATCGTCAACGACTCAACGCACTGGGTAGCGCTGTCCATCTTGTTGTTGATCATGCTGGTCATGTCGGGAGTCTTGCTGCGCTGGGCCCACAAGCAGGGCTGGTGGGGGTGACAATGCCGACTTGTCAGAATCTCAGCACCGTATATGGTGCTGAGATTCTGACAAGTCGTTAGGCGCCCGCGATGGCAGGCTGGGACTCCAAGATGACCAAGCCGTCGCTGCTCTCATCGGCGTCGAACGTGACGGTGTCGCCTTCACGTACCTGGCCGGACAGCACCCGTTGCGCGAGTTGATCTTCGATGGTGGTCTGGATCAGCCGGCGTAGCGGACGGGCACCGAAGACAGGGTCGAAGCCGGTAAGAGCCAGCCACTCCTTGGCTGCCGGCGTGGCCTCCACCGTGATCCGCCTATCGGCGAGGCGCTTGTTGAGCCGGGCCAAGTTGATCTCCACGATCTTGGCGAGCTCCTCCGTGCCGAGCGCGTCGAAAAGCACGACCTCGTCGAGCCGGTTCAAGAATTCGGGCTTGAAGGCTCCGCGTACCACACCCATCACGGCATTGCGTTTGGTCTCAGCGTCCAGTGTCTGATCAGCCAGGAACTGCGAGCCGAGGTTGGAGGTCAAGATCAAGATTGCGTTGCGGAAGTCGACCGTACGCCCCTGACCGTCGGTCAGTCGGCCGTCGTCCAGCACCTGCAACAAGATGTCGAAGACCTCGCTGTGCGCCTTCTCCACTTCGTCCAAGAGCACCACGGCGTACGGGCGGCGCCGCACGGCCTCGGTGAGCTGGCCACCCTCCTCGTAGCCGATGTAGCCGGGAGGTGCGCCGACCAGCCGGGCCACCGAGTGCTTCTCGGAGTATTCGCTCATGTCGATCCTGATCATGGCCCGCTCGTCGTCGAAGAGGAACTCGGCAAGTGACTTGGCGAGTTCGGTCTTGCCAACGCCGGTCGGGCCGAGGAACAGGAAGGATCCGGTGGGACGGTTGGGATCGGAGATGCCGGCTCGGGAACGGCGTACGGCATCCGCCACGGCGCGTACTGCCTTCTGCTGGCCGACCAGCCGCTGCCCGATGCGCGACTCCATAGCCAACAACTTCTCGGTCTCACCTTGCAGCAGCCGGCCGACCGGTATGCCGGTCCAGTTGGCGACCACCTCGGCAACGTCGTTCGGGCCAACCTCCTCAGAGACCATCGAGGGCAGCTGCCCATCGTCCTTCGCGGCCTCTTCCAGCTCCTTCTCAAGGGCCGGAATCTCGCCGTAGTTGATCTCACTGGCCTTGACGAGGTCGCCTTCCCGAAGCGCGCGGTCTGAAACCACGCGCAACTCGTCGATCTGCTTCTTCAGCTCGCCGACCCGGTTCAGACCCTGCTTCTCAGCCTCCCAGCGGCCCTCGAGGGATCTGAGCTCTTCCTCGACATTGGCCAGTTCCTCGGTCAACCGATGCAGCCGCTCGACGCTGCCAGTGTCTGACTCCTTCTCCAATGCCAGTTTCTGCATCTTCATCCGCTCAACGGTCCGGCGCAGCGCGTCGATTTCCACCGGCGAGGAGTCGATCTCCATGCGCAGCCGGGAGGCTGCCTCATCGACAAGGTCAATCGCCTTATCGGGCAGCCGCCGAGAGGTGATGTAGCGGTTCGACAACGTTGCCGCCGCGACCAGCGCCGCATCGGTGATCGCTACCTTGTGATGCGCCTCGTACCGTTCGCGCAGACCGCGCAAGATCGCGATGGTGTCCTCGACACTCGGTTCGTCAACGAAGACCTGCTGGAAGCGACGCTCAAAGGCTGGGTCCTTCTCGATGCGCTCGCGATACTCGTCCAACGTGGTGGCGCCGATCATGCGCAGCTCGCCGCGCGCGAGCATCGGCTTGAGCATGTTGCCCGCGTCCATCGAAGAGTCACTGGTAGCGCCAGCGCCGACGACGGTGTGCAGCTCGTCGATGAAGGTGATGATCTGTCCCGCGGCGTCCTTGATCTCGGTCAATACAGCCTTGAGGCGCTCCTCGAACTCACCGCGAAACTTCGACCCGGCCACCATTGACGGCAAGTCGAGCGCAACCAGGCGGCGGTTCTTCAGTGAATCCGGCACATCGCCGGCCACCAGCCGTTGCGCCAAACCTTCGACGACGGCGGTCTTGCCAACGCCGGGCTCTCCGATCAGCACGGGGTTGTTCTTGGTCCGCCGGGCCAAGACCTGGACGACACGCCGAATTTCGCTGTCCCGTCCGATGACTGGGTCGAGCTTTCCGTCCCGGGCCATCGCCGTAAGGTCGACACCGTATTGATCAAGGGCGGATGAGGTGCCCTCCGCCTCCGGGCTGGTCACCCGCTTGCTGCCGCGAGCATCGTTGAAGGCGCGAGTCAACACATTGGGCTTGACATTGAGTGCTGCCAGCACCTTCTTGGCGTCGGAATCAATGGTTGCCAGTGAGATCAACAGATGCTCGGTCGCCACGTACGCGTCACCGAGCTGCTCGGCGCGGACTTCTGCGTCCGCGAGCACCCGGGCGAACGAGCCGGAGAGACTCGGCTGGCTGACCGACGAACCCTTAGCAGACGGCAGCTTGGAGATCGCACCCTGGGCGGCCGCCGCAACGACGGCCGGATCAGCGCCCGCCGCGGCAAGCAATGGCGCTGCGGTATTGCCGGGCACTAGCAGCAGCGCGTGCAGCAGGTGGGACGGTTCGGCGTACGGGTTGCCCTCGGTCAGGGCGGTGCGTAGCGCCGCTGAGACTGCGTCTCGACTCTTGGTGGTGAGCTTGTTGGTGTCCATATCTCCTCTGAGATCAAACTTGAGTACGCCTCACTCAACTATGCGCCAGCAGATTCGGGTTCTCAAAGACCAAAGTTGAGTGCATTAGACTCAACCTTGCTCAGATTCCGGCTATTCCGACTTTGTGAGCCAAAAGCCTGTGCGGGTAAGTCCGGTCGGAGGCTCCAGACCATGACACATTGAACTTCACGAGCGTGGACATCTCGTGTGAGGGGACATCGTTGATCACTGAAAGCGGCGGCCGCACCTTGAGTCGAGTGACTGGCGCCCTGTTCCTGATTGGCGCCCTCTCTTTCGCTGCCGCAGCAACGCTGCTGTCCGCCACATTTGACTGGCCGGACATACTTCGACAACCAGCAGACGTTGTGCTCACCGAGTTCGCGGCTGGCGGCCCGAGTCTGGTGTGGACCTGGTTCGCCACGGCGTGGACGTACGGCATCCTGGTTGTGCCAATACTGCTGCTGCCCGCCGCGCTTGGACGGCGTGACGACGCGGCTCTTTGGGTAGCGAGTTTTGCAGGCGCGATCTCAGCCGTGCTCGCGCTGATCGGCTTTCTACGGTGGGTTTTTGTCGTGCCACCGCTCGCGCGTCTTTACCTTGAAGGCGACGCCGCAAACCGGAGCGCCGTGGCGGCGGCATGGCTTGCGCAGCATCAATTCGGCGGGGCTCTACTGGGTGAGCACCTGGGACAGTTGTTGGGGATTGGCTGGTCCGTGACGTTGAGCATCATCGTGCTACGTACTCGGGTGTTACCTCGCTGGCTTGGAGCGGTGGGCCTCCTGGTCAGTGCGCTCTACCTCTTCAATCAGGGAGACATCTTGGCAACCGCACTGCCGAATTTTCCCGTGTTTGATCTGGCAGGCCTGATTGGCAGCACTGGCTGGGGACTTTGGGTCGCTGCGTTAGGCGTCACACTCATACTCCGCCCGAGGGCGAAGACTGCGTGACTCTGCTCTAGTGCTATTGCGGAGCGTGCCGGGCACTAGCGACTCGTTCTGGGCGACTGTGGTCGGCGTATTGGCTTCGGAATCAAAGTGCCGCAGGAGTCATTGGCCGACGACCAGTGAAATTGTCGTCCCTAATGGCACAACGCTACCGATGTTGGGTTCCTGGAAGCCGACAACGTTAGGCAGCAGGCCCGGCACTGCTTGAATAGTCGTCGAAACTTGCAGTCCCAAATTTTCGAGAGTCGCTCGCGCCTGAGTGACGTCCTCGTCCAATACATCTGGGACAGTGACGGTGGTTTGCGGAATTTGCGGCGCGACCGCTTCGATGGGCTTGGGCTGCGGCAAACTAGGCAGCATTCCAGCAGGAAATGTTTGACCCATGTTCGAGGCGAATTTGGCCGGGGTAACGGCGTCCGCTGGATGGTTGATGGCCAGGCTTGCGCACTCCGCGACAAGATCAAGATCCATCTCAAAGCCATTAAGTGCTGCGTCCACGCTGGCAGGTGTAGGCGTAGGGTCCCCTGTCCAGTCATAGGAGCTCTGATGGGCGAGGATGAAGCTCAGCAAATTGATCTGATCTAGAATTTGGCTGCGCTTTTTCGCACAGAGCACGAGCACATCCTGTGCATGCTCGATATCGGCGGTATTCGGCGGTAGTGGACCTTCGGCGATCGTCAGCGGAGCGAGGGTGACCGAGTATGGCACCGCATTGCGCGCCGGGTCATCCTGAAACGATCTCAACCACCGGTTCGCGTTATCTAGCAGCTGGCTGGGAACGGTTGGGTCGGTTATCTGCAGGTCCACCGGGCCGCCCTCGTGGTACATGCTGACCAGCGCGTCGCAGCGAAACTTACTACGAACCTCGTTGAATTTCATCGCCGCGCTGGCGCTGAAGAGCCCGTAAGAGCCCTCCAGGTCGGCGGATATGTCCTGCTGATCTCTTTCACTATGTACGTCGAGTCGGAATACACCGACGAATAAGCCGCCACGGTCGAGTCCCCGAACGAACATATTGCCGAAACGCTCCGCGAAGATCTGGGGCTTGTCGATGAGCTGGGCGGCACTCGATGTAAGTCGTGGAGCCTTAATGGAGAGGTGCTCCAAGCCAACCCTGCAATTGAGCAGTAGGAATAACGAGCTGGTCTGGACTGCGCAATCTTTCGAGAAGGAAAAGCGAGCCGAGAAACCCCCTGCTCCGAACAATCCGGAGCCGAAGCTAGCTTCGGCATCGATTCCGAGCGACCGGTGTAGTTCTTCGGTAGTATGAATCCGCCGTACCGTGAAATTTACGGTTGCACCGCCAGCTGATTGCACACCTTCGGCGGTGCCGTCGACCACGAAGCCCATCGGGCTACCCGAAGCCAGGTCAGCGCCGACACCGACGTTGTAATCGTCGCGAAAAGGAACCTCAATTGTGCGAATGGCCACCTGTCCTCCTCAGACTCCGAGGATCAGCGCGGGGCCTGGTGCCCACATAATCCCGTGCCGTCAGCTGATCGTAGCGCCGCGATATCGAGCCGCGCCGCTAACCTCAACTCACAGGTTCGCTGTTTCGGCCGCCATTGGCCGGACCATGCCGGCCGCGGTATCAGCGTCGGTGAGGGATATGCACGAGTCGAGGTTTACGTCTGTGCTGCCCAGACACCCAACTCGTTGCCGCTCGGATCGCTGAACTCAAACCGGCGACCGCCAGGGAACTCGTACGGTCCGTTCACAA
>Ga0207706_10003651_pt1 | contig 14704 bp, 18 predicted proteins | sample KBSC53metaG_FD_184318 | JGI IMG/M metagenome (GOLD analysis project Ga0207706, IMG submission 184318) | Corn rhizosphere microbial communities from Kellogg Biological Station, Michigan, USA - KBS C5-3 metaG (SPAdes) (version 2) | ecosystem: Host-associated > Plants > Roots > Rhizosphere > Soil ... | reverse complement strand
TGATCCTCACCGGCCGCCATGCCCGGGTAGCTCAGTTGGTAGAGCATGCGACTGAAAATCGCAGTGTCGGCGGTTCGACTCCGTCCCCGGGCACCATTTTTCACAATTAAAACAGTAACTTACATAAAGTCTCGCTCTTTGATTGGACTGGGGCTAAGCTAGCACAGTGCTAGCACGCAGTTTTCCACGCCTTCAGAGATATCAAGACGTTAACCTTCTGCGGCTTATGCCGGGAGGGGCTGATCTAGCACATTTCAAGCACAGCCAGCACAGTCCGCAAACCGGCCTGCGCTATGATTTTGGGGCATGTTACGCATGGAAATGGGCCGGGTAGCCGGGAAAGAGCCTTACGCGATATTTCAACGGCCAGGCAGCGTGGTCTGGTGGGTGCGGTTCAGCATCCGGGGTGAAGGTCAGATCAGGAAATCGCTGGGAACGTCGGACGAGGCCGACGCACGGCGACAGGCCGCAAAGCTCTGGCACGAGGCGCAGTACCGGAAAGAGAACGGGCTACGCGCTGTCCAACGCACCTTTCGGGCGGTGGCCGAGGAATTTTGCGATCATATGGACCTGCTCTCCGAGCGCGGTGAGGTTCGGCACGATAGGGGCGACCGGATCAGGCCGCTGGTCGAACGCTATTTTGTGCCGTTCTTCGACAAGAAGCCAATCGATGCGATCACCGATGCCGATGCCTACCGCTATCTCGAATGGCGCAAATGGCCATGACGCGCTTCGTTGTCGCAGGATCGGCTGGATCGCTCTCGGCTTTGCCCAGATCGCGCCGATAGTATGTGATCTCCCAGATAATCTGAAGCTCGTGGATCGTTAGCATTCCGTAGTCATGCGCGCCGTCCGGATCACTATCCGAGGTAAAGGTATCGAAATTCCGGACGGCATGAACGATGGCGTCCTTCACCGGAACAGCTTGGGCCGCTACGCCAGCGGAAAGGAACACCCATCCGTCCTCCCCGGTAAAACGGAAATGGTCGTTGAGGCGGGCGATGGTTGCCCGCCTCGTTGCGTCCTCGCTCACGCGCCTGCCTTTTTGGCCTTGGGCTTGAAGTTGGCCTTGCGCTCAGCAACAGCGGCGGTCAGCTGAGGATCGAGTTCGCCCACGTTGATCGCTTCGATGATCGACGCGATGATGCCCGGCACCTCGGCCAAATTCTCGACTGCGACCGCGTTCATGCCCTTGGCAAATTCCAGCGGCTTGCTGCCATAACGAAGTTGGAAGAACAGTTTGCCGCTGGCATCGGTGAACCAGCCCTTGCGGATGGCGCGAGGCGCATCGACCCGGATTTTCTCGCCTTCGGCATTTTTGCGCGTGACCTTCTTGGTAGCGGTGAAGGTCGTTCCGGCAATCTCGGCTTCGGCCAGCGCCTTCTGCTCTTCCAGATAGCGCAGTAGCTTCGCCCGGAAGCCATGTTCGGATGCGCCGACATTGATCGGGCTGGCAGCGGTAAGCTTCAGGGACTTGAGGATCGACATGGGCATCTCCTTGTTTGTTTCGGACAAGGCAAGCCGTAACGTCGTCGTTCGTGAGAGCGACCGAAGATTGGCCTTAACGATCAAAAATAAATTAAAATAATTCATACGCTGCGATCAAGGATCGGGCTGATGTGCGGCCATAAATACGAGCAGGATCGTATTTTGAGGACTATGGTCATGATAGTGGATGACGTTTATGCATTTTTCCGGGCAGTGGGTATAACCCGCTCCCACGCCCATTTTTCTGTCGAGCACATGGGCTATGGTCGGCGCTATTATGATTACCTGCGCTGTTCTCGTGCCCAGCCCAATGTTCGGGCTGTCTTCCGCTTGGCGCTAACGCTGCTCGACATAGCAACGGACAGCAATCGGACGCCTGATGAGAACCGCTGCGCTTCTAACTTGGGCAAGCGCGCCTTTGCCAATGTGATCAGCCGTTGTCGGCCGGATCAGCCCAGCAAGCGATAAACTGTTGCCGGGCTGCATTTCAGTTCACGCGCTATTGCGCGGGGCTTCATGCCATCATCGCGCAGTTTCCGAACCTCCGCTGCGTCGAATCTCTGTTTGCCGCCACGATATACGCCACGCACCTTGGCCTTCTCGATCCCTTCGCGCTGGCGTTCCTGCCTGATATCAAGTTCGAATTCGGCAACAGCTGCCAATATGCCCAGCATAAGCTTGCCGTGGCTAGTGGTTGTATCGAGGCCGCCCTGTTGCAGGCAGCGGAACCCGACGCCCTTCGCAGTGAGGGCCGCAACTATATTATGCAAATCCTGCGCCGATCTGGCGAAGCGATCGAGCCGGGTGACGAGGAACGTGTCGCCTTCGCGGCAAAAATCGAGCGCTGCTCTCAACTGTGGCCGGTTCGATGCAGATTTGCCGCTGACTTGCTCCTGAAAGATTTTCTCGACGTTATGGCTGGCAAGCTGCTCCACCTGGACGTCGAGCGATTGGTGGGTTGTGGACACGCGGGCATAGCCGACAAGCATTGCTCCTCCTTCGAGCGGTTAAAGACCCTGTTGCGATTGTGTCTTTTGGAGGGAAGAGCAAGCCTGCCAAGACGCCTTTCCGCCGTCGGAAAAATGTCTCGGCAGGCTGTAATCTGTTTGCGCCTATGCGTCCCTGCGCGTCCCGCTGAAGGGGGGGCTATGGCAAGCAACCTATGCGCGGCCATCTAGCACAAGTATCCTCAGCGGGTTTCGAAGGGCAGTTAGGCCGCCATGACTGGGACTTCGACTTCTGGAACTGGCAATGCAGCATGTCCCTTGAACAAGGGCTTTTTGCCTTGGCCGAATGAGTAGCGTTCCAGGTTGATCGGGTACATTTCTTGCCCAGCGACCAACATTGCTTTGACCGGCGTATCAGCTTCCCATCCCAGCACGACGACGCAATTTTCCACGACGGGGGTTTTATAGCCATATTTGTCGGTGGAGGCGTAGAGGGGCGACATAACATATCGCGACAGGTGCCCATCATCAGCGGCTTTCCTACTCGCTTCCCGAATCTCGCTACCACCAGACTGTTCCAGCCAATCAATCCATGCTGCGTCCGAGACCGAACGTAGGCGTTCTTCTGCACTGTCGGCGGTTGCGAACAATAGGCTGAATTTCTCGTCCCCGAACTCGAACATCGCGCTGGGGGCTTTGGTTGGGTCATTGTGGAAATAGCTTATCGCAATTTCGGGGCGGCGCTTTTTGCGAGGCTGGACGACGACCGGCGCTACCACCTCGCGCGTCCCTTCCTCATTACCGTCATGATTCTCTATGATCGTCCTGGCTTGGGGAAAGCCAGCAGCCGCAGGCTCATGGTCGTCATTGGCGATTTCATGGGCATCTGGTGAGCTTGCGAGCTTCATGTCGTCCTGTGGACAAATCATGGAGCCGTCATGATTTATTTTTTTTGATTTCATTTCATTGCGCCACCAAAACTCCAGCAATTCTGCGGCTCTCAGCCCCAAAATGGATGAAAGTCGGTTGAAGTCAGGTTGAAAGACGGATGAAATATGGATGAAATGACGTTGGAATGCAGCCAGCAGTTCATCCCTATCGCTGTTAGGCTGAAATGTGGGTGAAATTGCCTGCGATTGCGGGGCCATAATGATTTGATCCCGTCCATGGCGCTTGGCGTATTTTATCTGGTTGGCAGTCAATTTGATCGGGCCGGCATAGGCAAAGTCGGTGCGGCCTGTGCGGCGCCGGATGCATTCTAGGAATGTTGCGGCAAGGCGGTCGGGGAGAGCCTGCTTGTTCATTAGCGTGCGGATCACGTTGTTCAAAACGTTGACCGTTTGAATATCGGCCTTGCCACTGTTGAGGCGGCCAAGGCTGTTGGCAACTTCATCGCACAGATCGAGCCAGCGGGGTGCATTGGGTTTCTTCGTCATTATGTTCTGTTCTCCGAAAATGGAATGGACCTGCCCGGCGGGGTGCAATCGCCAAGCAGGTCCAAATTTTCAGGAAAACAGAACCGATGGCTTTTCGCTTGAACAGCGAAGCACCCACCGTTCAAAATATTTAGCGCGAGGGTTTGTCCCCCTGCGCCATTACACAATACGGAACCCGGCTACGCCATGTCATTATTCTTGCGACCGGAAAATCTTTAGCCGCTAAACTTTTCCGCCGACGGGTAGGCAATTGGCAACCTCTGCCCTGCCATCAGCAACCCGAACAGCAAGGGGTGCGGAATGGTAGATAAAAATTGGGTAGAACTGATGGCGGCTTTGCGATCCACGGTGATCGACAAGGCGGCGGCACGTTCGCGGCAGGAAGCAGAGGGCTTTCCTGAAATCGTCGAACAACGTCGCGCCAAGATACTGAGTGAGATCAGCGCAGCAGAAAATCTCGCGCTGGACTACGCCATGAGCGACGCCGAGTTCTGGAGCCGCACCTGTACCAAACCCTTCTACGCGCATCGCCCGGTGGATCGCATTCGCCAGCATGAAGCCGAGATGCAGATGCGCCTCGGCAACTATCGGAATTTGCTGAGCGTTGATTGGGAACCGGACACTGGCGATGAGTTCAGGGCTTTCCTCGATGAGGTCATGTCGGAACGCGACCGGCTTGCAAAAGTCGTGAAGGCAGCGCGCATGCTCGCTCAAACCAAGGTGGCACGCGAGCGGACGTTCATGGATTGGTTGCTTGCGGGCGCTGATCCCATTTCATGGGAGGGGCGGCAGAAAATTTACGCCAAGCTGGCCAGCCATCTCGACTATGGCACTGTTACGACATTCCATCTGATGATGGAACTGGGCTTTGCGGTCGTGAAGCCGGATCAGGTTCTCAATCGGCTTGTTGGGCGCATGGGCATCATGACCGAATATGAGGTCCAGAATAAACGAACCGGCGCACGCATGTGGCATCCCGTCGGACCTAACATGACGACCGATATGGCGCAGCGTCTAGGCCAGAATGATCATTTCAACTGGTCTCTGCAAAAGCGCATGGCAGAAATTTCCGACGCTACGAGGATTTCCATGCGAGCCTTGGACATCATCATCGTGAAGTTAGGCCAGACCGATGACGAAGCCAACGGCTATGCTCGGACGATTTGCGGCGATCCGCCACTATGCGGCCAGTGCAAGGCCAGAACGCATTGCGATCTTGGCAGCGCAGGGATGGTAAAGCATGGACGGCGGCACCGAGTGCCCACGTAATCGCCACAGAAGCGGACTGGGTGGAAACGGCCAATAGCAGGCAGTCCGCTCACAAGTCGTTCGAGCTAGGGGATTAGATGTGCCGTTCATAGTCGCCCTGGATGTAGGCGCGCATCGCTCCAGCTTCTTGCTCGATCTGGTCGAGCCGCGATTTTACAAGATCGCCAATCGACACGAACCCAACTAACTGATCGCGCTCCACCACCGGGAGATGACGGACGCGCTGCCCTGTCATCAGAGCCAGGGCGGCAATGACCGCCGTATCGGGGGCGACAGTGAGCACGGGTGAGGTCATCACCCGATCGACGGTCCATTCCATCACCGCCGCGCCGTTGGTTCGAAGTGCGTAGATCAGATCACGTTCGGACATGACCCCGACGATCCGCTCCCCGTCCAACACCGGGACCGCACCGATGCGCTCATCGGCAAGCAGCTCAAGGACATGCCACACCGTCTCCCCGGGCGTGACGGTCACAACGTCGCTCCAACTCCGCATAGTGCTCGAGATCGTCATACTGCCCTCCTGACTTCGCGGCCCTCCGTGCTGACATTATACCATGCACGGATGGGGTGGCCCAAACCATTCCTCCCCCGCCCATACCGCGCGAATGACACCGACTGATCGCGATCATCTCGGATAGAGGCCAGCCCCACCTCCTCCCCAGGCACGGGTGACAGGAACAGATCACGTCTAGCATAGTCTTGCTGATATAAGGTTTGCCCATTGCGAAGAACGTGGACCTGAAAGGAAGTCACTGTGAGTGGCATCACGAAGGAAGAATTCTGTCAGCGGTTCAAAGCCAGGATGATCGCTATCAACGGGGAAACACTAGCCGATGGCAGGAATGTCGCGGACTATGCCGACGATGCGGTTGGACGGTATTGGGACACCGACTGGCAACGGGATCAAGGCCCCGAGGCCTGTGCAGATGCCGACAAGGAAGAGCGGGGGGAAGAAGACGAATGATTCAGGTGGCATCCTGATATGCGCTAGAACGACGTTAGGTAGCGCGGGTCAAGCGTGTTATACTGAGCCATCCCGGTTCCGACTCTGTGCGTGCATGCCGTGACTGAGAGACAATCGCGCTCCCGCTCGACGAGGAGAGTGCCATGTCCACCTCACCAAACATCCCATTCCCATTACCACTGCGGCAGACTGTTCTTCATGACCGGGTCGAGCGGCTGGGGCTCGCACTTGGCGCTTCACAGGAACGAACGTTCCGCGCCCGTGCCCTATCGCAACAGAACGAACGCGATCTACAAGCCGCTATGAACTGTTGGGAGAACGAAGGCGGCACTGCCACCGGCGTTCCGCCAGCACCGAAGCTCACCATTCGACGGAAAGTCAGCACCCTTCAGTTTTCCGCTGATCTATTTCGCGATGACACGTTAGGGCGTGCGGTCATTCTGAACGCAGTTCTGGTATTGATGGCTGCAACTATTATCGTTGTTTTCTTCAGTTGATGAGACTTTTCTGAAACGAATAAACCTAAAATGGAGAGAACAATGAACCCTACCATGAGTCATTTGGATCTCGCAGCCGTGATGATCAGAGGTCAGTTAAGGCTACCGCTGGTTCCGAACAAAACACAGATAAAATTGAAAAATCTTGAGAATTTGCTAACCACTGCACGAGATCAGGTGGCTTGCGGTGATCTTTTGACCCGCACTGACATACGTCATCTGAATAAAGCCTTTGATGATCTGTCAGAACGGTAATCGTGGCTGCTGCTCTCATCGGCCATGGTTGCCGCGAATGTCGGCACGTGGTTGTTCGTGCTTGAACTGCGAACTTCGCTCATGGGTCAATCGCGGCAGCTTCTTTATCAAGAGCCTTGGCTCGGTCACGCGCCGCATCGCGTAACTGTGCTGCTTTCGCCTCGAGGTCCTCGGCCTCAACATCGGCTTGCCGCTGGTAATTTTCTCCCTCGGCCTCCAGCGCTTCCGCAGAAGCCTGCCTAGCTTTTCGGGCGGCATTATTTGCTCGATCCTGCACTTTACCCGCTCTCTCTGCAGGACCGGAGCCCTCATAAGCTACGCCCGATGCGTTCGCCGCAGCCTCATCTTGCTTCTCTCCCGCCTGCTCAGCGGGGCCTTCGCATCCTGCCAACCAGAGCAAAGGAAACAAGGCCAGAAATAAGCCCTTCAACGTGCGATGGCTTCCACACGGGGCAGGTCTAAATGCTTCCGAGTAAGGTTGCGATCTGATCATATTGAATCCCGTCGATACTGACGCACAGTGCAGGTCGCGCAGGTGATGTTCGCCTAGCAACGACCGCCCTCATTTTCCCAGTCGTCGAGAGCGCGGGTGAGTGCATCATTCCGTGCAGTGCTCCACCATGAAGCATTTGCGCCTTCTGTGAGCTTCGCCTCTCGCCGAATACGGGTGGTTAGCCAGAGCCTAGCTGCTACAATTTTTTCATAGCCGTGGACCGATCCAGCGTAGGCGATCCGCGCCACGGCGCTGACGAAATCATCCGCCCAATCCGCCTCTCGCGGCTTGGATTCCGTAATCGTGATCATGGGAGAAACTCCCGTCATGCAAGCGGGAGCGCCCAAGTCTCTCAGTCACGGGATGCTTGCAAACAGAATCCGGTGATGAAATCATCTTATCATATAAGGAGAGCGAATCGCCTGCATTTTTCGCGCGGCGGGCAGTTCCGTAGCAACTGGCCGTTGGACAGGTAACTTAGAGTGCCGAGAGCCTGTTTTGGCCCTACTGAGGCATAAGCCGAACCACCGGCTCTCCGCCCAAGCCAGCCATGACAGCGCGGGCCGCATCATTCACGCGTTACCGCAGCAACTGGACGACAAAGGCAGAGACCTGCGCAGCTTGGTTGCGGGATCTCTGTCGCGGTTCTCGAATTCAGGCATCTCGGCCTGCATCGCGCAACGGCGTCGGCGAGGATCGTCTCGAAATCCAATGCCTCAATGATGCCGGGCGCGGGAAGGCGCGACAGATCACGGCGGTGAAGGTCGCATCGGCCATGGCCGCCATGTCGGGGTAGGCGAGGGAGGTGCGCTATGCCCCTATATTTGGACGGCCCGCCTATCCAAATGCGAACCGAACGCTGACTATCTCCAAGCGACCAATTTCAGGCCCAAGAACCGTTTTGGACCTGATCAGAAAGCTGCCGCTTGGCCTGCGCGATTGCGTCATTCAGATTGCTGTATCGGAATGCGCCCACGCAAAAAGAGTCGATTGGTCGGCGCGTAATCCCGAGTTTCACCATCTCGGTGACTTCCGCTTCAGTGAGGGATGTTAGTCCCAGTCCCGATCGATAATCCAGTTCCTGATTCGTTGTCACGGCGCGTTCTCCGCAGGAGCGACATGCGACATGTCAGGTATCCTTGTCCGATCTTGCCTTAGAAATCGGCTACGAGTCTGGTATGCCTTGCTACTGACTTCGCCGTCTGCAAACTGGCGCGCTAACGAGCTCTCGTTCTTTTCCACGACTTTCATCAGAGCTCTGAGGCTATCGTCATAATCAGCCGATTTCGTGGCCCGTTCCTGGGCAAAGACATGGGCCCCATGCTCAGGATACGGAGTAGCGTTGACTAGCTGCCGAGTATGTAGCGAGGCGTCTCGATGAAATTCATACGCGGTCCGGGTTGAAGCTGATTCAGCGTTCATGATGGAGGTCTGTTCTTGAGCAAGCAAGGAGTTGAGGTCGCGATGTGGCACATCAGACTGAGCACATCCGCCATCATCTTCCCACCGCGTAATACTGGGATCGCGTATAGACGTATTATCTTCGGGCCGGGTCATCGTGCTGCTCCCTTGCGTTTGAGCGGGAGCGCGTATCATCTCTCAGCCGTCACATGCGGATCTGCCGAACGGTAGACTGTATATGGTAAGCCGGTCCGCAGATTGCAATGAGTAGGGGATCGTCCGGTTTGCTCCTTCGGATCGGATCATAGAAAGCGGCTGTTCCGCTTTCCACCCATCCCAGACGTTTTACAAATCCTTACAGCATTGGGCATAGTGCATCCCGTTGCTGATGACAATTGGGAGCAGGAAGGTAAGGGTGTCCTGCATTCCATCCCCAGCCGGGAAGACAGTTGTAAATTGCAGAGCCCCATCAGCCACGTCGCTATCCATGAACCAGCCCGTCGCATCGCATTCATGGGCGGCAAGGGTTCGGCAGACCCGTTCAACGTCAGCAATGGCAAGCCAGCGCGGTTCTGCGAAGCCGTTGCTGCGCTTGGTGGACAGGAAGTCCGTCGCGATATTTGGTGCATCGTCCCGAACGAGCTGGAGCGCGCCATTGTCCAGACGCATCGCTAGTCGGCGGGGTGATTGCCGCAAAATTTTGCGCTGTTTGTTCTGCCGCTTGGTATCGGCCCGCCATTGGTCGATAAACGATTGAATGTTTGGTTGCACGCTATGGTTGAGCGCAATGCCATGCTTTCCCTTCACAATCGGCGCGCCGATGCGGAATGCTTGATCTTGCGGCAAGGGCGATACTGCAATGGCTTTGGACATTGGCGTGGCGGCGGTCAGTTCATAGTCATGCGGCCCGCTGGCCGCTTTCTCGATATCCCAATCGTCGAACCGACCGAAGCAGTCCTGAAAATCGAGCGCAGCGGCCAAGTCCAGCGCCACGGCTTGATCGACTGGCAATAGCGGAACATGTCCCTCGATCACCATGCCCGCCCACATGAAGCTGTAGCTGGTGGAGAGCGCATCGACATGGCAGCGGGCATGGCCCTGTTCCATCCGATTGACGATCCGCACTTGGCAATCCTTGAGATTCTGGGGATCGATCAGGCCAAGTATGAGGTCGATTGCCCGATGCAGGCGGCCCATGGGGCGTTCCGCCGATCTGTCCCGTTCGGTCGCTTGCGCTGGCACAAGTTTCAAAAGCAACGGGTCGATCTTGCCGCTATCCGTGTCAAGCAGCCGCAGGATCGATGCATTATTATTGCCGTCGATTTCGACCAGCACGGTGGCAAAGCCTTTGTGGCCGGTCGCGGTCGGCAGGGTAACGGCTTGGGAACGCGGGCCAGCAGTCAGTACCGACCCTGCATAGGCCAGGCGGGATTGCTTTGCCCTGCCATTGATTTGCCGTGCCGTGCCGTTCGCGAGATCAGCCGCTTCTTCCAGACGCCCCTTGATGCCCTCCCCATCGATCAGCCACTGCTGGAAGTCGGTGGGGATCACCGTCATGCGGTGCGCGTGATGCAGCACCTGGGCATACTGAGATTTCAGGGACGCTGACAGGTCCGCAAATGCGTGGGGCAGCAACGCGATATAGGGGTTGCCGCGAACCGGCTTGCTCCATTTGCCATTATGATGCTCGATAAACTGCTGAGTTAATGAGCGGCCTTTCTCATCCAATTTGGCGCGGGTTGCCTCGCCGAAGTCGTAAAGATCGGCCAGGGCGGCATAGAGTTTGGCGATGGTTCCTTTTTCATGCCGTTCATAGGCCTGAGCCTTTTTGCGGATGGCGGCGAACGCATCCTCCATTTCCTCGAACTGACCTTCGGGAGAGTTTTTCATCAAAGCAAGCGACATGCGGCCCTCGGATAATAGTCTCAGAATCTTTAGCGGCTAAAATCTTTTCAAAGGGTTGCCGCACCTGCGCTTACCATTTTTCAACATCGGCACCTGAAAGGCAGGTCGACACAAAGGAGACTGCCCATGCTGACGAAAGCCGGACTTCTGGCCGCGAACCGCGCAATCTATCTGCCCGCGATCAGCGCCAACTATGCCGACTTTGCCAGAAATGGGGAATTTAAGCGGCCTATGGCCGGACTGGTGCCGAATGATCTCGACTTCCTGCAACCCGGCAATCGCTACTTTTCCTATCCCTTCGCTCTCTACAGCGCGGGACAGGTGATCCGAACCGAAGCCATGCAGCCCAAGGCTTGCATGGTCGCGCAACGGAATCGTAGCGAAACCATCGTGCTTGGAGACAGCGGCGGTTTTCAGGTGTCGCGCGGTACCATCGAATTCGAGAAAGTTACTACGGCGCGCCGGGTGCTGAGATGGATGGAAGGCTTTGCCGACTGGTCCATGGTGCTCGACTTTCCCACCGGCGGTATCGCACCGGGGTTCGTTAGGGCGCATATAGACCGTCTGATTGCCGAAGGTCACGATCTCGATGCGATGTGCAAGGCCAATGGGCAGTCGCTCGATTTCAACGCCTGCCTGCTCCAGACCGACATCAACAACGACCAATTTTTGGCCGAGCGCGCCAGCGGCGCGACCGGCCTTCTCAACGTGCTACAGGGACGGAACGAGGCCGAGAGCAAGGCTTGGTATGAGGCGGTCAAAAATTATCCCTTCGAGGGTATCGCCTTCGCGGGCGCGCACCAGAATAATTTCAGTCTGCTGCTGCGCCGCCTATACGATCTGCACCGGGACGATCTGCTGGATAGATGCGGCTGGGTTCATGTGTTGGGAGTCTCGACCCTCGACATTGGTTGCCTGCTAACCCAATTGCAGCGGTGCGTCCGAGAATATTGGGGCTATCCGCATTTCCAGATCAGCTTCGACAGCGCCAGCCCTTTCATCAACGCCGCCAAAAATGGCATGATCGTCGGGCAGACGCTCGACGCCTATGGCTGGACCGTTCGCTCAGCCAACATCGCGACCATTTCCGATTTTGACACGGGCCTGTCGATCAACGACTTCTGCTCGTCCAAGCTGCGCCGTAAAAATGATCGCCTCGGTCGCGAGATGATCCCCGTGCATAGCGAGATCGGCGACATGCTTCACATGGCCGACCTCTGCGTTGGCAAGGCCAAGATTGCTGGTCAGCGGGACAGATCGAGCCTGGATAACGATAGCTCCTACCTGCTGATGCATCATAATGTGCAGGCCTTCGTGGCGGCCCATACTCGGGCGCATGACATTTTCTTTGGCCCGGAAAACTGGCGCGTTCCGCTCGATACGATGACTATAGCGGGCGTTATTGATGTGATGTTCCGCGGAGAGCCGATTCCCAACGCGGAAGGCGGGATCGATTATGTGCCCCCAGCCGACCCGATCCGCCACATTGATCAATGCGAAGTTTGGTTGGACCGATTGGCCGCGCAACGCAGCAAGGCCGTGGTCAATGACATGGGCGAGCTGCGGATATCCGCTTAGGCGCGATGCATCTGCAAAATCAGACAAACTGTGATATGAGGTTACAACATACCGACACAGCGGTGAATCCTGCTGCTTTGGTGTTTAGAGCGGCAGCTTTTCGTAGGGCCGGGAATAACCGCATCATGTCACCTGACGAGGGGGCTGGGTCCGTACTCTGCCCTGGAAGTCGAACAGCGGCAGACCGGCACCAGAAATATGCGGAAGCTACACCAGTTAATATGCTCGTAACAGCTGCTGCCTGATGCAAGATGTTCGCCATCAATCCCACGCAAATCCTTGGACTAGATATCGAGCTTCCTACAACTCCGTCACCAATTTAGAAGATGTATAATCCACAATACGATAGAACGAAGGATGCGGCCTGCCGTATCGGCCTAATTCGGTTATCACACTGATGTGAAGGCGACCTTTTGTGCAGCCGCAGTCGCTTCTCTTCGCCCGCGATATCTTCCGACCAAGTCGATCGCTTCCCCGGCATCATCGACCCGATGGAGATGCCACATGCGGTCAGGGGTAGGGGACAAGCGAAAGGCGCGTCCATTTACGCGGCAATAAACTTCTTTGGACTTGTTTATCGGCGTCCATTTGCAATCGGCACCGGAATGGAAACGTTGTTCCAATGCTCGGCGCTTATTCTCCTGCCTTGCTCGATATGCGGCAGCATGTTCGGCGTCGAGGCGCGCCCTTTCGCTATCCACGAATTCGTTCAGCACGCCGACAATTGCCGAAAGTTCAGTGCTTTGGGAGTTCTCCTTTTCGAACAGGGCTAGGCATCCATCCTTCAGCCGCTCGTCAGGATATGGCGAATAGTCCTCCAGCGACATAGCTTCCAGTCGCTGGCTGACGTCCGTGGTGGTAAGCGCCGGCCCGTCCATTTGGTTCAGGTGGTCAGCAAGTTTATCAATAGGTATCCAACAGGGGATGGCCGCTCGGGCCAGTTCCTCACGCGCTTGGTTCCATTTGCGCCAGATCGGATTTCCTCGCTCCAGCGCAGACACGATATCGTTGGCGAGCTTTCGCACCTGATAGGGGTCTCGAATGTGCTTCAAGGATGGGCTTTTGAGATAGTCGAACAGCAGGCGGCTGACTTTGTCTTGGCGGCTCTCCATTGGCGCGACTTTCTAGCATATGCGGCTACATTGAGCGGGCAGCTGTGCTAGAATAGCGCTTAGCACGAATCTAGCACAGTTTTATAGTTGATGTTTATTTTCAATTGCCTATGGATTGCTGATACCAGCTGAAAATCGCAGTGTCGGCGGTTCGACTCCGTCCCCGGGCACCATTTGTTCTTTTTCCACCATCCAGCAGCATCCAGCCAAATCCAGAAAATGGCTGAAAACGTGGGTTTTTGACTAACCCATCGTCCCCGCACGTCTCCGGGGGTACACTGGCAGCCACCCCCCGGTGATGGTATTTTGATGGTATTCCGAAAAATACCATCACGGAGATACCATCATGGCGCTCACCGTAACGGCCATAAATGCAGCAAAATCAAGGGATAAGCCGTATAAATTGGCCGATGGCTTGGGGTTGTACCTCCTGATTGCGCCAACTGGCGGTCGCCTGTGGCGAATGAACTACCGGTTTCTCGGTCAGCAGAAGACGCTTTCCCTTGGCACCTACCCGGAAGTGTCTCTCGCGAAGGCTCGCGAGAGGAGAACAGCGGCGCGGGAAGCGTTGGCAGATGGGCTGGACCCGACCGAGGTTCGGAAGGCCAAGGTTCGCGAGGCGAAGGCCAAATCGGAAGAAACCTTCAAGGCGATCGCAGATGAATGGCTTGCCCGCCTTGAGATCGAGGGGCGTGCGCTCAAGACGCTCCAGAAGATGCGCTGGCTGCTCGATCTCGCCTATCCACTCATTGGGAACCGGCCCATCGCAGACCTCACTGCACCCGAACTGCTGGAAGTCCTCCGCACTGTTGAGGTTCGCGGGCGGTATGAGACGGCAAACCGCCTCCGCAGCACCTTCGGCACGATCTTTCGCTACGCGATCGTAACCGGGCGTGCGCAACGGGACGTGGCCGTCGATCTTCGCGGCGCTCTGATAACGCCGAAGCCGCAACACCGGGCGGCGATCCTGGAGCCCAAGGCGCTTGGCGGCCTCCTTCGCGCGGTCGATGCTCATGACGGCCAGCCCACCGTGCGAATCGCGCTCAAGATGCTTCCGCACATGTTTCCTCGGCCCGGCGAACTTCGGATGGCGGAATGGAAGGAATTCGATTTCGAAGCGGCCGTCTGGACCATCCCGGCAGGGAAGACGAAGATGCGTCGCCCCCATAAGGTGCCGCTCACGCAGCAGGTTCTGGACATGCTGGCGGAACTGGAACCGATCACCGGCGGTGGTAAATTTCTCTTCCCCAGCGTTCGTTCCGCAGAGCGGCCAATTACCGACAATACCCTGAATGCCGCGCTCCGACGGCTTGGGTTCGGGAAAGACGAGGTGACGGCTCATGGGTTCAGAGCCAC
>Ga0207706_10003650_pt1 | contig 14706 bp, 15 predicted proteins | sample KBSC53metaG_FD_184318 | JGI IMG/M metagenome (GOLD analysis project Ga0207706, IMG submission 184318) | Corn rhizosphere microbial communities from Kellogg Biological Station, Michigan, USA - KBS C5-3 metaG (SPAdes) (version 2) | ecosystem: Host-associated > Plants > Roots > Rhizosphere > Soil ... | reverse complement strand
GTAATCCAACTGCGATTGCAACTGACTAAGATTTTGAAGCAACACGGCGTCGTCCAGTTTTACCAACAGCTGACCTTTTTTTACAAAATCGCCCTCTTTCACATACACATTTGTCACTTGTCCTCCACCGTTGCGCGGCACAGGGTAAGAAATATTTTTTGAATCAATTCTTCCCTGCAGCTCAATATAGTGGTCAAAATTTTGAATAGCCAGCGGCGTGACGCTTATCAATTTTGCCGTACTGCTCCCAGCAGGATTAGCCTGCGTGACCTCCCCTTCAAGCTTTGCAATCTGGTCATTTAACTTCTTTTGTTCTTCTTTCAATTTTTCTAATTGAGCCTTTTTATCGGTAAGGCCCCCTTTTTCATCTTTTGCTCCGCTTCCGCAGGAAGTTAGGATCAATATGAGTACCACTGCAGAAGCAATTCTTAAAACATCTTTCATATAAATGTGTTTATTGATCATGATTTAATTGTTCTAAAATTTTCCAATGGCTTTTAAATAGTCAACTTTGGCAATAATGGCATCGTACATAGCACTGATATAATTTGTCTGCGCTGTTCTCAGGTCTGTTTCTGCAGTAATGATCTCGATCTGGTCCCCGGTTCCCGCTTCATATTTCTTCTTTGTTTGGTTGTAAACATTTTCTGCCAGGTCCATATTCTGTTTTTGAAAATCGAGAGTGGCAATGGCAGTTTGAAAATTATTTTTGGCCGTTTCGATCTCATTCTCGATCTGAAGCTTCAGGTATTCACGTTGGTTCACACTTTTTTGCAGATCCAACTTTGCACTGGCAATTTTTGCATTGGTTGAAAAGCCATGAAAAATGGGAATATTCATGCTAAGTGTAAGTGCAGATGCGGGATACCATATCTTATCAGGGGTGTTTTTGAAATAAGTAAATTCGTTTTGTTGCGCATTTTTATTATAATACCCTGTTAGTCTGAAGGTGGGTATTTTGCTCAACTTATATCTCCTGACATTATATTCATTCAATTTTATTCCCAATTCTACATATTGGTATTCCTTGCGGTCAGCATAGTTAAATGCGCTTCCATCCAGCAAACCCTGTTTTACCCTGTCGTATGTAACTTCTTCTGTTAGTACTAAAGAGTCTTTTATCGGCATTCCCATCAGTAATTTCAAACCCAGGAAACCATTGTTTATCTGGTTCAATGCCTTCACTTTTTGAGATTGAACGTTGGTCATCTGGACAGATATACGGTCAACATCAAGTTTTTCGGCAAACCCGTTTTTATAGATCTCTTTTGTATCATGTAATAATTTATCCAGTCTCGCAATGTTGGCATCCAGCAGTTGTATTTGGGTTCTGCTGGCAACAAGCTGGTAGTATATCTTATAAATATTTGCCCTGATCATTTCCTCAGTTACTTCAGCATTCTTGACTGTCCAATCAATCGCGGTTTGCCTTGCCTGCAACCCCACAAACACTTGTCCATCGAACAAGAGCTGGTCAAGCGTAAGACCTCCCAATGCATTGTACCTTACGCCGAATTTTACTGGAATGAATGTACCTGGCTGACCAAAAAAATCGCCCGGTACAAGGCTTACAGGAATTTTTGCATTATACGTAAACGAACCGTTGCCATTCACTTGCGGTAAGGCAGCGGATGTGTAATCCCTGTTGGTTTGATCCTGTAACTGGATATCCAGCAATGCATTTTTCACCTGCACATTATTTTTCATTGCATATTCCGCGGCCTGCTGCGCCGTGAACATGTGAATGCTCGAATCCTGCGCACGCACCAAAGCTGAGGCCATTATACCTAATGCCATCATCCATACCTTCATTTTATATCTTGGCTTCATTAATTAAATTTTTTCGTTGTTGTTTATATTTCTGAATCAGCTTTTGCCCTTTTGTAGTGGAAAGCCCATAAAGAAAATGTTCCAGTATCTCTTCCTGTATACTTATCAGGTGGGTACGGTTTGTCGGGAAAACCTCTGAATTGAATGCAAGCATCATGCTCTCGATCCTGAACCTTGTAAGAATGTCAACATTGATCTCAGGCCTGTATAATTCTTCCTTTATTCCTCTTTCCAGGTTTTGTTTTAATACCTGGTATAAAAACACATATTTATGATGCTGGATCTTTTTATAAACCGCGGTATGATATTTTTCCAGTTCAAAGACCATCGACGGGTTCATGTTACTGAACATTTCCTGCATCATATCAAAAGCCTGGAAAACTTCATGTAGCGCATTTTCCGCTTTTTGCCTGCCCTCAATGCATTGTTTCCTGTTATTCTCAAGAAAAGAGCTTAATACTGCATCCACCAATTCTTCCTTATCTGTGTAGTACTGGTACAGTGTTTTCTTACTCATTCCCAGCTGCGCTGCTATGTCATCCATTGAAACTGATCGCACACCATAACGCATAAATAATTCATGCGCCTTTTCCGTAATTCTTTCTTTTGTCATAGGAGTGCAAAACTAAGGAAACTTTTTTCGTTACCAAAGTTTCCATCCCTGTTTTTTTGCCATTTGTCCTAAAAATTCGTTGAAGTGTCCATTTTTTTAAAGCAACCCTTTGACCTAATTTTGAAAAATGAACTCAACGCCCTCTAAAAAGGATTTTCATCTTGAACCCTTTAGATGGAAAAGTATTATAAAATATCTCCTGCAGGGTTTACTTGTCATCGCTCCCATCGCAGTAACGATCTATGCTATTTACTGGATCGTTTCCACTGTTGATAATTGGCTGCCTATTTTTCGTCAGCCGGTTAAGGATTTCGAGGGACACACTATCGGCTATGAAGTGAAAAATTACGGATTGGGATTTGTCATCGTTATAGTCTCTGTAATTCTTATTGGTTACCTCAGCTCATTTTTTATTCAATCAAGATTATTCAGCCTGTTTGATAAATGGCTTGAGAAAACGCCCGGGGTGAAATACATTTATTCATCTGTCAGGGATTTTTTTGAAGCATTTGCCGGTGAAAAGAAAAAATTTGACAAGCCTGTGCTCGCAAATGTGGACGATACAGATGTGTGGAGAATTGGTTTTATTACACAAAAAGATATGACTCATTGGGGCCTTCAGCATTATCTTGCCGTGTATATACCGATGGCCTATTCCATTGCGGGCAATGTTTATATCTTGCCATCAAATCGCGTAAAACCCATCACCAGCATTACAAGTTCAGACGCCATGAAATTTGCGATCAGCGGTGGTCTTACGCACGTGGATGAAGATGCTTTTTTTGAAAAAAAAGACCAGTTAACTTCTACAATTGATATTGCTTGAAAAAGCTGACCCTGTTTTTATTGATCCTTTTTTTACATCTTGAATGTTTTTGCTGGGGATTCTACGGCCATAAAAAAATAAACAACTACGCTGTATTTCTGCTCCCGCCTCAAATGCTTGTTCTTTACAAAACGCATATTGACTTCATCACTGATCACGCAGTAGATCCGGATATGAGAAGGTATGCGATCGCACAAGAAGGAGCAAGGCATTATATCGACATCGATCACTACGGTAAATACCCTTTTGACGCGCTACCCGGAAAATGGAATGATGCTGTTGAAAAATTTTCCGGGGACACTCTGCAGGCGCATGGCATTGTGCCCTGGTGGGTGCAAACGATGTTATACCGGCTGACAGATGCTTTCAAAGAAAAGAACCAGGCGAAGATCTTAAAATTATCCGCGGAGATCGGGCATTACATTGCTGATGCGCATGTACCTCTTCATGCAAATAGTAATCACAATGGCCAGTACACCAATCAGCAGGGTATACACGGATTTTGGGAAAGCCGTATACCGGAATTGCTGGCCGATAAAGAATGGGATTTCTTCATTGGCAAAGCTGATTACATAAAAGATCCGGGAAATTTTATCTGGCAGCGCGTTCTGGAAAGTGCCGCTGCTGCGGATACAGTTCTGAGATATGAAAAGGAACTGTCGGAACAATTTCCGGCTGATCAAAAATTTTCTTTTGAAGAGAGGAACGGAGTTCTCACCAGGCAATATTCATCTGCATATACAAAAGCATACGACATAAAATTGAAAGGTATGGTGGAGCGAAGAATGAGGATGGCTATTTATTCTGTTGCTTCTTTTTGGTACACCGCCTGGGTAAATGCCGGCGAACCTGACCTGGCCCGCCTTTCTAATAAAGAATTCTCGGCCGATGATCTTAAAGAATTTGAAAACCTTAGCGATAGCTGGAAGAATAGCAAAATAAAGGGCAGAGAGCATGAAGAATAATTGATGTTATTCTCCTCTACCAGTTATCGTCTGTCATCTTACTCGTATCTTTGCAACTTCAAAAAATCAACCGTGTTACAATCCGCAAAATCGGTGATTCACAACTTTAACTCGGGCCCTTCGATCCTTCCAAAAGAAGTTTTTGAAAAAGCGAGCCAGGCTATTCTCGATTTCAATAATTCTGGATTGTCTATCCTCGAAATCGGGCATCGGACCAGCTTATTCCAGGAAGTAATGGATGAAGCAAGAGCACTTGTAAGAGAATTGATGAACCTTGATAATGATCATGAAGTTTTATTCCTGCATGGCGGCGCTACTACCCAATTCATGCAGGTGCCCATGAATATGCTCAATGAAAACGACATTGCTTCATACACAGAAACAGGCACATGGGGTAACAAAGCTATTAAGGAGGCAAAATTTTTTGCTCACGTGGAAATCGCCGGCTCTTCAAAAGACGATAATTATACAACGATTCCCAAAAATCTTTCCGTGTCGCCAACAGCAGCTTATTTACATATTACCACTAATGAAACGATCGCGGGAACGCAATGGCATAACCTTCCTTACGATTGGAATGTCCCTTTGGTGGCAGACATGAGTAGCGATATACTGAGCCGGATCATTGATTTTAATAAGTTTGACATTATTTATGCAGGTGCTCAAAAAAACATGGGCGCAGCCGGTGTCAATCTTGTTGTAGTAAATAAAAATGTTTTAGGAAAAGTAAATAAACCCATTCCTACCATTCTCGATTATCGTGTTCACATCAGGGAAGGAAGCATGCTCAACACGCCGCCGGTGTTTGCTGTGTATGTGGCCCTGCTTACACTTCGTTGGTTAAAAGAACAAGGGGGCGTACCGGTCCTCGAAAAAAGAAATATTGAAAAGGCAAAACTATTTTATAACACACTTGACAATCTTCCGGTATTCAGAGGTGTAGTGGCAAAGGATGACAGAAGCTTAATGAATGCAACCTTTGTAATTAACAACACTTCTTTGGAAAAGGAATTTTTAGAACTCTGTAAGGCTGAGGGAATGATTGGTGTAAAGGGCCATCGCAGTGTGGGTGGTTTCCGTGTCTCGATGTACAATGCATTGCCCATAGAAAGTGTAGTAGCCATTACTGACATGATGAAAGAGTTTGCACGACAAAAAGGATAATGTTGAATCAATTTTAAAATTTTAATGGCCACTACAAAACCCTTTAATGCTCTTCGGCCAAAACCGGAGTTGGTAAAACAAGTAGCTTCAAGACCATACGATGTTCTGAACAGCGAAGAAGCAAGAGAAGAAGCAAAGAATAATCCTCATTCTTTTTTACATGTAACCAAGTCGGAAATTGACTTGCCTGTAAATATTGATACTCATAGCCACGCTGTTTATCAAAAAGCGAAGGAAAATCTTCAGCAGTTTATCCATGATGGCATTTTGTTCTCTGAAGAAAAACCCTGCTATTACATTTACCAGTTGGTGATGCCCGCCCGTGCCGGTACGGACGGGAATGAAAGAAGCCAAACGGGATTGGTTTGTGTTTCTTCTGTTGAGGACTATTTCAATAATGTGATCAGGAAACATGAATTCACAAGACCGGAAAAAGAAAAGGACAGGATCGATCACATGCTTACTATAGGGGCGCAAACCGGAAATGTTTTTTTGGCTTACCGGGATGTTTCCGAACTGAATAATTTAATTAATGAGTGGAAGGCCACTCATCAACCCGTTTATGATTTTGTGGCTGATGACACCGTCCAGCATACTATTTGGATCGTTAATGACGATGACAAGATCAATTCCATTACCGGCCTGTTTGCAGCAAAGGTCCCAAACACCTACATTGCTGACGGTCACCATCGGGCAGCTTCTGCAGCGAAAGTGAGCAGGCAACTGCCGGGAAATGAAAATGCAAAATATTTTCTGACGACTATTTTTCCAGCCAGTGAGCTAACGATCCTTGACTATAACCGTGTAATAAAAGATTTAAATGGTTTAACGAAAGAAAATTTTATCAGCCGGTTGCAGGAAGACTTCATGATCACTGACATCGATGAACCGGTAAAACCTTCTACTCTTCATGAGTTCGGAATGTATCTCGATCATCAATGGTATATCCTGAAATCAAAAAAAGGAACGTTTACCGATGATCCCATTGGTGTGCTGGATGTGACTATTCTTTCAAAAAATATTCTGGATAATATTTTAGATATAAAAGATCAGAGAACTGATAAGCGGATTGATTTTGTAGGAGGTATACGGGGCCTCAGTGAATTAGAAAGAAGAGTTGACAGCGGTGAAATGAAACTGGCATTCAGCTTACATCCCGTGAGTATTCAGCAGTTATTTGATATTGCCGACAACGATATTGTAATGCCGCCAAAAAGCACGTGGTTTGAGCCGAAATTGAGAGACGGGTTACTTACTCACATGCTTTAGTTGCCCGTAGAATTAAAATTGTTAATTTGACTCCGTCCCGTCCCGTTAGAAATTGTTTGTCTTAATTTGCATACATGAAAAAATACCTCCTCATTTTTTGCATCTTTCTTTTACCGGGCCTGGTGGTATCGGCCCAGGTTGATGATCCAAAAACTCTGTACGAAAATGCAAAAACCTTTATGCAGGCCGGAGATTTTGACAATGCCATTATTGTGCTTAATCGTGCATTGCAGATAGATAAAAATAACCTCGCCATGCAAAAGGACCTCGCCATGTCATACTATTACAAACGGGATTATAAAAAAGCGCTGGACCAGGCAGAATTATTACTCGATCGCGATGATGCAGATGCAGTTTGCTACCAGATCGGCGGCAATGTTTATAAGGCACTTGAGGAAGTAAAGGATTGTGAAAGGGTTTACAAGGCAGGACTGAAAAAGTTTCCCAACAGCGGACCATTGTACAGTGAGTATGGAGAGTTGCTGTGGGAGAGAAAAGATTTTACATGCATTGATCAATGGGAAAGAGGGATCAGGGTTGACGCGGGTTATTCAGGCAATTACTATAATGCTGCACGTTTTTATTTTTATACAAAGGACAAAGTGTGGAGCCTTATCTATGGGGAAATATTTGTGAACATGGAAAGTTTAAGCGACCGGGGTGCAGCCATGAAACAATTATTATTGCAGGGCTATAAAGAAAAATTATTTGCTGATGTAAATATTACGGCCGGGCAGGAAAAAAATAAAAGCGAATTCTCAAAAGCCTTCCTTGAATGTATGAGCAAACAATCTTCCCTGTTGAACCGGGGAGTAACTACAGAGACCCTTACCATGATCCGCAGTCGCTTCATCTTAGAATGGTTTGATAAATATGCAGGACGTTTCCCCTATAAATTATTCGATTATCAGCGACAGTTATTACAGGAAGGTATTTTTAATGCTTATAACCAATGGCTGTTTGGTACCGTTGAAAATTTAGCAGCCTATGACACATGGACAAAAGCTCATGATGAAGAATATAAAAACTTTATCGCCTTTCAAAAGACAAGGGTGTTTAAAATGCCCACAGGTCAATATTACCAGGATAGATAATGATCATCATTTCATTGTAAACATAAATAGAAGGTTCCGCCTGCGGCGGGACTTTTTTTATTGTGTTTTTTGGTTAATTTGGAGGAGCAACCCGCAAACGATTGTACTATGAATGAGCCACAAAGACTATTTGATTGTATTCAACAACATCTCCGGAATGCGCCGCTTGATGATATGCTTGCGGGTAAGGAAGGTGGTCAATACAAAAAATACAGCACAAAAAGGATTTCAGAGGTAATGGATGACCTGGGGGCGGGGCTGCTTGCCCTTGGTATAGGAGCTGGTGATATGACCACCGAAGGAAGAGACAAAATAGCGATCCTTAGTAAGAATCGGCCTGAATGGATAATGGTTGACCTGGCAGTTCAGCAAATAGGCGCTGTACTTACACCCATTTACCCCACTATCAATATCAATGAATTAAAATTTGTTTTGAATGATGCATTTGTCAAGATGGTGTTTGTAAATGATGAAGAACTTTTTTTAAAAGTACTGAGTGTGAAGGACCAGGTGCCTTCTCTGAAAGAGATCTATACGTTTGAACATGTGCCCAATGCAAAACATTGGAAGGAGATCTTAGCTCTTAGTACACCGCAACTAAAGGAACAGGTAAAAAATGCGGCTGCAAGGATTAAGTACGAAGACCTGGCTACCATTATATATACATCAGGTACAACCGGTACTCCTAAGGGTGTGATGCTTTCACACAAAAATGTTCTTTCAAATATTATGGCAAGCATGTCCCTGTTTCCCCCCGGCATGCGAGCTATGAGTTTTCTTCCTTTGAATCATATTTTTGAGCGAATGGTTACCTATCTATATATGTTTAACGGAGTTTCGGTTTACTATGCAGAAGGTCTGGACACCGTAGGAGATAATCTTAGGGAGGTTAAGCCGAGTATGTTCACTACCGTTCCAAGATTACTTGAAAAAGTTTATGAGCGCATCATGTCGAAAGGAAATGAACTTTCAGGTATTAAAAGGAAATTATTTTTCTGGGCGCACGGTCTTGCAGAAAAATTTGAGATCAATGAAAGACAGGGCCTGGGTTACAGAATGCAACTGGCAATGGCTAATAAAATTGTTTTTAATAAATGGAGAGAAGGATTGGGAAATGAACTGAAGGCTATTATAACGGGCAGCGCAGCCTGCCAGGTGCGGCTGATCCGAATATTTACGGCTGCTAAGATAGTGATCATGGAAGGATATGGTCTCACCGAAACTTCACCCGTCATAAGTGTGAACCGGTATGACGAGAAGGATAGAAAGTTTGGTACAGTGGGTCCATTGATCGATGGAGTGGAAGTAAGGATCGCTGAAGATGGGGAAATACTTTGTAAGGGCCCAAATGTCATGATGGGATATTATAAACGACCCGACCTGACAAGCGAAGCCATAAAAGACGGATGGTTTTATACAGGTGATATTGGCACTATGGTAGACAATAAATTTCTTAAGATCACTGACCGCAAAAAAGAACTATTTAAAACCAGCGGTGGTAAATATGTGGCACCAATGCCCATCGAAAACAAATTAAAGGAATCAAACTTCGTTGAGCAGGTAATGATAGTTGGATCAGAAAGAAAATATGTGGGGGCTCTTATTGTTCCATCTTTTTCTAATCTAAAGGAATGGTGCCGTAAAAATGGAATGACTTATACATCCAATGAGGAAATGATCCATAATCCCAAAGTGATCGATATGATGAAAGATATGGTCGAAAGCTTCAATAAATACTTCAATCATGTGGAACAGATAAAGAAATTTGAATTATTACCCAACGACTGGACAATCAATGGAGGTGAGATGACTCCAACATTAAAGCTGAAACGTAAGGTGATCATGGAAAAATACAGGGAGGCTATTGACCGGCTCTATGAATAATGTAACTCAACGCCGCAAATAAGAATATTTCTGAAAATCCCTGAAGATTTAACATTGGTGCTTGTGCTTCTTTTTGTCTCCTTTCCGGGCAATGGGGAAAAAATTCTACACAGACTGAAAATTTAGTTTACCAATCTTTCAATTGCGTTGAGTATAGTTTCACGGGTAAAAGGCTTCCCGATAAATTGATCAACCCCCAGCTCATATGCTCTATCTTTATCGTTGTTCGTATCATGAGCAGTGATCATCACTATTTTTACGTGGGGATCCAATTTTCTGATCTCCTCAATAAAATTTATTCCGAAACCATCGGGCAAATGATTATCAAGGAAAATGATCGAATGACGACCTTCCTTCAACACTCTCTTCGCTTCGTTGATAGAATTGACGTAACTAGCCTGCAGGTTTTTATATTTTAAAATACTGCTAAGCAGGTAACATACATCAATTTCGTCGTCTACAATCAGTGCTTTTAATTTTTCATGCATTACACTTCGCATAGCTCATCCTGGGTAAAATGAATTACACGTTATTCAAACAATTATACTACCAGATTTTTTATCGAAAACATTCATAATTAAAAAAAATTATCTATTGTGGCCTTTGATCCAAAGAACGGCAAGGAAATTGAAATAGTGACGTCAAACTTTCGATTATTTGACCCCGTAATTCACCCAACTCAAGGTCTTTTTTATTAATTTCATATAAATAAGTGTAAAGCTTATGAAGAAAAGAGTTTTGATCATCGACGACGACATGGATATGTGCACTTTACTATCCAGGTTTTTAACCAGGAATGGTTACGAAACAGATGTAGCATACTCAGGCCAGAAAGGACTGGCAAAATTCGAAGAGGAAAATTTTGACGCTGTCTTGTGTGATTTTCGTCTTGGAAACATGGACGGCAAAGAAGTAATGCTGGCCATTAAAAAAATAAAACCTGAAACAATCGTATTGATCATTACAGGTTATTCAGATATCAAAACGGCAATTGATGTGATCAAACAAGGTGCTTTCGATTATATAACGAAGCCCCTGATACCTGATGAAGTGATCTCTGTACTTAATAAAGCACTCAACCAGCCTACCGAATCGTCATCTGCAAAAAATAACTCATCGACAAAGGGAAGGGCCGGCCAGGGCAAGTCTCCTAAACAGGACTTTTTAATTGGGGAGGCTCCAGCTACGAAAGATCTGTACCGGCAGATTGAAATCGTCGCGCCTACAAACTATAGCATTATTTTATACGGTGAGAGCGGCACAGGAAAAGAAGTAATTGCTAAAACTATTCACCAGCTAAGCAGTAGAAAGGATAAACCCTTTGTCGCGATGGATTGTGGAACACTTTCAAAGGAATTGGCGGGAAGTGAATTGTTCGGGCATGTAAAAGGTGCTTTTACAGGTGCTTTGGCAGATAAAGAAGGACATTTTGAACTGGCGAACGGCGGTACGCTTTTCTTAGACGAAGTAGGTAATTTGTCGATAGATATCCAGGCGGCTTTGCTGAGAGTGATCCAGGAAAGAAAGTTCAAGAGAGTGGGAGGCAATAAAGAAATGGATGTCGATGTGCGCATCATTGTAGCTTCGAATGAAAATCTGCAAGATGCATATCAGAAAGGGAAGTTCAGGGAAGATTTGTATCATCGCTTTAACGAATTTTCAATCAATCTTCCGCCCCTGCGCAACCGCAGACCGGATATCCCGCCATTTGCTGAATTCTTTTTGCAAAGAACCAATGATGAGCTGGAAAAAAATGTAAGCGGTTTTGAGCCCCAGGTAATAGAGATGTTTATGAACTATAGCTGGCCGGGTAACCTGAGAGAGTTTAGAAATGTTGTCCGCCGGGCTGTGCTCCTTACCCAGGGAGATCTGATCTCTGAAAAAACCTTACCCTGGGAAATTACAAATGTTAATCCGCTCACGGCTACACCCGACCCGGTAACAACTAAGGACCAGGCAACCACGACAATCACTTTAAAAAAAGATATTGGGTTAAAAGGTGCCGCCAGCAAAGCAGAATACGAAACGATCATGAATGTTTTGAAAGAGGTAAAATTCAATAAGAAAAAAGCAGCAGAAGTATTGAATATTGATAGAAAAACTCTCTATAATAAACTGAAGAGTTATGAAGAATTTTTTGAACAATAATTTTCACTCAACTGATATATAAAAAGCCCCGCAGATGGGGCTTTTTATTTGATCCTCATTTCTTTTTTGAAGTTGATTTCTTTCTAGGAACTTTTGCACCGCTCTTTCGCGCCTCTGAAAGACCAATAGCAATAGCTTGTTTACGACTCGTCACTTTCTTTCCGCTTCTTCCACTTTTTAATGTGCCTTTCTTTTTTTCATGCATCGCTCTCTTTACTTTCTTTTGGGCACCTTTTGAATACTTTGCCATAATTAAATTTTACGTGTGTACATAAATTATTATGCCAACTGAAGTTATGAAGGTGAAAACTTCGTGGCATAGTTTTTCCTCACATAACTATAAATGAAATAGTAAAAAAGATTTTTCAGCCAGTTTGATTATGAGCACACAGATGAAGGATTGCAGATGTAAAAAGCGCTGAGAATTTTTTTCTACATTTCCACTATTACTTGTTTTTTAAAAAAAATTTTATGGAAAAAAATGAAAGAGCTATTGAAGTACTTAACGACCTGATCAGAATTAATAATGATCGAATTGAAGGCTATGAAAAAGCAGTCGATAAGGCGAATGAAACTGACGTCGATTTGAGAACTATTTTCAACCGCATGGCCCAGGAGAGCCGGAAATATGCAAATGAGTTGACTGCCCAGGTAAGAAGATTGGGTGGCGATCCTGCATCAGGAACAACCGCCTCGGGAAAAATATATCGTGTATGGATGGATGTAAAATCAGGTTTAAGCAGTTCAGAGAGAAAATCTGTTTTGGAAGAATGTGAATATGGTGAAGATGCTGCACAAAAGGCTTATGAAAAAGCTTTGGCTTCTGATAATGATCTGCCCGCTGATGTAAGAGCGATAATACAGGATGAAAAGACCAATTTGAAAAATTCGCATGATACAATCAGGAATTACAGGGACAGGCAGCGTGCCGCAAATAAATAGATCTTCTAAAAAAGAATTTAGGAAAGGCCGGCATATTGCCGGCCCTTTAAATACCTTAAAAATATATTGATGCCTAATTCAAATAACACGGATGATATGAAAACCCTGGCGTCTTGTCTTAATAAGATCGTGAAAGATGGTTATGAAGAAAATTTTAAGGTGACGGACATGGGTCTTCAATCATTGGAAACAGAAAAAATATATAAACCGGACCAGGTTCATATTGTAAATTTTTTCCGGTTTGAAGGGGCTAGTGATCCTTCCGACAGCGCTATTTTATATGTCATAGAAACTACTGACGGTGCCAAGGGCTCGTTGACGGATGCTTATGGCATGTATGCAGATCCTGAAATAGATAAATTTATCAAGGAAGTAGAGAATATATCAAAAAAACACGCTCACACTACCGAAGAAACTCATTAGTGCAACGGGATCATGGAAATTTGTTCAAGGCATTCTTTTTGTTGCCTTTAATGTTCAAATAAAAAATAATCTTATGTCAGCCGATCAAACCAGGAAAAATAAGAAATCGTCCGCGGAAGACAAGAGGAATAATCGTGGACCCAACAGAGCTCCGGTGGCAAAACCCAACGAGACTGATCAGTCCCTGCACAAACCCTATCACGGGTATGATGAAGAAAAAATAAGTGGAACTGATTACAGTCAACAGATCGGCGAATACAGCGACTGGAGAAAAACAGGATAAGCCGGCTACCATTCCATAGACTTGAAACTTTACTTAACTAATTTTTACTTTTTCTTTGAACGTCAGAATTATTTATTTCCCGGATTGAGATGAGGAAAATGGGTATTGCGATCGCCACATTCGATACATGACGATCAAAGGGAAAATGACCCAGGCAGCATTTGACAACAATACACGGGTCAGGCGCGGGGTGGCATGTTCCCCTGTCACTTCTTCAAATAAGATGATAGAAACATTGGTTAGCATTACCGATGCCCATACAATACTTGCAAAGCGTATCCAGTTTTTTCCTTTCGCATACGCATAAATGGCAAAGACATAGAAAGGGCCGAAGAAGAGTGCATCTATCCATATCGTGGCACGCCACCAGGCGGGCCTTGCAATTAACAAAGGGTCAAAATTGTTCCCATACCAATGTACAAGGTCCACCATCTTTGAGGGTGGCCAAGCAGGGTATTGAAAATGATTTGCATCTGCTATGACCAGCTGCTCCAAATCAACTATGTAAGTGATAAAAAATAAGTTGACACAAAAAAAGATGATCAAGATAATGTCAATTGGCCTTTTAGCCAGGGGCAAAGATGGCATACAGTCGATTTCATAATGATACCTGTAAGATATAGAAAAAACATTTCGTCAGCCAAAGTAGCCTGCGCTAATGCAATGAATAATTCCTGGCAAAGAAAAAGTTCGAACAAAAAAAAGTCCGTCTCCGCTTTACATTCATAAAGAGTTTTGAGCTATTTTGAACCGCGGTAGTAGTGTTTCTAAATATATGATAGCACGAAATGTCTTAAAGACGAAATAAACTAAATTTATTGTGACTTAAATTACGGGAATGAAATCATTCTTCAAGCTTTTACTATTTATTTTGGCAATAAGTTGTAATCAGAATGATTCAAGAAAACTAAACAATGAACCAGAATCAAAAAAAAATGATTCCATCTTAAATAATACCACACTCACCAAAGATTCTGTTGAAGCTAAACATAACCCAGTAACTACTAAGGGCGATTCAATTGTGAGAGCAGCCGAGAATCGCACCGATTCCATTCTAAATGGAATTAATGAAAAAAACCTGATTATTTTATCATCAAAAATTTTAAAGTCCTTAAAAGAAAAGGGTTACACTGGTTTAGCGGAATTTATTCATCCTAAATTAGGAATTCGGTTCTCGCCTTACGCATATATAGACACCACAGCGGATCAATTACTTTCGAGAAACAGGCTGATTGCATTAGGTAAGAGTCAAAAGAAAATTAAAT
>Ga0207706_10003646_pt1 | contig 14712 bp, 13 predicted proteins | sample KBSC53metaG_FD_184318 | JGI IMG/M metagenome (GOLD analysis project Ga0207706, IMG submission 184318) | Corn rhizosphere microbial communities from Kellogg Biological Station, Michigan, USA - KBS C5-3 metaG (SPAdes) (version 2) | ecosystem: Host-associated > Plants > Roots > Rhizosphere > Soil ... | reverse complement strand
CGAGCCAGTACTTGATGAGAATCACACCGGAATCGACGATGGCTCGCTCGACCAGCGGTACCGTTCGCAGAAATTTCTGGGCTTCCTCCTCTGTGCAGAAACCCATCACACGCTCGACGCCGGCGCGGTTGTACCAGCTGCGGTCGAAGATCGCTACTTCCCCGGCGGCCGGCAGATGCCGCACATAGCGCTGCATGTACATCTGGCTCTTCTCGCGATCCGTCGGCGCGGGTAGTGCGACGACGCGGAACACGCGCGGACTCACCCGATCGGTGATGGCCTTGATTGTCCCGCCTTTGCCGGCGCCGTCGCGGCCCTCGAAGACGAGGCAGATCTTCAGACCCTTGTATTTCACCCACTCCTGGAGCTTGACCAGCTCGATGTGCAATTGCTCGAGCTCTTCCTCGTACTCCTTGCGCTTGAGATCGCCGTTTTTTGTCGCCACGCTCCCGTTGTAGTCCGAGTGGTTGCCGTTGCGACGCTTCTTTTCTTTCAGCTTACCAGTCATGATGCAGCTCCGTGAAACGTGGGTTCAGGTGCGCGGCGGGCCAGGCCCAGCAGGGCGCCGGTGTGCAGTGCAATCATCAACTCCTCATTGGTCGGAATCACCCACGCCGAGATGCGACTTCCAGCGGCGGAGATGCGTGGACCGTGAACGTCGTTGGCTTCCGCATCCAGCCTGAGTCCCAGCCACGCGGAAGCCTCACAGATGCGGCGACGGATTTCGGCGGAGTTTTCGCCGATGCCGGCGGTGAAAACGAGTGCGTCGACTCCGCCGAGCGTCGCGGCCATCGCGCCTATTTGCTTGGCGGCCTCGTAGACGAAATAGTCGATCGCCAGCCGCGCCGGGGGCTCGGAGCTCTCGAGCAGATCCCGCATGTCGTTGCTGATCCCGGATATCCCGAGCAGCCCGCTTTGTTTGTAGAGGAGCTCTTCGACCTCGGATACTGTCAGCTGCGCGGTCTGAAAGAGGTGAAGCACGACTCCGGGATCCAACGATCCGGGCCGCGTCCCCATGCAGAGTCCGTCGAGTGCGGTGAAGCCGAGGCTCGTATCGACGCTCTTTCGTCCTTTTAGCGCGCAAACGCTGGCGCCGCTGCCGAGGTGCGCGACAATGACTCGCTTTTCGGCAATATCGGGCGCGACCGTGGGCAGCACCGACGCTATGTACTCGTAGGACAGTCCGTGAAATCCGTAACGCTGCACTCCGGAGTCGCGAAATGCCTTCGGCAGCGGCACCAGCTGCGCGACCGGCGATTGCCCGCGGTGGAAGCTGGTGTCGAAACAGGCGACCTGCGGCACTCCATGCAGGTGTCTCTCGACTACCTCGATAGCGGCGATGTTGGCCGGCTGATGGAGCGGAGCGAGAGGGATCAAGGCGCGGAGATCATCGAGGATCTCTGGCGTCACGACGCAGGGACGAGCGTGGTTCGGTCCGCCATGCACGACGCGATGTCCCACCGCGAGCACGGTCGCACCGCTCCAGCCTTCGCGAAGCCATGCCGCCAGCATCTCGATCGCCGCCGGCACATCCTTCACTGAGGCAGGCAATTCCTCGTCGGCAAGCGAGTTTCCGTTGCCGTCCTTTGCCGAAAGCGTTGGAGTCGTTCCGATTCCTGCGATCTGGCCGCGCCCGGCGAGCCGCCAGCTCTCCCGTTCTGGCTGTTCGTAGAGACAGAACTTGAGGCTGCTGGATCCGGCGTTGAGTACCAGGGCGTAGTCGTTCATCGGTGACGAGCTCAGTGTGACCGGATGCGCGCGTCAGGCCCTTTCTTCCTTCGAGCATCCGCGGCCAGCACGGCGACTGCGGTGCTCGCGATGCGCGCGCGAAGGCTGTCGGAGCGGCTCGTCAGAATCACCGGCACTTTGGCGCCGAGCACCAGACCGCTGGCCTCGGCGTTGGCGAGGAAGGTGAGCATTTTCGCCATGATGTTCCCCGACTCCAGGTCGGGGGCGAGCAGGATGTCGGGGTCGCCCGCGACTTCAGACTCGATACGCTTGGTCTTCGCGGCGTCCAGGTTGATCGCGTTGTCGAACGCGAGCGGGCCGTCGAGAAGGCCACCCGTGATCTGGCCTCGATCCGCCATCTTGCAGAGCGCTGCCGCGTCGAGCGTGGCCGGCATCTTCGAGCTCACCGTTTCGACTGCGGCGAGAATCGCCACCTTTGGCCGCTTCACCCCGAACGCGAGTGCCAGGTCGATCGCGTTTTGGACGATGTCGACTTTTTCCTCGAGCGTCGGCGCGATGTTGATCGCGGCGTCGGTGATGAGCAGTGGCTTGTGATAGGTGGGAACATCCATCACGTAAGCGTGACTCAGGCGGCGTCCGCTTCGTAGGCCCGTCTCCTTTGCGATGACGGCGCCGAGGATTTCGTCGGAGTGCAGACTGCCTTTCATCACGAGCTCCGCCCTGCCCTCGCGGACCAGTGCCACCGCCTTCGCCGCGGCATCCCGGCTGTCGCTCGCCTCCACGATCTCCGTCTTGCCCAAGTCGAGTCCAGCGGCTTTCGCGATCTCGCGGATGGTTTTTGCGGGGCCTGTGAGGATGGGGACGATCAGGCCCTTGCTCGCGGCATCGAGCGCACCGGCGAGCGCCGTCTCCTCACAGGGCCACGCGACGGCGGTGGGAATGGGCTCTACGTCACGGCAGCGTTGGAGAAGCTGCTCGTACTTGCCCGTTCCGGGTTGTGTCATCGTCAGGCGGGAGCGCTGGATATAAGTCGGCATGTGCGGCGAATTGCGTGAGCGTCGCCTTCCCGTGCAGGGTAGTACGGGATCAGGCTCGAGCCTTCAGATCATGCTGACACGAGCGTCGATGTCACCACTGCACCTTCGGCCACCGTACACAGAGGTTTTGTGCCCGGGATAGGCGGTTTCACGGGTGCCGGTGCTGGCGTTAGTCCTGCATTTGTGTTTGGCATGCCCAATCCTTCAGGAACATCCGAGCGCAACTCGGAGCAACCCAGACTCGAAGACGAATCCGACTTTCTCGAGCCGGAACGCCAGCAGGAGATCCGCAACCTGGTGACGAAGCTCGCCTTCTCGAACGACCCTCGGCGCTACGACGAATTCGTGCGCACGCTGAGCGACGGTATTCCCGACGGCGTCGAAGTAATTCTCCGCGGAAGCGCGGTTACCGGGCGCACATTCAAGACGAACGAGCCCTTCGACCACGATGGTCCTGGAACGAGCGATCTCGACGTGACATTCGTCGGCGGCGACATGGTCTCGCTCTTTCGCGAATTCCACATCCCCGGCGTTCACTCTGCCCCGCTCAGTGAAGCGCACCCCTTCGCATCGCCCGCACTCGGTCCGCTGCGGAAACGTCTTTGCGAGATGTGCGGACGGCCCGTCAATCTCCAGGCGACGACGTCACTCGTTCAATATCTGCGCGACGTGACGATGGGGCAGCCGTATCTGGTGCTGCTGAAGAAGCCCAAGCCGGACGACTCCGACAAGTCCGACAAAGATGGATAACCCGGAGCGCAAAGTCGCGACGTAAGCCATGCGGCTACTCACTTACAACATTCGCGAAGGTGGTGTTGGCCGCGCTGAGCAGATTGCGACCGTGATCAAGGCCGCCAATCCCGATGTGGTGGCACTTCAGGAAGCGACTCATCCCGACGTCGTCGAGCACATCGCAAAGCTGGCCGGCTTTCGCTTCTTCGGATCACGCCGATCTCACTCGACCGGCTTTCTCAGCAACGTCGAAGTGGTGAACTACGGATGGAGACATCCGCCGCGAACCAGACACGCCATTCTCGAGGTGGCTCTCGCCGATGGTTACCCGCGTTTGTTCGTCGTCCATCTCCGTGCCTGGTTCTCGAACTGGACTGAAAGGCGTCGAGCCACCGAGCTGCGCGGTCTACTCGATGGAATCCAGGATCAGCTGATAAAGGAGAATCGCGCCTTCGCGTTTCACGTCCTCGCCGGCGATTTCAATGCGCTGGCGCCGGGCGAAGCCTTCGATTCGTCACCGATGCCGCGCTGGATACGCGGCATGATCTGGCTCAGCGGGCGCGACATCGCGCGCAGCACTATCGAGATGATGCGCAGCGACGGTTACATCGACGCCTGGCGCGCGCTGTTCGCCGATCATGAAACCGAGCCTGGCTATACTTTCCCCGTCTGGAATCCGCACGTGCGGCTTGACTACGTCTTCACTCCCGCTGAGTTTGGCGCGCGCTTCACCGCATGCGAGGTCAGGCGAACCCCCGAAGCTCGGATCGCGTCCGACCATTTTCCGTTGCTTGTGGAGATCGCAGTCCAAGAACAAGAAGAACAAAAAGAGGGGTAAGGGGTGGGGGTGGCGTGGGTGCGGGGTGTGGGTGAGATGCAGTGCACTTACCCCTTACCCCGCACCCAACCTACCCCCACCCCTTACCCCTCTTTTTTGATCTCGCGCGTCAGGGTCCGGGCTCGAAGGTTCCCGTTAATAGTCCGAACATGAACGCGTCCGCCTTAAGATCGGGATTTCGAAAAACGAGGTAGACATCGTGCACCCCTGTCGTTGACCTGAGGGGAACACGAAGTCTCGATGGTGGCGCAGCCTGATCGGTAGTCGGCCGAATCATCTCCGTCTCGCCGAGCAATGCGCCGGTGGGCGAATCGAGATGCACTTCGACTTTGCCACCCTGCGCGTTGTACTGTGCCGGTGCCACCGCAACTAACGTCACCGCGCTCACTCCGGTAAGATCGAGCTGCTTCAACGCCACGGATCCGCCCGGCCGATTTACGACGGTAATCGGAACCGGAAGCCCTTCGACGTCCTGGCGCGAGATGCCTTCTGACCTTTCTCCAGTCGCCACCACCACTGTCGGCGCATGCAAAACGACTTCTTTGGCCTTCGTGATCGCCGGCATTCCGTTCGCGCTGCGATCGGTGTAAGAGGCACGCACCACGACCACGCCCTGCGGTGAATCGCCCGAGCCGGCAGGTGGAGCAAATGTGCCGCTCGTCGGCAGCGACGGCGCGCCCGACTTCGAGTCGGCGAGACTCATGATGTACGCGACCATCGCCGACGCCTGCGCCTCCGTGACGCGTGGATGTGCCGGCATCGTCACCTGACCCCACACCCCCGATCCACCCTCGCGAATCTTTTTCACCAGACGAGCGACTGCCGCGTCGTCGCCGTGGTACTTGCGGGCGACTGCGGTGTACGCCGGACCGATCGAGCTCTTGTCGATCTGGTGGCAGGAAAGACAATCGTTGCCTTCGATCAGCGCTTTTCCTCGTGCCACGCGACCGCCGCCACGTGCTCCAGTCGTAGTATCAGCCGACGGCGGACCGTCCTTTAGATACTGCGCGCTGACATTTACACGCGACGCCGGGATTCTGCCGTTGGCAAGCGATCCATCCTCACGATCGGTCACACGCACCGAGTAGCGCACAGGCACGTTGGGGAAAAAGAACGACTTGTTGCTCGCAATGTCGACATCGACGTTCGGCGGCTCGTTGCCGGCGACGATCTCGGTGCTCGCGGTCGAGCGCGCGCCGTACGCATCGGTCACTGCCAACGTCGCGGTGTACGTCCCCGCTCGAGTGAACGTATAAGTCGGGTTCCGTTCAGTCAGCCTGGCCACCGTTGCTCCGTTGCGGGAGATGGTCCAGACATAGCGCAACGAATCCTCGTCGAGGTCCATCGTTCCCGCCGAAGACAGTGCCACGCGCATCGGCAGGGCGCCCGCGGGCTTGTCGACTGCAGCGGCGACGATCGGCTTCCGATTGCCGGCGTTATACTCGATACGGACCAGATGCGCGTCCTCGTTGCCCTGGAACCACCTGGTGCCGTACTCCAGCATGTACATGTCGCCGTTCGGGGCGAACTCCATCTCTATCGGCGCGCTGAACTTTGCGCCCGGCATGAAGCGTTCTATGGACTTGAGATCGCCATTGGCTTCCATCGAGACCGCCATAATCCAATGGCGCATGAACTCGTAGATGAAGAGCTTGCCGTCGTAGTACTCCGGGAATGGTCGCGCCGCGCCGCGGAAATCGTCACGATGAAAGACTGGACCCGCCGCTGCGGCTCGCCCACCACTACCAACAATTGGAAAGTCCACGGATGGCGCGTACGGATACCAGATGTAAGCGCCGCGCGCCGGCGGAAGATCGTTCATGCCGGTGTTGTTCGGTGAGCGATTGACCGGATGCGCAGGATCGAACTGCTCGCCGGCGTTGACGTGCGCCGAGTCGATCCACGTGACATGGTTGTATGCCTGGTTGTTGCCGACGAAGTACGGCCAGCCGTAGTTGCCCGCGCTGCGCGCCTGGTTGAACTCGTCGTAGCCGCGTGGCCCACGTCCGGTAGAATCGACATTGGCATCCGGACCGACGTCGCCCCAATACAGGAACCCGGTGTGTGAATCGACCGAGATTCGATACGGGTTGCGATGCCCCATGGTATAAATCTCGGGGCGAGTCTTCGGCGTTCCCGGCGGAAATAGATTGCCGGCTGGAATCGTGTAGCTGCCGTCGGGCTCGGGATGGATGCGAATGATCTTTCCGCGCAGATCGTTGGTGTTGCCGGATGATTTCTGGGCATCCCACGGCATCCGATCCGGGCGCTCGTCGAGAGGGGCATAGCCGCTGGCGAACGGATTGGAGTTGTCGCCAGTCGAGAGGTAGAGGTTGCCCTTGTTGTCGAACGCAATCGAGCCGCCGGTGTGGCAGCACTTGAGTCGCTGCGTTCCGACGTCGAGGATGTTCTTGCGTGAGCTGAGATCGAGCGAGTCACCGCGCATGGTGAACCGGGCGAGCACGTTCTTCGACTCGGGGCCAGCGGGTGAGAAGTACATGTAAACCCAGTGGTTGCGCGCGAAGTTCGGATCCGCCGCGAGCCCGAGCAGCCCGTCCTCTGCCTGGCTGCTGTCGGTGTACTTGGTGCTGACGGGAATGGTGGCGATGCGAGTGACGCGACCATTCTTCGGCGTGTACAGCTTTACCCCGCCGCGTCGCTCGACGAACAGCACCCGCTCATCGGGAAGAACGGCCAGCTCCACCGGCTCTTCGAGGTTGGATGCGAGAACGACCCGTGTGAAGCGGTTCTCTTCGGGCCGCGCGCGACCGTAGTCGATCTTCCCGGTGCCGATCGCGTAGCGTATTCCGCCCAGCAAATGGCGCAGGAAGTTGGGCTCGGTGTACGTCGCCTCGGTATGGCCCATGTTGGTGTACCACGCCCGGCCGCCATCGAAGTCGTGGTACCAGCTCATCGGATGGCGATCGCCGTTGGTCCCGCCCTCGTACGATTTCTCGTCGATGTCGACGAGCACGTGGATGGTCGGATCGATCGACTTGAAGTTGTAGAACTCGTCTTCGCGCTCCCAGCTGGCGGGCAGTCCCGCAGTCGACGGATTGTTCTTGTCGACGACGCGGAAAGTTGCTTTGCGAACGTTGGGGTTGTTCGGGTGGCCATTGAAGTAGGCGCCGGCGAGTCTGCCGTACCACGGCCACTCGTATTCCGTGTCGGTTGCGGAGTGGATGCCGACCCATCCACCGCCAGCCTGGATGTAGCGCTCGAAATCGTCCTGCTGTGCGTCGTCGAGCACATCACCGGTGGTGCTCAGGAAAACAACGGCGGCGTACTTCGCCAGATTCCTGGAGGTGAACGCGCCTGCATCTTCCGTTGCATCGACGCCAAATCCGTTTTCCGCGCCGAGCTTGCGTATGGCGGCGAGCCCGTTGGGGATGGAGGTGTGTCGGAATCCTGCGGTCTTGGAGAAGACGAGGACGCGTGGCTGCTGTGCGTCAGCCACAAGCGGAGAGAGGAGCAACGCAGACAAAACGACGAGTCGTCTCATAGCGATCCAGATTATGGGTTACGACTGCCTTACGGCGTACCTGCGCGAATCTGCACAACCGCGCTGCCGGTGGGTAGAGGCGCATGCGGTGATTCCCTGATTTACAACTTTCCTCAGATATCAGGTGTCATAAGCTCACCTGGCTCGCCTGGTCAGGTTCACACCAGATGATGAGAGACGTTCAGTGTTTGATATCAGACGCATTCGCACTGCCGTGCCGCGCGCAGTGCGAGCCACGCCGCGCTTTTCTGCAATTGCGACCGCAATCTCGCTGTCGCTGATCGCCCCGGCGTTCGCCATCGCCCAAACAGCATCAACCAATCAGACCTCAGGTCCCGTTTACGACCTGTCGGCGGACCAGTGGCGAGCCGATCTCAGGTTCATGTCGGAGGAGATGCAGCGCCGGCACAAGAATCTGTACCACACGGTAAGCCCGGCAAAATTCGCTGCCGCGGTGGCTGATCTCGAGGCGCGCATTCCCACTTTGCAGCGGAACGAGATCATTGTCGGCATGATGCGAATCGCGGCGATGATAGGCGACGGACACACCCGCGTCGATCCGCGGAAGGACACCAGATTTGGTTTCCCCTCTTTGCCGCTCAAGCTCTATCTCTTCGAAGACGGGCTTTTCGTGCGCGCGGCGGCGCCCCAGTACGCATCGCTGGCAGGATCCAGGATCGAAGCAGTGAACGGCGTGCCGATTGAGGAGGCGCTCAGTCGCGTCAGCGAAATCATCTCTCAGGACAACGAGATGGCGGTCAAGCTGCTGGCGCCGGTTTACCTCGACATGCCCGACATCCTTCATGCGCTCAAGCTTTCGCCGAGCTCGAAGTCAGCGACTTTTACGCTCAGCAAAGGCGGCCGCAAATCAGCCGTGACAGTTCCCGCAGGCGGGATCGATCCGCCCTGGCCGCCCGATACAGACGCCTCCTTCATCACGCCGCAGGGTTGGGTCGACGCCCGTCAAACACCCCAGCCGCCGCTCTGGCTCCAGGCGCCGCTCGATTATCACCGGATGATCCCCCTCCCCGATCGAAAGGCGCTGTACACGCAGCTCAACATGGTCACCGGGGTGCAAGGCGAATCGCTGGCTGATTTCGGAACGCGCATCAGGAGGCAGGCTGACTCGACCAATCCGCGCGCGATCATCGTTGATCTCCGGCTCAATTACGGCGGAAACATGGACCTGCGCTCGGGTTACATCCGCGATCTGATCAAAGCAGAGGACGATGACACGCGCCTCCTGGTTCTCACCGCCCGTGGAAGTTTTTCCGCGACCGAGGGTATTCTCGTCGACCTGAACAGGCTGACCAATGCGGTCTTCATTGGTGAGCCGGCGAGCTCGAAGCCGAATTCGTACGGCGATGGATATCGCACGCGCCTGCCGAACAGCGGCATCAGCGTGCAGACGTCCATCTACTGGAATCAGCTGGCTGGACAAAGCAAGGCGCAGTGGACGGGTGTTGATGTGGCCGTGCCTTACACTTTCGCCGACTACTCCAGCGGAAAGGATCCAGCGCTCGAGGCTGCCCTTGCCTACACCCCTCGGCCACCGCTCCACGAGCGCCTGACTCAAGCAGCAAAGGCGGGTGGAGTCCGCGCGGTTCGGGACACGCTATCGGTGTTTCAGTCCGATGTCGCGAATCGATACCTGAATCTCGGAACGGTGGTAGCACAGTCTGCGGAGCTGCTCTACAACGCGAAATATCCCGAAGAGGCTTTTGCGGTCGCAGAAATTGCAGCGCGCGATTATCCGAACAGCACCGATGCCAACATCGTCCTCGCTTATCTCGCCGAGCTTACGAAGCGTCCCGAGGTTGCGCTGCGAGCGGTGAAGAAAACGCTTGAGCTCGACCCAAGCAATCGAACGGCGCGTGACATCCTGGCGAGGGTGAGCGGCCCACCGAAGTAGGTATCAGCCATCATCGTGTTCCCGTTCTGATCCAGGCGGTTGTGAAGAGAGCGAGCCAGATCAGATCGATGACCGCGCCGATGAGCATACCGCCGCCATGCAGTCGGCCGATGCCGTAAAGCCAGAACGCGCCGATCGGGTAAAGCAGCTTCTCGAGAACGATCGCCGGGAATAGCGGCCGATAGCGAACTGGATCACGAGAAATGATGATGAACACGATCTGCCACGCGACGACGACTCCGAGAAAGCCGTAATAAAACTCGGGGTGGGTTACCGCTGGCGGATCGGTGAGACCGAGCTTCACCTCGGAGAAGTAGAGTGGCAGGATTTCGGCGAGGCCAACAACGCCGGCAGCGAGAAAAACCCAGCGCCATAGGCGCGCGCCGCGCTGGGGAGAGTTTGTGGAGGTGTAGTTCATTGGCGACGTTATAAAGCGACTCTATCGGTCTCTTTGCAAGAGCTACCCGGGAACACGTACGTTTAGCTGGGTTCCACGTAGCTCACATGATCATCGCAATGAGCAAACACATCCCGATCTTGCTACTGCTTGCCATCGTCGCATGTTCGCCGGCTCCGACCCGCGCCGCGCCGTGCGATAACCTGGCAAGCCTCAAGCTTCCAAACACAACTATTACCAGCGCGCGAGTGATTCCCGCGGGCGGGTTTCGCATGCCCGCCAGCCGCCGGCGCCCCTCCGTGGAAATCTTCTCGGCGTTCGATCGACTGCCTGCCTTCTGCAGACTGCAGGCGGTCATCGCTCCGTCGAGCGGCTCTCACATCGAGACCGAAGTCTGGCTCCCGGTCACTGGCTGGAACGGCAGGTTCCTCGGTACCGGCAACGGCGGATATGCCGGTTCGGTCGGCTACCCGCGTCTTGGCGAAGCAGTCAACAGCGGCTACGCGGGCGCTGGAACTGACACCGGACACAAAGGCGTTTCGACCGACTCACGCTGGGCCAACGGACATCCGGAAAGGCAAACCGACTTTGATTATCGCGCCATTCACGAGATGACGATGCTCGCCAAGGCGGCGATCGATTCCTTTTATGGAAAGCCGGCGAGTCGCTCGTACTTCAGCGCCTGCTCGAACGGCGGGCGACAGGGACTGATGGAAGCAGAGCGCTATCCGACGGACTACGACGGCATCATGGCCGGCGCGCCCGCGTATCACTACGGATTCCAGACGTTCGTCAGCGGGCGTCTCGATGCGTTCCGCGATCGCGGCGGCAAGCTGGTGATCTATCACGGCAGCGCGGACGCACCCGATCCAAGTGTCGATTACTATCAGCAACTCGTGGCGCGAATGGGAAAGCAGCGTGCTGATACTTTCGTCAGGCTTTACATCGTGCCCGGCATGGGGCATTGTGGCAGCGGTGATGCGCCCAACGATTTCGGCCAGTGGTTACGCCCGACGGCGACTCCGCAGAACAGCATGCTGCGGGCGCTGGAAGTGTGGGTCGAAGGTGGTGCGGCGCCCGAAGGCATCGTCGCCACTCAATGGCGGAGCGACGGCGACACATCTAGCGGAGTGCTGCGCACCCGGCCGCTTTGCCCGTATCCCCGGGCCGCGCGGTGGAGCGGCTCCGGAAATCGCGACGACGCGAGCACCTATTCCTGTAATTGAGCGCGCGGAGCTCACTTCAACTCTGCGCGGAGGCCCACAGTGACGGAGATCACGCAGCAGGATAAATGGACGGAGGTCGATCGCTACTTCAGCGATCGAATGCACCCGGACGATAAGGTACTCGAGGACGCCATCGCAGCGGGCGAAGCCGCCGGCCTTCCGCAAATTCAGGTATCTGCTACACAGGGGAAGCTGCTGCAGATCCTGGCACAGACCCTTCGCGCTTCTTCGATCCTCGAGATCGGAACGCTCGCCGGCTACAGCACGATCTGCCTCGCTCGCGGCTTGCGCGCTGGCGGTCGCGTCGTCAGCCTCGAAGTCGACCCGAAGCACGCCGAAGTTGCGAAGGCTAATTTCGCCCGCGCCGGACTCTCGCGCGCCATCGATCTTCGCGTCGGCAACGCTCTGGAAACACTGCCGCAGTTGGCGAAAGAGAGCGGCGGTAATTTCGATCTGATATTCATCGACGCCGACAAGGCAAACATCCCGGCCTACTTCGAGTGGGCGCTTCGGATGTCGCACCCCGGAACTCTCATCATTGTCGACAACGTCGTCAGGGACGGCGGAGTGATCGACGCCGATAGCGAAGATCCCAGCATCCAGGGCGTTCGCCGTTTCGTCGAAATGCTCGCCGGTCTGAAAGGTCTGAGCGGCACGACGATCCAAACCGTCGGCACCAAGGGATACGACGGCTTCGCGATCGTGCGCGTGGAGTGATACGACTCGCTGAATGGCGCTGGTCGTTTTCGTCAAGGGAATCAACGTCGGCGGGCATCGGCGGTTTCGCCCCAGACTGCTCGCGACTGCCCTTAAGCGCTACGACGTGGTCAATGTCGGTGCGACCGGAATCCTCGTCGTTCGTAAACCGATCAGCCGCGCGAAGCTGCGCGCGGAGCTGAAGAAACGACTGCCGTTCGAAGCAGAGCTTATGATCTGCGACGGCCGGGACATCGCGCGGCTGGCGGCGCACGATCCATTCGCCGGTGAGCCTTCGAGACCTGACATCGTGCGCTTTGTCAGCTTCTTCGCGAAGCGCCCTCGAGCAACGCCGAGAATCCCTGCAACACTGCCTGCCGAGGGCGCCTGGGGCTTGCTAGTGCTCGGCCACAGCGATCGATTCGCTTTCGGACTGTACCGCCGGCAGATGAAAGCGATCGGCTATCTCAGCAAGCTCGACAAGATGTTCGGCGTGCCGGTGACGACGCGCAGCTGGAGTACGATTCTAACCGTTGCGAAGATTCTAAAGCAATGAGCTTGAAGTTTCGCGATGCGACGCTCAAGGATGTGCCCGCCATTGCCGCTCTCCACAATGCGGCGGCCGGCGCGCTCACGGCGCGATTCGGTCCTGGCCACTGGTCATCGCTGGGCACGGAGCGAAGTGCAGCTTTGGCGCAGCGACACGCGCAAGTTCGCGTCGGCGTTGCCGATCGCAAGATTCTGACAGTGCTGAGACTGGCGACGAAAAAGCCGTGGGCAATCGACGTCTCATACTTCACTCCAGTGAAGCGGCCGCTTTACCTCACGGGCATGGCGATATCGGTTGCGCATCAAGGTCGTGGGTTTGGCAGGCTGGCAATAGAGGATGCGTGTGCGACAGCGCTGGCGTGGCCCGCTGATGCGATCCGCCTCGATGCCTACGACGCCCCGGCGGGCGCCGGTGAGTTCTATGCCAGGTGTGGTTTCGCGGAGCGCGGTCGCGTCGTGTACAAGGGCGACCCGCTCGTTTACTACGAGATGCTTTTTAGCGGCGGATACGAGGCAGGTGTCAAATAGTAGCGTGAAGATCGATCGCGATATGAGCGCAGACGACGAAGCGACCGTCGTCCGCGGACTGCTTGCGTTCAACGAACACTGGCTGGGTCCCGCCAACGCAGAGGAGGTAAAGCTCGTCGCGCGCGACGATCAGGGAGTTGTCGGCGGTCTGATCGGGCAGATGCGTTGGCGCTGGCTGTACGTCGCCAAGCTCTGGGTGGACGACCGTGGGCGCGGCCGCGGAATCGGAACTCGGCTTCTCAAAGCCGCCGAAGATCTCGCACGCTCCCGGGGCTGCACCGATGTCAGCCTCGACACCTTCGAGTACCAGGCTCGGCCGTTCTACGAGAAGCTTGGCTACGAGCTATTTGGGACGCTCGATGGTTATCCGCCGGGATATCGCCAGTTCTACCTTCGCAAACGGCTCACTTGAAGAGTCCGGGATCGTGCAGCGTCCCCATCCACGGCCTGAGCCATACCGTTCCGTTCCAGGCGTGAGCGAGATAGCGATTCACTGAGTCCATCTCTGCCGGCGCGTACTGCGTACGATGACACGCGAACTCTTCACGGCCTGCAGCGAGATCGCGCGGCTCGAACGGTACCCGCACCGTCAGCAGCGACTGGGTCATGCCGTTCACTGTTGGATTTGCGCGCGGTGCGGTGCGCAGCCGCTCACTTGGCAGCGACGCATAAAGGAGATCGACGTTGTTCGCGAACCTCGCGTCGCCTTGCACGATCTGGGTGACGACATCGCCGACGAGACGGTGATCGGGATGACCCGTCCCACCCTCGGGCCCGAAGGTGATGATCGCCGCCGGTTTCACGGAGTCGAAGATCGCCACCAGCGCCGAGCGCATTTTGCCGAGCTCGTCGAAGCCGGCGAGGCCTCCGTCCGGAAGTCCCAGCTGATGGAGCTTCCGCACTCCGAGGCGAGTGGCCGCGCAAGTCGCTTCCTTCGTGCGCGCGGCGGCGAGTTGCTTACCGGCGGGGATTTTGGCGAAATCGCGCACACCTTTCGCGCCGTCGGTGGCGATGACGAGGTGTGTCTCGCGTCCTTCGCGCGCCAGCCTGGAGAGCAGGGGCCCGATGACCCGTTCGTCATCCGGGTGGGCGAAGACGGCGATGATCGGTCGTTTGGCTTGAGCGTGTGACGAGACTGGAATGCCACAAGCGAAGGCGGCCGTCAGCAGTGTTGGAATGAGAATTCGCATACTATAGACTGTAGCGAAACACACAGAAGTGCGAGATCAGGTCAAACCCGGGGTCGACATTCACCCTGCCTGATCCGAGACATCAAACTCCCTTGCCCGGCCGGCATTGAGGTGCACCGTGAGCTGCTGTTCATGTGAGGGTTATCAGTCGCAGTTCGGTGAAAAGCACGCTGCCGGCGACTTGCGCCGCTATCGCAAGAACGGACCGGACAAAACAACGCGGCTCCTTCTCGATCAATTGAAAGCGGCGGGTGTTAACGACGCATCGGTGCTCGACATCGGTGGTGGGATCGGGGTCGTGCATCATGAGCTGCTCGACGTTGGCGCTCATTCCGCTGTTCACGTAGACGCTACAGCGGCCAATATCACAACCGCGTCCAACGAAGCAGCTCGGCGCGGGCACTCTGACCGGGTGA
>Ga0207706_10003641_pt1 | contig 14717 bp, 15 predicted proteins | sample KBSC53metaG_FD_184318 | JGI IMG/M metagenome (GOLD analysis project Ga0207706, IMG submission 184318) | Corn rhizosphere microbial communities from Kellogg Biological Station, Michigan, USA - KBS C5-3 metaG (SPAdes) (version 2) | ecosystem: Host-associated > Plants > Roots > Rhizosphere > Soil ... | reverse complement strand
AGGATCAGCAATTGTGCGGCATCGTCAGCCTCGGCGACCTCAGCCGCGAGGCCGACGCCGATTGCGCGACGGAAGCGCTTGAAGGCGTGAGCCAGCCTGGCGGCCAGCACCAGCAATAACGGACTGTTCCTCGGCGAAGGCCGGGCCCAGTCGGCGCTTCGCGCCGTTTCTTGTTCGGGGGGCTGGACGCCGGCCTTCGCCGGGGCACCCGTTAGCGTGAAGCGATCTCGCCGATGGCCTGATTGACGAGTTTCTCGTCGGTCGCGGCGTCGTGCCGCTCGGCGATGAGCTTTGCCGCCGCGCGGGTCGCGGCATCCGCGGCCGAAGCGCGCAGCCGCTCGACCGCCGAACGCTCTTCGGCGGCGATCTTGTCTTCGGCCATGCGGGTGCGGCGCTCGATCAGCGCCTCGGCATCGGTCTTGGCCTTGGCGACGATCTCGTGCGCCTCATGCCTGGCGCGCTCGAGCAGGGCCTCGCGGTCCTTGTCGGCCGACTTCGCCTTGGCCTCATATTCGGCCTTGAGCGCTTCGGCTTCCTTGCGCAGCGATTCTGCCTCGGCGAGCTGATCGCGGATCAGCTTGATCTTGTCGTCGAGCGCCCGGCCGATCGCGCCGGGGACCTTCTTCCAGATCAGGATCGCGAACACCGCAATCATCGCCAGCGCGATGAACCATGGCGGAGTGAGCCCGAAGGCGCTCGGCTCGGCCTCGTGGCTCGGCACTTCGGTGCTCGCGGAGGTGTGCGCCTCAGACATTCAGTTCCGCCTTCACCGCATTCGCGGCGTCCTGCTTGTCGACCGCGAGGCCGGTGAGCCGCGACACCAGGTCCTGGGTCAGCTCGGCCGCGACTGCCTCGATCTCGGCATGCGCGGACTGCACCGCTTCGGCGAGCTTCTTCTCCGACGCCTCGATCTTCAGGCCGAGCTTGTCTGCCGCCTTCTTCACCTTGGCCTCGGTATCGCGCGCACTCGCCTGCTTCGCCTCGCTGGCGATGCGCGCAGCCTCGCCCCGAGCAGCATCCATCCGCTCGCGCCACGCCGCCTCGGTCTCGTCCGCAGCGGCGCGCGCGGCCTGGGCGGCAGCGAGATCGTCGGCGATCTGCTTGTCGCGCGCGTCGACGGTCGACTGGATCTTCGGGACCATCCCTCTTCCGATGAAGAAGAAGATGATCGCGAAGACGACCGCGAGCCAGAACAGCTGCGACCAGAAGACCTCTGGAAGCTGGTTGAGTTGAGGCATTCGACCCCGTCCTGAATCCGCTCTCGGATTAGAAAACGAACAGGATGAGCAGCGCGACGGTGAACGCCATCAGGCCGAGCAGCTCGGCAAGGGCGAAGCCGAGGAACAGGCGGCCCTGCTGGCCGTCGGCGGCCGCCGGATTGCGCAGCGCGCTGTTGAGGAACTGGCCGAACACGAAGCCGACGCCGATCGCGGCAGCGCCGGTGCCGATCGCCGCAAGGCCGGCGCCGATCATTTTCGCAGACTGAAGATCCATCTGTAACTCCTTTGGTGAACTGATTTTCTAGTGAAGGTTGATCGCGTCGTTGAGGTACAGCGACGTCAGCAGCGCGAAGACGTACGCCTGCAGCGCGCAGACCAGCAGTTCGAGCGCGCCGACCCCGACGATGAAGATGAAGCTGATGACCCCGACGCCGAAGCCGACCGGGCTGCCCGCGCCGAAACCGTTGGCGATGAAGCTGCCGAACACGTCCATCAGGATGTGGCCGGACATCATCGCCACGAACAGTCGCAGCGCGAGGCTGAACGGCCGGACGAGGAACGAGACGATCTCGATCGGGATGATCAGCGGCAGCATGTAGACCGGCGTCCCGTGCGGAACGAACAGCGAGAAGAAGTGGAAGCCGTGGCGCCAGAAACCGACGATTAGCACCAGGCTGAAGCTCATGATCGCGAGCAGGCCGGTGATGCTGAAATGGCTGGTCGGTGTAAACGGGTGCCAGCCGGGCACAATCGCCAGCGGCAGCAGCCCGAGGAGGTTGGCGACGAGGATGAAGGTGAACAGCGAGAAGATGTAGGGCGTGAACTTCTTGCCTTCCGGCCCGATGTTCACCTGAACCAGATCGTCGATGAAGCCGGTCAGCCCCTCGACCGCCATCTGCCAGCGGCCCGGAACGACCTGGCGCTTCATCCCGCCCCACATGAACAAGGCGATGACGACCAGCGCCGCGATCATCCACGCGGCGCTGTTGGTCAGGCTGATGTCGTACCTGCCGATGTGCAGCGGAACCAGCGGCTCCACCGTGAACTGATGCATCGGGTCGATCTTGCCGGCCACGCGTTCCCTCTTAAGCTCCCGCGCCGGGACCGCGTCCCGACGGGGTTCTGGAAATCCGAAGAATGTTCCTGACGCCGACCGCGAAACCGAGGAACAGCATCACCAACGTCAAAAAAGGCTTGGTATTGAACAGACTGTCCAAGCCCCACCCGATCAATCCGCCGCCCAACGGGCCGCCGATGAGGTAGCCGATGACCTGCTGGGCGGCCCGCATGTTGGGGTCGACCTGCTTGGTCCTGGCTTCCTCCGCTTCGCGCCGCTGTACCCGGTCGAGCCGCTCATCGAGCGATTCGAGCCGCGCATCGGGTGGAAGCTTCGGGGCCTCGTCAGTCTCTTCCTCTGCCATGCGTCTCCCCTGTGCGTCGCCCCGGCTGAAATCCTAGGGGCCAGACGGGTACGAGAAGCATGGCGGAAATCGATACCGCCAAGGCGCCGCCCCTTTATGAAGGGGGTGGAGATTAGTCAACCGAGCGGACTGCTCAGCGGCAGTAATCCGGCAGCGGCGGTGCCTGCCCTGCTCCGCGGCGGCGCCACGCGCCGTCGGTCAGCATGTAGCTGCCCCCGACCGGAACCCGCGCCAGCAGCGTGCAACCGGCGGTGATTCCGACATCCTGCGGGCTGACGCCCTTGCGCGCGGCGAGGCTGCTGTAGAGGGCGCGGCGGCGGATGTTGATCGATGCGACCTGGCTGCGGACTTGTGCCGAGACAGGCGCCGCAATCCCAACATAGCCGTCGAACCGCTCGCCGATGCCGCCGGCGGCACGCGCCGAATCGAGGGCCGGCGTCTGGGCGATCGCCGGGCCGGCCAACATCGCCAGAGCGACAAGAAGCACCTTCCTCATTTGGGCGGCTGCTGCGGGAAGGCTTGCGGGTTCTGGTTGATCAGCTGCTCGACGTCGCGCTGGAGGCGAACGATCACCTCCTGCCGGATGGTGACGTTCAAGTTGATCTCGATCGGCTTTTCCGGAGTCTTGACCGAGATGCAGCTGGCAAGCGGTAGCGCCGCGAGCGCGGCCGCTGCGACGCGGATGATCTTGAAGGTCATGGTCATTTCTCGCTTGGTGGGGTTGGAGTGACGGTCTGCTCGACCGGGGTTTGCGACTGCTGCTGGTCCTCGTCCTTGCGGCGAACCTCGGTGACGATTCCGGGGATGTCCTCGAGCGGCCGCGGCAGCACGGTGTCGATCTGCTGACGCGGGTCGCGATAGGATTTCGCGGTCTGGATGAGGGCGCGGAACGGCCCCTTGATGTTGATGTTGAAGCGGAACGGCACCTTGGCGAAAGCGCCCTGGATGATCCGCGAAATCCCGCTGCCGCCGGCAAGTCCGAGCTGCTCGACCGTGATTCGCGTCGCGAATTCGCCGGCAAGGTCGCCGTCGAGGCGAATGATCATCGAGCGGTAGCGCAGCTCTTTCAGCGCATTGAAGGCGACATTGCCGAGCATTCCGAGGTTCGAGCGGTTGACGACGCCGACATAGGACAGCGTGCCGCCCGGCGGCTGGGCGTCGAGCCGCCCGCCGACGATCCGCCCGCCATTTTCGTCGAAGATCATCGGCAGCACGCCATCGAACTTGCCGGTCGCGGTCAGCTCCTTGAACCCAAGTGTGTCGACGAAGACCTTGGCATCGAGGCCCTGGACCTCGAAAGTCAGGCGCTTGGCGGTCGGGCGGTTGAAGTTGAGCACCGTCTCCTGGAGGATCAGGCGGCCGCCCATGAACGGCCACTCGCCGCGCTCGATCTTCACCAGCTGCCCGGGCAACAACTGATAGCGGATGACACCATTCTCGACCAGGATGCCGGGGTTGATCGAGCGCGCGGTGATCACCTGCCCCGGCGGCGTCGTCATTGCGAGCAGGTCGTTGAAATGGATCGTCCCGGCCAGCCCTTCGACCGGTCCGAACGGCGCCGCGAGGTCGAGGTTGGCGGTGGTGAAGTCGCCGTTCGAAGTCACGTGGCCCGAAGCGTCCCAGTTGATCTGCCCGCGGCCGCTGATCGTTCCGTTGACGAGCGCGATCACGCTTTCAGTGAGGCGCGTGAGCTCCTCGGGCTGAAGGTTCGGGCCGAAGGTCAGGCCGGGTACGTCGAGCGTCGCATGCCCTGCCCCCGACGACAGGCGATGTTCGATCGCGACGTTGGTCACCAGCGTGTTGGTCGCGGGATGGATCAGCCCCCCGGTCGCCCGGACATAGTCGCCCGCGATGGTCAGTTTCAGATTATCGCTGCGCAGCGGGTAGAAGCGCGGGTTGGCGTCGCGATCCGCGACCATCGCGCCGCCATTGATCGTTACCGCGCCGTTGTGGACCAGCCATTTGCCCGCAGCGTCGGTCAGCAGCAGCGGCACATTGCCGATGGTCGCCTTGCCGCCGTTGAACGCGCCGCTGATCCCGGCGCCAACGAAGCTTCCAGTCAGCCGTGCAGCGTCGAACGCGATCGGCGACGCCGCCTTGCCAAGGCGGAGCCCGAGGCGGTTGAGGGTGAACTGCTTACCGATGATCTGCCCGTTGGCGGCGAGGAGGTGGAGATCGGAGCTGCCGAGGCGGCCGTTGAGCACCGGGCCGGTGAAGCGCGCGCTGGCGAGCAGCGGCCCGCCGGGTTGCTTGGTCACGATCGCCGGCCCGACCGGACAGATCGGCAACCTGGTTCGGCCGAGCTGAAGCACGCCGGTCTTGAGATAATCGAAGCTGACCACCGCGCAGGACGTGCCGAAGGCGAAGCTCCCGCCGCGGCCGATCCGGCCGTCGATGGGGATGCGCAGCGCCTTCACGCGCCCGTCGGGGAACGGCCCGTCGAGTTGCGCCAGGCTATGCACTTGGGTCGAGCCGTCTCGCGCCGCAGCGAAACGGATCGGCGCAAGCGCGAGGCGCGAGCCGCGCGCGGTGTAGGGCGCGAGGTCGGCGACGCCGCTCATCGGCCCGCCTGGCCGTGCCTGGTGCAGCGTCACCCGGCCGCTCGGCAGCCCGCCGCCGCTCATCGCGATGTTGCTGTCGATGCGGAGCGAATACGCGGGCCAGTAATAGGTGACCCCGCTGCCGCCGGCCACGCGCGCGCGGGCGCCCTGCGGCCCGAGGATGTCTGCGCTCTGGATTCGGACTGCCCCGCCGCCGGGGAAGTTGACGACCCGGATCTGGCCGGCGGCGTCGAAGTTGCTGGCGGTCCGCCCGATCGCATCGCGGATCGCGCCGGCAATCGGTCCGATCGGGGTCTTGGCCGCGGCTGCGAGCGGCTGGGTCACGCCGGTGAGCATCGAGGGATCGAGCTTCGCACTGTCCGCAGCGAAATCGCCGGCGAGCGAGAAGGTGCCCGCCCGGATGCCGAGGCGATATCCGCCATCGAGCCGCGTCCGGTCAGCGTAGATCGTCGCCATGCGCGACTTCTGCGCGGCCAGCTTCACCTCGCCGCGAACGTCGCTGAGCGGCCCCTTGTAGGTCAGCTCGCCGGTGAACGCGGCAAGCCCGTTGGCGCCGGCGGTCAGCGTCGCGATCGCCATCCGCCCCTTGCCGTCGACGCTGGTGAACGATTCGTTGAAGCTGCCGTTGGCGTCGAACCGCGGGGCGACGACGTCGAACTTGCTCGCCGGGCAAGTGAAGCGGTCGAGCGCGACCGGACCATCGATTCCAGGCCGCCGGCCGACGACGGCGACCGCGACATTCGCGTGAAGATTGATCGCCTCGCAGCGGCCGGGGATCAGCCGCGGGCTGGCCACCGCCGCCCGGCCCCGGAATCCACCGCTGAGCTTGCCGTTGCCCTGGATCGCGACCCCCACGGGACCGAACGGGGTCGCCAGCGAAATGCTGCTGTCGGCGACGTCGAGAACGAAGTCGGGCAGCGCGAACGGCTTGTTGCTGGGCGGAGGCAGCAATTTGTCGATCTGACCCCAGCTGACCTTGCCGTTGACCAGCCGTCCGCGCAGCCGCACCCCGCGAGCGACGATCCGGTAGAGCTCGAAGCTGCCGTTCCACTTCACCCGCATCTGGACGATCGCGTGGCGCGCGATCACGTCGGGACGCCTGGGATCGCCGATCACGAGGTTGCTCACCTCCTGCGTGCGGAGCCCGACGCGGTCGAGATGGTAGCTTGCCTGCACCCCGCGCCGCTCGAACTCGCGCGCGAGGTAATGGGTGGCGATCGGGCGGCGCTCGATCCAGATTGCGGCAATCGCGAGGACGAGGATGACCATGCCGACGACCGCGATGACGCCGGTGATCCGGGTCCAGCGCGGCCCGCGCCGCACGATCACCCCTTCGCTGTCCCTCTCGGCCATGGGCCTTACTAACCCGATTTCGCCATGACCGTTCCAGTGGCGGCATGACTGAGGCTTGCTCCAGCGGCGGACCGTGCTTTAGGTCTGGCGATGCTCGGTCCGTCGCCTCGAAGAGGAGCCGCATGGACGCGCGCGCCAAGCTCACCCCTGACTCTGACAATGCCGGCGGCCACCGCGCGCGCCTGCGCAAGCGCCTGCTCGATGCCGGCCCGCGTGGTTTTCATGACTATGAGCTGATCGAATATCTGCTGGCGCTGACCATTCCGCGGGTCGACACCAAGCCGCTCGCCAAGCGCCTGATCCACGACTTCGGCGGAGTCGGGCCGCTGCTCTCGGCGAGCGCCGATCAGCTGCGCAGCGAAGGTCTCACCGATCCGACCATCGGCGCTCTGAAGATCGCCGAAGCGACCGCGCTCAGAATGCTCGAGGCGCGTGTCGAGCAGCAGCCCGTGCTGTCGAGCTGGGACGCGCTCGGCGATTACCTCCACGCGGCAATGGCGCATCGCCGGACCGAGGAGGTCCGCATCCTGTTCCTCAACGCCAAGAACCTGCTCATCGCCAACGAGGCCTTGTGGCAGGGCAGCGTCGACGAGGCGTCGGTCCACGTCCGCGAGGTGATCGCCCGCGCGATCGCGCTTGGAGCGACGGCGATCATCGTCGTCCACAATCATCCGAGCGGCGACCCCTCGCCCTCGCAGCAGGACATCCGCCTGACGCGCGACCTGGTCGAAGCCGGGCGGCACATGAAGGTCACGGTGCACGACCATGTGATCGTCGGCGCGAACGGGCGCACCAGCTTGCGTGCGATGGGGCTGATCTAGCGATTGATCGCGGTGATGCGCACCGGTCCCGGCCGCGAGCAGCTTGAGTCGCTGCAGACGTGATCGAACCACACTTCGCCATCGCCGATCATCGCCCCGACGTCGCGGATGAACAATCGATCCGCCCGCTGCGCGAGGATCGCCTGGCGCACGCGGGGTGTGAAGATGGTGTCGAAATCGCGACGCACCGACCTGGCGTCGGGATAGATCTGCGAACGCCCGTCCGAATTCACGCGCAGCGGGAAACGGATGAGCCTGATGACCGCACCGCGATCCTTGTCGCCGACCGCTGCCTGCAGCCGTTCGAGGAACGCCGCATAGCCTCGGTCCCTTTTCGCGACACTCGAGATCTGGTCGCGTTCGGAGCTCACGACCGTCACCGGCGATGGCGACGTCAGACTGGGCCGTGGAATGCGTGTGCCGGTCACGACCAATTCGCCGGCTGACGCTTCAGCGCTCTTCTGCGCCATTTCGGGGGCTGGCGCCGGCGGTGGTGGTGGTGGCGGCGGGGCCGCATAGTCTTCGTCGCGCTCGGCGGCCGGAGCCGGCGCTTCATTGAGCGCGACCGCAGGCGGCGGAGCAGCGGGGACTTGCCGGGGCGAGGCGACGAGCGGCGGTCGCGGGCCCTGCTCGCTTGTGCCGGCGACGGGCTTCGCCGCGTCGGCGGCAGTGTCGTTCGGATTCGTCCCGGCCTGGCGAGGCGCCGGTGCGGCGGGAGCTGAAACCTTCGCGGGCGCTGAGCCCTGATCGCGAAGGCCGATCAGAGCCGCGGGGAGCCCGACGACCAGGACCAGCGAGGCGGCCATCGCCAACTGGAACTGAGGCCGGCGAGTCCACGGCACGGCCGGCGGCGCGGTATCAGCCGCCTCGTCCAGCCCGTCGTACCGCCGCAAAGCTGCGCCGACCGCCGCGTCGCGGGCCGCCGGCCGTGGCGACGGCGGCTCGGGCAGGGAGACGGATTCGGGTTCTGGCGGCATCGGAAGCAACTCATAGCGGCAATCGAACCGCGGTCGAACCTGTGAACGGACGGGACCGCCGCGGCGGGAGAGCGGCGGCCCCGAACCTCTATCGCTCCAGCTGCGCCAGGCTTCGCGCGCTCTTCGCCGCCCGAACCAGCTGGATGAACTCGCTGCGATAACCGAACTCGTCCTTGCCGCGCGCAGCGAGCGCGATCCTCAGCACGTCGTCGTAGGACATCGACCCGCTGTACTTGCCGCCGCGCAACAGCTCGGCGAAGGCCGCGACTCCGATCGCGAACCGTGCGTCCTGCGGCGCGTCCTCGAACCGGCGAACTTCGGATCGGGCATCGATGGGAGTCGAGATCAGACGACTCGTGTCCGACTTCGGCAGCTTGTAGCGAATCTTGACGAACCCGAGCTCGTTCGAAGCGGCTCGCTGGGCCGTCGGTTTGCCATAGCGCAGGTCGTCGATCGCCTGCGGCCCACCGACCGGGACCACTTCGTACAGGGCGGTCACCGACTGCCCAGACCCGACGTCGCCCGCGTCGACCTTGTCGTTGTTAAAGTCGTCGCGGTTGAGCAGGCGGCTTTCGTACCCGATCAGCCGATACTCGGACACAGCCGCGGGATTGAACTCGACCTGGATCTTCACGTCCTTGGCGATCGGGAACAGGGTCGAGCTCGCCTCCTCGACCAAAGTCTTCCGGGCTTCGTTCAGCGTGTCGATGTAGGCCGCGGTCCCGTTCCCGTTCTGCGCCAGCGTCTGCATCAGCGCGTCGTTGTAATTGCCCATGCCGAAGCCGAGCACCGACAGGAACACGCCCTTGCCGCGCTCGCGCTCGATATAGCCCTTGAGCTCATCCTGGTTGGTGATGCCGACGTTGAAGTCGCCGTCGGTCGCGAGGATCACGCGGTTGACGCCGTTGGGGTCGAGATTGGCCTCGGCGAGATTGTAGGCCTGGCGAATGCCTTCTGCGCCCGCAGTGCTGCCTCCGGCGCCGAGGCCGTCGATGACCGAGCGGATCTTCGCCTTGTCGCTCGCCGGCGTCGGCTCGAGCGCGGTGCCGGCGTAACCGGCGTAGGTGACGATCGAAACCTTGTCCCGCGGGTCGAGCTCGTCGAGCAGCATTTCGAGCGACTGCTTGACCAGCGGCAGCTTGTTCGGCTCCTGCATCGATCCCGAGGTGTCGATCAGGAACACGAGATTGGCGCGCGGCCTGGTCGCCCGCTGCACCGAATAGCCCTTGATCCCGATGCGGACGAGCTTGCGTCCGGCCGACCACGGGCTCGGCATCACCGCGACATTGGTGCTGAACGGCTGATCGGTGCGGCGCGGGAGCGCGTAATCATAGGGGAAATAATTGACCATCTCCTCGGTCCGGACCGAGGCCGGCTGAGGCAGCGTGTTGCCGTTGAGGGAGGCCCGGACCCAGGCGTAGGACGCCGTGTCGACATCGATCGAGAAGGTCGAGACCGGCTCCTCGCGCGCGATCTTGAACGGGTTCTCGGCGACCGACGTAAACTTGTCCCGCCCCTGGTCGTGATAGATCGGCGGCATCAGCACGTCGCGCGCCATCCTGCCCTGGGCAACCATCATGGGCGCGGGCGGCGGTGGCGGTGGCGGGGTCGCCGAATAGTCCATCTCGCTGACCACCGTCACGGGCGACGGGCTGGTGAGAGTGGGCATCGGAATCCTGGTTCCGGTGACGGCGATGTCCGACGACGTCTTTTGTGCCGGCGAATTGGACGACGACGAAACCGCTTCGTCGGCGGCAGGCCTGGCGCAGGACACGAGGCAGATCACGGCGAAGATCGGACCGACCGTGCGGCAGAAGATGCACATTGAACCCTCCCTGTTGAACAGCAGGCTCAATTGCCCGCCTGTCCCTTCGACGCGCCGGCGCGGGATTTCCTTGGGAGGCCGCGAAAATTTTTCTCGGATCAGCCGGACAGCAGGCGCCTGACCTCGCTCATCCGCCACGAGACGGTGGCTTCGGCGAGCCCGAGGATTTCCGCGGCCTCGGCGTGGGTCAGTTGCTGGCCGAGGACGAGAACCGCGGTCTCGCGGTAAGCGGGCTTCATCCGGCTGATCGCGTTCTTCAGCCAGGCCGCGTCATAGGCGTCGCGCCCGTCGGTCGGCGAAGCGAGTCCCGCGAGAATCGCAAGCTTGTCGGTCAGCCCCCGGAACGACCGGCGGCGGCGGTGATGGTCCCTGCATGCATTGACCGTGATTCCGCACAGCCACGTCGTGAATTTCGCGTCGCCCCGAAAGCTCGCGATCTTTTCCACGAGAGCACAGCAGACGTCCTGAGCGATGTCTTCGGCGTCCGCCCGGGAGCCGGTCATCTGCCAAGCGAGGCCGTGGATTCGGTCGTAGTGCGTGCGCAGCAGCGTTTCGAACGCTTCGCGATTGCCGGCGACCGCGGCGCTGACCAGCCCTGCATCCCGATCGTCCGCCATGCCGGGCGACCGTAGCGCCCGATTTGAAGCATTCAAACGCCTCTGCTAGCCGGCTCGATCATGGTCCCCCGCTATTCCCGCCCCGAGATGACGGCCATCTGGTCGGCCGAAAACCGATACCGCATCTGGTGGCAGATCGAGGTGTTCGCGGCCGAGGCGATGGGCAGGATCGGCATGATCCCCGCCGACGACGCCAAGACCATCCGCGCGGCATACGACAATGATGTGCTTGGGCAGATCGACATTGCTGCGATCGACGCGATCGAGGCCGTGACCAAGCATGACGTGATCGCATTCCTCACTTGGGCCGGGGAGAAGCTGGGACCCGAGCGGCGCTGGTTGCACCAGGGCATGACCAGCTCCGACGTGCTCGACACGACCCTGTCGGTGCAGCTTCAGCACGCCGCGGACCTGCTGATCGCAGACCTGGATGCGTTGCTCGCGGTGCTCAAGCGCCGCGCGGTCGAGCACAAGCTGACCCCGACGATCGGCAGAAGCCACGGAATCCATGCCGAGCCGACCACCTTCGGGCTGAAGCTCGCCCAGGCCTATGCCGAGTTTGCGCGGAACCGCGAGCGCCTCGTCGCTGCGCGCGATGGCATCGCGACCTGCGCGATCTCGGGCGCGATCGGGACCTTCGCCAACGTCCCGCCAGAGATCGAGCAGCACATTGCCGACGAGCTCGGCCTCAGCGTCGAGCCAGTCTCGACGCAGGTCATTCCTCGCGATCGCCATGCCATGTTCTTCGCGACGCTCGGCGTGGTCGCCTCATCGATTGAGCGGCTCGCAATCGAGGTCCGTCACCTCCAGCGCACCGAAGTGCTCGAGGCCGAGGAATATTTCTCGCCCGGGCAGAAGGGCAGCTCGGCGATGCCGCACAAGCGCAACCCGGTGCTGACCGAGAATCTGACTGGGCTGGCGCGGATGGTGCGCGGCTACGTGACGCCCGCGCTCGAGAACGTCGCCTTGTGGCACGAACGCGACATCTCGCATTCCTCGGTCGAGCGGTTCATCGGCCCCGACGCAACGATCACTCTCGATTTCGCACTCGCGCGGCTCACCAACGTGATCGACAAGCTCGTCGTCTATCCCGAACGGATGCAGAAGAATCTCGACCGCATGGGCGGGCTGGTCCACTCGCAGCGGGTGATGCTCGCGCTAACCCAGGCGGGGCTGAGCCGCGAGGACGCCTACGCCCTGGTCCAGCGCAACGCGATGAAGGTATGGGAATCCGACGGCCAGCTGTCGTTGATCGAGCTTCTGAAGGCCGACCCACAGGTCACCGAACGCCTCTCAGGCGATCAGCTCGAGGAGCTTTTCGACCTCGGCCATCATTTGAAGCACGTCGACACGATCTTCTCGCGCGTCTTCGGCTGACCTAAGAGCTGACGGTGGACCGGGGGATTCAACCATGCGGCTATCTGCTCGAGCTGTCGCTCGACTGGATCGTCCAGCGCGCGTCCGAGAACATCCATCACCTGCTGGGTGAATCGCACGTCACGTTGATCGAAGAGCCGCTCGGCCGTTTCGTGCACAGCCAGGCGCTGCACGACCTGCGGAACCTGTTTTCCCGCCTCAGCGCCACCACCGGGATCGCGCGGGCCTACCGCGTTCGGCTGACCGACGATCCCGACCTTTTCGACATCGCCTTCCAGCAGCACGGCGACGCGGTGATCCTCGAGGCGGTGCCGAGCCCGCCAGATGGCCTCGGCGAAGCGCTGAGCGCGGTCGGCGGGCTGGCCGACGGCATGGCCAGGGACAGCGGTGCCAAGCTGCTCGACGGCGCTGCGCGGCGGATGCGCGCGCTGACCGCGTTCGACCGCGTCACCCTGCTGATCGGCGAGTCCAAGTCGACCAGCAGCCGCACCGGAGTCCCGTTCCGCGCCGGCGCCAATGCCTCGCTGAGCGACGGCTTCCCGGCGTTCGTGTCGGACAGCGCGAGCCCGGTCGTGCCATTGTTCCCGCGAGAGGACGGCGATGCGGCTGTCGAACTGGCAATGCTGCGCGCCCCCTCGGGCGAGCAGACCGAGGATCTGGTCGATCGCGGCTTCGCCTCGACGATGCGGGTGCCGGTGATGCTCGGCGGCCAGACAATCGGCGAGTTCCGCATGGCGCACACCAGGCCACGAGTGCCGAGCTTCGAAGTGCACGCGGCCGCCGAGCTGTTCGCTCAGCTGTTCGCGATGCGGCTGGAGATCGACCGGCTGAAGTCGGCCTAGTTGCCGAAATAATCGCGGACGCGGCTGAAGAAGCCCTTGGCCGCGGGGCATTCCTCGCCGGTTTCAGTGTCGCGGAATTCCTCGAGTAATTGCTTCTGCTTGGCGCTCATCCGGGTCGGCGTTTCGACCAGGAATCGCGCGACCAGGTCGCCGCGGCCGCGGCCGTTGAGCACGGTCATGCCGGAGCCGCGATGGCGCAATTGCTCGCCCGACTGCACGCCCGGCGGGATCTTCATCTCGACCTTGTTGCCGTCGACTCCCGGCAGGCTGATCGATCCGCCGAGCGCAGCCGTGGTGAAGGAGATCGGCACGTCCGCGATGAGCGTCGTACCCTCGCGGGCGAAGATCGGGTGGCGCTTCAGGTGTACGAACAGATAGAGGTCGCCGGGCGAAGCGCCGCGGATTCCCGCCTCGCCTTCGCCCGAAACGCGAATGCGCGTGCCTTCGTCGACCCCGGCGGGGATTTTCACCGACAGTCGGCGCTGGTTGATCGCCCGGCCCTCGCCATGGCAATTGGGGCAGGGATTGCTGATGACCTCGCCGCTGCCGCGGCAGGTCGGGCAGCCTCGCTCGACCATGAAGAAGCCCTGCTGAGCGCGGATCTTGCCGGCGCCGCCGCAAGTCTTGCAAGTGTCGGCGCAGCGATCGAGCCCGGTGCAGCCGCGGCCGTCGCAGCGCTCGCACCTGGCGAGTGACTCGATGGTGATCGCCTTCTCGGCCCCGGTGAATGCCTCCTCGAGCGTCAACTGAACGTCGTATCGCAGGTCCGCCCCCCGAGCCGCGTTCTGGCGGGCGCCGCGGGGATCCATGAATTCGCCGAAGATTGTCGAGAAAATGTCGGAGAAGCCCTCGAAGCCCGCCCCACCGAACGGGTCCTGGCCACCGCTGCCGTTGAACGCAGCCTTGCCGAAGCGGTCGTAGGCGGCGCGCTTCTGCGGATCCTTGAGGACGTCATAGGCCTCGTTGATCGCCTTGAACCGCGCTTCGGAATCCTTGCAGCCGTTCTTCCGGTCCGGGTGGTGCTCCATCGCCAGACGACGATAGGCGGCCTTGATCGCCGCATCGTCAGCTCCGCGCTGGACTCCAAGCAAATCGTAATAGTCCTGCTCGACCATCACGCCTCCCCACTACGCCTACTCAGGCGCCGCCCTTCCCTCGAGCGGCGCCACCCGTTCATCAGCTCTTGTTCTCGTCGTCGACCTCGGAGAATTCGGCGTCGACCACGTCTTCCTCGGCCGGCTTCTCCTCCGAAGTTCCGGTTTCGCCACCGGCCGCGGCGGTTTCGCCCTCGGCCTGCTGCGCCTTGTACATCGCCTCGCCGAGCTTCATCGCCGCCTGGGTCAGCGCCTGAGTCTTCTCGGTCATCTGGTCGGCGTCGCCGCTTTCGACCGCGGCCTTGGCCTCGGTGAGAGCAGTTTCGATTTCCGACTTCACGGAAGCGTCGACCTTGTCGCCATGCTCGGCGAGCTGCTTTTCGGTCGAGTGGATCAGGCTCTCGGCATTGTTTCGGGCCTCGGCCGCGGCCTTCCGCTTCTTGTCGTCCTCGGCGAACTGCTCGGCTTCCTTGACCATCTTTTCGATGTCGTTGTCGCTAAGCCCGCCCGACGCCTGGATGCGGATCTGCTGCTCCTTGCCGGTGCCCTTGTCCTTGGCCGAGACGTTGACGATGCCGTTGGCGTCGATGTCGAACGTGACCTCGATCT
>Ga0207706_10003638_pt1 | contig 14722 bp, 15 predicted proteins | sample KBSC53metaG_FD_184318 | JGI IMG/M metagenome (GOLD analysis project Ga0207706, IMG submission 184318) | Corn rhizosphere microbial communities from Kellogg Biological Station, Michigan, USA - KBS C5-3 metaG (SPAdes) (version 2) | ecosystem: Host-associated > Plants > Roots > Rhizosphere > Soil ... | reverse complement strand
CTCCCCTTCGAGGATGTAGAGGGCCTCCTCGTAGCTGTGGACGTGGGGTGCGAGCCAGCCGCCCGGATGCAGGACGATCGCCGAGAGGTCCGTATGGACGGCGCCCTCGGGCCAGCCGATGAACCGCTGGCGAACGAGGCCGCTGGCCGTGGCCGTCGGTGCGGGTGGGGTGTCGGCGAACGACCAATCGAGGTGGCCGACGACGTGCTTCACACGCTCGCCCATCAGTCGTCCCGAAGACCGGCGACGTCGAGCGATCGGCGACCCAGGACGAACCAGATCCCGTGGACCGGCACGGTCCCTCGGTTGTACAGCCGATGCGGGACGGTCGAGTCGATCGAGATCGAATCGCCCGGTCCGAGCTCGTGCTCCTCGAAGCCGATCGTCACGCCGAGGCGCCCGCTCATCACGAACCCCCACTCGTGGCCGCCGTGCCGCTGGAACTCGTGCTCCGGGCTCGAGGCGCCGCCGACCTCGTAGGTGACGTAGAGGAAGTCGATGCCGGGGACGGAGTCGGTCGTGAGTCGCTCCCAGACGACGCCCGAGGCGAGACGGATGACCTTGCGATCGTCGGCATGCTGGACCGGGTGGGCGTTCACGATCGTCGCCGACGTGGGTAGCGGCTCGACCGGCACGACCGTCAGCGGCGGCTCGCCGTTCCGTCCCGCCCGTTCCGCATCGTTGAACAGCAATTCGTCGAGCGAGACATCGAGCTCGTTCGCGATCGCGTACAGCGTGCTGACCGACGGTCGTGCCCGACCCGTTTCGACCTGGGAGATCAGACTCGGCGACAACCCGATGCGGCCGGCCAGATCACGAAGGGAGAGGTGGCGACGCCGCCGCGCGGCTCGCAGGTGATCGCCCATCGCGGAGTAACCCGGGTGCCCGCTGCGGTTGGGTGAACCCTCCACGGCTCCCTCCGCTGGGGCTGGACGTCCCGACGTCCGCTGTGCAACGATGTTGAACAACGTAGAGCGACACTGAAGGCCGTGTCAAGGCAGCGCGACGAGGAGCCCGCGCGCGCCGACGACTGGAGGAAGTGTTCCCGTGACGACCGTCGACATCCCAGCTCCGACCGTCCAGCCGATCGTCGCCAAGGGTCGCCCGATCCCCTCGCCCGGGTCGATGAATGTCGACTGGGAGGAGCGTTGGGACGTTGACCGCCTCCGGTCATATCGCCTGGGGCGGGCTCGCGAGGCCCTCGCTGCCTCGGACCTCGGCGCGATGCTGCTCTTCGATTTCAACAATATCCGCTACGTGACGAGCACCCACATCGGCGAGTGGGCGCGCGACAAGATGACTCGGTACGCGTTCCTCTCCCGAGGTGGTGATCCGCACGTCTGGGACTTCGGGTCGGCGGCGAAGCATCACCGGCTGAACTGCCCATGGCTACGTACGGAGAACATCCACGCCGGGATGATCGGGCTCCGTGGCGCGGTCGCGCCGGATGCAGGTCTGTTCCGCGCGGCTGCCCAGGAGATCGCCCGGATCCTCCGGGCGGAGGGGTCGGCGGACATGCCGCTCGGCGTCGATGTCGTCGAGCCACCGATGGTCGCCGCCCTCGAGGCGGAGGGCCTGACCGTTCGCGACGCGCAGCAGGTGATGCTCGACGCCCGCGAGGTCAAATCGATCGACGAGATCATCCTGCTGAACACGGCCTGCGCCATGGTCGATGGCGCGTACCAGTACATCGCCGAGCACCTCAAGCCGGGGATCCGCGAGAACGAGCTCGTCGCCGACGTCACACATCGGTTGTTCGAGATGGGCTCGGAACACGTCGACAACATCAATGCCGTGTCCGGCGAGCGGTGCAGCCCGCACCCGCACGTGTTCAGCGATCGCCTGATCCGGCCCGGCGACCAGGCGTTCTTCGACATCATCCACACGTTCGTCGGCTACAAGACCTGCTACTACCGGACGTTCACGGTCGGCAGCGCGACGGACGCACAGCGGGACGCGTACAAGCAGGCGCGCGCGTGGATCGATGCATCGATCGAGTTGATGCGACCGGGCGTCGGAACGGACGAGGTCGCGAGTGTCTGGCCCAAAGCCGAGGAGTTCGGCTTCTCGAACGAGATGGAGTGCTTCGGCCTCCAGTTCGGACACAGCGTGGGGCTCTTCCTCCACGAACGGCCGATCATCAGCAGACTCAACTCGATCGACCACCCGGTCGAGATCAAGGAGGGCATGGTCATCGCGCTCGAGACGTATTGCCCGGCCAAGGACGGCTACTCCGCTGCGCGGATCGAGGAAGAGGTCGTCGTCACCGCCGACGGGCCGCGGGTGATCACGCGGTTCCCCAGCGACGAGCTATTCGTCGCCAACGCCTACTGAGGCCCCGATCGATGGCGACCGTTGCCGCCGCCCCCGCGAGCCTCGACCGGGAGACCGGCCTCGCCCTGTACCGGATCATGCAGGAGTGCCGGCTCCTCGAGACGCGGGCGCAGGAGCTGTTCTTCGAGGGGCTCGTCCGGGGCACGACCCATCTCGGCGTCGGGCAGGAGGCGGTCGCCGCCGGGTTCGGCGTGGCGATGCGCCCCGACGACTACACGTTGTGCACGTATCGCGGGCACAACCACAACATCGCGCGCGGTGTCCCGCTCGCGCCGATCCTGGCCGAGTTGTTCGGCCGGGCGACGGGGCTGCTCGGCGGCAAGGGCGGGTCGATGCACCTCACGAGCGTCGAGCACGGCGTGCTCGGCTCATACGCGATCGTCGGTGCCCATTTGCCGATCGCGCTCGGGGCCGCGTGGTCGGCGCAGTACCGCAAGTCGGGCCAGGTGGCGGTCTGCTTCTTCGGTGATGGGACCACGAACATCGGCGCGTTCCACGAGGCACTGAACATGGCTGCCGTCTGGAAGGCACCGGTCGTGTTCGTCTGCGAGAACAACCAGTACATGGAATACACGCCGATCGGTGCCGTGACCGCCGTCCCGCGGCCGGCCGCCGACCGTGCCAGCGCCTACGGTCTCGATCCGATCGTCGTCGACGGCAATGACGTGGAGGCCGTCCATGCCGTGGCGGTCGACGCTCTCGCCCGGGCGCGAGCGGGCGACGGGCCATCCCTCATCGAGGCCGTCACGTATCGCCATGGCGGCCACTCCCGTGCGGACCCCGGCAAGTACCGGCCTGACGACGAGGTCGCGGCGTGGAAGGCACGTGACCCGATCCCGGCATACCGCGCGCGTCTCGAGGCCGCCGGCGTTCCCGCCGCCGAGCTCGACGCGATCGACGAAGCCGCACGTGCCAAGGTCGCCGGCGCCGAGCAGGAGGCACGGGCGGCACCGGAGCCGGGGGCGGACGTCCTCGAGACCCAGGTCTGGGCCGACGGGAGCTCGCGATGGCGGAACTGACCTATCGCGGCGCGATCGCGGCTGGTATCGCCCAGGAGATGGAGCGCGATCCGGCGGTCGTGATGCTCGGCGAGGACATCGGCGCGGCCGGCGGCGTCTTCAAGCTGACGGAAGGCCTGCTTGATCAGTTCGGGCCGGAACGGATCCGCGATACGCCGATCAGCGAACAGGCCATCGTCGGTGCGGCGATGGGTGCTGCGATGACCGGCCTTCGCCCGATCGCCGAGCTGATGTTCAGCGACTTCTTCGCGGTGAGCTGGGACATGGTCGCCAACCAGATCGCCAAGACCCGCTACATGACCGACGGTCAGGTGACGCTGCCGCTCGTCCTTCGCACGGCGAATGGCGCGGGGCTCCGCTTCGGGGCCCAGCACAGCCAGTCGATCGAGAACTGGGCCATGGCCATCCCCGGGCTCAAGGTCGTCGCGCCGGCGAACCCCGCCGACATGAAGGGGCTCATGGCGGCGGCCATCCGCGACGACGACCCGGTCATCGTCTGCGAGCACAAGGCGCTCTTCGCCGAGAAGGGCGACGTTCCCGAGGGCGAACATGTCGTGCCGCTTGGCCAGGCGGCGGTGCTGCGCGAGGGCTCCGACGTCACACTCGTCGCCCTCGCGGCGATGGTGCCGCGGGCGTTGGCCGCAGCCGAGCGACTCGCGACCGACCATGGCGTCGATGCCGAGGTCATCGACCTCCGCTCGCTCATCCCGCTCGACGCCCAGGCGATCCTTCGCTCGGTCGCCAAGACGAGTCGCCTCTTCACGATCGAGGAGAACCCGCGGGTCGGCGGCTGGGGCGCGGAGATCGTCTCGCTGGTCGCGGACGAGGGCTTCTACAGCCTCGATGCACCCTTGGTGCGCATCACGACGCCGCACATCCCGCTGCCGTCGGCGGCAGCCCTTGAGGACCTCGCCATCCCGTCGGTCGACCGGATCGTCGAGACCGTCACGCGCCGGCTCGACGAGGCGCGCTGAGATCGCGATGACGAGGGTCGGGATCGTCGGTACCGGTCGCATGGGCAGCGCGATCGCCCGGGCGATCCGCTCGGCCGGGTTCGACCTGATGGTCTGGAACAGGACCCGGGCCCCGTGCGACGCGCTCGCGGCGGAGCTCGGGTGCCGGTCGGTCGATACCCCGGCCGAGGTCGCCGCCGCCTGTGACGTGATCATCTCGATGCTCGCCGACACCGAAGCGGTCGACGCGGTCTACGGCGCACCCGACGGGGTCGTCGCCGGGGTGAGGCCCGGCAGTGTGCTCGTCGACAGCTCGACCGTCCCGCCGGCCGTCATCCGTCGCCACGAAACGGCGATCCGGGATCGCCGTGCCGGCGTCATCGACGCGCCGGTGTCCGGCAGCGTCAGCCTGGCCGAGAGCGGGAAGCTCACGCTGATGGTCGGTGGGGAGCTGGGCGACTTCGAGCGGGCACGACCGGTCCTCGAGGCGTACGGCAACCGGCTGTTCCACCTCGGGCCGCTCGGGACCGGGGCGGCGATGAAGCTCGCGGTCAACACGGTGATCTTCGGGCTGAACCAGGCGCTGTCGGAGGGGCTGGTCCTCGCCGAGCGCGCCGGCATCCAGCGCGCCTGGGCGTATGACGTCCTCGCGGCGAGCGCCGTCGGAGCCCCCTATGTCGGCTACAAGCGCGCGGCCTTCCTCGAGCCTGACTCGACGCCGGTCGCCTTCGCCGCAGCACTCGCGGCCAAGGACCTGCACCTGATCGGATCGCTCGCCGCGGACGTCGGGATCGAGCTCCCGCAGTCCACCGTCAACCTGGCTGTCATCGAAGCGCTTCTGTCCGCAGGGCAGGGCGAGAGGGACTTCTCAGCGGTCGCGTCATACCTGCGCGATCGCCTGGCGGCAGGGGAGGGCGCGACTGCCTGATCGACGGGGACCGCATGACCGAACGCGACCATCGAACCGACGTCAGATGAGGCCCGAAGGAGGAGAGACGTGAGCAACCGCACGCTGATCAAGGGAGGCATCGTCCTCACCCAGGACGACGAGCTCGGCGAACTCCCGAACGCCGACATCCTCATCGAGGACGACCGCATCTCGGCGATCGGGCCGAACCTGTCGGCCGAGGGCGCCGAGGTCATCGACGCCGAAGGCGACATCGTCATCCCGGGCTTCATCGACACCCACCGCCACACATGGGAGACGTCGATCCGGACATCCGCTCCGGACTACACGCTAGGCGCCTACTTCGGCGGGATCCTCGACAAGTTCGCGCCGCAATATCGGCCCGACGACGTGTACGCCGGCAACCTGTGGGGGGCGCTCGAGTGCGCCAATGCGGGCATCACGACGCTCGTCGACTGGTCGCACATCATGAACACGCCCGAGCACGCCGACGAGGCGATCCGCGGGCTGCGGGAGTCCGGCATCCGATCGGTCTTCGCCTTCGGCTTCCCCAACACGTCGCTCCAGGACTGGTGGTTCGGCCCCGATTACGCCGGCAGCGTCCTCGAGATCGATGGCGACCTCGCCCGCCGCATTCGAGCGCAGTACTTCAACTCCGACGACGGCCTGATCACGATGGCCCTCGCGACGCGCGGCACGAACTTCTGCCGCGAGGAAGTCGTACGCAACGAATGGGGCCTCGCGAAGGAGCTCGGCCTCAACATCACGGTCCACGTCGCGATGTACCGGTTCGGCTACACGAAGATGCAGCTTTCGAAGCTCAAGGAGATGGACCTCCTGTTCCCGAACACGACCTACATCCATTCTTCGCACCTGCTCGACGACGAGTGGGCGATGGTCCGCGACTCCGGGAGCAACGTCTCGTACGCGCCCCAGATCGAGCTCCAGATGGGCCACGGCTGGGCGCAGGCGGTGACCGCCCGCGACTACGGGGTCCCGATCGGCCTCTCGTCCGACGTCGCAACGACCGCATCGTCAGATCAGTTCACCCAGATGCACGCGATCTTCGCCTCCGAGCGGGCGCGGCGGTACGAGATCGCCTGGGACGAGAACCTCGAATGGAACGAGCCCGAGAGCAAGCTGATCACCTCTCGGGACGTCCTCGCGATGGCGACGATCGGTGGCGCAAAGGTCGCCGGCATCGCTGACCGGACGGGCTCGCTGACGCCTGGCAAGAAGGCCGACCTCGTCATCATCGATACGAAGGCCGTCAACGTGGCGCCGGTCATCGATCCGGTGGGGGCGGTGGTCTGCGCGGCGGATATCTCGAACGTCCGGACCGTGATGGTCGACGGCCAGATCCTCAAGGACGACTTCCGGCTGAAGGCCGACCTCGCCCAGCCCCGCAAGCTCGTCGAGGAGTCCCGCGACTATCTCGTCTCGAAGTTCGGCGCGCCTGAACCAGGCTGGTTGCCGACCGCCGTCACGGCGTAGGGGCGGGCGGCTGAACGCCCGCTTGAATCGCAGCATGACGATCGGCCTGTGAGCCGCCGATCCAGAGTTGATAGACGCTTGTACCGCGAAGAGGCGGTGTCCGACGGTACGCTGCGGGCGTGATCGTCCGGCTCTTGACGGCCAGGGTCAGTACGGATCGTGCCGGCTCCTTCAACGCGCTCATGCGTGCGCAGCTGCCGATCCTTCGGGAGTACCCGGGGCTCGTGTATGTGAAGCTCGCTCGCCGCATCGATGGCGACGTTGAGGAGGTCGTCCTCTACGAGGAGTGGAAGGACACCGCCTCGCTCTATGGCTGGACAGGTCCGGAGGTCACCCGGCCGCGAATGATGCCGGGCGCTGAGGATCTCGTCTCCGACCTCGACATCAAGCATTACGAGGCGCTCGATATCGACCCGACGACCTTCGAGGAGATCTGAAGGAAGTCAGGGTCCCGGCGCGCGAGCCGATCCCCCAGTGATCGTGGCAGCACGGGACCCGTCGGCGGCAGAGTCCGCCGAGGTGGTGCGTTCGAGCAATGACCCGGAAGTACCAGGGCGCTGGTAGGACCCTGTCGGCCTCACCCACGCGTCTTGTCGTGCTTAGCGGTCGTAATGCGCTCGGGATTGGCACTCATTCGGGGCGCACACCACGCCGACCGCGCGATGGGTGCCGTCCTCGAGATCGAACACGACGATCACGTACGTGAGGCTTCGCGTGGAGGCCGCCGGCGCGACCACGAACCGGTTCGCGAGATCCTCGGTATGGACGTGTGATCGCAGCACCGGCGGATGGCGCGGCTCACGCTGGTCGAGCGCGGTCTCGCCGATGGCGCTCCAGGTCTGGCATCTCATCGGCTCGCACGTCACCGGCGGGCCAACCGGGAAACCGTCGATCACGACGCGGGCGGGCAGCGCCTCCATCGGACGCAGATCAGTGCCCCACCGAGCGACCGCGCCGAGCGCATCGGTCGCGACCACGCCATAAGCGACGACCGTGGCGGCGATCACCAGCCCCGCCGCCATCGCCAGATGACGGCGGCTGACGCGTCTTCCGATCACTCCGAACGACCACCTGCGCTACCGGCCGGGCGCTCGGATGGTACGCCGCGCGAGGTGAGGCGGGACGGCACCGGAAGGGGGCCCTTCAGCCAGTGATGACCCGGCCGGCAGCGTCGAGGAATCGCGACGCCTGGACGGGCCCGCGCATTCCCGGGTAGGCGACGGCGTAACCCGGCTGGGCGACGTCGAACGACAGCGTCTCGCCGTCGAGCAGGTCGAGCTCGAGCTTCGCGATCCGACCGTCATCGATCCGGCCGTAGATGAACTCGGTGTCGTCCGTACCCATCTCGTCCATCGTCGCCGGCTCCTTGTCGGTCTGACCACTGCTCGTCGCGACGACGCGATAGGGCGCGGCCGTCTCGAGGACGATCAGGGCGATCGATCGCGGGTCGTCAGCCTTGGCGACGACCACGCACGTGCGGTTCTCGCAGCCCCCGCGGTACAGCTGCTCGGCCGATCCCATGCCGGCGTCGTTGATGGCCGCTTTGATCGCATCGTCGAGCGTCGCCGGTCGTGGCGGCGGTGCGCATGCAGTCAGCAGGACGGCCACGAGCACCAGGGCCGCCGAGCTGCTGACCGCGCGGACCACGAAGACGAGGTCGTAGAAGAGCTCGAGCGGAGCGACCCGCTTCCCCTCGGGGACGACGTCTTCCGGACCGTGGCTCTCGGCAGGGGATGCCACGGGCCGAGTCTAGAGCGTCGTTGCTACGTCGGCCGTGGCGAACGAGGAGGGACGCCCCACCTGACCCCGATGCGTTCCGGTGTGCCCTGGATCTCGCGAGCTCGCTTGCTCGGGCGGCTGACGACGAAGGCCACGGCCATCGACGCCGCGAGGGCGCCCAGGATCAGGGGTTGGCGTGCCCATGCGATCACCGCGCCGACCTTCGGCACGGCGATCCACGTTCGTCCGACGACATCGACCTGCTTGGGTTGCCATGGATCGGGCGCTGGATTGTTGTCGCCCTCGAGCACGAAACCCGCGTTTTCGTCGCCACCCACGATCCGATGGAGGACGAGGTGGCCTTCGCCGAATTCCCCCCTCGGCACGCGATACGCGACGGCATCCCCGATGGCGTATGCCGAGGACGAATGCAGGATGATCAGGTCGCCCGACTCGTAGGTCGGCAGCATCGAATCGCCCCGGACGACCAGGTACGCGGCCGGCCCACCGAGGGCCTGCGGTCGTAGCACAACCATCCACAGCCCAACGACCGTCAGCGAGGCCGCGAGACGTGCCGCTTGCTTGGCTCTCCTGATCATGGCTACGTGTAGGTGATGACGAGCTGCGGGGCCTGGGCGAGCGTTCCGAGGTTCTTCGCCGAGAGCGTCGTCGTGCGCGTCGTCGCCGACGCCTCCACATCGTCCCGGAGCATCCACCCGAAGTTCGACGTCCCCCCTACGAACGCGGCGACGTCGGTGGTGACCGTAGCGCCGACCACGTAGCCGGCCGCCAGGTTCTGACAGCCGGCCGGTGTACCGACGTTGAATGAACCCGTGCGCGAGCCGGACGCCGGGTTGTTCAGCGTCGTCCCGAAGGGCTGGTTGGTCCAGGTGATGCCGGTCTCGGTCCAGGTCGCGGTCGACCTGAAGATGTCGATGGTCCGGCACGCTGCGGGCAACGCACTCACGTAGATCCTCAACGTGGCGAGGCGGATCGTCGACGACGACGGGATGGTCGGACTGCACTGCGTCAGGTCGAACCGGATGTACATCCGCTGGTTCGCCGCCGCCGCGCTCGAGACGGCGTTCGTCGTGGCTGTGCCGAAGTTCGTGCCCGCGGACGCCTCGCGAACACCGACGTCGGCGACCGCCGTCGTCGAGCTCGGCGTTGCGGTGATCGTGCAGCTTCGGTACGGCGTGATCTGCTGCGACCCGACGCTGAGGCTCGCCGCCGCGCCGACCTGCAAGGTCATCGCGCCAGAGACGGCCAGCAGCCCAGCCACCGTCAGGGCGAGTCGTCGGGCGCCCGTCATGGGCCGATCAGGACGAGGTCGGTGAGCTCACTCGCGGTCACCGCGGGCGTCGTTGACAGCGTGACCGTGACTGAACCACCCCCGGCCGGAACGGTCGCCGAGCCACTCCCCGTGGTGGCGCCGGCCGTGACGCTGACGAGGAGCGTGGCACCGGCGCATCCGGCCGGGATCGACCCGACCGTCACCGATGCCACGTTGGACCCCGACAGGTTCTGCAGCACGCTCAATCCCGCGTTCGTGCAGCGTCCGGTGGAAGCCGACCCGGCCCCCAGGGATGCGCTCGAGAACGAGATCGATGCGGCGAACGCCACGGCCGCACCGACGACGATGCCGATGCCGGCCGCAGAAACGACGGTACGGAGCCAGCGCATGGCTGTCTCCGCACCGGTCGTTGTCCTAGCGGGCGCGCTTATCCGCTGATGACCACGCTGACCCCGGTGATCGAGGCCGCGGAGACTGCCGGCGAGAACGTCGCCGAGAAGCTCGTGCCGCTCGCCGGGGTCGTGCCGGTCGCCTCGCCGAGGGACGCATTCGCCGCCCCGCCGAGGGTGATCTTGTATGGCTTGCTGTAGCAGGTCGACGCTAGGCCCGTCACGGTGACGGTTCCCACCGAGTAGCCGGGCAGGGTCGCCGAGTAGCTGCTCGTATACGTGGCGTTCATCGCTGCGGCCTGACACGCTGCGACCGTGTTGGTCGCCGCGCCGAGGCTGTCCGTCGTCAGGTTGAGGCTCGCGGCCAGACCGTAGACCAGACCGAACGTGAGGATCGCGGCGAACATCGCCGCCATCAGTCGCTTCATTGGCGGTTTCTCCCTTGTCGCCGCGGTGACGCGCGGCAGGCGCTCCTGACCTCCGCAGGCTCGCCTTGTCGGGGCTTCGCGAAGGGAGCGGCGGAACGACCTCACCTTCCCCCACCGCACGTCAGCACGACCATGACCCGACCGACATGGGCGGGTGGACGGAAGTACCACCCGAATGTCTAGGTGATCCGGGCATCGAGACGGGATCCGGGCCTCTGACCAGGAGTGGCAGATCCCGGCGGCCGCATATCGCGCCGCATCAAATGCATCAGCTCTCTCATGCGTCTGGACTGTCAGAGGGCCGACGCGATTCGCGATAGCCCGGGTAGGAGGGCTGCTGATGCGTATCCGAACGTCGGCGCTCGTAGCTACGCTCGTCCTGGTCGCTGGCTGCGCGAGTAGCGGATCGGGCTCGACCTCCGACCCTTCCGGCCCGACCGCATCGATCGCCGCATCGACATCGTCGCCGTCCGCCGCGTCGCCGAGCCGGGATCGCTCGAAGCCTGTCGGGCTCATCGCGATGGGTCATTCCGGCATCACCGGCGAGGGGACAGGCGGCGGAGGCGAACCTGTGCCGGAGAAGTCGTGGGCGACCGGGACGCTGCCCGAGGTGGACAGCGTCTACCTCCGGATGGTCGGCCTCCTCCCAGCGACCGCAGGGAACGTGTTCAACGCGGGTCAGGGCGGCGCCCCAGCCTCCCGCCTCGAGGCGATGACCGAGCGTGCCCTTGCCGCGGTCCCGGTGCCGGCACTCGCCATCATCCAGACGATCGACGCAGACATCCAGTGCGACGGCAACGACGCCGACCGGATGGACGCCTTCGGTGAGAACGTGCGCAAGGCGATCCGACTCGTGGTCGACGCATCACCGAACGGGCGCGTTCTCGTCGTCGGTCAGCTCGGGCGCCCTCGTGCCGCCTTCCTCGAGGAGCTGATCGCCAAGGACCCGAGCCAGCGCGATGCACTCACGGGCACAGGGCCGTGCGACTTCTTCGACCCGTCGGGCGCGCTCGACCAGGACCATATCGCGAACCTGACGGCGATCATCGACGCCTTCGAGGCCGAACAGGCGAAGGTCTGCGCAGCGTTCACGCAGTGCAGTACCGACGGGGGCGTCCGGGCCGCATACGTCGACAAGCTCGAGAACTTCTCGAGCGACTGGAATCACCTCGATGTCCGAGGTCAGGCCGCCGAGGCCGAACTGATCTGGCCGGTCGTGCAGAAGTTGCTCGCAACCTGAGGCACCCGGGTCCTCCTGAGGACATGAGCGCGGGCGCGAGCCGTGGCCGCATCATGGATCCGGACGGCAGCCCCCGACTCGTTGCGGGCTGAGACGGGCGTCGTGAGGGTCGGAAATCAGTCGGATATGACTACCAACGCGCGGATCGGGTTCGGGTCGGCGGGCGACGTCACGCTCGTCGAGCAGGCGCGAACGGGCGACGCCGATGCGTTCGAGCGATTGATCCAGACCCGTCTCGAGCGGGCATATCGCACGGCGTTCGCGATCCTCCGGACGGATTGGGATGCGCGCGACGCCTGCCAGGAGGCCTTCATCGCTGCGTGGCGGGAGCTGCCGCGCTTGCGCGATGTCGCGCGATTCGACGCCTGGCTGGACAGGATCGTCGTGAACCAGTGCAGGACCCTTCTGCGAAGCCGGAAGGTGCGGGTCCGCGAGATTTCCATCGACGCGCATCCCGACGCCTCGGTCGAGCTGTCAGGCGCGTCACCCGTCGAGGCGATGGCTGACGAGGACCTCGTGCGCCAGGCGTTCGGCCAGCTCTCGGCTGACCAGCGCCTCGTACTCGCGCTACACCACGGCGAAGGACGACCGGTGGCCGAGATCGCGAGCCTGCTCGGCGTCCCGGCCGGCACCGTCATGTGGCGCCTGTACCGAGCTCGCCGGGCGCTCGAGACGGTCCTCCGGGAGGTGTCGGCATGACGCACCGGACGCCTCCACTGACGATGGACCTCCTGGAGCGGGCGCTCGCCGAGCCCGCGACGTTGGATGTCCCGGATGACCTCAAAGCGTCGATCGCCGCGTCCATCCGTCGCACGCCGCAACGGTCGACGCCCGCGGCCACCAGGATCTCCGTTGCATACGGTCGACTGCCCCAGGCCATGCGGGTAGCGCTCGTGGCCCTGTTGCTCCTCGCGTTCGTGGCCGGCCTCGCGGTCGTCGGGTCCCGACTGCTCCCTCAACGCGTGCCGATCGATGCGAGCCTCACCTTCCGCGGCGATGCCGCTCGCACCGGGGTCGTCAACGGAGCTGGGCCGGGAGGCGCGATGGCGCTCGCGTTCTCGAGGACGCTCCCGGGCCAGATCGTCACGTCGCCCGCCATCGCCGACGGCATCGCCTACGTCGGTGCCGTGGACGGCTCGATCCATGCCGTCGACCTGGCACGCAACGTCGAACTGTGGTCCGCGGACGTCGATGTGGCATGGTCGTCGCCTTCGCTCGTCGGCGACCTGGTGGTGGTGGGGACGGAAGACCGCGACCTCGCGGCGATCGATCGGCGTACCGGGATGGTCGCGTGGCGCATGCCGCTCGATGCATTCGTCGCAGGCAGCCCTGCCGTTGCAGGTGATCGCCTCTACGTGGCGACGTCGTCGGCATCCTCTCGGGCTGGGTCCTCGACCGGCATTGGTACGGTCGTGGCCATCGACGCGGCGACCCACAGGGTCGCGTGGCAGGAGGACCTTCCGGGCCCGGCGACCCGGTCGATCGCCGTCGCTGGATCAGTCCTGGTCGTTCCCACAGACGTCGGGATCGCCGTCGCATTCGACGCCGCCACGGGACGGGAGCTCTGGCGCTTCGCCACCCCGCCGTTCACGGATACGCCGGTCATCGCGGGCGGCAAGGTGCTTCTTGCTGGTCTCGATCCGGAAGGGCTGCGCGGCGCCCTGGGGGCCGTCGATCTGCGATCAGGCGAGGAGGTATGGCATCACGCACGCCACAGCGGGCAGACGATCGTCGCGCCCGCCGTCGACGCGACGAGTGGGATCGTCTTCGCCGGCACCCTCGACGGTGACGTTGTCGCCCTCCGACTCGATGACGGGGTCGAAGTCTGGAGACAGCCCCTTGGCGCAGAGATCGGCGCGCCTCCGACCAAAGCGGGGGACGTCGTCTATGTGGCGACATCAGGCGGGCTCTGGGCCCTTGATGCCTCCACCGGCGTGGTCCTTCGTACCGTCCCGATCGATGGCGTTCCGTCTTCCCCTGCGATCGCGGACGGCTACCTCGTCGCAGGGACCCAGAGTGGGACCCTCTACGTCCTCGGGGACGCCGAACACAGCACGTCGATCGCCCCGGCCGCGAGCGGATCCACCCTTCCAGCGGCGACCCCGAAATCGACGGCGGTCCTCCCGTCAGTCGCACCCCTGCACGAGGTCTGGAGCCGGACCGCCCGTGACCTCGGGATGGAGAAGCTGTTCTTCCTGAACGCGGCTCCCGATGGACGCGTGTGGGTCGCCGACGCTCCTCGCGGCCGGTTCGTCATCCTCGACGCCGATGGCGCGATGGTGGATACCTGGCAGCCGACAGGCGCCGCCGCGCTCGACCTCGTCCAGCCCGACAACGACCCGTGGGGTGCCGTCGCCTTCGCGCCGGACGGGAGTTTCTACGTCGCTGATACCGATCATCAACGGGTCCTGCGATTCGATTCCAAGCGCCGTCTGATCGGGTCCTGGGGGTCGTTCGGGCCCGGTCCTGGGCAGTTCGTCAGCCCCTTCGGTATCACCGTGGGTCCCGATGGGCTCGTGTACGTGGTGGACGACTCGACCTGCCGGGTCGAGGTCTTCGACCGTTCGGGCGGTTACCTGCGGACGATCGCCGGAGGCACAGCGTTCGTGGACCGCTGCACGAACAACGTGGTCGTGGACGGCAACGGGAACGTCTTTCTCGCGAGTGGGGGCCGGGGCGATCCTTGGCACATCACGCAGTTCAGCCCCGACGGCTCCGTCATCCGTCGGATGGGCGACGCGATCTTCCGTGAGCCCGTCCTTCTCGCACCTGGCCCGAATGGCGAGATCTACGCGACGAGCGGCACCGACCGGCTGTACCTGATCGATACGCACGGCGATGTACGCGCGACGTGGTCGGGGCTAGGACTGGAGCTGGTCGTCGTCGGCCCCGATGGCGAGCTGTATTCGACCGGGGCAGAGGGCGTCGTTCGTCGTTACGCACTC
>Ga0207706_10003636_pt1 | contig 14726 bp, 14 predicted proteins | sample KBSC53metaG_FD_184318 | JGI IMG/M metagenome (GOLD analysis project Ga0207706, IMG submission 184318) | Corn rhizosphere microbial communities from Kellogg Biological Station, Michigan, USA - KBS C5-3 metaG (SPAdes) (version 2) | ecosystem: Host-associated > Plants > Roots > Rhizosphere > Soil ... | reverse complement strand
TCTCACTTTCACCGGCCGCCCGCCCGAGCTGGTCGTCCTGGTCGAGGCGTACGCCAAGGAGCAGGGGCTGTGGCACGACCCGGCCGCCGAGCCCCGCTACTCCGAGCGGGTCGAGCTGGACCTGGGCACGGTGGTGCCGAGTCTGGCCGGGCCGCGCCGGCCCCAGGACCGGGTCGCCCTGACCGACGCCCGCGGCGGCTTCCGGGCCGCCCTGGCCGACATGGTCCCGGTGGAGGCCTCGGACCCCAGGCCGGACAGGCCGGTCGACCGCAAGGTCAACGGGGACGGGCCCGACGAGGCCTCGGCCGAGTCGTTCCCGGCCAGCGACCCGCCGGCGGCCATGGCGGGCACGATGCCCCACGAGAACCACGACCCGCCCCCGGCCGGCTGGTTCGAGCCCGACCCCTCCGGGGTCAGCGGCCGGCCGACCAGGCGGGTGCCGGTCGCCCTTGAGGACGGCACCAGCTTCGACCTCGACCACGGGCACGTGGTCATCGCCGCCATCACCTCCTGCACCAACACCTCCAACCCGTCGGTCATGCTGGCCGCCGGGCTGCTGGCCCGCAACGCCGTCAACCGGGGCCTGACCTCCAAGCCGTGGGTCAAGACCTCGCTGGCCCCCGGGTCCAAGGTGGTCATGGACTACTACGAGCGGGCCGGGCTGCTGCCGTACCTCGAGAAGCTCGGCTTCCACCTGGTCGGGTTCGGCTGCACCACCTGCATCGGCAACTCCGGCCCGCTGGCCCCCGAGATCTCCCGGGCGGTGGAGGAGGCCGACCTGGTGGTGGCCTCGGTGCTGAGCGGCAACCGCAACTTCGAGGGCCGGATCAACCCCGACTGCCGCATGAACTACCTGGCCTCGCCGCCGCTGGTGGTCGCCTACGCCCTGGCCGGGTCGATGGACGTCGACCTGCTCGACGACCCGCTCGGCCACGACCCCGACGGCAACCCCGTCTACCTGCGCGACCTGTGGCCGTCCAGCGCCGAGGTGGCCGAGCTGATCGGCCGGGCCGTCCAGTCGGACATGTTCCGCAAGAGCTACGCCGAGGTGTTCGCGGGCGACGAGCGCTGGAACTCCCTGGATGTGCCGACGGGGGAGAGCTTCGCCTGGGACGACACCTCGACCTATGTCCGGCGGCCACCGTACTTCGACGGCATGCCGGCCACCCCCGAGCCGGTCACCGACATCCACGGGGCCCGGGTCCTGGCCGTGCTGGGCGACAGCGTCACCACCGACCACATCTCGCCCGCCGGGGTGATCAAGCGCGACAGCCCCGCCGGCCGGTACCTGACCGAGCTGGGCGTCGCCGTGAAGGACTTCAACTCCTACGGGTCCCGCCGGGGCAACCACGAGGTGATGGTCCGCGGCACCTTCGCCAACATCCGGCTCCGCAACCGGCTCGCCCCCGGCACCGAGGGCGGGGTCACCCTGCACCTGCCCGACTCCGAGCAGATGAGCATCTACGACGCGGCCATGCGCTACCAGGCCGACGGGGTGCCGCTGGTGGTCCTGGCGGGCAAGGAGTACGGGTCGGGCTCCAGCCGCGACTGGGCGGCCAAGGGGCCGATGCTGCTCGGGGTCCGGGCCGTGCTGGCCGAGAGCTACGAGCGCATCCACCGGGCCAACCTGGTCGGCATGGGCATCCTGCCCCTGGAGCTGCCGGCCGGCGAGACGGCCGAGTCCCTCGGCCTCACCGGGCACGAGACCTTCGAGATCACCGGACTTGAGGGCGCCGGGGCCGACGCCTTCCCCCGCGAGGTCGCGGTCCGGGCCGACGACCAGGAGCTCACCTGCCGGGTCCGGATCGACACCCCGAACGAGGTCGAGTACTACCGCAACGGCGGCATCCTCCAGTACGTCCTGCGCCAGCTCCGGGGCTAGCCGAGCGAGCGGCCGACCACCGCCGTCCCGGCCTCCGGGCCGGAGGCGGCCGGGGCGAACCAGGCCAGCTCGCCGGCCAGGGCCACCGAGGGGCCGGTGACCAGGGTGGCCGGGGGGTCGACCTCGGCGTCGCCAGCGGCCAGCTCGGCCAGGGTGCCGGTGAGGACCCGCTGGGCGCCGGTGCTGGCCGAGGCGACCACGGCGGCCGGCTCGTCGGCCGGGCGGCCGGCGGCGATGAGCTGGGCGCAGACCTCGCCCAGGCGCTCGGCCGCCATCAGCAGGACCAGGGTGTCGGCGGCGGCCGCGGTGCGGGCCAGGTCGGCCGGGGCGCCGCCGGCCAGGGTGGCGCTGATCACGGCGTAGCTGGCCGCCAGGCCCCGGTGGGTGACCGGGATGCCGGCGTAGGCGGGGGCGGCCACGGCCGCGCTGACCCCGGGGACGACCTCGAACGGCACCCCGGCCGCGGCCAGGGCCAGGGCCTCCTCGCCGCCACGGCCGAACACGAACGGGTCGCCGCCCTTGAGCCGGACCACGGTCAGGCCCCGGCGTCCCCGGTCGACCAGCAGCCGGTTGATCGCCTCCTGGGAGAGGGCGACCCGCCCCCTGGCCTTGCCGGCGTCGACCCGCTCGGCCCCCCGGGGGGCCAGGTCGAGCAGCGCCGCCGGGGCCAGCCGGTCGTACACCACCACGTCGGCCCGCTGGAGCACCTCGGCCCCCCGCAGGGTCAGCAGCCGCGGGTCGCCGGGCCCGGCCCCGACCAGGTACACGATCCCGCTCACGCCACACCGCCCGAACCCGGGCGGGCGTCAGCCCGACCGCCCGAACCCGGGCGTGCGTCAACCCGATCGGCCGGTGCCGGGGCCCCCGGTGGGGGAGCGTAGCCGACCGGGGAGGAGCGGTGCCTCCGGTTGTCCACAGCCCCGGGCAGGCCCTCCAGCAGACGGTCGTGGAGGCGGGTGGCGGCCAGGTCGCCCTGGCCGGCGGCGATCAGCTCCTCCAGCTCGTCCAGGTCGAGGGCGGCCTTCCAGCGGCGGGAGCGGTCCTCGAAGTCGGGGAGGTGGGGGAGGGTGGCGGCGCGGACCCGGCCGACCACGTCCAGCAGCTCGGCCCAGTCGGGGCCGAACCGCTCGCCGAGCTCGGCCCGGAGGCGGCCGGCCAGGGCGGGGGCGCGGCCGCCGGTGCCGATGGCCACGACCAGGTCGCCCCGGCGCACGATCGCCGGGGCGGCGAAGTCGCAGTTGGGCACGTCGTCCATGACGTTGACCAGGACCCCGGCGGCCCGGGCGTCGGCGGCGATGGCGTTGCGGACCCCGGGCTCGGACGCGTGGGCCACGCACACGACGGCCCCGGCCAGGTCGGCCGGGCCGCCGTACCCGCGGCGGTGCACGGTGACCCGCGGGTCGGGCTCGAGCCGGTCGAGGGCCGCCTCGGGGCCCTTGGCGATCACGGTGACCTCGGCCCCGGCGACCAGCAGCCCCTCGACCTTGCCGGCCTCGACGGCGAACTCGCCGATCACCACCGCCGGCCGGCCGGCCAGCTCCAGCAGCACCGGGTACCCGAACGCCATCACACGCCCCCGGCGACGCCGGCCCGGTCGGGCGGCCGGGACAGGGCGGCCAGGGTCTCGGGCGGTTGGCGGCGCAGCCAGGACTGGAGGGTCTGGCCGGGCTGGCGCTCGGCCAGGTAGCCGGCGACCAGGCCCCGGACCACGGCGCCGGTGTCGGTGGCCGGGACGCGCTCCCGGACCCGGTGGCCGAAGGCCAGGCCCTCGCCCAGGTCGCCGCCCAGGTGGAGCTGGTAGTTCCCCTCGCCGGCCGACTCGCCGCCGGCCAGGCCGATGTCGGACAGCTGGTAGCGGGCGCAGGAGTTGGGGCAGCCGTTGACGTTCACCCGGACCTTGGCGTCGAAGCCCGGGAACGCCTCCTCCAGCTCCCGGACCAGCTCGACGGCCGGCTCCTTGGTCGGCACCAGGGCCAGCTTGCAGAAGGTCAGGCCGGTGCAGGCCATCGCCCCCCGGTGGAACTCGCTGGGGGACGACGGCAGGTCGAGGGCGTCCAGGCGGGCCACCGCCTCGGCGACCCGCTCGTCGGGCACGTCGAGCACGACCAGCTTCTGCTGGGTGGTGAGCCGGACCCGGGCCCCGCCCAGCTCGCGGGCCAGCTCGGCCACCGCGACCAGGGTGTCGCCGTCGGTCCGGCCGACCAGGGGCGCGGTCCCGATGTAGTTGGCCCCGTCCAGCTGGCGGTGGACGCCGACGTGGTCGCGGTGGGCCTCGGGCGACGGCGGCGCCTCCGGGCCGTCCTCCAGCCGTCGGCCCAGGTAGTCGCGCTCCACCACCTCGCGGAAGCGCTCCGGCCCCCAGGCGGCGAGCAGGAACTTGATCCGGGCCCGGGTCCGCTTGTCGCGGTTGCCGTGGTCGCGGTAGGCGGAGGTGATGGCGGCGACCACCTCGGGCGCCTCGGCCCGGGGGATGAACACCCCCAGCCGGTCGGCGAACCGGGGGCTGGACGACAGGCCCCCGCCGACCAGCAGGTCGAAGCCCTCGCGGCCGTCGGGGTGGACGTGGCCGGCCAGGGCCAGGTCGTTGACCTCGGGCTGGGCGCAGCGGTGGCGGCAGCCCGAGACCGACATCTTGAACTTGCGAGGGAGGTTGGAGAACTCCTTGGTCCGGGCCATGCGCGCCTCGACGGCGAGCAGGTCACCGGTGGCGTCGAACCACTCGCCGGCGTCGACCCCGGCCACCGGGCAGCCGAGCACGTTGCGGACGGTGTCCCCGCACGCCTGGAGGCTGCTCAGGCCGATCCGGTCCAGCTCGTCGAGGATGGCCGGGACCTCCTCGATCACGATCCAGTGGAGCTGGATGTTCTGGCGGTCGGTGACGTCGGCCAGGTTGCGGCCGTGGACCTGGGCCAGGCGGCCGATCGCGGCCAGCTGGTCGCTGGTCAGCGCGCCCCCGGGGATGCGGATGCGCAGCATGAAGTGGCCGTCGGAGGCCGGGCGCTGGGTGTACAGGCCCCACCAGCGGAACCGGATGTTGAGGTCGTCGGGGTCGATCGAGGCCAGGCCCTCGCGTGCGTACCGGTCGATGCGGGGGCGCAGGTCGAGCGGGTCCAGCGCCTCCTTGATGTGCTCGTTGCGGTTGCGCCGGTCCTCAGCAGCCATTGGTGGTCTCCCAGGTGCGGGCGTTGACGTCGGCCCGCAGCCGGCCCAGGGCGGCCGAGAAGCGGTCGTCCGGGCTGGCCGGGCCGCCGCCCAGCCGGGTGTGCAGGCCGCACTCGCGGTCCTGGTCGGCCTCCCACCACCAGCGCCCGGCCCGCTCGTCCTCCCCGGGCCGGGTCGGGCGGGTGCAGGGGGCGCAGCCGATCGAGGTGTAGCCCTGGGCGTACAGCGAGCTCACCGGCAGCCGGTGGCTGCGCACGTACGCCCAGACCTGCTCGCGGGTCCAGTCGGCCAGCGGGTTGAGCTTGAGGATGCCGCCGTGGGCGTCGTCCCGCTCGGCCTTGGCGATGCCCCCGCGGGCCCGGCCGCCGTCGCGGCGCAGGCCGGTCGACCAGGCCTCGACCCCGGCCAGGGCGCGGTCGAGCGGAGCCACCTTGCGGACGTGGCAGCAGAGCCGGCGCAGGGCCGGGTCCTTGTGGAACAGGTTGGGGCCGTGGCGGGCGACCATGGCGGCCACGTCGGCCGGGTCGGGGGTGACCACCTCGACCTCGAGGCCCATGCCGGTGCGCACCGCCTCGATGACCTCGTAGGTCTCCTCGGGCAGGCGGCCGGTGTCCAGGGTCAGGACCCGCACAGCGGGGTCGATCCGGCGGGCCAGGTCGAGCACGACCATCCCCTCGGCCTGGAAGCTGGTCACCACCGCGAACCGGTCGCCGAAGCGCCCGACGGCCCAGGCCAGCAGCTCGTCGGCCGGCAGGCCGTCGAGGTGGGCGAGGTCGGGTCCGTCTAGCTGGGAATCAAGGCCGTGCGGCCAGGTGGTGGTGGCGGTCGCCGCCACAGGCGAGCTCCTCTCGACACGCTCGGGTCGGGGGGTCCAGGCCCGGTCGGTCGGAAAGCACGCGAGCTACATCGTCACACGGCACGACCGCCGAGCCCTGGGACACGCGCAGGACACCACCCACCCGTGGTCGAGGGCGCGGTTGCGGGTCAGCAGCGTGGCGGTCATGGCGTGCCACGGTAAGGTACAACCCACCTGATCGGCAACACCCAAACGCGAAGGAACAGCCCGTGCCCCGCATCCTCTCGGGCGTCCAGCCCACCGGGAACACCCACCTCGGCAACTACGTGGGCGCCTTCCGGCAGTGGGTGGACATGCAGCACGACTTCGAGGCCTTCTACCCGGTGGTCGACCTGCACGCCATCACCCTGCCCTACGACCCCAGGGAGCTGGCCGACCGGACCCTGGAGGTGGCGGCCATCCTGCTCGCGGCCGGGCTGGACCCGGACGTCTGCACCGTGTTCGTCCAGTCGCACGTCCCCGAGCACACGGAGCTGGCCTGGCTGTTCAACCACCTGGCGACCGTCGGCGAGCTGCGCCGCATGACCCAGTTCAAGGCCAAGGCCGAGGCCGGGGGCGAGGGCGCGCTGCCCGCCGGCTACTTCAACTACCCGGTCCTGCAGGCCGCCGACATCCTCATCTACCAGGCGGACCGGGTCCCGGTGGGGGAGGACCAGCGCCAGCACCTGGAGCTGACCCGCGACGTTGCCGAGCGTTTCAACGCCCGCTTCGGCCACACCTTCGTCGTCCCCGAGGCCTACATCCCCGAGGTCGGCGGCCGGGTCATGGACCTCCAGGTGCCGACGGCCAAGATGTCCAAGTCGAGCGCCTCGCCGGCCGGGCGCATCGAGGTGCTCGACCCGCCCGAGGCCATCCGCCGCAAGATCCGCTCGGCCGTGACCGACTCGGGCCGCGAAGTGCTGGCCCGGCCGGACAAGCCGGCCATCTCCAACCTGCTGGAGCTGTTCTCGGTTGCCACCGGGACCAAGGTGGGGGAGCTGGAGCAGGCCTACGCCGGCCGCGGCTACGGCGACTTCAAGGCCGACCTGGCCGACGCCCTGATCGCCTTCCTGGCCCCGGTCCGGGAGCGCTACCAGGAGCTCCGTGGCGACCCGGCCCGCCTTGAGGCGATCCTCGAGCGGGGCGCGGCCAAGGCCCAGGCCATCGCCCGCGAGAACCTCGCCCTGGCCAAGGATCGCATGGGCTTCCTCGCTCGCAGGTCGGTCGACGGCACGGGCGGCTCGACCTCCAGCAGCCCCTGATCCATGTGAGAGGAGCTCGCTCCCCCCACGCCCCCCCAGGAGCGCCTGTGCCATGGTCAGCCTGATCCCATGACCCGCCTCCGGCTGGGGGTGATCGCGCGGCTGCCCGAGCCTCTGGCGATCCACGTGCAGGCGTGGCGGCGGGCGCTGGGCGACCCGGCGGCCGAGCGGATCGAGCCCCACCTGACCCTGGTGCCGCCCCAGACGGTGGCCGAGCGCGACCTGGACGGGGCGGCCGCCCTGCTCGAGCGGGCGGCCGCCGAGGCGGTGCCGTTCCTGGTCGAGCTGGACGGGGCGGCCACGTTCCTGCCCGACAGCCCGGTGGCCTACCTGGTCGTGCGCGAGGGCGGGCCGGCCCTGGCCCACCTCGACGCCGTCCTCCAGGCGCCGCCCCTCGACCGCCGCACCCACCCGTTCCACCCGCACGTGACCATCGCCCAGGACCTGCCGGCCGACCGGATCGAGGCCGCCGCCGCTGAGCTGGCCGGCTTCCGGGCCGCCTTCCCGGTCCCCGAGCTGGCCCTGCTGCGCGAGGACAGGGACAAGGTCTGGCGGCCGCTGGCCACCGTGACCGTCGGGGCGTCCACAGCCATCCGCGAGGTGCCGTTCACCGAGGCGGCCAGCGCCGCCCTGCTCCTGCTCGACCGGGCCAGCGGACGGGTCCTGCTCGGCCTGCGCACGCGCGACCATGGCCGCCGCTACCCGGGGGCCTGGGACGCCGTCGGCGGCAAGCCCGACGAGGGCGAGACGCTGCTTGAGGGCCTGTCCCGCGAGGCCCGCGAGGAGGCCGGGATCGAGCCGCTCGACCTGACCGCCCTCGGCTGCTTTCACGACGGCGACCGGGCCGACGCCTACTTCCTGGTCACCACCTGGAAGGGCCGGCCGGCCAACCACGAGCCGGCCGAGCACAGCGAGCTCGACTGGGTGCCGCTGCACGAGGCCGGCCGGCGCCCACTGACCCCGACGGCCAGGGCGGCGGTGGCCCGGCTGGCGGCACTGCTGGCCTCCGGGCATCGACTGCATCCGCCCGGGTGATATGCGATAACTCTTCCCGCAGAGGGGTAGAAGGTCACCATCCCAATGACAACAGCAAGGGGGGACTGCCTTGGCACTCCAGGACCCGCCTTCGGGCGCGCGGGCGACCACACGGCCCGCCGGGGCTGCGCCCACCGAGGAGCCATCCACCGGTGAGCTGCTGAAGGGACTCGCCGACGACGCGACCACGCTCATGCGACAGGAGATCCTGCTGGCCAAGCAGGAGCTCCAGGAGGGCCTGGCCGCCAGCGCCAAGGCGAGCGCCATGCTGGTCGCGGCCGGCGTGCTCGGGCTGTACGCCTTCGGCTTCCTGCTCTACACCATCGGCGAGGCGATCGGCGGGCCGCGCTGGCTCGGGTTCGCGATCGTCACCGCGGTGCTCCTGATCGTGGTGGCGGTGCTCGGGCTGGTCGGCAAGAACCGACTGGCCGCCTCCAAGGTCGCTCCGGAGAAGGCCAGGGCCGAGCTCCAGACGACCGCCAACGAGCTGAAGGAGGAGATCACGTGGGGGAGACCTCAGCGGCAACCGCCCGAGAGGTAGAGGAGACCCGCCGACAGATGGAGGACAAGGTGGCCAAGCTCTCCGAGCGCGCGCCGGAGGAGGCCCGCAAGCTCCTGAAGCGGGTCGTGTTCGGCATCATCGCCAGTCTCGCGGTGCTCATGGCCCGGAAGCTGGTCGACAAGCTCTGGGAGCGGGCCACCGGCGAGCTGCCCCCGACCAAGATCGACCACGACGACGACGACTGAGGCCTAACCGAGAACCGGCGCCGGTCGCTGGCCGGCGCCTTTCTCTTGCCCACAGATTTCATTCGTCGTAGACTTCATCCGACGGTGAATTCCTTGTCCCGGAGGTGGCGTCGGCATGTGGGCCATGGCCATGAAGGAGTTCCGCCAGATGCGCCGGGACCGGCGCACGCTGGCCATGATGATCCTGCTCCCGGTGCTGCTCCTGGTGGTGTTCGGCTACGCGGCCAGCTTCGACGTCGACCAGGTGAAGACGGTGGTGGTCGGCCCACGGGCCGAGCAGGTGGCGGCCGCCCTGCCCGAGCGGCTGGACGTCGTCCGGGTCGCGCCCGGCGAGGGCCGCCAGGACGCCGTCGAGGCCCTGCGCGACGCCGACGCGGCCGTGGCGGTGGTGACCGGCGACGCCGGGCAGCCTCAGGTGCTGGTCGACGGGGCCGACCTGTTCTCGGCCCGGTCGGTGGTGACCGAGCTGCGGGGCCGGCCGGGGCTGCCCACCCCCGAGGTGCTGTTCAACCCGGGCCTGGAGACCTCGGCGATCATGGTGCCCGGCCTGATGGGCGTGGTGCTGGTCTTCGTCGGGACCATCGCCACCGCCCTCGGGGTGGTCCGCGAGCGTCAGAGCGGCACCCTGGAGCAGCTGGCCGTGATGCCCTTCAAGGCCCGCGACGTGCTCGCCGGCAAGCTCCTGCCCTACCTGGGGGTCGCGGTGGTCGACCTGGCGGTGATCGTGGCCGTCGGGGTGCTGCTGTTCAACGTCCCCTTCCGCGGCTCGCCGCTGGTCTTCGCTCTGGGGGCGATCGAGTTCCTGTTCGTCACCGTCGGCATCGGCGTGCTCATCTCGACCGTGTCCGAGACCCAGGGGCAGGCCATCCAGCTGGCCATCCTGACCATGCTCCCCCAGATCCTGTTGTCCGGGCTGATCTTCCCGCTCCAGGCCATGGCCCCGGGGGTCCGCTGGATCGGCTACCTGCTGCCCCTCACCTACTTCGTCCAGGTGGCCAGGGGGGTGATGGTCAGGGGCGCCCCGTTCGAGGCCCTGCTTCTCCCGCTCGGCATGCTGGCCGTGCTCGGCACGGCCGTGTTCGGCCTGTCGATCGCCCGCTTCCGCCGCGACCTGGCCCCCGCCGGCCGGGACCACGGCGCGGACGCGGCCGACGTGGACCAGGACCAGGCGGCCAGTGCGAGGGCGGGCGCCCGATGAGCCCGGAGGGGACGAGTTGGGGCTGCCGGCGGCTCGGGGTCCGCTACGGTGCCACGGTCGCCCTCGAGGAGGTGAGCTTCGAGGTGGCCGCGGGCACGGTGGCCGCCGTGGTCGGGGGCGACGGGGCCGGCAAGACGAGCCTGCTGCGGGCCCTCGCCGGGACCGTCCGGCCGGCCGCGGGCACGGTCCGGCGGCCGGACGAGCGCCGGCTCGGCTACGTCTCCGCCGGCCCGGGCATCTGGACCGACCTCACCGTCGACGAGAACCTCAGCTTCTCCGGCCGCGCCTACGGCCTGTCCGCCGGCGAGCTCGACCGGCGGGTCGGCGGGCTGCTGGAGCGCACCGGCCTGGCCGGGGCCCGCGACCGGCTGGCGGGTCGGCTCTCGGGGGGCATGCGCCAGAAGCTGGCCCTGGCCATGGCCGTCGCCCACGAGCCGGACCTCCTGATCCTGGACGAGCCGACGACTGGGGTCGACCCGGTGAGCCGGGCCGAGCTGTGGCGGCTGCTGGCCGCCTCGGCCGCCGGCGGCGCGGCCGTGGTGGTGGCCACCACCTACCTCGACGAGGCCGAACGGGCAGCCACCGTGCTGGTCCTGGACCGCGGCCGCAGCCTGCTCGCCGGCACCCCCGACGAGGTCGTGGCCGCCACCCCCGGCCTGGTCGTGGACGCGGCCACCCGCCCCGACGGCATCCCGTCCTGGCGCAGGGGGGCGCGCTGGCGGGCCTGGTCGCCCGACGGCTCGACCCCGCCGGGCACCGGCCTGGCCACCCTCGACCTGGAGGACGCGGTGATCGTGGCCCAGCTCCGCGAGGACCAGCGGTGGGCGGCATGACCCCGCCGGAGGGGCCGAGGGAGGTGTCCGGGGGCGCCCCGGCGGCCCCGGAGCTGGCCGCCGCCCAGGGGGCGACCAGGCGGTTCGGGGAGCTGCTGGCCGTCGACGGCGTCGACCTGGCGGTGGCCGCCGGCGAGGTGGTCGGGCTGATCGGGGCCAACGGCTCCGGCAAGACGACGCTGATCCGCATGCTGCTCGGCCTGCTCGAGCCCACCGCCGGCCGCGTCCGGCTGTTCGGCGAGCCGCCGTCGCGCCAGACCCGGGCCCGCCTCGGCTACGTGCCCCAGTCCCTCGGCCTCTACGACGACCTCACCGTGGCCGAGAACATGGCGTTCTCGGCCGCCGCCTACGGGAGCCAGCAGGCCGTCCTCGAAGGTGAGCTGGCCGGGGCCCGCGACGTCCTGGTCCGCGAGCTGCCGCTGGGCCTGCGGCGGCGGGCCGCGTTCGCCATCGCCCTCGGCCACCACCCCGACCTGCTGGTCCTGGACGAGCCGACCTCAGGGGTCGACCCGCTCCAGCGGGCCCGCCTGTGGGAGACCATCCGGGCCACCGCCGAGCACGGCGCCGGGGTGCTCGTCACCACCCACCACCTTGGCGAGGCCGAGCAGTGCGACCGTCTGGTCGTGCTCGCCGCCGGCCGCGTGGTCGCCGCTGGCTCCCTGCCCGAGATCGTCGGCGACACCACCGCCGCCGAGGTCCGCACCCCGATCTGGGAGGCCGCCTTCACCGCCCTGGACCTGGCCCGCCTCCCCGTCAGCCTGGTCGGCCGCACCCTGCGCGTGCCGGGGAACGACGCGGCCGCGGTCGCCCGCGTCCTGGCCGACGCCGGCATCCCCGCCGAGGTCGGGAGCGTCCCGGCCAGCTTCGAGGAGACATTCGTGGTCCTCGCCGGCGAGCCGCGAGCCGACTAGCTCGACGGTGTGGTCTTGGCAGCCTAGGAGCGGGACAGCCTGATGACCTGCGCCAGCTCGGTCACGAACGCGCGCCTGTCCTGGTAGTTGGCCCTCGTCCGCTCGATGCGGGCCCGCGGCACGGCGAGTGGGTGGTTCTGTTCGGACCACCGGAGGAAGCTTCGTTCGTACCAGTAGGCGAATCCCACCACTGTTGCGCACACGACGACCGTCACGGCTGCGTTGAGCCGCCTGAACGAAGCGTCCGTCAGTTCGAATTCGGCCATCTCGACAGCAATCCTATCCCATCCCCACGGCGCGTGATCGCCCGTCGTCGTGCCGGGTCAGGCCTTGCGGAACAGCAGGGCCCGCTTCACTTCCTGGATGGCCTGGGTGACCTTGATGCCCCGGGGGCAGGCGTCGGTGCAGTTGAAGGTCGTCCGGCAGCGCCAGACGCCCTCCTTGTCGTTCAGCACGGTCAGGCGCTGGGCGGCCCCCTGGTCGCGGGAGTCGAAGATGAAGCGGTGGGCGTCGACGATCGCGGCCGGGCCGAAGTACTCCTTGTCGGCCCAGAAGACCGGGCAGGAGGTGGTGCAGGCGGCGCACAGGATGCACTTGGTGGTGTCGTCGAAGCGCCCCCGGTCCTTGGGGGACTGGCGCCGCTCGGTGTCGGGCGCCGGGTCGTCGTTGACCAGGTACGGCAGGACCTCGCGGTAGGAGGCGAAGAACGGCTCCATGTCGACCAGCAGGTCCTTGTTCACCGGCAGGCCCCGCAGCGGCTCGACGGTGATCTGGTCGCCGACCTCGCGGACCAGCACCTTGCAGGCCAGCCGGTTGGTGCCGTTGATCAGCATGGCGTCCGACCCGCAGATCCCGTGCGCGCACGACCGCCGGAAGGTCAGCGACCCGTCGACGTTCCACTTCACCCAGTGCAGGAGGTCAAGCACCCGGTCCATCGGGTCGGCCGGGACGTCGTAGGTCTCGATCCGCGACTCGCTGTCGGTCTCCGGGTTGAATCTCCGTACCCGCAACGTCACCTGCACCTAGTATTTCCTCTCCATCGGCTCGTATCGCGTCATGGTCACGGGCTTGTAGTCGAGCTTGACGCCGCTGGCGGTGCGCGAGGCCAGGCTGTGCCTGAGCCAGTTCCTGTCGTCGCGGACCGGGTAGTCCTCGCGGAAGTGGCCGCCGCGGCTCTCGGTGCGGGCCCGGGCCGAGACGACCAGGGCCTCGGCCAGGTCGAGCAGGAACCCCAGCTCGACCGCCTCCAGCAGGTCGGTGTTGTAGCGCCGGGAGGTGTCCTGGACCCAGACCCGGGCGTAGCGCTCATGCAGCGAGCCCAGCTCGACCTCCATCTCCTTGAGGAGGGTCTCGGTGCGGTACACCCCGGCCCTGTCGTCCATGTTGACCTGGAGGTCACCCCGGATGGCGGCGGCCCGCTCGCCCTCGGGGTGGCCGGCCAGGTCCTCCAGCATCCGGGTGACGGCGCCGGCCGGGTCCTCGCCCAGCTCGGCGTGGTCGACCTGGGCGGCGTGGTCGCCGGCGTTGACCCCGGCCCGCTTGCCGAACACGACGATGTCCAGCAGCGAGTTGGTGCCGAGCCGGTTGGCCCCGTGCACCGACACACAGGCGCACTCGCCGGCCGCGAACAGCCCCGGGATGGCCGTGTTGGCCGCGTCGCCGACCACCTGGGCGTCGACGGTGGTGGGGATGCCGCCCATGGCGTAGTGGGCCGTCGGGACGATCGGCACGCCCTCCTTCTTGGGCTCGACGCCCAGGTAGGTGCGGGCGAACTCGGTGATGTCGGGCAGCTTGGCGTCGATCACCTTGGGGTCGAGGTGACTGACGTCCAGGTAGACGTAGTCGCCGTTGGGCCCGGCGCCGCGGCCCTCGCGGATCTCGGTGTAGATGGCCCGGCTGACCATGTCACGGGGGGCGAGGTCCTTGATGGTGGGGGCGTAGCGCTCCATGAACGCCTCGCCGTCGGCGTTGCGCAGGATGCCGCCCTCGCCCCGGGCCGCCTCGCTCAGAAGGACCCCAAGGCGGTAGAGGCCGGTCGGGTGGAACTGGAAGAACTCCATGTCCTCCATGGGCACGCCGCGCCGGTAGCAGACACCGGGGCCGTCGCCGGTGAGGGCGTGGGCGTTGGAGGTGATCTTGAACATCTTCCCGTAGCCGCCGGTGCAGAAGACCACCGACTTGGCCCGGAACACGTGCAGCTCGCCGGTGGCCAGCTCGTAGGCGACCAGCCCGGCGGCCCGGCCGTCGTCCGGGGCCCGCAGCAGGTCGAGCACGTAGAACTCGTCGAAGAAGATGGTGCCCTGCTTGACGTTCTGCTGGAACAGGGTCTGGAGGATCATGTGGCCGGTGCGGTCGGCGGCGAAGCAGGAGCGGCGCACCGGCCCGGCGCCGTGGTGGTGGGTGTGGCCGCCGAAGCGCCGTTGGTCGATCAGGCCGTCGGGGGTCCGGTTGAACGGCATCCCCATGTGCTCGAGGTCGTAGGCGGCCTCGATCGCCTCCCGGCACATGATCTCGGCCGCGTCCTGGTCGACCAGGTAGTCGCCGCCCTTGATGGTGTCGAAGGTGTGCCACTCCCAGTTGTCCTCTTCGACATTGGCCAGGGCGGCGCACATCCCGCCCTGGGCGGCCCCGGTGTGGGAGCGGGTCGGGTACAGCTTGGTGATCACCGCCGTCCGTCCCCGCCGCGAGCTCTCCAGCGCCGCCCGCAGGCCGGCCCCCCCGGCTCCGACGATCACCACGTCGAAGGTGTGCTGCTGGGTCATGGGGGCTCCTAGGTGGGCTGGGGGGTGAAGGCGAAGATCGTGAGCGTGCCCAGGGCCCAGGTCAGGCCGACCACGGTGGCGTTGACGCTCTGGTCGAGG
>Ga0207706_10003634_pt1 | contig 14728 bp, 9 predicted proteins | sample KBSC53metaG_FD_184318 | JGI IMG/M metagenome (GOLD analysis project Ga0207706, IMG submission 184318) | Corn rhizosphere microbial communities from Kellogg Biological Station, Michigan, USA - KBS C5-3 metaG (SPAdes) (version 2) | ecosystem: Host-associated > Plants > Roots > Rhizosphere > Soil ... | reverse complement strand
CCGCCATCGTATTCTCCCGCCGGAACTTCCGTTATATGCCCCGGTACGCTCCCAGACACACCCGGCACCGGCCGGGCGGCGGCTCCACCCTTCCCCTGACCTGAATGGCCGGCAAGAAACGCCCTGCCCGCGGCAACCAGCGCCGCGGGAAGACCCGCGCGCGCGGGGTGCTGAAGGCGCTCCTCCTGCTGCTCCTGTTCTGCGTGACGGTCGGCGTCACCGGGCTCGCGCTGCTGTGGCCGCGCTGCTCGGGCGGGGGGTGCCCCAGCGTGGCGGCGCTGCGCACCTACACGCCGCCGCAGGCCACCCAGGTGCTGGACCGCGACAACCACCTCCTCGCCAGCCTGGCGTCGGAGCGGCGGATCGTGGTGCCGCTGCGGCGCATCCCGGCGCACGTGTCGGGGGCGTTCCTGGCGGTGGAGGACAAACGCTTCTACCGGCACCACGGGGTGGACTGGCGGCGCGCCTTCGGCGCGCTGGCCCGCGACCTCCGCTCGCGCAGCTGGAGGCAGGGGTTCAGCACCATCACCATGCAGCTGGCCCGCAACGTCTTTCCCGAGCAGCTCACCCGGGCCAAGACGCTGCGCCGCAAGCTGGCCGAGATGGTGTTCGCCTGGAAGGTGGAGAAGGCGTTCCACAAGGACGAGATCCTGGAGATGTACCTCAACCAGATCTACCTGGGGAACGGCCTGTACGGGGTGGAGGCGGCGGCGCAGGGGTACTTCGGCAAGCCCGTGAGCCGGCTGAGCAACGCCGAGGCGGCCACCATCGCCGCGCTCCCCAAGGCGCCCAGCTACTACGACCCGCGCCGCAACCCCGATCTGGTCAAAACCCGCCGCAACCTGGTGCTGGACCAGATGGCCCACGCCGGCGTGATCGACGCGGCCGAGGCGGCGAGCGCGAAGGACGAGCCGCTGCGCCTGTCGCCCCCGCGCGAGGCCAGCGGCGCCGCGCCCTACTTCGTGGCCGCCGTACGCCGCGAGCTGATCCAGCGGCTGGGCCCGGACGCCGAGACGCGCGGCTACCGCGTGTACACCACCCTCGACCCGCGCCTGCAGGCCACCGCCGAGCGCGAGCTGGTGAAGCAGGTGCAGGCGGTGGAGCAGGGGCGGATGGGGCACTTCGGCAACGCCAGTTGCTCGGGCCGGCGCGCGGCGGCGAGCCCCGCCGGCTGCCTGCAGGGGCTGTTCGTGGCGATGGACCCCGCTACGGGCGAGGTGATGGCGCTGGTGGGGGGACGGGATTACGGCACCAGCCAGTTCGACCGGGTCACGCAGGCGAAGCGGCAGGCGGGCTCCGCCTTCAAGCCGATCGTCTTCGCCGCCGCGCTCGCGCAGGGGATCCCCATCACCACGCCGCTGCTGGGGCCTGACGCGGTGGACTCGCTGGGCAGCTACCGCCCCGCCGACCACGTGGACGAGAGCCAGGACGTGGACCTGCGCGACGCCCTGCGGCTGTCGTCCAACCGCGCCACCGTCGTCCTGGGCAACAAGGTGGGCGTATCGCGCGTGGCCGCCGAGGCGAAGGACCTGGGGCTCACCACGCCGGTGCGCCCGTACCCCTCCTCCTTCATCGGCGCCACCGAAGTGGTGCCGCTGGAGCTGGTGGCGGCGTACTCGGTGTTCGCCAGCGGGGGCACGCTGGTGAAGCCGCGGCTGATCCGGAAGGTGGTGGACCCCGACGGGCAGGTGGTCTACCAGTCGGCGCTCGAACGGCGCTTCGTGCTCTCCCCCTCCGTCGCCTTCCTCACCACCTCGCTGATGCGCGACGTGGTGGACCGCGGCACCGGCAGCGGCGTCCGCGCCGCGCTCCCGGCCGCGATCCCCGCCGCGGGAAAGACGGGGACCACCGACGAGGGCGCCGACGTCTGGTTCATCGGCGTCACGCCCGACCTCGTGGCCGGCGTGTGGCTGGGGTTCGACCGGCCGCGCGCGATCCTGGCGGACGCCAGTGGCGGCGGGCTGGCGGCGCCGGTGTGGGGCCGCGTGGTGGCCGACCACTACCGCCGCCACGCGCCGCCCGCGCCCTGGAACGCCCCGCCCGACCTGCAGGTGCGCGAGGTGGACCGGCGCACCGGGCAGCTGGCCACGCCGTACTGCCCGCGCGAGGACGTGGTGCAGGAGTTCTTCCTTTCCGGCACCGAGCCCACCGAGAGCTGCCCGCTGCACCCCGACTTCGGCGGCGACGGGTGGCTGGGCCAGGCGGTGCACGCGGTGGGCGACGTCCTGTCCGGCGGCAGCGGCGACGACGGCCGGCAGGAGCCCGAGCCCGAGCCCGCCCCGCGCCTCAAGCCGCCGCCGCAGGTCAAGCCGCGCGCGCCGGTGCCCGTCCCGGAGCGGCAGCGGTAGCCCTCGCGCCGGACCGCCGGCAACGAAAACGACCGAGGACCGGGGAGACCGTCCGCACGGCGGGCTTCCCCGGTCCTCTATCTTTGCAGCGGAGGGTGCGCGGCCCGAGGTGGCGGGCGACGGGCCGGTGTGGCTGCGGGTGACCGGGCCCGATGGGACGCGCGAGTTCGTGGCCGCCGAGCTGCGGCTGGACGGACGGCTACGCGCTCATCCCCCACCCGCAGGCCGGGCAGAGCTTTGCCCGCGGCGTGCGCAGCGGCTTGCCGCACGCGGGGCACGGCGGGCCGTGGAGTGAGACGCGATGGTGCCACACGGCGTTCGCGACCGTCTCCTCCACGCCGGTGAACATCTCGTATCCCGCCACCAGGGGCCACAGCCAGCTCGCCGGGGGTGGAGTGCCCGGCGGCATCGCGCGCGGCGCGGGAAGACCGCGGCGCTTCGCCTCGCGCCCGAGGATGGCCAGAGCCGCGCCGGGTTCGTTCTTCGCCGCGTTTGCCTCCATCAGCACCGCCCACTCGTCATCGTCCAGCATCGGCAGCTCCATCCGGCAGCGCCAGCACCAGAGTCTCTTCATTATACGTCTTCTTATGTCAGTGATTTCACTTCGGACGATGTCGGACGCTCTGTTTACGATCAATTCCGGGAGACAGCCCCAACGCCTGTTTGTGCTCAACGTAACGGTGTTTACGCGGTACCTTGACGAGATGCACTCCCGCGGGGAAAATCCAGACGCTACGGCACCGTCGTGTCGGTTGCGCAGGCACTCGGAAATCGCGACGCCGGCACGAAAAAAGGCGCCGGCCGGTTTCCCGGTCGGCGCCCATCGGGTCCCTGGCGACATCGCGAGCGACGCAGGCCAAGGCACACGCGGATAGTATAACCAATCCCCCCTTCATCACACAACCCCCCATGCTCCAGATCACCAACGCTGCACCAGCGCCGAGCTCCCCGTGGACGCCGTTCGAGGCATCGTACCGCGCCGGGCTCTCGGTGGACCGGCTGTGGAAGTTCCGCAAGGAGCGCGACAGGCAGGCCTGGGGCCCGGCCGTGGGCCGCTACCTGTTCAACATCGAGCTGGCCAGCGCACTCTACCCCGTCCTGAACTGGGCCGAGATCACGCTGCGGAACCATCTTCACGCGATCATCCGCGACGCGTACCCGCTGGGCGCCGGCCGCTCGTACCACCGCGTGGCGTCGTGGCTCGACGCGACGCCGCCGATCCTCCTTCCGCCCGAACAACGGAAGGTGCTGCAGGCCATCGGCGACCTGGACCGGCGCCACTCCGCGGGACGGAACGCCGCGCCCAGGCCCCTGACCGAGGGGCGGCTCGTCGCCGAGCTGTGTTTCGGCTTCTGGACCCGGCTGCTCGACGGGGTCTACGCGGACTGGCGGACGGCGGGAAGCCCGCAGTTCTGGCCGCGGCTGATGGATGGCGCCTTCCCGTACTGCCCCGCGTTGCGGCGGACGCGGAAGGACATCCACACCCGGTACACGCAGATCAAGGATCTGCGCAACCGCACCTTCCATCACGAGCGGATCTCACACCAGGCCACGCCGGCCGTGTACGACACCGTGCTGGAGGCCGTGCACTGGATCGACCCCGCGCTCGCGGACGGGCTCAGGGAGAAGGAGCGCCCGCGGTTCGAGGCGGTCTGGCGGCGCGGCCCGCAACCGTACGTGGAATGGGCGGCGGACAAGGTCGCGGTCCACCGTTCCTGAACGAGAAAGGCGGCGGCGATCGAGGGATCGCCGCCGCCGGTCACGTCCGCGGACGCGGGGGTGCTCAGGCCTGCGCTTCGGCCATGCCGATGGAGCTCTCGGCGGTCTCGATCACCGGGACCTCGGCCTGGGCCACGCCGTGGTGCGCCAGCCAGCGCTCCGCCTCGAGCGCGGCCATGCACCCGCTGCCGGCCGCGGTGATGGCCTGGCGGTAGTAGTCGTCGGCCACGTCGCCGGCGGCGAACACGCCGGGAACCGTGGTCTCGGTGCGCCACGGGGTGGGGAGCTTGATGTAGCCGTTGGGCATCAGCTCCACCCGGCCGCCCAGGAACGCGGTGTTGGGGGTGTGCCCGATGGCCACGAACACCCCGCCGCACTCGAACTCTTCCTCCGCGCCGGTCACGGTGTCCTTCAGCCGCACCCCGGTCACGAAGCCGTCGCCCAGCACGTCCACCACCTGCGCGTTCCAGCGCACCCTGATCTTCTCGTGGTGCAGCGCACGGTCCTGCATCACCTGGCTGGCGCGGAAGCTGTCGCGCCGGTGGATGATCACCACCTCGCCGGCGAACTTGGTGAGGTACATCGCCTCTTCCATGGCGCTGTCGCCGCCGCCCACCACCACCAGCCGCTTGCCGCGGAACGCCGGGAGCGCGCCGTCGCACACCGCGCAGGCGCTGACGCCGCCGCCGCTCTGCGCCAGCCGCTCCTCGTTGGGCAGCCCCAGCCAGTTGGCGCGCGCGCCGGTGGCCACGATCACCGCCTTCGCCCGCACCTCGCCACTCCAGGCGGTGCGCAGCACGAACGGCTGCCCGTCCAGCTCCACCGACGCCACGTCGTCCTGCAGGGTTCGCGTGCCGAAGCGGACGGCCTGCTGCTTCATCCGCTCCATCAGCTCCTGCCCGCCCAGCCCCTCGGGAAAGCCGGGGAAGTTCTCGATGTCGGTGGTGAACATCAGCTGGCCGCCGGGGATCATCTCGCGGCTGGGGGCGCCCTCGATCACCAGCGGCTCCAGGTTGGCGCGCGCCGCGTACAGCGCCGCCGTCCACGCCGCCGGACCGCTGCCGATGATCACCAGCGTCTCCGTAGTCCCTTCGGGGCTCATTCCTTGTCTCCGCAAAGCAGGATGGTTCGGGGGGGCGGAAATATAACGGCGTGCGCCACCGGCCTGCCAACCGGTGGCGCACGATGGGCCTATCTGTTTGGACGGTTGCGGGTTACATCGCTCCGCCGCCCGTGTGCACCAGCGTCCGCGCTTTACAGGCTGCGTCCACGGACTTGATACAGGAAAGACGCCAAGGCAGACGCGAGCGGCGCATTGTACAGCAGCATCGTCCTTTCATTCGCGTTCAGGCGGTTCCCCTTCGCGACCACGTTCGGGCTGAGATGATGATACGAGTGCCGCTGCGGCTGTTTGGAATTTAAGTCACAATACCAGAGATGATGGGAGTACAGGGCAACGCCCACTGCATTTCCGCCGGGCAACGCATTCACCTGCTCGTTCGCGTCTGCGAGCGAAAGAAGCTTCGTCCTGGCAATCGCCAGTACGCCCGCCGGAATCTGGGGCGTCACGTAAGCTCGGTCCACCCCGGAAAAAATACGCGTGGCAATCGTCTGGACGTGCTCGAATTCAGGATCTGGCCTCGGTTTCGCTTGGTGAGACGCGGAGTTCACCGAATTGAGAAGCAACGGCAAGAGCGAGTCCGACTCGCCCGAAAGGAACGCTGCCACATCCATCCAGGGCACCGGCTGACCCTCCCGTAACAACCGAGGTACCGCTTCGTCTAGAAGTTCAGTCTGCGCTCGTCTCACTGCGGCACGAAAACGGACCACACCTCCCATAGAATTCCATCCGCTGCTCCGCCAAACAAGAGTGTTGAGTGGCGCACCGCCGTGGGGCGGTGGCATTACCGCCCCACGATCGCTCATTCGATCCTGGCACCCAATCCACCGCCCGCCGTGAGCACCACCGCCCCCGGCCCGCGCAGCTCCAGCCGCCCCTCCGGCGACAGCGACGTCAGCTCGCCCTCCGCCTCCCCGCCGAAGCGCCCCTCCTCGGTGCAGAGATGGAGCTCCCACGCCATGCCGTCCGGCGACCGCGTCTCGTCCATCGAGCCCGGAGCGACGGAGACCGGGGAATCGCCAAAGGAGGCGACGAGCAGCATCGCGGCGCCGTCCTCCCCCTTCCGCCGCAGCGCCAGCGCGTCGCTCCCCAGCTCCGCGACGGCGAAGGAATCGCGGTCGCGCCGGCGGAGCGCGGGGTGGTCGTGGCGCAGGTGCAGCAGCGCGCGGTACAGGGACAGGATGCCGTCGTGCGGCGGCTGGTCGCGCTCGGCCCAGTCCAGCTTCGAGCGCGTGAACGTCTCCCGGGCCTGCGGATCGGGGATCCGCTCCCGGACCGCGGGGTCGGCGAAGACGGAGAACTTGCCGAACTCCCTGCGCCGGCCTTCCGTCACCAGCCTCCCCAACTCGTCGGGATGGTCGGTGAAGTAGAGGAAGGGGGCGGTGGCGGCCCACTCCTGCCCCATCCACAGCAGCGGCGTGTACGGAGACAGGAGCAGGAGCGCCACGGCCGCGCGGTATGCCGCGAGCGGCACCTGGTGGTGCAGCCGCTCGCCCAGCGCGCGGTTCCCCACCTGGTCGTGGTTCTGAAGCGCATGCACGAACGCCGCGGGCGGCAGGCCGTCCGCGGGCGTGCCGCGCGCCCGCCCGTGGTTGCGCGACTCCTGCCCCTCGTAGAACCACCCCCGGCGCAGCGTGTGGACGATCTCGCCCACCGTCCCCGCGTAGTCCGCGAAGTAGCTCTCGTGGTCGCCGGCGAGGAGGCGGCGCACCTGGTGGTGGAAGTCGTCGGCCCAGACGGCGGAGAGGCCGAAGCCGCCTGCGTCGCGCGGGAGAAGAAGCTTCCGCTCGTTGCGCTCGTCCTCGGCGATGAAGACGAAGTGCCGGTCCGCGCCGAGCGAATCGCGCACGCGGTGGACGAGCTCGGCCAGGAGGTGCGTGGGCGAATCGTCGACGATGGCGTGCGTGGCGTCCAGGCGCAGGCCGTCCACGTGATACTCGTGCGCCCAATGCAGCGCGTTGTGGATCACGAACTCGCGGACGGGCTTCGCGTCCCGCCCGTCGAAGTTGACCGCGGCGCCCCACGGCGTGTGGTGACGCCCGGTGAAGTAGTGCCCGCTGGTGACGGCGGGGAGGTAGTTCCCCTCGGGCCCCAGGTGGTTGTAGACGGCGTCCAGGATCACCGCCATCCCGTGCGCGTGCGCGGCGTCCACGAAGCGGCGCAGCGCCTCGGGGCCGCCGTACGACGCGTCGGGCGCGTAGAGCGAGACGCCGTCGTACCCCCAGTTGCGCGTGCCGGGGAAGGCCGCGACGGGCATCGGCTCCACCGCGTTCACGCCGAGCGAGGCGAGCTGCGGGAGCTTCTCGATCGCCGCGCCGAAGGTCCCTTCCGGCGTGAATGTCCCCACGTGCAGTTCGTAGAGGACCAGATCCTCGAGCGGGATCCCCTTCCACCCGTCGTCCGTCCATGGGAAGACGGCGGGGTCCACCACCTCCGACGGCTCGTGCACGCCGGCGGGCTGCGAGCGCGAGGCGGGGTCGGGAAACACCTCCCCGCCGTCCAGCCGGTACCTGTAGCGTGTCCCCGCGCCGGCGCCTTCCACGCGCCCGGCGAACCACCCCTCGCCTTCCCGAGACAGCGGGATCACCTCCTCCGCTCCGGGCCCGTAGATCACCACGTCGGCCGAGCGATGGCCCGGGGCCCAGACGCGGAACTCCACTCCTCCCTCCACCACGTTGGCGCCGAACGGCAGCCGGTACTTCGCTTCCTTCACATCGTCTCCCCGTTTCGTGAACCACACAGCACCAGCATCGAACGTCCCTCCAGCGTCACCATCTCGCCCGGCGCCAGGGTGCGGGCGCCTTCCGCCAGCTCGGGCTCGCTGGTGTCGAGCACCACCTCCCACCGTTTCGACCGGCCGAACGCGGGGATGGTGAAGTCCATCGAGCCGCCGTCGGCGTTGAAGAGGAGGAGGAAGTCGTCGTCCACGATGTGGCGGCCGTGGTCGTCCCACTCCTCCATCGCGTCGCCGCCCAGCGCCATCCCGAAGCAGCGCACCATCCCCGAGTTCCATTCGATGTCGGTCATGTCCTTCCCGTCGGGGCGCAGCCACACCAGGTCCTTCACCTGGCTGCCGCGGATCTCGCGGCCGCGGAAGAACTTGCGCCGGCGGAAGGTGGGGTGCTCGCGGCGCAGGCGGGCCACCTTGCGGGTGAACTCGAGCAGGCAGCGCTTCTCGTCGGTCATCCGCCACCCCACCCAGCCGATCTCGTTGTCCTGGCAGTACGCGTTGTTGTTGCCGTACTGCGTGCGCCCGATCTCGTCTCCACCGCAGATCATGGGCACGCCCTGCGACAGCAGCAGCGTGGCGATGAAATTCCGCTTCTGCCGCTCGCGCTGGCGCATGATGTCGGCGCGGTCGGTGGGCCCCTCCACGCCGAAGTTGTACGACAGGTTGTGGTCCGTCCCGTCGCGGTTTCCCTCGCCGTTGGCGTCGTTGTGCTTGTGGTTGAAGCACACCAGGTCGTGCAGGGTGAAGCCGTCGTGGGCGGTGATGAAGTTGATGCTGGCGTGCGGCCGCCGCCCGTCGTCCTCGTACAGGTCGCTGGACCCGGTGAGCCGGTACCCCAGCTCGCCCAGCGTCCCGGGATCCCCGCGCCAGTAGGCGCGCACGGTGTCGCGGTACTTGCCGTTCCACTCGGCCCAGAGCACGGGAAAGTTGCCCACCTGGTAGCCGCCCTCGCCCACGTCCCACGGCTCGGCGATCAGCTTGACCTGGCTGATCACCGGGTCCTGGTGGATCACGTCGAAGAAGGAGGAGAGCCGGTCCACCTCGTGGAGCTCGCGGGCCAGGGTGGCCGCCAGGTCGAAGCGGAAGCCGTCCACGTGCATCTCCTGCACCCAGTAGCGCAGGCTGTCCATCACCAGCTGCAGCGTCTGGGGATGGCGCAGGTTGAGCGAGTTGCCGGTGCCCGTGTAGTCCATGTAGAACCGCGGGTTGTGCGGCACCAGCCGGTAGTACGTGGGGTTGTCGATCCCCTTGAAGCTGAGCGTGGGGCCCAGGTGGTGCCCCTCGGCGGTGTGGTTGTAGACCACGTCGAGGATCACCTCGATCCCCGCCTTGTGCAGCGTGCGCACCATCTCCTTGAACTCGCGCACCTGTTCGCCGTAGTCGCGGGCGAAGGCGTAGCGCCCCTCGGGGCTGAAGAAGTTGAGCGTGCTGTAGCCCCAGTAGTTGCGCAGGCCGCGGGCGACCAGGAACGGCTCGTCGGCGATCTCGTGCACCGGGAGCAGTTCCAGGGCGGTCACGCCGATCGACTTCAGGTGCTCCACGATGGCGGGGTGGCTCACCGCGCGATACGTCCCCCGCATCTCCCGGGGGATGTCGGGGTGGAGCATGGTGAGCCCCTTGACGTGCGCCTCGTAGATCACCGTCTCGGCCCAGGGGATGCGCGGCGGCTGGTCGTCCTGCCAGTCGAACCCGGTGTCGATCACCACGCCCTTGGGCACCCCGGTGAAGTCGAACTCGTCGTCCATCACCCAGTCGTCGCCGGGCTGGTCGAAGGGGTACGCATAGGGGTGCGCGGCGTAGTCCACCGGCCCGGCCAGGGCGCGGGCGTAGGGGTCCACCAGGAGCTTGAAGGGGTTGCAGCGGTGGCCGCGGTCCACCTGGTACGGGCCGTTGATGCGGTAGCCGTAGAAGGTGCCGGGCCCCAGCCCGGGGACGAAGCCGTGCCACACGTAGCCGGTCCGCTCGCGCAGCCGGTAGGTGGCGCCTGGCTCGGCGTCGCCCGGGGACCTGAAGACGCAGAGCTCCACCTCGTAGGCGAGCTCGGAGTAGATGGCGAAGTTGGTGCCCTGGCGGTCGGGGTCCCAGGTGGCGCCCAGGGGATACGGCTTCCCCGGCCACGCGGTGGTGGCGCTTTCGAGAAAGCCGGGAACCTGCGGGTAGCTCGGCTTGCGGATCGGCGGAAATTCCATCGGGTGGCTGGGTATCCGGCTGCGGGATGGGGAGAAAACGGCTGAAGGTCTCGGTGGCCTGGTTTTCGTGGCGCTCCGGGCGGCGATTCCCTGCCCCGCGGTGCGCCCGCTTCTTGCTCCCGTACCGCGGCGCCCGCTGCCCATCGCGCGGGCTCGCCAGCCCATCCACGGAAAGCAACCGTGTCGAGCACCGAGAATACCGGCGGGGCGTCCGCGGCGGCAACCGTCACGGGCCGCATCCCGCGTTCAACCTATCGCCTCCAGTTCAACGCTGGGTTCACCTTTCGCCAGGCGGCCGAGGTCATCCCCTACCTGCGCGAGCTGGGGATCGGCGACCTGTACGCGTCTCCGTACCTGCAGGCGCGGCCCGGCAGCATGCACGGCTACGACATCACCGACCATGCCTCGCTGAACGCCGAGATCGGCACGGAGGACGAGCACGCGCGGATGGCGGGGCTGCTGCGTGAGCATGGAATGGGCCACCTGCTCGACGTCGTTCCCAACCACATGGGGGTGGGCGGGCACACCAATCCCTGGTGGTGGGAGGTGCTGGAGGGTGGCCCCGACTCGGCGTTCGCGCGCTACTTCGACATCGACTGGAACCCGCGCAAGCCCGAGCTGCAGGGAAAGGTGCTGCTGCCCGTGCTGGGCGACCAGTACGGGCGCGTGCTGGACCGCGGCGAACTGAAGCTGGTGTACGGCGGCGGGCGCTTCCGGGTGGAGTACTTCGACAGCCGCTTCCCCGCCGCGCCCGCCTCCACCGCGGCCGTGCTGCGCGAGGCGCTGGCGAAGCTGGACGGCGTGCTGGACGAGTGGCACCCCGACCGGATGGAGCTGGAGAGCATCGCCACCGCGCTGGAGCGCCTTCCCAACCGCCGCCGCACCGACACCCAGAGCGTGGCCGAGCGGCGGCGCGAGAAGGCCGTCGCGCAGAACCGGCTGTCGGGGCTGTACGAGATGTCGCCCGCGGTGGCGCTGGCGGTGAACCAGGCGGTGGAGGCGTTCAACGGCACCGCCGGGGAACCCGCCTCGTTCGACCGGCTGCACACCCTGCTCGAGGAGCAGCCGTACCGCCTGGCGTTCTGGCGCGTGGCGGCCGAGGAGATCAACTACCGGCGCTTCTTCGACGTGAACGACCTGGCCGGGCTGCGCATGGAGCTGCCGCAGGTGTTCGCGGACACGCACCGGCTGATCCTCCGGCTCGTCCGCGAAGGGAAGGTGACGGGGCTCAGGATCGACCACCCCGACGGGCTGTTCGACCCGCGCGGCTACCTGCGCGAGCTGCAGCACCAGGCCGCCGGCGTGGAGGCGCGCGAGCGCTTCTACGTGGTGGTCGAGAAGATCCTGACCGGGCACGAGCCGCTGCCCCGGGAGTGGCCGGTGGCGGGGACGGTGGGGTACGAGTTCCTGAACCAGGTGAACGGACTGTTCGTCGCGAAGGCGAACGAGGCGGCGATCGACGAGGCGTACCGCCGCTTCACTGGGCTCCGCGCGCGCTTCCGCGACCTGGTGTACGACCGCAAGAACACCATCCTGCGCTTTGCCCTGGTGAGCGAATTGACGGTGCTCACCACCATGCTCGACCGCATCAGCGAGAACAACCGCTGCTACCGCGACTTCACCTGGGGCGCGCTGCGCTCGGCGCTGCGCGAGGTGGTGGCGTGCTTCCCCGTCTACCGCACCTACATCGACGCCTTCGCGGGCCAGGTGAGCGAGCGCGACCGGCGCTACGTGAACGACGCCATCCGCCTGGCCAGGCGCCGCAACCCCAGCGTGAACGCGTCGCTCTTCGACTTCGTGCGCGACGTGCTGCTGCTGCAGTGGCCCGAGACGCTGGACGCCCAGGCGAGGGAGGAGCACGCGCGCTTCGTGATGAAGTTCCAGCAGCTGACCGGGCCGGTGATGGCCAAGGGGGTGGAAGACACCGCCTTCTACGTCTTCAACCGCCTGGTGTCGCTGAACGAGGTGGGCGGCGAGCCCGACCGCTTCGGGGTGACGGCCGACGAGTTCCACGCCTTCAACGCCGAGCGCGCGGCGACCTGGCCGGGCGCGCTGAGCGCCGGGAGCACCCACGACACCAAGCGCAGCGAAGACGTGCGCGCGCGCATCAACGTCCTTTCCGAGATGCCGGAGGCGTGGGCGGCCGCGTTCAACCGCTGGGCGGAGATGAACGCCGCGAAGAAGCGGTCCGAGGACGGCGAGCCGATCCCCGACGCGAACGACGAGTACCTGCTCTACCAGGCCTTGGTCGGCACCTGGCCGCTGACGGAGTTCGAGCCGGCGGCGCACCAGGAGTACGTCGGCCGCATCCAGGGCTACATGGAAAAGGCCACGCGCGAGGCCAAGGTCCACACCAGCTGGATCAACCCCAACGAGGCGTACGACGAGGGGCTGAAGGCGTTCATCGCCGCCATCCTGGAGCGCGGCGGCGAGAACCCGTTCGTGGCGGACCTGGCGGCGTTCCAGCGGCCGGTGGCGCGGACGGGGATGGTGAACTCGCTGGCGCAGACGCTGGTGCGCATCACCTCGCCCGGCGTGCCCGACGTCTACCAGGGGCAGGAGATCTGGGACTTCTCGCTGGTGGACCCCGACAACCGCCGCCCAGTGGACTACGCGCTACGCCGCGAGCTGCTCACCGCCCTGCGCGCGCGGATGCACGGCGACCGGGCCGCCCTCTGCCGCGAGCTGGTGGGGCGCTGGGACGACGGGCGCATCAAGCTCTACGTGACGCACGTGGGCCTGTGCGCCCGCGAGGAGCACGAGCCCGCCTTCACCCGCGGCGAGTACCTCCCCGTCCCCGTGACCGGCGCGAAGGCCGAGCACGCCGTCGCCTTCGCCCGGCGCGGCGGCGGGAGCACGCTGGTCACCGTCGTCCCGCGGCTGGTGGGGACGCTGATGGCGGACCGCGGCCATGCGCTGCCGGACGCGGAGGTGTGGGGCGACACGCGGATCGGCGTAGCCGCGCTGGGCGGCCGCTGGCGCGAGCTGTTCAGCGGCGCGGAGACCGAGACGGACCAGGGTGGACTGCGGCTCTCCGACGCCTTCGCCCACTTCCCCGTCGCCCTGCTGCTGCGGATGGATTGAGCGCGGCGACAAACTTTCAGGGAATCTCTCACGGAAGAACGGAGGGGCGGAGGACCGGATGGCAGTTCCTCCGTCCCTCCGTTCTTCCGTGAGATTCAATCCCTACTCCGTCTGCTCGCCGAAGGTGCCCAGGATGATGGGCGCGGTACTGGGCCTGGGCAGGCCGCCCTCGGGCTCGTCGGTGACGGCGACGGCGCGGAGCTGGTCGCGGGGGAGGGCGTAGGTGGCCTGCATCTCGGCGGTGCCTTCGGGGGTGGGCTTGAAGGTGCCCGCGCTCACCGGCCCGGCGGGGGTGATCAGCCACATCTGGTAGTCGCGCCCCGGCCGCAGCGCCGGCAGGTCGTGCGCGAAGAAGATCCATCGGCCCGCGCGCGGGTCCCAGAACATCCGGCCGCCCGGCGCCTTGCGCTGCGTGCTGGCCAGGTCGATCACCCGCACCTCGGCCCCGCCCAGCGCCGCCATGGTCGAGTCGCGCTTCGCGATGGCGCGTACCAGCTCGTCGCGCTCGCCGTCAACCTGCGCGTACTGCTCGCTCAGCGCGTCGTACCGCCCCTTCATCCGCGCCGCCCAGCCGCCCACGGCGATCAGCAGCAGCACCGCCGCCGCGGCCGCCAGCCACGCCGGGTGCAGCCCCCGCCGCCCGCGCGCCCGGCCGATCGGGATCACGGCCGGGTCCGCGTCAGACGCGTCGTCGACACCATTCGATGCCGCCGGACGTGGGCTCGCCGCGCCACGGTCCGCCGCGGCGCGGGCGAGCAGGCGCGTCCGGAGCCGGGCGGACCGGGCGGGGTCCATCGCCACGGGCGGCGCGGTGTACGCCAGCGCCGCCGCGGCGTCTTCGAGCTGGGCCAGCTCGCGCCGGCACTCGGGGCAGGTATCCAGGTGTGCGCGCACCGCCGCCGCCTCCTCGCCGTCCAGAGCACCGAGAGCCTCGGCGGCCAGCGCGGCCTGCACGTCGTCGTGCGTCATCTCGAGACTCATGGGGCATCCTCCCGAAGCACGGAGAGTGCTTCGCGCAGCTTCTGCAGGGCCAGCCGGGCGCGGGTCTTCACCGTTCCGAGCGGCACGCCGGTGGCCTGGGCGATCTCGGTCTGGCTCATCCCGCGAAAGTAGGCCAGCTCCACCGCCTGGCGCTGCTCGGGCGGCAGGCCGGCAACCGCGCGCGCCACCACCCGCCGCACCTCGTCGTCGTGCGCGCTGTCGAGCGGCGACACGGGCGCGGTCCCGTCGCCGACCGCGCTCTCCGCCGGCTCGGGCAGCTCGTCCCAGCGCTCCTCGCGGAAGCGGCGGCGGCTGCGCACGCGGTCCACGGCGCGGCTGCGGGCCATCATCACCAGCCAGGTGCCGATGCCGCCGCGGCTCTCCTGGTAGCGGGCGGCCTGGCGCCACGCCTGCCAGAACGCCTCTTCCAGCACCTCCTCGGCGTCCTGGGCGTCGCCCAGTATGCGCAGCACCACCGAGTGCAGCAGCGGGGCGAAGCGGTCGTGCAGCTCGCCCAGCGCGGCCTCGTCGCCGGCGGCCATGCGCCGCCCCAGCG